>Ga0209415_10004151_pt1 | contig 26627 bp, 25 predicted proteins | sample PeaSoiSIISIP2007_FD_187696 | JGI IMG/M metagenome (GOLD analysis project Ga0209415, IMG submission 187696) | Peat soil microbial communities from Weissenstadt, Germany - SII-SIP-2007 (SPAdes) (version 2) | ecosystem: Environmental > Terrestrial > Soil > Wetlands > Peat | place: Germany... | reverse complement strand
TCGATAACCGCGTTGCGCCCCTTCGGGCCCAGCGTAATCTTCACGGCGTCCGCGAGTGCATTGACGCCGCGTAGAATCGCCTGGCGCGAATTCTCACCAGTTACGATTTGCTTTGCCATATCTCTTTCTCCTCTTCGGTTTCTTTGGATGTTTATCCGCGGCCACCCGCCTCAGCGGGATTGCCGGATCTGGCCCGCCATCGTCCGCCGGCTAGCGCGGACGACGGTGGGAGTTACCTTTTGCCGCCCGCCGCTTTGGCCGAGCCGCCGATCTTCGCGAGGATTTCGTCTTCCTTCAGGATCATGTATTCCTCGTCGTCGATCTTGATGTCGTTTCCGGAGTACTTCCCGAACAAGATGCGATCTCCCGCTTTGACGTCGAGCGGGATACGGTCGCCCTTCTCGTTCAGCTTGCCGGCGCCTACGGCGACCACTTCGCCCTCTTGCGGCTTCTCTTTCGCCGTGTCGGGGATGATGATTCCGCCCTTTACTTGTTCCTTCTCTTCCAACCGCCGCACGAGCACGCGGTCGTGGAGAGGCGTGATGTTGACAGCCATTTTTGCGATTCCTCCGATGGTCCCGAGTCCCGAATAGTCGGGACGGGATGGTTTGCTGAGTGTTGCTTGGCGACGAGCACGATTAGCACTCACGTCAGGCGAGTGCTAATATAACAAAAAGTGATGGAAGGTCAAAGAAAAATCTATCGGTGCGTCTCCGCCGGTCCGTCCGAGGCTTGATTATAACTTGCCTGTAATCAATGCTATGAGATATGTCCGATTTTTCCGACACTTGGTCATTGAGTTGCCTTGGAGCTGGAGCTAGAATTCGTAGCCAAGAGGCACCAGGTGGCTCTGCTCTTCTACGTTCGACTGATTGCGCTGACTGCCGGGACGCTCGTCTATCTCTTCCTGCTGGCGCTGATTTTGGGGCATCGCCGGCCGCGGCGGTTTGAGCGGCTGCTCTTTCTTCTAATCCTCTCGCTGTTCGCCATATATGCGGGCGGACTGCTCGAAGTTAACGCAGTAATCCAGTATGGAGCGCCGCCCGCGGCCACTCAGCGGTTTGCGAATCTTCTGGTTGCCTCTGGCCTGATATTCCTCCTGCCATTGATCCTTCACAGCCATGTTGAATACATGGGCCTCGTGCGACAGAAACGCCTCGGGAAGAGTTCTTGGGCCGCGGTCGCCCTTGTGTACCTGCTAATTCCGGCCCAGCTGATCTTTGTAGCAGTTATGTCGCACAAGTTTGGTATTAGATTTGGCCCGGCACTTGCGAACTTCGCGAACACCGACCCGCTCGGGAACCTCGCGGCTTGTGCGGTGGTGGCCGCGCTGATGCAATTCGCAGTTTTCCGCGCCGAGCGCAACCATCGAGCGCGAAACCTGGCCAAGCTGCTTTTCTCCATTTCATGTCTGATGTTCGCCATTTTCATGGCGCGCACGCTCTACACGGAGGCTGCGTCTTCCTTTCTGTCCGACCTGATGGCCACAGCAAGCGTAGTAGCCGGAGTATTGCCGGGGGCCGTGCTGATTTATTACATGCTGAAGCACAACTTCCTGGATTTTGGGGCGCAGAGGAATCTGGTGTACGCGCTCTCGGCCACGGTTCTTGCGCTGCTCTATCTCTCGCTGGTGCGAAGGGTGAGCGGCTGGCTCGAGCCGGTTCTGCCGCCGGAGGCCACGGCCAGCATTCTGCTTTTCGTGCTGATTTTTCTGTTTGAGCCGCTGGAGCGGGCGATCGGGCCGATCTTGTACCGGCGGTTTCGCGAGCGGATGAGCGGGCTGCAGAATCTGACGCTGGATTTGCAGCAGGAGGCGCGGCACGGCGATCTGGCGCGATTGATTTCGCACGCCGAGCAGCGGATTCGCGAGGAATTCGGGCTCGGGGCCGTGCGCATATCAATTCCGCGCGATGCGTCGCAGAAGGGGTTGGAATCTCCGGGCGGGCTGGGTCACGTGGTGCGCATGCCTCTGATGAAGGATCACCAGGAAGTCGGTTTGCTCGAAGCCGCTTCGACCGGCTCGTACTTGACCGGCGAAATATCCGCGGGGTTGGAGTTTCTCGCCGAGCAATTGCCACCGATGGCCGATCTTTGCCGCTTGATCGAAGAAAAAGTACGGCTGGAGCGCGAACTGGCGGAGCGCGAACGTCTCGCCATGCTGGGGCAGATGGCTGCGAGCGTTTCGCACAATCTGCGCAATCCGCTCAGCTCGATGAAGACGGTTTTGCAAGTGCAGCTCGAGAAACCGGATTTGCCGGCCGATCTGCGCCACGATTGCGCGCTGGTGGTGGGCGAAATCGACCGCATGAGCGCGAAGCTGAAGCAGTTGCTGAATTTCGCCAAGCCTTTGGTGAACGGCCAGCGCGTGGCTGCCGTGGCGCTCGCGAAACAGACCGCGGCGTTGTTCCGGCACGACGCCGAGCGGCGGAACGTGATCCTTGAATTCGACGGCCCGGAGGACGAAGTTTCGGTTCTCGCGTCGGAGGAGGCGCTGAGCGAAGTTTTTTCAAACTTGATCGTGAACGCAATTGAGGCGCAGCCGGACGGTGGACGCGTGCGGATTGGCCTTGCGCGCAGCGGCGATCATCTCGAAATTCAAGTGGAAGATCGCGGACCGGGAGTTTCGGCGGAGCTGCGATCGAGGATTTTTCAGCCGTTCTTCACGACCAAGGCTACGGGAACCGGGCTGGGGCTTGCCATCGTGGCCCGCCGCGTGGATGAAATGGGCGGCACGATGTCGTGCGAGAGTCCGATCGACGGAGGAAAGGGTGCGCGATTTCGTATTTTGCTACCGACAACCTTGAAGTAGATGAGCGACCTGTTTGGTTAGTCTTGACTGAGCACGGAATCTTAGGAGCAGGGTGCTGATGCTGACGTGCTGCACGTTGCGGACCTCGAAGAGAGATTCTTCGACTTCGCGTCCCGAGCCGCCATCGGCGGGAAAGAAAGGGCGTCGGGACGCTCCGCTCAGAATGACGGCAGTGACGAATGGGTTGCGGTTGCCAAGCAAGTGCGCCGGGCGTAGCAGTGCTACGCCCCTACGAAAGCCTTTGAGAGGACAATGCGAACGATTCTGATCGTGGATGACGAACCCGCCGCGCGGTACGGAATGCGCCGGGCGCTGGAGGGAAGCTACCAGATCGTCGAAGCTGGCTCGGCAAGCGCTGCGCGCGAGGCCGTGGCGAAGCAGAGCTTCGACCTAATTCTGCTGGACCTCATCATGCCGGGCGAGGACGGACTGGCATTTTTGCGCGCGCTGCGGGCGAGCGGCGACGAGACGCCTGTGCTGATCGTTTCGGCGCTCGATACGGCGCGCACGGCTGTGGAAGCGCTGCAGAGCGGCGCGGCGGATTACATCGTCAAAGGATTCGATATCGAGGAGCTGCGCAGGCGGGTGACGAATCTGGTCCGGCTCGGCGAGCTTGGCGCGGAAAACGAACGCCTGCGCCGCGAACTGGTGGCCGAAGGACAATTTGGAAGAATGCTCGGTAGCTCGGCGGCGATGCGGCGCGTTTTCGAGATGGCGGATCGCGTGGCGCCCACCGACGCGACCGTCCTGATTTTGGGCGAGAGCGGCACGGGCAAGGAGCTGCTCGCGCAGGAAATTCATGCGCGGTCGCCGCGCGCCGAAAAACCGCTGGTCGCCGTAAACTGCGCGGCGCTGCCGGAAAACCTGATCGAATCGGAGCTTTTCGGCTACGAGCGGGGCGCGTTCACGGGCGCCGCCCAGCAGCGCAAGGGAAAATTCGAGATGGCGTCCGGCGGCACGCTTTTTCTCGACGAAATCGGCGACATGAATCCGGTGACGCAGGCGAAAGTATTGCGCGCGCTCGAGAGCCGCAAGATCGAGCGGCTCGGCGGGTCGCATTCGATCGAGGTGGACGTACGCGTCATCAGCGCGACGAACCGCGATCTGGCCGCGGAAATTGCGGCGGGCCGCTTTCGCGAGGATTTGTACTATCGTCTCCGCGTGGTGACGCTGGAGTTGCCGCCGCTTCGCGCGCATAAGGATGATCTCGCGCTGCTCGCCGAGAGTTTCCTCGCGCAGTTGGGCGCACGCCACAACCGGCGCGCCAGTCTGAGCCGCGAGGCGATGGAGCGCGTACGCCGGTACGATTGGCCTGGGAATGTCCGCGAGCTGCGCAACGCGCTCGAGCGCGCCCTGGTCCTCAGCAAGGGCGATGAAATCTCGGCGGCGGATTTGCCGGAAGAAGTTCGCGACAACCCCAGCGCCGTCGGCGTGCAGCGCGACGGGGAAGGGAACTCGTTCCTGAGCGAAGCCGATTTCCGGGAGGCGAAGAGAAAATTCGAGATCACGTATTTGAAGCGGAAGCTCGAGGAACACCGCTGGAATGTTTCGCAGGTGGCCGCGGAAATTGGGCTGCATCGGCAGAGTCTGCAGGAAAAATTGCGTGAGCTGGGGATTAGGAGGCCGGGGAAATAGGACGCACAGGAAGCGGAGGAAACAAAGGAAACAGAACAGAGAAGCGGTGAACAGCGGAGAACTTGCGACGAAGTCAACGGCGCCCATCTGAAGGTGGCTGCTACGAAACCGGCGCTGAATGGCGTGGCGGTGCCAAGCACGTTTGCCGGGCATAGCGGTGCTACGCCCCTACGGGGAGAACCGGCGGCGCAATTGGGCGGATATTGAGGAAATGAATTCGAGATCGGACATTGCGGGATTCATATTGGCCGGGGGCGAAAGCTCGCGGATGGGGCGCGACAAAGCGCTGCTCGAATTGGGCGGAATGCCGCTGATTGTGCGCACGGCGAGGCTGGTCGAGTCCGTTGTTGGTCCGCCGACAGTGATCGGTGATGGGACGGCGATTCGCGCGCTCGGTTTGCGGACGATCGGCGACGATTGGCCGGGCGCGGGCCCGCTGGGCGGCATTGCGACAGCGCTACGATCATCGAGCGCGCCGTGGAGTCTCGTGGTGGCGTGCGACCTGCCGTATCTCACGAAGCCCTGGCTGGAATATGTCGCCGCGCGCGCTCTGGCGTCGCAATCGGACGCGGTGCTTCCGATGAACGCGCTTGGCGCGGAGCCGCTCTGCGCGATGTATCACGAACGCGCCGAGCCCGAGATTCGCGGCGCGCTCACGCGTGGCACCAGAAAGGTGACGGACGCGCTCGAGAACGTGCGCGTGGAACTCATCGAACCCGCGGAATGGAAAGCCTTTGATTCCGAGGGTCTCCTGTTCAAGAATATGAACTCGCCCGGGGATTACGAGGAAGCCAGGGCGCGATTGGGCGGGGGCGCGGACGGCGCCGAGTCGCGACGCACGGAGCGCCACTAAACAGCTTCACAAAAGACGATGAGCGGCCACTACCTCGAATTCAAGAACGTCTCGAAATCGTTCGGTGACAACTCCGTCCTGAAAGACGTGAGCTTTTTCGTGGACCAGGGCGAGACGGCCGTGATCATGGGCCGCAGCGGCGTGGGCAAATCCGTGGCGCTGAAACTGCTGCTCGGATTTCTGGAGCCGGATGAGGGACGCATCGTGGTCGCCGGGCAGGATGTGACCGGCTTCAATGAAACGCAGTTCGCGGCGATCCGGCGGCGCGTGACGATGGTTTTTCAGTCGGGCGCGCTTTTCGATTCGCTGACCGTGGCGGAAAACGTGGCGTTTCCACTGGTGGGCCGGAGCGGCGCAGGGAGTCCGGAAGAAATCGACCGGCGCGTGACGGAATTGCTCGATATGCTCGAGGTTACGGAATTTGCCGACCACCTGCCCGCCGACTTGAGCACGGGCACAAAGCGCGCCGTGGCCATCGCGCGCGCTTTGGCGGAAGAGCCCGAGGCGATACTTTACGACGAGCCGACCACGATGGTTGATCCGTTGATGGCGGGGCACATCAGCGACCTGATCCTGAAGCTCAAGAAAACTCTGCGCAAGACATCGATCGTGGTGACGCACGACACGCACCTGGGCAAGAAGCTCGCCGACCGCGCTATATTTCTGCAGGAAGGCCGCGTCTCATTTTTCGGCACGTGGAAGGAACTGGAAGCGTCGCAAGATCCCTTTCTTCGCAATTTTCTGCTGCAGGATGAATTGATTCCGGCGCTGGACGCCACTGCGTGACCGAACTCAACTCATCCGATCCCAAGAAGCAACTTCGCCGCGCGATGGGGCCGTGGGATTTGCTGCTGTTCAACGTGGCGTCGGTGCTCGGCCCGCGCTGGATCGCAGTCGCCGCGCACAATGGCTCGTCCTCGATCAGTCTCTGGATCCTGGCCGCGGTGTTGTTCTTTCTGCCGACTACGATCATCCTGACCGAACTTTCCACGCGATTTCCCGAAGAAGGCGGCCTCTACGTCTGGACCAAGAAGGCATTCGGCGAATTTCATGGATTCGTCGCCGGCTGGACGTATTGGGTTTACACCTTCTTCTATTTTCCGGGCCTGCTGATGGCCAGCGTGGCGATGTGCGCCTATGTCGGTGGCGCCGGCGCCGCGCACCTCGCGCAGAATCGCACGTTCCTGCTGGTGGGCGCGTTCCTGCTGCTGTTTGCCGCCGTCGCGCTGAATATCGTCGGAGTGGGCATCGGCAAATGGCTGCAGAATGCGGGCGGCGTGGGAACCTACATTCCCTTGCTGATGCTCGTCGGCATGGGCGTGTACCTCTGGCGCACGCACGGCGCGGCCACGCATTTCACGTGGCTCAATATTTTGCCGCAGTGGAATTGGGGCACGCTGAACTTCTGGCCGCAGATAGCCTTCGCGTTCAGCGGGCTCGAACTGGCGTCCTCCATGAGCGAGGAAATCCGCGATCCGCGCACGACGTTTCCGCGCGCCATCCTCGGTTCAGCGGTAATGATCGTGCTGATCTACATCGCGGCGACGATGGCCCTGCTCGCGATTCTGCCGGCGGGCGTGGTGGATCCGAAGAGCGGCGTGTTTCAGGCGATGACGGCCGGCTCGACGACGCTGCGCATCGCGTTCTTTGGAATCCTCGCCGCGATCCTGGTGGTGTTCGGCAACGCCGGGGGCGTGGGAGCCACCGTCGCCGGAGTGGCGCGCATTCCGTTTGTCGTCGGGATCGACCGTTACATGCCCGCTGCATTTGGCAGGATTCATCCGCGGTGGAAAACACCGTGGATTGCGATGCTGGTGCAAGCGGGAATATCCTGCGCGATCCTGTTTTTGATTCAGCTCAATGAGACCGCGAATAACGCCTATTACATTCTGGTGGACATCACGAATATCTTGTATTTCATCCCGTTCCTTTACGTTTATATGGCGGTCATCCGGCTGGCATACGTCGGCGACCGTGCGGCGAGCAAGGACGCGGTGCTGATCCCCGGAGGAAAAGTCGGCGTGTGGCTCGCGGGATCGCTCGCGCTCTGCGTGGTTCTCGTGGCGATCGCTCTGTCGTTCGTTCCACCCGGCGAGCAAGCGCGCAAGTGGCTATTTGAGATGAAATTGATTGCGGGCACCATCGGCGGAATCGGGATCGGCCTCATTTTGTACTTCCGCGGCGCGCGCGCAAAACGCCGCGAAGCCGCGATGCAGACTGCGCATTCAATTTGAAGAAGCTCCACGCGAAAGGCGTTCTGCCAACCCATCGCCCATGAATTCGCTCTCCTTTCTGAAGGCCTCGTTTCGCACCGCCATTACGGTGAAGGGAATTGACGGTCTGCTGGAAGCGGTCGGAGGCGTGCTCCTCTGGTTCGTCAAGCCGGAGTCGTTAGGCGGGAGTTTACAGGGAATATTTCAGCATGAACTCTCGCGCGATGCGCACGATTTCATCGCGGCGCATCTGCTACATGCCTCCGAAAAATTCGCGCACAGTGATCCACTTTTCGCGTCCATTTATCTGTTCTCGCACGGACTGATAAAAGCGATGCTTTCCGCTTTTCTTTGGATGAACGAACTCTGGGCCTATCCGCTGGCCATCGGCGTCTTCAGCGCGTTCAGCGTTTATCAAGTCTACCGATTCACTCACACCCATTCGATAACCCTCCTGCTGTTGACGGTATTCGACCTGTTGATCGTTTACCTGACGTGGGAGGAGTATCGCGTGGAGAAATCAAGACGAGGCGCGCCCGCCAAACCGTAGTCAGCGCGCGGCGAGCAAACTTTCCACGTATTTCGCGAGAACATCGGACTCGATGTTTACGGCACTGCCCGCAGCCATCGCACGGACGTTGGTGTGCGCGTGCGTGAACGGGATGATGGCGAAGTCCGCGACGCCGCCGTGCCAGCGCGCGACCGTGAGGCTGATGCCGTCAATTGCGATCGAACCTTTTTCGGCGACGTAACGCCGCAAATCTTCGGGCACCCTGACCGAGAGCCACCAGCTATCCCCTTCCGGCGCGAGTCTCGCGACGCGGCCGATGCCGTCCACGTGGCCCTGAACGAAATGTCCGCCGAGCCGCGCACTCGCTGCGAGTGGACGCTCGAGATTCACCAGATCGCCGGGCTTCTTTTCGCCGAACGACGTGCGCCGCAAAGTCTCGCCCGAAAGATCGGCGGCGAAATGTTCCGCGCTGAATTCGGCGACGGTCAAGCAGCAGCCGTTGACGGAGATGCTGTCGCCGAGTTTTAAGTCGGCGGAGATGTCGCGCGCGCCCGCAAGATTCACGCGCAGGCGACCGCCATCGGCGCGGCGCTCGAGCGCGTCAATCGTTCCGACGTTTTCCGTGATTCCCGTAAACATCGTGAAAATATCCTTGGACGACAAAATCGGAGCCGCAGTGATTCACGGTCAAGTGCTGAAGCGCCGGGGATTTTGCAAACCCACGCGGCGACATCCCCGCCATCGGCACCCCGCCGTTCCCGATGATCTTCGGCGCGTAGAAGAGGACCATCTTGTCCACGATCCCGGACTCGAGCGCGGCGCCGTTGAGTTCCGCGCCCGCTTCGATCATCAGATTCAAAATCTCGCGCTTGCCCAGCGCGCGAAGCACAGCTTGTAAATCCACGTGGCCGTCGCGTGAGCGCACGGAAACGACCTCGACGCCGGCCCTCTCGAGCGTTTGCGCCCTGGGTGCATCGGCTCGCTGCGTGGTGAAGACGATCACATCTTTCTGCGCCGAGCGCACCAGCTTCGACTTAAGCGGCAGGCGCAGCCGCGAATCTACCACAGCGCGGAGCAGTCTCCGCCTGCGCGGCTCGCCCGTGCGGTCGGTCATGCGCGGATCGTCCACGAGCACGGTGCCGATCCCGGTGAGCAACGCGTCGGACTGATGCCGCAGCCGCTGGACTGCTTCGCGGGACGCCTTGCCCGTGAGCGTCGTAGCGCTGCCCGCGCGCTCCGCAATCCGGCCGTCGAGCGTGAGCGCGGTCTTCAGGGTGACGAACGGGAGGCCGGTGCGAATCCACTTCGCAAATCCTTCGTTCGTTTCCTGCGCGCGAGCCGTTTCATTTTCGCAGAGGCGAACCTCGATGCCCGCGCGCTTGAGGTGGGCCAGCCCGCGGCCGGCGACGCGAGGGTTCGGGTCTTTCATGGCGGCGTAAACCTTCTTGATGCCGGCGGCGATGATGGCTTCCGTGCACGGCCCGGTGCGACCTTTGGTGCAGCACGGCTCCAGACTAACGTAGAGCGTCGCTCCGCGCGCTTTTGTCCCAGCTTGCTTGAGTGCGACGATTTCGGCGTGGTCACGGCGATAGTAGATGTGAAAACCTTCGCCGACTTTGCGGCCGTTCTTCACCAGCACCGCGCCGACCGTCGGATTCGGGTGCGCCAGCGCAGCGCCTCGCCGCGCGAGTTCGAGCGCGCGATCCATCCATGCGGCGTCCACGTTGCTAATCGAAGAGCGAATTGACATAGGTTTGCGCGTCAAATGGCACGAGGTCGTCAATCTGCTCGCCGGTGCCCACAAAACGAATCGGCAGATTCAGCTCGCGCGCGATGGCCACGACGATGCCGCCCTTCGCCGTGCCGTCGAGCTTGGTCAGCACGATGCCGGTGACTCCCGCGTGGCTCCAGAATTCGCGCGCCTGGTTGAGGCCGTTCTGCCCCGTGGTCGCGTCGAGGACCAAGAGCACGTCGTGCGGCGCGCCCGGCACTACTTTCGTGGCGGTGCGCTTCATTTTGTCGAGCTCGGCCATCAGGTTCGATTTCGTGTGCAGGCGGCCCGCGGTGTCCACGATGACCACATCGGCGGAACGAGATCTCGCGGCCGAGAGTGCGTCGAAAATAACCGCCGAAGGATCAGCACCGGATTTCTGTTTGATGATTTCAACGCCCGAACGGCGCGCCCATATTTCGAGCTGCTCGATGGCCGCGGCGCGAAACGTATCCGCGGCGCAAAGCATCACGCTTGCGCCTTCTTTCTTCAGGCGATTCGCGAGCTTGCCGATGGTGGTCGTCTTTCCAGTGCCGTTCACGCCGATGACGAAGATCACTCGCGGCGCGCCGGCGGCTGCTTGGCTGACGGGCGCGCTCGACACGCCGCCGCTGGAATTCGCCGCGGGCGCGACGAGGATCTTCACGATTTGCCGCTTCAATTCCTGCTTCAGCTGCTCCGCGTCGTCAATCTTGTGCTCGTTGACCTGCTCGCGCAGCGATGCGAGCACTTCCTTGGTGGTGCGCACGCCGATGTCCGCGCTCAGTAGCGCCGATTCAAGCTGCTTCAGCAGCTCCGGATCCACGGGCCGGTTGCCAGTCAACAAGTGCTCGACGCGCGCGGAAAGCTCCGTGCGCGTCTTGCTGACCGACTGCTTCAGCCGGTCGAGAAGCGTGGGTTCCGATTTTCCGAAAAGTGAAATCATGAATTGCGCAGCGCCAATCCGAAGCAGTCATTCTAACAGACGAATCGCGCCCGGCCCGGAAGGGCATTTGAGCCATACCGCCGAATGGCGGCCCGCGAAAGCTATCGCGCTGCCGCACCGAGCCTTCGAGCCCTCCTGGATTTTCCGTTCTTGGATTTGCTCGACGTAAGCCAGCCCCCGAGCTTGAGCGCGACCGTCATGCACGAATCGCGCAGCTCATCCGCAAGTGCGCGATCCTCGATGGCCCGGGCCACGACCATGCCGCCCACGCACAACGCGGCGGCGGCCTGCGCGGTGATCCGGCGAGGCGCGCCATTCTCGACGGAACCGCGCTCGAGCACTTTCACCATCGCATTGAACACGGTTTCGAAGGCGCGCTTTGTGCTCTTGCCACTGCGCGCCACGTAGCTCGGCAGCGCGGCCATCGGGCACGAGTTCTCCACGTCTTCAAAATGCTGCCGGGACAAATACGCCCGGATGACTTGCGGGCCCACATCGGCGGACGCCAGGTCCACTTCCACGCCTTTCCAGCAATTCTTCCAATTCGGGTCCGTGAAGAAACATCCCAGCACCTCGGTATAGAGGTCACTTTTGCTGTTGAAGTAGCTATAGAAGCCGCCATGCGTGAGACTCGCACCGGCCATGATTTGAGCTATCGAAACGTTGTCGAAGCCGTGCTGGTTGAATAGCCGGCGCGCGCTCCGAACTATTTTCCCTTTTGTCTCGGCGCGGTGGCCATCGGCGTAAGGCATGATCCCTCCTCGTTTCCGGTGGGACGAAGTATCCGCCGAACAGTATGTCCCATCCAGTAAAATATGATCTTGAACATATTTTAGCCGCATGTTGTCATGACGGCACAGCGGGCAGACTGAAAATGGGAGGATCAACATGAGCGAGAGAAGAAATCCAGTTTCGATGCCGAATATGCCGACGCGGCGGCAAATGATCGCCGGTGTGGGCGTCGTATTAGGCGGCCTAGCCGTCGGTTCCAGCGTCCGGGGACAAACCCAGCAGAAAATGGCTGAAACGCAGAGTTCCGGGCTGGCGGGCCTGCTCACGTATCTGCATCAGGAAATCCCCATCCAGGCGAGCCCGCAGCGGATTTACGAGGTGCTCCTGGATTCAAAGCAATTCGCCCAGTTCACCGGTTTGGCGGCCGAGATCGATGCCAGGGCTGGCGGCGCATTCTCGATGTTCGGCGGATTGATTGTTGGACGAAACGTCGAACTCGTGTCCGGCCAGCGCATCGTGCAGGCGTGGCGGCCCACCAGCTGGGAACCCGGCGTCTACTCGATCGTCAAGTTCGAACTGAAGGCACATGGTTCCGGGGCCATTGTGGTCCTGGACCATACGGGCTTCCCGGAAGGTGATTTTAGCCACCTCGATCCGGGATGGTATGAGAGGTATTGGGAACCCCTGAAGAAATTCCTCGCGTAGGCGCTGGGCTCCCCCCGGCTGCTCTCACCGCCGCGGCGCACGACGGAAGGCGAGGGATGGGTTGTACGTACCGCGCTGAAGGCCGCGGCGCTACATTCAAACCTGATACCATTTAGTCGCCGTCATGCCCGAGCGATTCGTCTTCTCCGATCTCCGCGAGGTGTTCGCCAAGGCGAACGAGGAGAAGTCCGGCGACCATTTGGCGGGGATCGCGGCGCGGTCCGAGCGCGAGCGGGTGGCCGCCAAACGCCAACTCGCGGATTTGCCTCTTGCCGAAATCGTCGCTCAACCGCTGATCGATCCGGCCGAAGACGACGTCAGCCGCCTGATCCTCGAGACCTACGACCAGGAAGCGTTTCAGCCCTTCAAGAGCCTGACCGTCGGCGAATTTCGCGAGCACATTCTCGACGACTCGACCGGCGAAAAGGAACTGAAGCGAATTCAGCGCGCGATCATCCCCGAAATCGCGGCGGCCGCGGCCAAGATCATGAGCAACAAGGATCTGGTTCTCGCCGCGGCGAAAATCCGGAACGTGACGCGCTGCCGCAACACCATGGGCGAGCGCGGCGTGCTCGGCATCCGCGCGCAGCCGAATCATCCCGTGGACGATCTTGGCGGAATTCTGCTGGCCGCGTTCGAGGGTTTGCTTTACGGCTGCGGCGACGCGGTGATCGGAGTGAATCCCGCATCGGATTCGGTGGAAACGGTCGGTGCGATCCTCCGCGCGCTCGACAGGCTCGTCGACACGTACAAAGTGCCCACGCAAACGTGCTGCCTCGCGCACATCAGCGCGCAGCTTGCGGCCATGGAACGCGGAGCGCCCGTCGATCTGCTGTTCCAGTCCATCGCCGGCACCGAAAAGGCGAATCGCAGCTTTGGAGTGTCGATCTCAATGTTGCGCGAGGGCCGCGAGCGCACGCTCGAACATCATCGCGCGCGCGATGTGGCGTGGAAAGGCACGAACGTGATGTATTTCGAGACCGGGCAGGGAAGCGCGCTTTCGGCGGAAGCCCACCACGGCGTGGATCAACTGACGCTCGAAGCTCGCGCGTACGGCGTCGCTCGCGTGTTCGATCCTTTCATCGTGAATAGCGTGGTCGGTTTCATCGGTCCGGAGTATCTCTACGACGAGCGCCAGATCATTCGCGCGGGCCTGGAAGATCATTTCATGGGCAAGCTGCTGGGCCTGCCGATGGGCTGCGACGTCTGCTACACGAATCACGCGGCGGCCGACCAGAACTCCGCCGACAATCTTCTGCTGTTGCTCGGCGCGGCGGGATGCAACTACTTCATGGGCGTTCCATGCTCCGACGACGTGATGCTGAACTACCAGTCCACGAGCTTTCACGACGCCCTTGCGGTGAGGCGCCTCTTCCATCTGCGGCCCGCGCCGGAATTCCTGGCGTGGCTCGAAGCGAGCGGGATTTATCGCGGCGCGGAGCCGGCGCTGCTGGACGCGCCGGCGCGGCGTCAACTGATGCAAAAGCTTGAGTCGTCGCTCGGGGAGATGGTCTGAATGGCGCGCGACGACGACCGCTCGCAGGCCGCGCCGGAGATGTCCGAAATCGTGCGCAAGGTCCGCGCGCGGACTCCGGCGCGCCTGCTGGTTGGCCGCGCAGGCGCTGCCTATCGCACCGGCACTCAACTCGACCTGCGCGAGGCGCACGCCGCCGCGCGAGACGCGGTCCGCGCGGAACTCGATCTCAATTCCGCGTTTGGCGCCACGTTCGTCCAGCGCTGGAATCTGTTCGAAGCCCGCACGCAGGCGCGCGACAAGGGTGAATATCTTCGTCGGCCGGATCTCGGCCGGCATTTTGACAGCGCGTCCCGCGCGGAAATACAAACCCGCTGTTCCCGCGACACCGATTTTCAGATCGCGATTGGCGACGGCCTCTCAGTTCCAGCCGTCGCGGCGCAAGTTCCTACGTTGCTGCCCCTGCTCGACGAGGGCGCGAAAGCGCGCGGGTGGAAGACGGGCCCGGCATTCGTGATTCGTCACTGCCGCGTGGGCATCCTGAATGAAATCGGCGAACTGCTCCATCCGCGAGTCGCGGTGCTCCTCATCGGCGAGCGCCCGGGCCTGGCCACGGCGGAGAGTCTTTCAGCCTATATGGCGTATCAGCCCCGCGAATCGAACACGGACGCCAATCGAAACCTCATCTCGAACATCCACGCACGAGGCATCAACCCGCGCGACGCGGCCACGCGCATCCTGAATTTTGCGGCGCAAATGATGAAAGTGGGCACGAGCGGCTACACGTTGAGGGAAGAGCTGCCGGCGCTGGAGGACAAGTAATCGTGATCTGTGGACAGGTTTGGCCCTAACTGCTCACCGCAGAGACGCAGAGATCGCAGAGAAAATCTTGAGGATCGTTACACTTCGACAAGCGTGGCGGAGAGGCGCAGGCGGCCGGCGGTGATGGCTGTTTCCAGCGCCGCGACGACGTTGGGGTCGAACTTCGTTATCGCAAGGGAACGGATGCGTTCGAGCGCGAAATCCACATCCATCGCCGATTGGTAGGGACGATTCGTGGTGATGGCGTCGAACGTATCCGCGACGGCGATAATGCGCGCCATCATCGGAATCGAATCGCCCGCCAGGCCATATGGATAGCCGCCGCCGTCCATGCGCTCGTGGTGGAGTTCGATGCCCGGCAGCATGTCCTTCAGTTGGGCGACGGGGCGCATGATATTGGCGCCTTTCACCGTGTGCTGCTTCATCAAGTCAAATTCCTCGTCGGTCAGTTTCCCCGGCTTCTTCAGGACGCGGTCGTCCACGCCGATCTTTCCCACGTCGTGCAGCAGCGCCGAAATCCGCAGTCGGTCGAGATCCTCGGCATTCAGCCCGAGGCCGTCTCCCAGAATCAACGAATACTTTGCCACCCGGCCGGAGTGACCGCGCGTGTACGGGTCCTTTTCGTCGATGGCCGCCGCGAGCATGCGGATGGAACCGAGAAAGAGATCGCGGTTTTCCGTCGCGGCCTGCGTCAGGCGCTCGACGTACTCCTCGATGTCGCCGGCCATGTTGTTGAAGGTTTCAGACAGCTCGCCGATTTCGGCGGTGCCCCGCACGACCACGCGTTCGTGGAATTCGGCGCGGCTGATGGCGCGAACGGATTCGACCAGTCCGCGGATCGGCCGCGTGATGCCTACGGCGAACAGATACCCAAGCACGAGAGCCACGAAGGTGACGCCCACGACGAATTGCAATGCCTCCGCGGTCAACTCGTTCACGCCCGCATCCACGCGCGCGTCGTCGAGGCTGCGCTGCGCAATGACCGCCCAGCCCAGCTCGGGTATCGTGCTGTACGTGCCGATCATTTCAACGGGGTGGCGCTTGTCCTTGCCGGGCGCCAGGAAATTGGAAGTTTGCGTCGCGCGCAATTCGCGGGGCAATTCGGTGATCTGTTTGGCGAGAGGCGAAGTGGAGGCGACGTCTCGCCCGGGCACCAGCTCTTGCGCGTCAGGGTAGGCGACGATCTGGCCGTGCACATCCACGATGAAAACCTTGCGATCGCGCACGCTTGCGTCATGCAGACGCGCCTGCAAACGGTCGAGCGACACCACCGCGCTGAGCATTCCCGCGAACTGCCCGTCCGCGAGCAGCGGCACGGAGACAACCAGCGCCGGGCGGCTGTCCTGGCCGAGCGCGAAAGGCTCGCTGATGGAATCGAAGTCCTGCATGCTGGAGGTGAACGCGCGTTTCCAGGCCGCTTGGACGAACGGGTCGCGATCGGCGCTCACGCTGCCGGCCGACGGCCCCTTCGCGTCCCTGTTCACGGCCGTCACGTAAAGAATATCCGGATTGTTTTCGACGAAGACCTGGAGCAGGCGCGCGAGCTGCGGCGCGTGCGAGGGGTCGTCCACGTCCATTATCCAGCCGGTCAGCGCCAGCATCTGCCGCTGGCTGAGCAGCTGTTCGCGGAGGCTTTGTTCGAATTGCAGAGTTTCGCTGGCCAGCGAACGCGTGATTTCGCTCTGCTGCACGCGCTCGGTATCCTGCAGTTTTCCTTCGCTCAGGTGCAGCGCCTGCTCGTGGTAGAGCCAGAGTGGCGTGACGCTGACGAGCAGCAACGCGCCCATGACGATCCATAGGATGCGTACGCGTCGCGTCGTAAGACGTTTGAGGGCCTGGATGGACATAGGAATCCCCCTTGAAAATGCTAGCGGAGCAGGCCCGCCGACACAACGGGACTATCGTACTAAGGTTGCTGCATAAGCTACATCGCTGGTAGCAGTTGGGAGAGAGAATGCAAGGCGCGAGAAGGGCCCGGCGGCGAATATACGGCGTATCTACCGGCGCAGGCCCAGGCGGCTTTCTTTCCCGGCGATGAGCCGTTCCATGTTTCCGCGATGCTTCACCAGCACGAGCAGCGAAATCAGAATCGTGCTTAAACTGATGTAGGTCGCAGGGGCGCGGTGCGGCGAGTAATACAGGTACACCAACACGGGCATGGCCGCAGCAGCAGCGATCGAGCCGAGCGATGAATATCGCCAGAACGCGACGACCAGAAGCCACAGCACGGTCGCAGCGGCCACAGCCTGCCAGCAGATGGGAAGAAACACGCCGAGCCCGGTCGCCACGCCCTTCCCGCCCTTGAATCGCAGCCAGACGGGAAACATATGGCCGACCACGGCTGCCACGGCTGCGGCCATCATCCAGTGGAAATTGCCGCCGGTCCAGCGCCCGGCCAGCCAAACCGCCAGATAGCCTTTCCCGGCGTCCAGCACTAGCGTCAGCACGCCCGCCAGCGCGCCTGCAGTGCGCGCCACGTTGGCAGCGCCAATATTGCCGCTGCCCGTCGAGCGAATGTCGGGCCCGCCGCGCGCCTTCACCACCAGCAGCCCGAACGGAATCGAGCCCAGCAGATACGCGACGCCGATCAGCCAGTAGGGGTTCACGCCGACTTCCTCACTCCCTTGACCTCACGCCCTATCCGTGACAAACGAATAGCTCTCAATTTTCCGATGCTCCGCGCCGCCTGGCTTCAGCATGCTCTCGAAGAGATGAAATTCCGTCTCGCGCGCCGACCCGAAATCGCGCTCCGCAAATTCGGCGGCCGAGCGAACCAGCGCGTCAACTCCATCGAGCGATTTGAATCTCGCGAGCGTCAGATGCGGCACGAACGCGCGGTCCTCGCGCGGAATCCCCAGCGGCTCGAGCGCGCGTTCGATATCGGAGGCAAGCTGTGCAAGATTTGCGGACGCTTCCACGCCGCACCACACCACTCGCGGGCGGCGCGCATCGGGGAAAAATCCCACGCCGCGATAGCGTATTTCGACCGGCTCGCCGGATTTCACCGCCGCAAGCGCGGCGCGCGTGGCGTCGAGCTTCTTGGCGTCACCATCGGCAATCGCGTGGCCGATGAATTTCAACGTCATGTGCATTCCTTCCGGCCGCATCCACTTCGCCGCTCGGCATTGCGGTTTGAGCCGCGCGATTAGGTCGCCGAGCGTCTGCCGAACTTCGCCGGGTAAATCGAGCGCGACGAAAAGCCGCATGGCTACGCGCGCCCGTGCGCGGGGAACAGATAATACCGCCGCACGAGGTTGAGCGCCCTCTGCGCCGAAAACTGGCGTATGCGCTCGCGGTCGCCCGGAAGCTGTATCGGCGTCTCGACCGCGCCGCGCTCGTCCGCGATGCTGATGTGCACCAGACCCACGGGCTTTTCAGGCGTGGCGCCGCTGGGGCCGGCAATTCCGGTGACTCCCAGGCCGAGCGTCGCGCCCGTCCGCTTGCGAATGCCCGATGCGAGCGCGAGCGCCACCTCCGCGCTGACGGCTCCTTTTGCCTCGATCAATTCCGCCGGCACGCCCACCATGTTCGTTTTCATCTCGTTGCTGTAGCAGACCACCCCGCCCACGAAATACGCGGAGCTGCCCGGCAGGCTCGTCAGCCGCTCGGCCAGCAGGCCGCCCGTGCAGCTTTCGGCGACGGCAATTGTGGCGCGATTTTCCGTCAGCAGTTGCGCGACGACTTGTTCGAGCGATTCGCCGCGCGTCGAGACGAGATGCTCGCCGAGCGCCAGCGACATCCGCTTGACGATCTCGTCGAGTGTGGCCTCCGCTTTCTTGGGATCATCGGACCACAGGCGCGGATGAAGCTGAATGCCGGTCGGCGCGGCGAGGATCGTCGTCTCCGTATCGGGGTACTGCGCGTAAAGCGGCGAAACGCGCTGCTCGACATCGGATTCGAAAATTCCCGTGATGCGCAGCTCGCGCGTGTAGAGCCGCTCCGGGATGCCCAGCTTCAGCAGGCGCGGCTTCACCTCGTTTTCCATCAGCGCGCGCAGCTCCTGCGGCACTCCCGGCAGCAGGACGATGATGTGGCCCTGCGCCTCGAGCCACAGTCCCGGCGCGGTCCCGCGCGAATTCTTCAGAACCGTGGCGCCTTCGATGACCATCGCCTGCCGCTCGTTGATCTCCGGCATGGCGCGGCCAAATCGCCGAAATCTTTCGTGAATGGAGCGCAATATTTCTTCGTCGCGGAAGAGCTTTCGGCCGAGCAGATCGGCCACGGTCTGGCGCGTGCGGTCGTCGTCGGTCGGGCCCAGGCCGCCGGAGGAGACGACCACGTCCGCGCGGCCGAGCGCATGCTCAAACGACGCGCGCATCTCGTCCGGCGTGTCGCCCACCACGGCCTTGTGGACCACGCGCAGGCCCACTTGATTCAGCTCCGAAGTCAGAAACAGTGAATTGGTGTCGAGCCGGAAAGGTGTGAGCAGTTCGGAACCGACCGCAATTATCTCAGCTTTCATGTCTTAAGAGTTTTACTCGATGAAGCCGAACGAGCGCAAGTGAGGGGAAAATTCGTCCGATCCAACTACCCGTTCAGCGGAAGGCCCTGCACGTCCCAGTCGAGCGTGAAGAGAGCACTGTGCGTGGTGATCACGGCACGATGCGTCGGCAGCAGCGCCAGCCCGACGATATTGCTCCCGCCCAGCACCATTTCGGGCTGCGCTTCGGGCGTCAGGCGCACGATGCCCCGCCGCCCGCCGAACGATGCCGCGACGTAAAGATTTCCCTGGCGATCGAACGCGAGCCCCTGCGGGCGTCCCAGGCCGCGGAAAAATACGCTGACTTCGCCCGCGGGCGTGATCCGGTGGATGCGCTCGAAGCTCGAGGTCGTCGGCCCACAGACGAAAAGATCGCCCGCCGGGCTGAACGCCAGATGATAGGCCGCGAGCGACGGCTCGAGCGTAGCGAACACAAAAATCTCTCGATCGGGGCCGATTTTAAAGATCGTGCCGCTGCGGTCGCCCACGTACAGATTTCCGGCCTTGTCGAACGCCAGCCCCGTGGCCACGCCCATGCCTTCGATCCATTGCATCGCGCGGCCGTCGGGCGACACGCGATGGATCGTGCCTTCGTGGCGGCAGGAAACGAAAAGATAGCCGTCGCGGTCAATTGCCAGGCCCGTCGGATTCATTAGGTCGGTGATGTAAGGCCTGACCACAAGATCCGTTGAGACTTTATAGAGCGAAACGGGAACCTTCTGCCCGCGCTGGCCGCTGAACGTCACGTAAATATTGCCGCTGGAATCCACCGCCGGATTGCCTACGGGATGCAGGTTGTCGGCGATCTGCGTGCCCAGCGCGATCGGGAACGGAGAGCTTTCAACGCTGCCCATTCGCACGCGCACCGCGCCGCCCGTCGCTCCCTCGGGCACGCTCGCGATCAGGCGATTTTCGGACGCTAGCATCACGACGGCGTCGGAAGTGCCGAATTGCACCTGCGGCCGCGTATGGTTTCTCGCGCCGAAGCCGCTGCCCACGAGCGCGATTTCGCCGCCCGGCAGCGCCGCTCCCGGTTTCACGCTTTCGATCCTCGGTACGCCGTTCATTTTCACAAGCAACTATGCCTCATTTTCGTCCCGCCTGCCCTGACGCAGAAGTGGAACCGAATCCTGTTGCTGCCGCGTCCGCTCGTTTCATCTTGAGGCATTCCCGCCTAAAATGTCATCCCGAACGCAGTCCCGCGCGCATTTGGTTTTCCCCTCGGTGTCTGAGGGGCGCGGGACGCAGTTGGGGGATCGGCTTTTTCTTTCCGCATTCTGTCAAAGCCCCGCCGCGCGCGCGATCCACAATCCGATCGCCGCGTAAACTCCGGCGATCCAATCATCCGCCATGATTCCCCAGCCGCCCGGCAAAGATTCGGCTTGCCGCGCCGGAAACGGCTTCCAAATGTCGAACACACGAAAAAGTATAAGACCCAGTAATAAATATTTCCAGCTAAGCACGGAATGGAACGAGAGGAGTCCTAGCATGTAGTCATATGACACAGTCTCGGTGGGTTTCCACCAAACGGGAATCGTTAGGCCGAGTAGGAGAGTAAGGTGCTGTCCAGAGACTTCATCAATCACGACTCGCTGCGGGTCCTTTTCGCGCCAAAATTGCGCAGCCCGAGTGGCGCTCCAGACTCCAATCGCAGCGATCATGAGGGCAATCAAAAGTTGGATAATCAAGATCGGGTCGAAGTGGCCGGAATAGAAAATCCCGTTTACGGTTTCTCGGTTGTCGACGCCCCAGATACCAAATCCCCCGGAGACGAATACGATCACTAGGGCTACCCAAAGAGGAAACATGGCTGGGAAGAGTCCCGCGAGAGAACCGAACGTGCCGGGCGCAATCGGGATATAGCCAAGACCGCACGCCGTAGCGACGAACAGCGCGAAGCGCGGCTTGCGCGCGGTGACAGTCGCAGGCGGCGTCGCAGAATAAGAGGGACGAGCGTCAGTGCCTGAACTCATCCCTGCTCGTCCGCATCGGATGGCGTGATATCGCGCTCAAGATCCTCGAACATGGACTCGTCGAATGCCGGTTCGCTGATCACATACTTTTCGCTCGCCCAATTGCCCAAATCGAGCAAGCGGCATCGCTCGCTGCAAAACGGAAAATCAGCGTGCGTCTCGGTGTCCGTCGGCTTCTTGCAGATCGGGCAGCTCGCCAGCATGAAGAGAGCATACCGCAAACAAGATCACCGCGCAGCGCCCGGATGGTTCGTCAAAAGGTCTTGATATCGCGCTGCGGCCGCGCCGCGCCCTGCTATTTCAGCCCTATCCAAATCCAGGCGGCAGTGCTGGCCACAACCAGGATGCCCGCAATCACCGCGAGGGCGAAGATCACCTTCTCGAGGCGATCCATCTTCCCGACGAGCGTCCGTTGATCAGCGGCCATCATCGCCTCGTCGCCCTTGTTGAGGTAGATCTGATCCTCTTCTCTCACTGACAGCGAATTTCCGTAGATCACGAGGACAATCAGGACCGTCGTTGCTACGCCACACGCAATCAACAAATACGAAAGTGGAGCCTGAATTCCGCCCATTCTTTCCTCCCTCAGCCGCGCATCACCCTCACGAATTCTTACCGGCGCGATGATGCTATCACGGCAGTACCTGGTTTGCCGTGCCTGCCGCCACACGAATATGTGCGTGGGATCACATTCTGGATTCTGAGGCTAACTCACTGATGCGGCTGTTGTCACGTGAGGGCCCACGGCTCTGACGCAGGTCTTTTCGGCAGCTGCGGCAACCGTTAAGTGGTGACAACAGGAGACTCGCGGCTACTTCGAACCGCCTGGGGGCGGAATTGCGCCGCGGTCCGTGGTTGAGATGCCGTGACTCAGCCCGAGGTGCAGGAGCCCCAGGCGCTGCGCGAGCATCTCGTACTGCGCCGAAAGGTGCCCGCGATAGATCGAAGCGTCGCGATAGTAGCGCTGCATGCGTTCGCCGTCTTTCGCGCCGCTCGAGCTCGATGTGCGAAACAGCATCTCGACGGCTTCCCAGACCAGACGCCCGCCGTGTTCCAGGCTCGCGACAAGCTCGACATCCTCTTCCATGGTGAACGGCTCGCCGCCTTCGAATCCCCGGCGGCAGTATTCCATGTAGACGTCTCCCGCGTTGAGGACGAGCCGCTTTGCCGCGTTCATCAATCCGAGCGCCAGCCCCAGGTAACGCTGATAGTCGGGATGCAGGTAGCGCAGCGTCATCGGCGGATAGAGCGTGTTCTTGGTGCGAATGATGCGCTCGTATTCGTCAATCGCCGCGTAGCCCAGTCCCACCAGAATCGACACAAGCTCGGCGTGGAAAAAAGACAGGCACCGGCCCGCATACATCGGATTCTTGTGCAGGTGCGAGCCGAGCGTGCCGTGAGCCACGTCGATGTTGAGCATGTCAATCGGAACGACGTGATTTTGCGGAACGCGCGCTCCCTCGACGACGATCGAGTTTGAGCCGCTGCCGCGCATTCCCAGAATCGCGCCCCAATCGTCGAGCATTTTCCACTGGGACCGTGGAATGAGCGCGATTCCGGCGCGAGGCTGGCCTGGATTTTCCATGATCAGCACGCTCGGCATGAAGTGCGTCGCATACGGCGCCCCGGACGCGTAGCCCCATTTGCCCTTGATGAGCCAGCCGCCTTCTACGGGTGTCGCCGTTCCGCTTGGCGCCGCGACCGATGGCGCGGAAAAATCGCCGGTTGGACCGAAGCCTTCCGCTTGCGCCTGCTCGTCGAAAAACGATCCGAGCATCAGCGCATGGCCCGCGCCCACGATCAGGCACCAGCCCGTGGAGGGGTCGCCCCGCGAGATCTCGATGCCGATCCGGAAATAGGTCTTAAAATCGAGCTCGTAGCCGCCGAACCGCCGCGGCTGCAGACAGCGATAGAAGCCGGCCTTGCGAAATTCCTGGTGAATGGCTTCCGAATGGACGCCGCGCCGCTCGGTTGCGTCCTGTTCCGCGCGCAGCAGCGGCTGCAGCGCGATCGCGCGTGCGACCATTTCGTCCGGCGTCAGATTCGGCTCGGGCACCGGAACGGATTGTAGATCCACTCTTGCGCTCATGTTCGGTTTGCGCCGGGGCGCGGCTTCCTTCTTACCTCATATCTCGCCCGAGATGCAATCGCGGCCAACGTTTGAATGTAGCGCGGTCTATAGCGCGGCACGCCCGGCTCACCGCCGCGCGTTCGCACGATCCAACCGCCGCACGAAGTCGGCCCACATCTTTTTCTGGTCGATCGACGTGATCCAATTCAGAGTGTTCGCCGGTGTCTTGCCGAAATGAACGAATTCCAAGCTTCGCAAATTCAACGACGGACGAGAATATGTTTCCACGGTAGTGAAGCCAAGGAGGTGCGCGGCGACTACCGTGTCCCAAACGACCCAGTGGCGCGGGCGCACCACCTGCGCGACAAGATCAGATTGCTTCGTGACCCAATCTTGGAACAGTCCGTTAAGCCACTCCGCGAATGGGCCGTGGCCTGAAAGCATTTGCGCCGCCCCGGTGTCGCTGAGCTCGAGATATTTGTGGGTGACGTCAGTCGACCCAATTGTAATCGGCGCGGCCGAGCCTAGAATCACCTGATAGGCGAGCGGATCGTTCTTGATGTTCCACGGGTCGCCGCCCTTGGGCCAGGAATCGAAGCCCATGGTCAGAATTTCAACGCGATCCCCGAGCTTTGGGTCCGTCAGAAATCCCGACGCGACGTCCGTAGTCGCTCCAAGCGTAATGATCACCAGCCGATTTTGTGAGGAATGGCCGCGCGCTGCTTTCACGATGAAATCGACGCCGTCATTTCCCAGCGGCGCGCGAGTTGCAAGCGCCACATCCGATCCGGCAAATACGGGAGGCGATGTTCCGGCAGCAAGCCGCTGCAATACATCTTTCACGCATTCAGCGGACGTTTCGGCCTGCTTCGGCAGGGTCGGCGCGTGCGTAGTGACGATTGCCTGGATGTGAATTTGCGGTACCAGCGAAAGATACGCGATGGCGAACTGATCATCGATATCCGCGCCGCAATCGGTCGTTATGATCACGTCGCGATCGCGAGCGAACGCGGTCCCACATAGCGTCAGGAGAAGCGCGGTCAATACGGTCAATTTTACGAAACTGAAATTTGCTCTGGTCATGTCTCTTCGGGCGAGGACTTCAGCGCGATGTCAGAATCGGGAAAAGGCTTTTTGTTGGGGGCGGAATCTGCGCGGCGGTGGCCGGAGCCGCGAATTTGACGACGCGGCCGACCAAGTCGTAGTCTTTCGTTTCCGTGATTTCGATGGTGGCGAGAGTTCCGAGCGCGGGCAGGTCCGCTGCGTCGTTCACGCCTTCAAATTCCGTGACGTAAACCTTGCCGTCAATTTCGGGCGCCATGCCTTCGAGGCGCGCTTCCCAAATGAGATCGGTGTCCTTTGACGGACCTTCCAGCATGACTTGCAGCCGCTCGCCGACTTTGCGGAGGAGTTTGCGCCTCGAAATCGTTTTTTGAAGCGCCATCAGCGCGTTCTTGCGGCGCTGAATTGCCTTCGCTTCCACTTTGTCTTCGAGAGAAAAGCTTTTCGCCGCGTCCTCGTCGGAGTAGGAAAACACGCCCATCCAATCGAATTCCGCGGCGCGCACGAAAGCGCACAGCTCGCGGAAATCCTTTTCCGTCTCGCCCGGAAATCCCACGATGAATGAAGTGCGGATCGACACGCCGGGAATCGTCTTGCGAATCCTTTCGAGCATTTTCAAGAATGCGTCGCCATTCGAGCCGCGCTTCATCCGCGCGAGGACGCTGCGGCTGGCGTGCTGCAGGGGAATATCGAGATACTTCGCGAGGCGCGGATGCGCGGCGATCGTCTCCAGCAGCTTCGGCGTGATACGATTCGGATAACAGTAGAGAAATCGAATCCAGTGGAGCTCTTCGATCTGCGCGAGACGCTCGAGCAAAGCAGGCAGGCCGTCGCGCAATCCGAGATCCTCGCCGTAGCAGGTCGTGTCCTGGCCGATCAGGGAAATTTCGCGCACGCCCGCGGCAGCCAGATTCTGCGCTTCGCTCACCACCGATTCGAACCGCCGGCTGCGGAATTTGCCGCGAAGCTGGGGGATGATGCAGAAGCTGCAGGGATGGTCGCAGCCCTCGTTGATTTTGATGTAGGCGGTGTGGCGGGGCGTCGCCAGCACGCGCGGCGTGAGATCGTGATAGAGGTACGTCGGCAGGCCGGCGTCGCCCTGGTCTATATCCGTGTCCGCGCGGAGTTTCCCGTCGCAGACTTCCAGGATTTTCTCGACTTCGCCGGTGCCGATCACGGCGTCCACTTCCGGAATCTGCTCGCGGATTTCGTTGCGGTAACGCTCGACCATGCATCCCGCGACGATCAATTTTTGCGCGCGGCCGAATTTCTTGTACTCGGCCATTTCGAGAATGGATTGCACGGATTCCTGTTGCGCGGGCGCGATGAAGCTGCACGTGTTGACGACGAGGACGTCCGCGTCGCCCGCGCGCGGCGTGATTTCGTAACCCGCGCGCGCGAGAATGCCCATCATCACCTCGCTGTCCACGAGGTTCTTCGGGCATCCCAGGCTTACGAATCCGACCTTCGGCATCTCTGCGCGGTCCTTTGTGCTGCGTCGAAACAACCGATTCTATCATGCCGGGCCATGATTGATGGGCGCGGAGCAGGGAAGCAGCCGAGGTGGGGGAGGTGCGGATGGCGATCGCGAAAAGGGCGCCATTCGTTCAAGTTTGAACGATCAGTTCCTTCGATGTGGTGGCAATTTTGGCCACTTTTCGCGCCCTTAACCGTCCTTATCGCGTCATTTCGGCGTGATCAAAGGTGGGGGACGAGGATCACTACGTGGCGAGGGACTCGAGGAGGCGCAACTGTTCGTCGCCGCCGATAACGATGAGGCAGTCGTCCGCTTGAATGACGGACTCGGGAGGGGGATTGAACGTCATCTTGCCGTCAGCACTCTTGAGCGCGAGGACGATGACGCCGGCCTGCCGGGGAATCGCGGAGTCGGCCAGCTTCTTTCCGACGAGGGCGGACTTATCGGTGATTTTCAATTCGCTGATCTCGAAGTCGAGCCGCTCGCGGCCAAAAGCCGCGTCAACGAAATCGATGACGTTGGGGCGGAGCAGGAGCTGGGCCATGCGGTGGCCGATGAAATGATAGGGCGAGAGAACCTGCGAGGCGCCGGCGCGGAGCAGCTTCGACGTGGCTTCCTCTTCGCTGGCGCGCGCGATGATTTTCAAGTCCGGGCGAAGGCCGCGCGCGGTGAGCACGATGTAGATATTTTCGGCGTCCGTGGTGACGGCGGAAACGAATCCCTGCGCGGTGTCGATGCGCGCCTTCTGCAGATTTTCCTCGCTCGACGCGTTGCCGACGACGACGGGGATTCTTTCGTCCTCGGCCCATTTGGCGCGGAGCGGATCCCGTTCGATCAGGACGCAGGATTGGCCGCGGGCGAGGAGCTGGCGCACGACGGTGCGTCCCACGCGGCCGGCGCCGCAGATGATGTAGTGGCCGGAAAGTTTGGCGAGTTCGCGTTCCATGCGGCGGCGGTCGAGTACTTTGCCGAATTCGAATTCTAGCAACGTCTGCGAGAAGGTAGCAATCACGAACGCGCCCGCGAGCACGGCGGCAACGATCATGAACGAATTGAAAATGCGCCCGGCGTGCGAGAGCGGATGAACTTCGCCGTAGCCGATCGTGGTCATGGT
>Ga0209415_10004150_pt1 | contig 26628 bp, 27 predicted proteins | sample PeaSoiSIISIP2007_FD_187696 | JGI IMG/M metagenome (GOLD analysis project Ga0209415, IMG submission 187696) | Peat soil microbial communities from Weissenstadt, Germany - SII-SIP-2007 (SPAdes) (version 2) | ecosystem: Environmental > Terrestrial > Soil > Wetlands > Peat | place: Germany... | reverse complement strand
GGCGCGTAGCTCAGTTGGTAGAGCAACGCCCTTTTAAGGCGTGGGTCGCAGGTTCGATTCCTGCCGCGCTCACCAATCTATCCTGAATCAACAGGCCCTCTTCGCGAGGGCCTTATTGTTTGGTTACAAAATTGTTTGGTTCACAAATTCTCCGCCAATGAAACCTTGCCGTCACAGCCAATTGTGACATACATCACAACTTATTGATTTCTCGGGACTTAGTAGTTTCGCAGTAGTGATTGATCGCTCCGAGCTACGTATGATTGCGCCGTGAGAATTCATGAATCCTAAGTGGAATGGCCAGTTTTCGCGCTTCGATCTTGTCGCCAGCGCTGGCGACGGTGTGCGGACGGTCGTTCGCGCCGGCGGTGTCGAAATCGGGGGCGGCGATTTCGTCGTGATGGCTGGACCGTGCGCGGTCGAATCTGAGCGACAGTTGCTCCAGACGGCGGAAGCCGTGGCCGCAGCGGGGGCGCGCGTTTTGCGCGGAGGCGCCTATAAGCCACGCTCTTCGCCATATGCGTTTCAGGGGCTGGGCCTGGAAGGTCTGAAGATTCTGCGCAAAGCGCGGGAAGAGACGGGGCTGGCGATCGTGACCGAGGCGATGAGCGAGGAAGACGTCGACCTGGTCGCGGAGTATGCCGACATGATGCAGGTGGGCACGCGCAGCATGGAGAACTATTCACTACTGGAAAAACTGGGCGGTTGTGGACGGCCGGTGCTGCTGAAGCGGGGGATGACGGCGACGCTCGAAGAGTTGCTGCAGTCCGCGCAAATCATCGCGATGAATGGTAATTCGCAGATTGTTCTCTGCGAGCGCGGTATCCGGACGTTTGAGACGGCGACGCGCAATACGCTGGACATCGCCGCGGTGCCGGTATTGAAGGCGGTTTCGCACCTGCCCGTGATTGTCGATCCAAGTCACGCCGCCGGCGTGCGTTGCCTGGTCCCGGTGCTGGCGCGGGCGGCGGCCGTCGTGGGAGCGGATGGGATCCTGGTCGAAGTGCATCCGTCGCCCGATCAGGCCCTGAGCGACGGGGAGCAGTCGCTTACCTTCCGCGACTTCCGCGACATGATGGACGATCTGCAGCCCTATCTGGCGATTCGCGAGGCCCAGACTGCTCCGCAACTGGTCGCGATGGGAGCAGTAGACTAGTGCGGGCGCGGCCCATCGCGGTGGGGCTGTGCTCGCTTGCCATCTTGGCCGGAATCATTGGATTCGCGCCCATGCTCTCCGTGTTCTCCTCGGGCCCGGATTCTCCGACATTCCTCTTCACCCTCGCGAAGCGGTATGAACCGCTGGCATGGATTCGAGGCGCCGACCGATTCAGTTCCGGCGCGAACCTATTTCTGCAAGACGCCAGCGGCCGTCATCCGCTGATCCCAGGTTTCGCGGCTTCCGCCGACCCCACGGTTTCATTCGATGGCAAGAATGTGCTGTTCGCCGGCAGGCAGAAGACCGGGGACCACTGGCAGATCTGGGAGGCCGCCTTAGACGCAACGACATCCCCCGGCGCGCCGAGGCGCGTCACGTCGTGCGCCGATGACTGCGTTCGTCCCTTCTACTTGCCCGAAAACCGCGTCGCGTACGCGAAGAAGACGGGCGGCCGATTCGTTATTGAGGCCGCCGACCGGGCTACGGGCAAGACCCTCCAGCTGACTTATGGTCCGGGAAACTTCCTGCCTACCGACGTTCTGCTTGACGGCCGCATTCTGTTTGAGGCGACTTATCCGCTTGGAGGCCAGGGCACGCCTGAACTCTATACCGTCTATTCCGATGGTAGTGGAGTGGAGTCCTATCGCTGCGATCATGGCCAGGCGCGTTACTCGGGCAGGCAGGTGGCATCGGGCGACATCGTCTTCACATCTGGTTCCGGCTTAGGACGCTTCACGTCAGCACGCGCGCAGGAAGTCCACGTCGCTGCGCCCGCCGGGGAGTATGCCGGGGATGCCGCCGAGACTTTGTCGGGCGATTGGCTGCTTGCGTGGCGGCCGGACGCTAAGAGCGATTTCCGGTTGAAACGCTGGAAACCGGGTGAGGGCAGTCTGTCGTCCGTCGCCGAGGAGCAGAGCGCCAATGCAATCCAGCCGGCGCTGGTTGCGGGACGCACGGTGCCGAATCGGCATCCCTCGGGCTTGCACGACTGGTCCTATGCCAATCTGCTTTGCCTGAATGCTTATACCTCGAAATACGAGTTTGCTGCCGGATCGATCCACTCCGTTCGTCTCTACACGCGGGGTAGCAGGGGAACCGCAAAGCTTCTGGGGACAGCGCCGGTGGAGCGCGATGGGTCCTTCTTTCTTCAAGTCGCGGCCGACCAGCCGTTGCAGATGGAACTGTTGGACAGCTCCGGCAGAACCTTGAAGCGGCAAGCCGGCTGGTTCTGGATGCGCCGGGGCGAGCAGCGAGCCTGCGTCGGATGCCACGCGGGCCCCGAAACTGCACCCGAGAATGCAGTGCCCATGATTCTGCTGAAGTCCACGACTCCAGCCGACATGACGGGCGCGAACACGCACGCTTCTTCAGGAGGACATTAAATTGATCACTCGAACCTGCGGATTCCTCCTGCTATCGTCCGCGCTGCTGGCGCAATCGCCACCGGCGAACGCGCCGGGCCCGATTCGGTTTGAAGATGCCACGGCTAAGTCAGGCATTCAATTCACGCACAGCTTCGGAGCGCAGCAACTGGGCTCATTGCTCGAAAGCACCGGGGCGGGATGCGTCTGGTTCGACTACAACAACGACGGACTGCCCGATCTCTACGTGGTCAGCGGAAAGCCGCTCGAAGAGGGAATGCATCCTTACCCGCTGAAGCAGCCACCGACGGTTGCTCCGCACAATCATCTCTACAGAAATAACGGCGACGGCACGTTCACCGACGTTACCGACCAGGCTGGCGTTGGCGCCAACCTTTACGGCATGGCTGCGATTGCGGCTGATTTCGACAACGACGGCTTCGTTGATCTGTTCGTCACCGGCTATGGACGCGCGATCCTGTACCACAACAACGGCAACGGCACGTTCACAGATGTGACCGAGAAGGCTGGCATCAAAGTTGATGGCTGGTCGATCGGTTCCGCGTGGCTTGACTACGATCGCGACGGCTGCGTCGACTTATTCGTTGGTCGATATGTGAAGTTCGATCCCAAGTATCGTAACTACTACGCTGCCGATAACTATCCCGGCCCACTGGACTACGCCGCGGACACGAACCGTCTTTACCACAATAACTGTAATGGCACGTTTACCGACGTGACCGATAAGTCGGGAATTGGCGCCTACAAGGGCCGAACGATGGGTGTGACGGCGGCGGACTTTGACGGCGAGGGCTATCCCGACATCTACGTCGCCAACGACAAGACGGAGAATTTCCTGTTCCACAACAAGCACGACGGCACGTTTGAGGAAATCGCCGCCGATCTCGGAGTCGCCTACGGGCAGAACGGGGAGAACACTTCGGCGATGGGTCCGGTGTTTGCCAACATCGAAGGCGATGGCCGAATGGACCTTTGGGTGACCGACTCGAGGTACAACCGCCTGATGCGTAACACGGGAAAGAACGGATTTGAGGATATCGGGCCGAGTTCGGGAATTTCGCAGGCTACGGCGCAATACACCAGTTGGGGCACGGGCGTGTACGACTTCGATAACGACGGCTGGCTCGACATTCTGATTTTTCACGGTGGTTTGATCCACCTGGTTCCGCAGGAGCAGTCGCTGTTTCGCGGGTTGGGTAATGGCAAGTTTGCCGACGTTTCGCGCGAGGCGGGTCCGGCGCTTGACGTGAAGACGGTTTCGCGCGGCGCCTGTTTTGCCGACTACGACAATGACGGCAAAATCGATGCGTTCGTCGTGAACCTGGGCGCGCCCGGCACGCTGCTGCACAACGTCACCCAGAACAGCAATCATTGGCTGACCGTGAAGCTGAAAGGGAAGAAGAGCAATCGCGATGGGATCGGCGCGCACCTGGAACTGCTCTCCGGCGGACGGAAGCAGATCGCCGAGCGCATCGCCGGTTCGGGCTATCTCTCGCAGGACGACGGCCGCGTTCATTTCGGCCTGGGCAGCGCGGCGAAGGCCGACAAACTGACCATCCACTGGCCCAGCGGGAGGGAGCAGGTTCTGGAAAATCTGGCGGTGGATCGCGTGATCACGGTGGAGGAGCCGTAGATGCGACTGGCGACCACAGTGCGCGGCAAGGTAGGGCTGGTCACGACGCTCACTCCATTATTGACGCTGACTGCTGCTTTAACTCTTGCACTGATGATGCTCGCGTACGCTGCCACGCCTGCGGCAGCGCGGTCCAATTCTGAGATCAGCGAGCGCTTCCTATCCCCGTTGGAGATGGTGCTTTCGGCGGACGGGCACTCCCTGTACGTCGTTTGCCAGGCGAGCGACGAACTGCGTGTGGTGGATGTCGAATCGGGCAAGGTTGCAGCCGTCGTGCCTCTCGGCCGTGCACCTCGTGGCATCGCGCTCTCGCCCGACGGCACGCAAGTCTACGTCACCAATTCCACTGACGATACGGTGTCGGTGGTAGACGCCGCCACGCTGAAAGTGACGCGCACCGTGCCCACCGGATTCGAACCCGCCGGCATTGTCACCGACCGGACGGGCGAGACGCTCTACGTTGCCAACCGGCTCAGCGGCGACATTTCCGTGATTGACGTGAAGACAGGGCAGGAGACGAAGCGCCTCCTGGCCGGGCGCGGGGCAAGCTATCTGGCGCTTTCACCGGACGGCAAGTTCATTTACGGCACGCACATTTATCCGAATCCGGGAGCGTTTCGCACTCCGCCGAATTCAGAGATTACCGTCATCGACACTGGGCGACAAACGGTGGTGGAACGCATGCCGCTGCACAACGTGGCGGGTGTGTTTCACGTGTCGTTGTCGGCGGACGGAAAGCTCGGAGTGGCGGCACAGCTTCGTCCCAAGAATCTGGTTCCGCTGGCGCACGTCGAGCACGGCTGGGTATTTGGCAATTCACTCACGTTGTTTGGCGAGGACGTCGGTGGAACGGTGCAGGTTCCGATCGATGAGCTCGACCGCTATTACTCGCTGCCCTGGGGCGTAGTTATCACGCCGGATAAGTCGACAATATTTGTAACTACGGCAGCATCGGAGAGCGTAACCGTCATCCATGTCGCGCGCTTGCTCAACTTCGCGCACTCGCGGCGAGAGTCCTTCGTCAACGATCTCTCGGCGTCGGCCAACTACGTCGTGGCAAGGATTCCTGTCGGTCACAATCCGCGCGGCGTTTTGCTGTCGAAAGATGGCAAGCGGCTGTATGTGGCGAACCGGCTTGACGACAACATCTCCGTCATCGACACAACCACGAACCGGGTGACGTCCACCATCGACCTTGGCGGTCCGAAGGAGATTAGTCCTTTCCGCCGCGGCGAGCGCATTTTCTTTACCGCCGATTACGCCTTCCAGGGCCAGTTTGGCTGCTCCAACTGCCATCTGGACGCAACCATTGACGGGTTGCAATGGGATCTTGAGCCGGACGGCTTCGGCAAGGATATTGTCGACAATCGCTCGCTCGAGGATCTTGCCGGCACCGAGCCCTTCAAGTGGAATGGCGGCAATCCTGACATGCCGACTGAGTGCGGGCCGCGCACGGAGAAGTACTTCTTCCGTTCGCAGAGCTTTGGCGATCGGGAACTTACCGACCTGGTGACTTTTGTTTACTCGCTTCCTTATCGTCCCAATCGTTATCGTTTGGCAAATGGAGAGCTCACCCCGGCGCAGGAGCGCGGCAAAGCGATCTTTGAGAGGACGACTTACAAGAACGGCAAGCCTATTCCTCAGAGTAACCAGTGCGCGTATTGCCACAGCGGGCCAAAGTACACGAACCAGAAACAGGTCGATGTTGGTACCGGCAAATCCACCGATCGGTCGCCGGTGATCGATGTGCCGCAGCTTTCGAACGTGGCGTACTCCGCGCCGTATCTGCACGATGGGTCGGCTCGATCGCTGGAAGAAATCTGGACCGTGTTCAATCCGAAAGATATGCACGGCGTGAGCAACGACCTCACGAAAGATGAACTGAACGATCTGATTGAGTATTTGAAGACGTTATGAATACAAATTCGAGAATCCGGTTTGCAACGCTGGGCTTCCTTCTGCTACTGCTGGCGCCGGCGGTGCAAGCATCGGTCATCGAGCACCCGGGCATTATCCCCAAAGGTGCGAATTGTTCTTCCTGCCACGCGAATAAAACCAAAGGTAAGTCAGTGCATTCCGCCATGGTGCTTCCCTGTACCGTCTGCCATCTGGCGCAGACCGAAGGCGACATGACTATGCTCAATCTGGCATGGCCGAAGGAAAAGATCTGTTCCGCCTGCCACCAGCAATTTGTGGAAATGCAGCAGCATTCGCCAGGTGTGAAAGGACAATGTGTGGACTGTCATGACACGCACAGCAGTAGCCGCCGCTCGCTGCTGAGAGAGCAGGCCTATGTCCGTCCGTAGCTCCAGATGCACGGGGAGAATTTTGTTCGCGATGTTGACTGCGGTCATTAGCGCTTGGATCGCGGTCTCGCTCGCCGGAGCGCAAGATATGCCGCGCTTCCGATGGGAGAACTTCTCAACCGCCAACGGACTACCCGACAACCACGTCTTCTGCGTGCTGGTGGACGGGAATCGGATCTGGGCGGGCACGGAAAATGGGCTGGGCCGGTACGAAAACGGCGTGTGGAAAATCTTTCGGCCCGTCGATGGTCTGGCGCATCAGGCCGTGCTCTCGCTCGCGCTCGACAAACGCACCGGCGACCTGTGGGTGGGTACGATGGGCGGGCTGAGTCGCATCTCCGCAGGTCGCATCGACACCTTCACCCAGCTGAATTCCGGCCTGAGCAACGACGTCGTGTACGGCGTCGGCGTGCAGGGAGATTTTGTCTGGACGGCAACCGCCGCCGGGGCCAGTCGCCTGAATACGCGTACCGGCCAATGGGCGCTGTTTAACGAACGCAACACTCCGATGTACGAGATTTGGACCTACAGCGTCAGCCCGGCTGAAGACAAGGTTTACTACGCGGTATGGGGCGGCGGAGTGCTCGAATACGACGTCAAGACCGAGCGCTGGAAGGATTACAACGATCCCGACGGCGAAAATGAGATTGTGCTGATGAAAGACCAGGGGCTGATTCACGAGATTACGACATCGGTCAGCTATGTTGACAAGATACTTTGGGTGGCGACTTACTTTGGCGCCAGCCGTTACGATGGCCGGTACTGGCATAACTTCCTGCAAAAAGACAGCGGCCTGCCTAGTAACTTCCTGAACCAGGTCAAAGCCGTGGACGGCACTCGCGCCTGGTTCTCCACCGATAAAGGACTGGCTTACTACGATGGCACAAACTGGGCCGTCTATCGGCCTGCGCTTGACACTCACAAGCCGGAGATGCTGGTTCGCGACGCCGCCGGCGTCGTCAAGGAGGTTGCGGTGGAAAGCGCGCCCGCGCATAACTACATTCTCGGCGTCGACTTCCAGGGAGACGATCTTTGGGTAGCGACGGCCAAGGGCTTGAGCCACGGCATTCGGCAACATGGATCTGAACGTGTAGGGACGGGCGCCTCGCCCGTCCAAGCCGAGCGAAGCTCGGCAGCGGCTAAGTCAGATTTTCGAGCAGATCACTAAACTAAGGAGTTCTCTTATGAACGTAGCAGAACTACTCGCAGAAGTTAACACCGGCCCGGTCACCAAGCGCGCCATCACCAACCACTCGGCGCTGAATGAAGCTTACGCTTATGGCAGCGCCTTCTCGCGCGGCATGAGAATCGATTTGAATGGCTTGACCATTCTGTTGATCTCGGGCACCGCCAGCATCGACGACGAAGGCAACACGGTTCACGTAGGCGACCTTCGCGGCCAGATGCGGCGTACGTTCGATAACATCAGCGCCCTGCTCGCTTCGGAAGGCGCGACCTGGCATGACATCGTGCGCACGACGTGCTACCTCCGCGACATCGAGCGCGATTACAAGGTTTTCAATGAAGAGCGCACTGCGTTCTATCAGGAACAAGGTCTTGAACCGCTGCCGGCTTCGACCGGAATCCAGGCGATTCTCTGCCGCCCGGACTTACTGGTTGAGATCGAAGCGATTGCTATGTTTCGCCGTGAATCACCCGGAGAGTAACAAGCGGAGTACCGAGTAAGGAGAAGCGCATATGAGTCGCAGGCTCGTATATTTCGTTGCGGTTGTGCTGGTGTCCGCGGCTTGGGCCCAACCATCCTCGCCCTGTGCCTGCGGCAGCAATCCTCCGGGGCGGCCTGCACCCCGCTCTTTGAAACCCTACGCCGGCGCGCCCGAGGACTTGCGGCCGTTTTCGAAGTACACCCCTCCTTACTACGAGTTCTATCAGGATTTGATCGAGTATAACGGCGCTGCTCGCGACATCCCCGATCCCGACCTTAAGGAGTTGGACGAAATTCGCATTGGCCTTCTGGCGCCGCTGTACGACCACCCCGATCAAGTGCTCGGTAATCACATGCTGAACGGCGCGAAGATGGCGATTGACGAGGCCAATGCTGCCGGGGGCTACGGCGGTAAACCTTTCCGCCTCGTAACTCACAACGACTACAACAACTGGCAGAACAGCAGCGCCGCCGCCGGCGTTTCGAAGGATTCCGCCATCTGGGGCGCGGCCGCTAACGACGTTGTCAGGATGATCTATGACGACAAGGTTTGGGCTGTGTTCGGCTCCGTCAGTTCGGAATCCACGCACATCGCCCTTCGCCTGATGCTGAAAGCTGAAACTCCGCTGGTCAACAGCGCTTCCACCGATCCCACGATTCCGGAGACGATCATTCCCTGGTTCTTCACCGATCTGCAGGATGACCGGCTGCAGGGCTATACGCTGGCGCGTCACATCTACACAGAACTCGGACTGAAGCGGATCGCGATCTTGCGCGTGAACGATCGCTATGGCCGCTTCGGAGTCCTCAAATTTCGCGACGCTTCGCGGCGACTGGGCCATCCGGTGGTGATCGAGCAGAAGTTCATGCCCGGCGATACCGACTTCCGCCACCAACTTCAAGTGATCGAAGATTCGCGGGTGGATGCGATCGTACTCTGGACCGACGTTGGCCCGGCCGCGAAAATCCTGCAGCAAATGCGGGAACTGGGAATGAAGCAGCGGGTGTTCGGCAGCCACCGCACGATTTCCGGAACCAGCGACGACGAACTGGTCAAGCTGGCCGGACCGGCGGCGGAAGGCTTCGAGGCGGTTTTTCCCTACGATCCGACCCGCACCGATCCGCGCTGGCTTGACTTCAATGCCCGCTACGAGGCGCGCTTTCACGAGAAGCCCGACCACTTCGCCGCACTGGCTTACGATGCTATGCAGATTTTGCTGGATGCGATCTGCCGCGCGGGGTTGAACAAGGGCAGGATTCGCGACGCACTGACCGGCATCGAAAAACATCAAGGCGTGACTGGAGACATGGTGTTCGATCCGAACTGCAAGAACATCGCTCCGCTTTTTCTTGCCCGCGTGCACAATGGCAGGGTTGAGTACCGACGGATCACGATGGAGAAACCGTATGCCCGCGTGGGCGAGGACGGAGTTCAGTACGCGGGACCGGCGCTGGCTGACGAAAAAACTGGCAACCTGCGAATCGGCGTCTTCGGGCCGCGCGCCGATGAAATTGTCGGCTCGGCCGAAGTGGTAAGTTTACTGCGTGCGATCAACGGCAAAGGCCAACCCATTTCTCTGGTTGCGATTCCCTCGCAGCTATCGTGGGGAAAGGCTTCCGACGAGCTGGTCAAGGCGGTTTATCAGGATCATGTTCTCGCTTTGATCGCCCTCGACCGCCCTTCCAGCCATTTGGCGGAACAAATCGCGGTCAAGTCGTTTATTCCCGTGGTCGCCATTTCTTCCGACCGCGCGCTCACCTCGACCAACATTCCGTGGATTTTCCGCCTGCCAGAAGGTACGAAGGTCGAGCAAGCGGTTGGCAGCCTTGCGGATGCCATCCATAGCGCGGGGCCGAACCGCGAGAAGATCCGCAACCTGCTGGCTTCGGGTGCGGTTCTGGGCGGAGCGAGCTTTGAATCCACGGGCGAGCTACGCTAATTCATTTCTTTTCGACAATACCCTGCAATGTAGATTAGAAGGGATGATTGCGATTCGCTGCAGTGCCCTGCTGTTTGACTTGGACGGCGTGTTGATCGATTCCACTCCCGCGGTGGCGCGGGTGTGGCATGGCTGGGCGGTTGAACATGGCCTTGATCCGGAGACCGTGGTCCGCATGGCGCATGGGCGTCCGAGTCGAACCACCATCCGCGAGCTTCTGCCCAATGCCGATATTGACCGCGAAGATCGCGAAGTCGAACGCCGTGAAATCGCGGACCTCGATGGGGTAGTGCTGCTGCCGGGCGCCCGTGAACTCCTGAACATTCTGCCTACGGAACGCTGGACCATTGCGACCTCGGGTACGCGCCCGCTGGCCGAGGTGCGTTTGCGCGCCGCGGGCCTGCCCATTCCGACGACCATGATTACATCGACCGACGTCAAGATCGGCAAGCCCGATCCCGAGCCTTACCTGAAGGCGGCGGCGAAACTCGGGTTTGCTGCCTCCGATTGCATCGTGCTGGAAGATGCGCCCGCTGGAGTTCGCGCGGGAAAAGCTGCTGGCGCAAGAGTGATTGCATTCTTGACGACTATGCCCCGCCGCGTTCTCGAAGACGCCGGCGCTGACTGGATCGTGCAAAACTGCGTTGACATTGTTGCGTCCAAGGATGACGACGGGCTGCGGCTAGGTCTTAGGTGTTAGGTCTTAGGTCTCAGGTAAACAAAGAACGAACGCCTCAGAACTAAGACCTGAGACCTGACACCTGATACATTTGCACGTGCCGTCCCGGTCAACTAGAATCCTCGGTTCCCTGGAAGTTGCCCGCTCCCTGCGAGCGGGGCGGCTCCGAATCTTAGGAATCGCGATCGAGAATCGCTAGACAGGCAGGGCCTTGTGATCATTGGTGTGCCGAAAGAAAGTTATCCGGGGGAGCGGCGGGTCGCGCTCGTACCGGCCGTCCTCCCGACGCTGACCAAAGCGGGGTTCGAAGTTCAAGTGCAATCCGGTGCTGGAATCGAAGCCGGCTATCCTGATTCGCAGTATGCCGACAAAGGCGCGAAGATCGTCGCCGACCGCGCCGGCGTGTTTGCCGCCGCGGACATTGTGGTGCAGATTCTTTGCTACGGTTCCAACGACGTTACGGGCAAACAGGATGTGCCGCTGTACCGCCGCGATCAGATACTGGTCGGATTTCTGCGTCCGTTCGGTTCGGCGGACGTGGTGCAGGAAATCGCGCAGGCTGGCGTCACCGCATTCACAGTGGAGTTGATGCCCCGGACAACTCGCGCCCAAAGTATGGACGCGCTGTCCTCCATGGCAACAGTCTGCGGATACAAGGCCGTTCTGATGGCGGCCGACCACCATCCACGTTTCTTCCCCATGCTGACCACCGCGGCGGGAACCATCACACCGGCCCGCGTCTTCGTGATCGGCTGCGGTGTTGCCGGACTGCAAGCGATTGCGACGGCGCGCCGCCTGGGCGCGGTGACTTCGGCTTACGATTTGCGGCCTGCGGTGAAGGAGCAGGTGCAGAGTCTTGGCGGGCGTTTTGTCGAGCTTCCAATCGAGGCCAAAGATGCGCAGGACGCTAGCGGTTATGCCCGGGCGCAGGATGAAGACTTCTACCGCCGTCAGCGCGAGTTGCTTGGAAAAGTAGTCCAGGAAAGCGACGTGGTGATTGCCGCGGCCGTGATTCCGGGAAAGAAATCGCCGGTGCTGGTGACCGAAGACATGGTCAAGGGAATGGCGCCGGGTTCGGTGATTTTCGATCTGGCCTCCGAACGTGGCGGCAACTGCGAGATCACCGAGACCGGCAAGACCGTGGTCAAGCATGGCGTAACCATTATCGGAGCGATCAACGTGGCTACAGGCGTGCCTTATCACGCCAGCATGATGTACGCCCGCAACGTCACTTCCTTTTTGACTCACTTAATAAGAGATCAAAAGCTGAATCTGAACCTGGAAGATGAAATTGTTCGCGAGACTCTGCTTACCCACGGCGGTGAGATTGTGCAATCCCGGGTCCGCGAGTTCTTTAAGTTGCCCGCGCTGACAAAGTGACGGGGGAGGGACGAGGTGTCTCGCCTGCCGGGGGACGCCCCGACGCTCCACGAACGAATACGGAGGAAGGATGAACAGTAGTTCGAACCTGATCAACGCACTTTTCATTTTTGCGCTCGCTGGATTCATTGGATTTGAAGTGATCCGGCGCGTCTCGCCCTTGCTGCACACTCCGTTGATGTCGCTGACCAACGCATTGGATGCGATCGCGGTGGTGGGCGCGATCGTGCTGGTGGGCATGCACGAGAGCAGGCTCTCCACCATCTTCGGATTCATTGCCGTGGTCGCCGCCACCAGCAACATCGTGGGCGGCTTCTTTATCACGGACCGTATGTTGAAGATGTTCAAATCCAGCCGGCCCGCGGCTAATCCGGTGGATAAGCCGGTGACCAAATAATGACAGCCCTCCAGGTGGCCATCGAACTTCTATATCTCATTGCGAGCGTACTCTTCATTTTCTCGCTGAAGTGGATGAGTTCTCCGACCACGGCCCGCCATGGCATCTGGGCGGGCGAGATTGGCATGGTGCTGGCGATCGGCGGCACGCTGCTCAACCGCGGCATGAGTTACCACTTGATCGCAATCGCACTCGTACTCGGTACTATCATCGGCGTTCCGCTGGGGCGCGTGGCGATGACGGCGGTTCCGCAGCGAACCGCGCTCAGTCATGCCTTTGGCGCACTCTGTGTGACGTTGGTCGGATCGGCCGAGTTTTATCTGCGTTCACCCGATATTTCGCGCTTCATGATGTCGGTGCTGTCGCTTGAGGTCATACTTGGCGGCCTGACCGTCACCGGAAGTTTGATGGCTGCCGGCAAGTTGCAGGAAATTCTGCCGCAACGGCCTCTTACTTATAGAGGACAGAACCTCGTCAACTTTGTGCTGCTCGCGGGCGCGGTGGTGATCGCCGTATCTCTGGTCCTGCATCCGGAAGCCCGGTCGCTGTTTCCGTTCATGATCCTGATCGCGCTGGCGTTCGGCGTGTTGTTGATCATTCCTATCGGCGGCGCGGACATGCCGACCGTCATTTCGCTGTTGAACGGCTATGCTGGTCTATCGGCGGCGGCCATGGGCTTCGTTCTCAACAACAAGCTGCTCATCATCGCCGGGGCGCTCGACGGATCCTCTGGCCTGATCCTCTCCATCATCATGTCCAAGGCCATGAACCGCTCCTTCACCAACGTTCTGTTTGGAGCCTTCGGGCAGGTGCAAACTTCAGCCGTTGCCGGGGAAGAGGCCAAACCGATTCGCAGCGCGACCCCGGAAGAAGCCGCGGCAATTCTTTCCGCTGCGAACCGCGTCATCGTAGTTCCTGGATACGGCATGGCCGTCGCCCAGGCGCAGCACAAAGTGCGCGAACTTTACGATGCTCTTACCAAGCGCGGCGTGGACGTGCGCTTTGCCATTCACCCCGTGGCCGGACGCATGCCGGGCCACATGAACGTCCTACTGGCCGAAGCCGATATTCCCTATGACCGCCTGATTGAAATGGACGAAATCAACGGCGACTTTCCGCAAACTGATGTTGCCCTGGTGATTGGCGCCAACGACGTTACTAACCCTGCCGCCCGCTCTGATACTACGAGCCCCATCTACGGGATGCCGATCCTCGACGTGGACAAATCCCATACCGTGATGGTGATCAAACGCAGCATGAATCCCGGGTTTGCGGGCATTGATAACCCGCTCTACTATCTGGATAACACGCTGATGTTGTTTGGCGACGCCAAGGCATTTGTCGGCAGCATCGTGCGCGAGCTCGGTGGAGGGCACGGCTAGAAAAGACCGGTGTTGCAGCCTGGGAGAAAATCCGGCGGGCCTCAGTCTCTCGCGAGAACTTCGCGCAGCCTGCGGCCCGCCCGGTGTTTAGGCTGCTTTCTTCATCTGCCTGATTTTCGCCCAACGCGCTTTCTGGGCCAGAGAAATTCTCCGGCGCCCGGCTGCGGAAAGAATACGCTTGGCGCGATGTGTCGTCCCCGCATGTGCTATGGAGCTGGAACCTCGGGTAAGCTTTTCCAGAACTGAGATAGCCTCCCCAAGCTTTTGGACTTGGTTCTGCGCATCCCGGCGTTCCTCGCGGAGCCGGACCAGTGCCTTAATAATGTTTGTCATCCAATACCCCCTCGGGTAACTTCCGTCGGCCATTGTATTACTAAGTCTGCGGTTCTGGCAGAATTTATTGCTATCCGAATGGGGTTAACACAGGGTCTGGATAACCAGCCTCATCCCAGCGACGGCAGAAGTCCGGACGAACCAAACAGGAAGAGCGCGCCTACCGCCAGGCTATAAATCGCGGTAAGCACGGTGACTACAAACTGAAAACGTGGCAGGCGCGAACTGAATCCGAAAAGTCCCACGGCCGATGCCGTCATCACCGTGTTCATCACCAACAGTCCGGCGATGAACATCCCCAGCCCGATAAAGCCCTTGCCGATCCCGCCAAGATTGGCTGCCAGCAGGAAAATCATTAATTGGCTGGGCGTCTCTGCCCCGAGCCCATGGACCAAGCCGATCATCATTACAGATTTCGCACTGTAATTCCATGTATTGTTCGCGGGACGCGGGATATCGTGATTGTGCCAATAGCCTTTTATCTTCCAACGGATCCAGCGCGCAGCCCCAGCCATCAGATGAAAGCGGCTGCGCGGCGCGGAGTTTCCCTGGAAGAGCGATCCCAGAACATAAACTCCCAGGATCAGCAGCGTCAGTCCCACTAAGCGCTCGGCGATCCGATCCATGCCACGAGGCAGCGAAAGCTGAAACACGATGACCGCGGTGCCCAGTGCGACAACCATGGCCGCATGTCCCAGGGCATAGAGCAAGCCAAGCCTCATACCGCGCCAGCGACTGGTTTGCACGCTGGTGATGTCGGAGATAGCGGCAATATGGTCGTAGTCGAATCCGTGACGGAAGCCGAGGATCGCCGCCGAGAGAAGTGCAAGCTGGAGACTATTCGGGGCGACGGTCATGGATGAAGGTGGGTCTGAGCCCAGGCCCTACATTGTTCCACACGCGGCTAAGAATCGGAAATGCCCTGCTGGAGAGGTTGTGGTCGAGAAGTCCCCATGAGAGGACCCAGTCGCAAAGTCAGTTATCGCCTCTGGACCTAAAACCCGCTACAATGGCGGCAATCTAATCGCAATCGGGAGGTAGCTGTGAAGCGAGCGCATGCTTATCGTGCCATTGCAGTGTGGGCGGCGGTGTGGTTCGCGGTAGTGTCGAGTATGGGGGTGAGTCTTTGCGCGCAGGAAACGGCGGCTCCCAGCCACACTGGATTTCCGCAAGACTGGTCGCAGCAGCACATCGTGTTCAGCCGCGATGGGCTCGCCCAGCACCCGGACCTGCTCTATCGGGAACCGCGGGTTCTCCAGCAGGCGATGCAGCGTTGGCAGACTCCGAATTTTGGCGCCTTCGATGGTTCCGAGTCTGTCCCGGCTGCAGACAATTCCGGTCCCCACAGCGACTGGAACCTTACTGCTTTTGGGTCACGTCTTTCCATAAATGCCTATCCCTCCAAGTATTCCATTAATCCTGCGGCGCCGCCCGATTGCACCAACGACTACGTCGTGTTCGGACTGGATACGACCTCTACGGGCACCCTAGCCAATCTGGTCGCCCTAAATAATCTCTATGTCGATCCTGCCGACAACGGGTTCTGTCCTGGCAAGGCTCCGGTGGTGATGTTTGCCTATGACATCACAACTCAAACCGGGGGCCATATCGTAACTTCCCCGGTCATTTCAGTAAATGGGCAGAAGATCGCCTTCGTGGAAAGCGTTCCTGCAAGCGCCGGCACCGCCCAATCCATTTTCCATGTCGTGACTTGGGCCGCAAACCTTCCCACTAACAGGGGCGCGATCGGCGCGGCCGTACCGCCCACGAATGATATTTTTTTCTCCTTACCCTTGGCCAAAAATGACATCACGTCATCCCCGTGGGTCGATTACGCCTTGGATATCGCCTATGTGGGCTCGGCCAACGGCGCGATTTACAAAATTACCGGGGTCTTCAAAGGAACGCCCACGTTGGATACGACCGCGCCCTGGCCGGTAACGGTCATCGCGAACTCCGCCTTGACCTCTCCGGTTCTTGATTCGAATCTGAACATGCTGATGGTCGGGGCCGCGAATGGGAACCTGTACCAGATCGACGCCTCGACCGGCGTGGTCTCGGCCACACACCTTGCGGTTGGACAGGGTAACAACCATGCAATCCTGGCTGCGCCGATTGTCGATGTCACCAACGGCGTAACCTTCGTCGTCAGTTCCGATTGCGGCAACGTGTGCGCTACTGGCGTCCCTTACGGCGCCGTTCTGGTCGAAGCCGATACCGCTAGTGTGACCCTATTGGCGGAAGCCAGCATCGGTCAGGGCTCCTTCTTAGGCCCCCCCAACGTAAACCTGTACCAGCCCGCTCTGGACAACAATTACTACAACAGTCCTTCCACTGGATCGATACATCTTTGTGGAACCGGCCCCACTGATACCACCCCCTGGCAGTATGCCTTCGGGTTTACCGTGCCCGTCGCGCAGCCCATTCTGAACCCGACGGCTTTGGTCGCACAGCCGATTCCTACTACTCCGATGACATCCACCGGCACCTGCAGCGGATGGACGGAGTTCTTCAATCCCAATATCGGCGTCGGAGGAACCGACTTCTTTTTCTTCGGGCTGACCATGGACTGTACCGCTGCGGGCGCGGCCGGTGGTTGCGTGGAGGAACTCGCCATCAACGGTGGTACCCCAACCCTAACACCGGTGAAGATAAATGGAGGACCCACTGCAGTTGTCGTCGATAACTACGCCAACTCTGCCACTTATCCGCAGGCGTCTAGCATCTATTTCATGGCCCGGTCGGTCAATACCGCGTATAAATATACTCAGAATGGTCTGCAGTAGAAGGAAATTATTCGTATGGGCGGGCGTCCTCGCCCGTCTGCAGACCGCCGTTGTCGCCAGCGAAACCTGCTCGGATCGGCTGCAGCTGCGACTGATTTGCAACGGATTGCATCCGGCGCTGAAAAGTTCACCAGGGAAATGCGGCTAACATAGGGCTAATCAATATGTTAGCTTTTGCTTGGGCTGGCATGCGGATTGCCTGCCCTAGCCTGATGAAGTGTGCGTGGCCAAGCACGAAAGGAACGGCCAAGCGGAAGGCGCTCGCGGCGGCCCTGCCGCTGGCCGGCCTTAGCGTGGTTTTGGCCTGGTGCGCGGTTACGTCGTCGTCCGCGGTTTCGCACGACGCCCCGCTCGCGCAATCAGAAAAGGCCCTGCACCGCGTACCCGCGCACATCTCCGAATTCTCACCGGTATCGGCGCCGCTGGCGCTGCCAAAATGTGGACACGTGCGTCCGCCTGAGGCCTTGCTCACCCCGGACCCGCTGCTGCACGTTCAATATGGCAATCTGGATGTGCGCGTCAGCTTCATTGTCGGATCCGACGGGCATGTACATAGCGCCTTCGTTCTGGATAGCGGCGGCCTGGACGAAGACCAGATTGTGCTGCGCACTATCCGCTCCTGGCGCTATCGGCCCGCGCTGTGCAACGGCGTTCCCACGGATTCCGAAGCGCGTGTAAGATTCAGCATCCGCTAGCGCAGGAATTCTCCTACAATGTCAGCGATGAGGCTGCCGTGACCGCACACCATCCCAATCCTCCCGATCCAGGACCGGAAGAACGCAAGGACGAACTCGTCGAGGGCAAGGAGGTCGAAGAGTTTTTCCAGCGGCTGCCAGGCAGCTTTCACTGGCCCAAGCCCAATGCTGAAGCCGTGGCTGCTGCCGTGGAAGCGATCCATCGCATGTCGGGAAGCGCTGGTACGCCGGAGCAGACGGCCAGTGATCTGGACGCAAGCGACGGCACGTGCTCCGCATGTGGAGGTTCGCTGCCCGCGGGCGCTCGCTTTTGTGGGTCGTGCGGTCTCCCTAAGAATTCCGCCGCTGTCTCCAGTTCCGCGCAACCGCACGCTCGCGCCGGCGCACAACATCACGTCCACCACCACTACCATCATCTTGTCCCGGGAGCGGCATCCGGCACGCCGTCAGCCGAGTCCCAGTCGACAGCTCCCCGCGGGCGAGCTCCTGGTTCGGCGGGAACTGCGCCTGGCGGCCGCGCCGAAGCGGGCGCTCGCCAGGTTGTCCAGGACTGGGCGCAGGCCTGCAATACCAAGCACATCGACGACTTGCTCGAACTCTACGCTGCCGACGCCACGCTGATCCGTTCCAGCGTTCCGCCGGTGCGCAGCTTGCCTGCCATCCGGGAATTTCTAATTTCGCTGCTCGAAGCCGGATTGGGCGACGTAGAGATGGAATCGCTGCGCGTCGAAGTAATGGGCGAGATTGCTATCGACCTCGGCCGCTGCAAGATGCTGGTGCCAGTCGCCATGGGGAAGCGCCGCGAAGAGCGGGGAAAATATCTGATCGTACTGGTGCGGCAGCCCGCCGGCACGTGGAAGATTCTTGCCGATTGCTGGTCCGCCGACCTGGCAGTCAGCGCCTCGACCCCCGAAACCGCGCGCAAGGGAAGCGAGCCCACCCCGCCTCTGCGCAAACCCCGCTAAGCGATGATTTGCTGGGGACAGTTGCAGCTCCAAGACCTTAGGCTTGAAAGCTGAGAGCTGTCTCTAGTACATGCCTTTGTTCTTTGACGACGCATGAAAGTCGATGACGGTTGAGTAGCCGGGCAGGTCGATCGGAACGCTATACTCGCACTCAATAGAAGTAGTACCGGTGCCATAACCGCCACTCCGCGTGACATGGACCTGCTTAGGCGTCAGCTCAATATCGTAGCGGTGCGCCTGTCTGATCACCACGTCGCGAATCTCTTCTTCCGAGTGCGTGGTGTAGGTTGAATTCAGGGCTTCGGCGTTGACTGCATCTTGGAACTCGTAGTTCTCGAAGTAGGGGGGAATAACTTTGATACCCACCAGTATAACCAGCCCGAAGATACCTACACCGAAGATCAATTTCAGAGTTGCCATAACACAATTGCCCGATCGCGGGTTGCGAGTTTCAATGGGAATTTTCCATCCTGCGCCGGCCCTATCCGCCGGTTAGCGAGCGTCCGGACGCAGTTCCTGGAAATATTCCGTTATGGCTGAGATTTTAACGTCCACTTTGTCGAGAGTCGAGCGCTGAACCACTTCCACAGTATCTTCGGTAACCTTCTTCCCCACGTTGATACGAAAGGGGATACCCACCAGGTCGGCGTCCTTGAACTTTACCCCAGGGCGCTCGTCGCGATCGTCCAGCAAAACGTCGAAACCGGAGGCCTCGAGCCGCCGGGCAACGTCCTCGGAGGCGTTGCGGATGGCCTCGTCTTTGGAGTTGGTGGACACCACGACTACGTCAAAGGGCGCAATCGAAGGTGCCAACCAGAATCCGTTCTCGTCGTTATTCTGCTCAACCGCCGCGGTCAGGATGCGCTCAATGCCAATCCCGTAGCTCCCCATGATTGGAGCCACTTCCTTGCCATTGTGGTCAAGCACGCGCGCGCCCATGGACTCGGAATACTTGTAGCCGAGTTTGAAGATGTGTCCGATCTCAACTGCCGTATCGATGCGCAGTGGAGCGCCACAATTCGAGCAGGCTTCGCCGGCGGTCACGCTGCGCAGGTCGACGTAAGCCGTAGGATGAAAATTCTTGCCCGGCGTCAGGTGCTTGATGTGATAGTCCTGTTTATTCGCCCCGCCGATCAGGTTGGTGCGGCCTTTGAGGGCTTCATCGACGAGCAGGATCGGCTTGGACGAATCCTTAGTGTCTTTTGCCCAGTCGGTGCCCAACGGGCCGAGATATCCGGCGGGCGCGTGGAACAGTTCGCGGATTTCCTCCTCCTGCATGGGACGCGTCTCTTTGCCCGCAACTGCGGTTGAGAGCTTGGCTTCGTTCATCTGATGATCGCCGCGCATGAGCAGCACGACGGCTTGGGTACGAGACTTACCCTTCGCATCAGTTTCAGTGGTCATCATCGCCAGAGTCTTGATCATGTGCTTCGGCGAAACGCCCAGGAACCGCGCCACGTCTTCAATGGTTTTCTGTCCCGGAGTGTGGACCTCGATCGGCGCACTAACGCCCGGCTGGCCATCGCCCTCCGTCTTCAGGTCCTCAACTGGAGCCAGTTTCGACGTCGCCTTCTCCATGTTTGCCGCGTAGCTGCATTTCTCGCAGCTGACGATCAGGTCCTCGCCCGCGGGAGTGCGGACCATGAATTCCTGCGACTTCGATCCGCCCATGGCGCCCGAGTGCGCGTCAATCACCATGTACTTCAGGCCGCAGCGATCGAAGATGCGGCAGTAGGCGTCGTGATTCTTGAGGTAGGAGACGTCGAGCCCCGCCGCGTCAATGTCGAACGAGTAGGCGTCTTTCATAATGAACTGACGCACCCGCAGCAAGCCCGATTTGGGACGCGGCTCGTCGCGAAACTTGGTCTGAATCTGATACCAGATCTGTGGCAGTTGCTTGTAGCTGCGCAGTTCTTTGCGCGCGATATCGGTCATGACTTCTTCGTGGGTCATGCCCAGACAAAGGTCGGCACCCTTGCGGTCCTTGAGGCGAAACATGTTCTCGCCCATCACTGTCCAGCGCCCGCTCTCCTCCCAGAGGTCGCGCGGATTCAGCGCGGGCAGGTAGAACTCCTGCCCGATCTTGTCCATCTCCTCGCGAACGATGCCCATGATTTTCTGGGTCGTGCGATTGCCCATGAACAGAAACGAGTAGATGCCAGCGCCCAGTTGACGGATATATCCGGCGCGGACCAGCAGCTTGTGGCTAGCGACTTCGGCGTCAGCCGGAGCCTCGCGAAGAGTAGGAATAAAGAGTTGCGACCAGCGGTGCATGGTTATGGTTTCCAATCGGTGGAGAATCTTCGATTGTAAACGATGGCGCGATCGATTTTGGGTGCGCCGCGGTTCCCCGCTGCGACAACTGGCCTTGTGAACCAAAGCCAGGGGAGTTTTTCGAGATTTACGTTCGTGCGAAGGCGAAAGTCATTTCCCTGCCAGGAAATCGATCAGCTCTTCTCGCGTAAACCCCGCCTCTCGCAGCAACGACATCAGCGTCCCCTTCGGCAAGTCGCGATTGTGCTGAGGCACCACGGCGCGGGCGCGCGAGACAGGATTGAAAAAAATGAAGTGGCTGCCCGATGTGTGGTCCAAGATGAAGCCATTCCGTTCCAGAAAGCGGATGATCTGACGCGGCTTAACGGCGGGGAGCTTCGGCATACTCCAAGTCGAGCGAGGCTACGAGGGTGTTGTCATCGGTAGGGATGGGATCTTTGTGCTTGCGCAGGCTGGCAATGTAGCCAGAAATCGCATCCTTCGCCATTTCTCGGGCCTCGTCCACCGAACGTCCGTAGGTTACGCAACCCGGCAGCGCCGGGACAAGCGCGGTGTACCCGCCCTCCGGCTCGGGTCGAAGCATGATGTTGTAGTGATAGCGCGCCTTCGCCATGAAACCGATACTATCGTGCTAGGAAAGCCCGGTCAAACTAACGTGGGCACAGCCGTGCCTATTCCGCTTTTGCCATACCTTCCCAACTGGTTGATTTCACGCAGGATGGCTGAAATCAGCCACTCGGTTTCCCGCAACTTTTCCGGCGCATTCGAGTTTGAGTGAGTAGGCACTTCAGAGGAAAACAGAAAGCTGAAGGACCTCGGCTCCGGCGAATCGAAAGAACGACTCGCGGAGTGGAAGGAAAGGGAGGTTCACCATGAAATACCTGAGATATGTTGCACTGCTGGCTTTACTGGCCATGCCGCTCGCGTACTCGCAGGCGCAGGTCAGGGTCGGAATCGGAATCGGCGGCGTCGGTGTCGTGGCTGGCCCACCGGTTTGCGCTTACGGCTATTACCCGGACTATCCGTATGCTTGCGCGCCCTATGGCTACTATGGCCCGAGTTGGTTCTCTGGCGGCGTCTTTATCGGCGCAGGCCCCTGGTATCACGGCTGGGGACACGGATATTACGGACGGCCCTACGCTCGCGGCTTTGCGGGTCGTGGTCCGGCAGGTCGCGGCTTCGTAGCACGCGGTCCGGTTCGAGGCTCGCGCGGAGGGTTCCACGGTGGGGGGTTCCGCAGCGGCCGCTAAGAAGCTGCACCGGGAATGACAAAATGGCTGGCATGAGAAATCTGCCAGCCTTTCTCTTCGTTTCTAGAGTCCAGCGAGAACCTCTGTCAAACGGCGATCGCGCCTAGGGCTGGCAGACACCAAAGTCCTTGGTCACCTCTTTTGCTTCCCACCCGAGCGTCTTGTCTGCGCCCTTTAGCTTCTTGCCCTGCAACTTCATTCGATCGCCCGGCTTAATGTTCGCCGTATTGCCAGACAGCGAGTAAACTTGCTTGTCTTTTTCGTCGGTGATGCTCATCCCATTTGCTCCCGAAGTGACGCAGCCCGTAATCGCACGCTTTTTCGTGGAATAGTGGATGACCAAAACGACCACGATTACCACGGCCGCAGCCGCAACCCCGATCCCAATCTCGATTTCGTGGGCGTCGGTCTTCAGGGTATCTGCCCGAATTGGCGTGGCGAGTGCCAGAGTAAGCGCGACAATCAGAACTCCCGAGACGCATTTTGAAGTCATCCGGTTCTCCTTAAGATAAGTGCTTGATTTATGCTGTTTGCCCCGGTTGTGGGCCGCAAGTGTATCCCGAGGGGCTTCCCCTTAGCAAGCGCTGGCGCGCTTCATGTGATATCATCCTGCGCGTGTTAGGCGGACGCACTAACGAGCAGTGGATCGCGCAATACAGCTCTAGTCACCAACATCCGGTGAACCGCGCTTGTCACACGCTGGGCATTCCTACCATCCTGCTTTCGGTTCCACTTTTTATCGCGAGCATCTTCCTGCACGGGTTGTGGATGTATGCCCTGGCCCTGTTCCTGATGGGATGGGTTTTTCAATTTATCGGTCACGCTTTTGAGGGCAAGCCGCCGGAATTTTTCCACGACTGGCGGTTCCTGTTGGTCGGCGCGCGCTGGTGGTGGGCTAAGATCCAGGGCAAAGCCTGATCGGTCCGACCGGTGCTTCGTTGCTCCACCCCAAAGCTACTCTGCCAACTTCTTCAAGATTTCCTTACCCAGCTTTTGCGCTTCGCCGAAAAATTTCTGGTATTCGACGAAGATCCGGTTCAGCTCCAGCGACTGGTCGGCGGTGAGCTTGTGGCGCAGCATCATGTCGCGCACGTGGACTGGGTTGGGAAGGGTAGCGTCTTCGGTCAACTCTTCGAGGGCGGTCGAGGGATTGTAGTGATACATGCACTTCATTCTAGCGCCACGGGTGTTTCTTCGGCATGCGATGTCCGGGCAGGGGTGAGGTTGTCAGTGGCCGGCGGACTTCTTGCCGGCTAATTCGTGCAAACGAATGTCCAGTTCTTTCTGGTGGTTGACCCGGCGGAGCACGGTTGCCACCGTGGCGGCCAGAAGATCAGAGCTCTTGTCGAGTTGCAGCGTGGATTTTTCGAAATAGGCGGCCGCGCCTTCGTGAATGAGCTTTTCCTCGTTCTTTTGTGAGAGGCTGGTTACCACGACGACCGGTATGTTCCTAGTGGCGGGATTTGCTTTGAGCGCCTTCAGGACTTCTGGCCCGCTCATTTTGGGAAGCAACATGTCGAGCAGGATGATGTCGGGGAGTTTGTCGCTGGCGACCTGCAACGCTTCCTCGCCGTCGGCGGCCGTCGAGACCAGGTAACCAGCTCTGGATAAAGCGTGCTCGTTGGCCATGCGGAGAAACTTACTGTCCTCAACCAGCAGCACTTTGAAGTTGGCAATGGCCACGCACCTGCCCTCGTGTGGGTTTATCGGCGAGGCGGCGGAAAACTTGAGGGGTCGCGGCAGGAGACGGGGCAAGCCCCGTCTCTACCAAGCGGAGTACGCTTGTCAGCAAAGGAAAAGGGCGGCTTGCGCCGCCCCCTGAGACCTGACACCTAAGACCTGAGACCTGCTTCTACGTTCCTTCCGACCAACTGGCGAGGTACTCTTCCTGTTCCGAGGTCAAGCGGTCGATCTTGATGCCGAGCGATTCCAGTTTGAGTTTGGCCACGCGTTTGTCGAGGTCAACTGGAACCATGTAAACCTTCTTCTCTAACGACGCGTAGTTCTTCACCATGTACTCGAGAGAAAGCGCCTGGTCGGCGAAACTCATATCCATTACCGAAGCGGGATGGCCTTCGGCGGCCGCTAAATTGATGAGGCGGCCTTCGCCCAGCAGGTTGATGCGGCGGCCGTCTTTCATGGTGTACTCGTCGACGAAGTTGCGCGTGGTGCGCTTGGAGGACGACAACTTTTCGAGCGCGGGGATGTCGATTTCGACATTGAAGTGGCCCGAGTTGGAAATGATGGCGCCGTCTTTCATGTGTTCGAAGTGCTGCTTGGCGAGCACGTTCTTGTTGCCGGTGACAGTGCAGAAAACGTCGCCGAGTTTGGCGGCCTCTTCCATGCTCATCACGCGGAACCCGTCCATGACCGCTTCGAGCGCCTTGGTCGGATCAATTTCGGTCACGATGACTTCCGCTCCCGCGCCGCGGGCGCGCGAAGCCAGGCCGCGGCCGCACCAGCCGTAGCCCGCGATTACGAACTTCGATCCCGCTAACAGGAAATTCGTAGCGCGGATGATGCCGTCAATGGTCGATTGCCCAGTGCCGTAGCGGTTGTCAAAAAGATGCTTGGTATCAGCGTCATTGACCGCGACGATGGGATAGCGCAGCACGCCTTCCTTGGCCATCGCTCGCAGGCGAATCACGCCGGTGGTGGTCTCTTCGGTGCCGCCGATCACATTCTCCAGTTCCGCGGTGCGCTTGGTGTGGAGCACGGAGACCAGGTCGGCGCCGTCATCCATGGTGATCTGCGGCTTGTGATCAAGCGCGGCCATGATGTGCGAATAATAAGAGTCATTGTCCTCGCCTTTGATGGCGAAGACGGGAATGTTATAGTCGCGCACCAGGCTGGCGGCGACATCGTCTTGAGTGGACAACGGGTTGGATGCGCACAACGCCACGTCGGCGCCACCGTCGCGCAAGGCGATCATTAAATTCGCGGTCTCGGCCGTCACGTGCAGGCAGGCCGAAACGCGGACACCCTTGAGCGGCTGGTTCTTGATGAATTCCTTGCGGATGATCTGGAGTACCTTCATCGACTGGTTCGCCCACTCGATGCGTTTCTTGCCCAGATCGGCCAGTTCAAATCCTTTTACGTCGCTGCTGATTGATGTGGTAGCCATTTCTCTCCTAATCCCCGGATAATGACGCTATGAAGAACAACTCACCACGGAGGCACGGAGTCACAGAGAAAACCTAAACCGGGAAAAACCAAAACCGCTTTTCTCGGTGCCTCTGTGCCTCCGTGGTGAAACAACTATTTCCTGGCTCCCGCCGTTTCCCGCTTCAAGCCGGCGTCCGCGGCCAGTTTCGCGGCTTTGTCGGTCGCTTCCCAGGTGAAATCGGGATCGGTGCGGCCGAAGTGCCCGTAGGACGCGGTCTTGCGATAAATCGGACGGCGCAGGTTAAGCGTGTCGATAATCTCGCGGGGCTTGAGCTTGAAATTCGCGCGCACCAGATCTGGAATCAGACTCGCATCAATCTTCTCGGTTCCGAAAGTATCCACCAGGACGCTGACCGGATCCGCAACTCCGATGGCGTAGGCGAGTTGCACTTCGCAGCGATCGGCCAAGCCGGCGGCCACGATGTTCTTCGCGATGTAGCGGGCCATGTATGCAGCAGAACGGTCCACCTTGGTCGGATCCTTGCCGCTGAAGGCGCCGCCGCCGTGACGACCCATGCCGCCGTAAGTGTCCACGATGATTTTACGGCCGGTCAAGCCGGAATCGCCCATGGGGCCACCGATGACGAAGCGTCCGGTGGGATTGATGTGGTATTTGGTGTCCTCATCGAGCAGGTGGGCGGGAATTACGGCCTGGATCACATGCTTCAAAATGTCGGCGCGAAGTTCGTCGTTGCCGACGGTTTCGGAATGCTGGGTGGAGACGACGACGGCATCCACGCGCTTCACTTTTCGCTGCGCGTCATATTCGACTGTGACCTGGGATTTACCATCAGGCCGCAGGTAGGGGCAGGTGCCATTCTTGCGAACTTCGGCAAGTTTCAAGGTGAGCTTGTGGGCGAGTGAAATCGGAAGGGGCATCAGTTCGGGGGTCTCGTTGCAGGCGTAGCCGAACATCATGCCCTGGTCGCCGGCGCCGCCGGTATCCACACCCATGGCGATATCGCCGGACTGCTTGTTGATGCTGGAAATTACGGCGCAGGTGTTGGAGTCGAAGCCGTAGACGGCGTTGTCATAGCCGATGGACTGCACCACGCCGCGAACGACATTTTGAAAATCTACGTAGGCTTTGGTGGTGATCTCGCCGGCGATCACGACCAGGCCGGTGCAAGTCAGGGTTTCACAGGCGACGCGGCTGTTCGGATCATCACGAAGGCAGGCGTCGAGAATGGCATCGGAAATCTGGTCGGCGATTTTATCCGGATGTCCCTCGGTTACGGA
>Ga0209415_10004149_pt1 | contig 26630 bp, 20 predicted proteins | sample PeaSoiSIISIP2007_FD_187696 | JGI IMG/M metagenome (GOLD analysis project Ga0209415, IMG submission 187696) | Peat soil microbial communities from Weissenstadt, Germany - SII-SIP-2007 (SPAdes) (version 2) | ecosystem: Environmental > Terrestrial > Soil > Wetlands > Peat | place: Germany... | reverse complement strand
CCCATCGACGCGGCCAGGCCCACGCAGATCGTGCTCACGTCACAGCTCACGTACTGCATGGTGTCGTAGATGGCCAGACCGTCGGTGACCGATCCCCCGGGGGAGTTCACGTACAGGTTGATGTCCTTCTCGGCGTCCTCGGCGGCGAGGAGGAGGAGCTGGGCGCAGACGTGGTTGGCCAGGGTCTCGTCGATGGCGCTGCCGAGGAAGATGATCCGCTCCTTGAGGAGCCGCTGGAAGACGTCGGCCGAGGCGAGGTCGGTTAGGTTGGTGGTTCGCATGGACGGACCGGGACCTGCGACCAGGGCAGACGAGGGGCGCGTGGAATGGAGTGCCATGCGGACGAGGCTACCCCGGATGCCGGCCCCGTTCGGCCAGCCTCCCGCCCTCTGCGGCCCCCTTCCGTGACACGGGGACGACGATTGGGACGACGATTCGGGAAGGGGCCACGCAGCGTGCTCGCCGGACTTTCGGCGCCGGAGGCCCTCGCCGTCGTCTACGAGCTCCTCCTGCACCGGGAGCCCGATCCGGCCGGCGTGGCGTCGTACCTCCCGGGGCTGGAGGACGACACCCTGTCGCCGGCCCGATTGGCCGAGTGGATCCTGTCGTCGGGGGAATGGTGGACCGACGTCGCCTTCACCGAGCTCGGGACGGCGCTCCACTTCAGCCGTTGCCTCTTCGTCCGTTCGCTGCCGCCGGCTCGCCGGATCCTCGATCTGGGTGGGACCGCGCTCGGTGCCTCTCAGGGGGCCATGGTGCGGATGGGGTATCCGTATCCCTTCGAGCAGCTCGTGATCGCCGACCTGCCCCAGGGCGACCGCAACGACCTCTACAAGGAGGACACCGACCGTGTGGTGGTCGACACCGCCCTCGGACCCGTGCACTACCACTACCACTCCATGACGGACCTGTCGTCCTACAGCGATGGATCGTTCGACCTCGTCTACAGCGGACAGAGCATCGAGCACGTGCCGGTCTCCGACGCCGACAAGGTTCTCGGCGAGGTCAGCCGGGTGTTGCGTCCCGGTGGCTACCTGGCGCTCGACACACCGAACGCCGCCGTCTGCCGTCTGCAGCAGGCCGCCTTCATCGACCCCGATCACGACTACGAGTACACCCACGGCGAGATGATCGACAAGCTCCGATCGAGCGGATTCGACGTCTTGGAGTCGAAGGGTCTCAATCACGCCGGCCGCAGCCTGGCCGCCGGGGAGTTCTCGACCGAGGAGGTGGCGACACAGCGTGGTCTGTTCGCCGACATCGAGAGCTGCTACTTGTTGAGCTACCTGTGCCGGACGCCGGCTCACTAGAGGAGGTCCCGTGAACGACGAATCCGCTGGGACCGACGCCGCCGAGGCCACGGTGACCACAGCGACGACCGGCGTCGAGGAGGACGACCGGGCGTATCTCACGCGGGTCCGGGCCGAGATCGACGAGGAGGTGAGGCGGCGGCGCGCCGCGGGCGACCTGCCTCCTCAGCTGGAGAGCGAGCTCGAGGCGCTCTTCCTCCAGCACGCGCCGCTCGGGAGCACGCGCCAGGAGCTGCACGAGGTCCTCCGGTTGGTCGATGCCGCCGCCTTCATCGATCCCGTCGTCCCGGTGGAGTCGAGCCGTCCCGGTGGCGCCGTCGTGAAGAAGAGCATCCGCTCCATGAATTTCTGGTACCTGCGCTTCATCACCCACCAGATCAGCCAGTTCACGACGGCGGTCAGCCGCTCGCTGCACATCCTGGACCACCAGCTGGCGGAGCTCACGCAGAAGGTCGCCGCCGTGGAGGTGCCGCCCTCGGTCGTCGTCGACGTCGCCTGGGCGCACCGTCCCGAAGCGTGGTGGGTCCCCACGGTGACAGCCGAGCTCGAGGGGTGCCGCCGCCGCGTCCTCCACGCCGCCTGCGGGGACGGATGGCTGGTGGCGGCGCTGACGGCGAGAGACGTCGACGGGTACGGGGTCGATCCCCGGACCGACCGCGTGGCGGCCCAGGAGCTCGGGGATCTGGACCTGCGCGACGAGTCAGTCCTCGACCACCTGGAGGCGGTCCAGGCCGGCGCCCTGGGCGGCGTGGTGTTGTCCGGGGTCATGGAGGCATCGGGGCACGGCGAGCGCCGCCGGCTGCTCGAGGGGGCGGTGACGGCCCTGGCCCCCGACGGCGTCCTGGTGGTCCACTCCTTGGCCCCGTCGAGCTGGGACGCCGCCGACGCGCCGCCGGAGGCGGACATCGTCCAGGCCCGGCCCTACCGCCCCGGCACCTGGGCGCACCTGCTCGACGGGCTCGGGATGCGGACCACGGTGACCCCCGGCCCCGACGGACGCGACTACCTGGTGGTGGGACGTCGCCATGCGCCACCGCCCGAGCAGCGGTGACGCCGAAGGTCGCCTTCGTCACCCCCCGCTACGGACCCGAGGTGATGGGCGGGGCGGAGACGGCCGCCCGGCAACTGGCCGAGCACCTGACGGCCGAGTGCGGCTGGACGGTCGAGGTCTACTCCACCTGCGCCGTCGACCACATCACGTGGGACGACGTCCTGGCGCCGGGCGACAGTGTGCTCAACGGGGTCACCGTGCACCGGTTCCGGTCGGCCTCGGGCCGGGTGCCGGAGTTCTACGACCTCGACGGCCGCCTGCGGTCGGCGCCGGCCCAGGCGACTGAGACCGAGGCGCGCCGCTGGCTCGAGTGCAACGGGCCGGTGACGCTCGACCTGGTCGACGCCCTGCGCGCCGGTGACGCCGACGTCGTCGCCTTCTACCCGTACCTCTACTATCCGACCGTGGTGGGGCTCGAGGCCGTGGCCGTGCCCCGCGTGCTCCATCCGGCCGCCCACGACGAACCGGCGCTCTATCTCCCCGTCTTCGCGCCGACCTTCGCCGACGCCGATGCGATCTGCTACCACACGGCCGCCGAACGCCGCCTGGTGCAACGCGTCCACCACGTCGCCCAGGTCCCGCAGATCGTCCTGGGCCTCGGCGTGGGTGCGGCCGTCGAGGGTGGGCGGTCGGGGGCCGACATCCTGGGCATCGGTGACCGGCCCTACGTGGTCAGCGTCGGTCGCGTCGACGAGCACAAGGGGTCGGCCATGCTGGCCCGGTTCTTCGGTCTCTACAAGGAGAGGCATCCGGGGCCGCTGGCCCTGGCCCTCGTGGGTCCGGTGGCGGCATCGATCCCCGATCACGAGGACATCGTGCTCACCGGCGTGGTGAGCGAAGCCGACAAATGGGATCTGGTGCGAGACGCCCAGGTGGCGGTGTCCCCGTCCGCTCTCGAGTCCTTCTCCCTCGTCGTCCTCGAGGCGTGGGAGCAGTCCGTCCCCGTGATGGTGAACGCCACCTGCGATCCCACCCGCGAGCACTGCGAGCGGTCCGGTGGCGGCCTGTGGTTCGGCTCCTTCGCCGAATTCGAGATCGTTCTCGAACGCCTGTGCTCCGACGCCGGGCTCCGCGCCCGGCTCGGTGCCCGGGGTCACGACTACGTGCAGCGCTACTACCAGTGGCCGGCGCTGATCCGTCGCTACGCCGCTTTCTTGACGGCCGTCTGCCAGCGCGGTCGATCAGGGCGGCGCGCCACCTCCTGATCCCGGAGGCCCGATCACGCCGGGAACGGCGTCGGTCAGAAGCCGCTCATGCCCACCACGGGCCGCACCAGGCGGTCCCCACCGGTCGAGCCGTAGAACGACGCCCCGAAGTCGAAGACGCCGCCGTCGGAGGCCACGAACCGGTAGCCGCGGCCGTTCGGGTTCGCCTGCATTCCCACCACGGGCCTGGTCAGCGCATCGTTCCCGGTCGAGCCCAGGAAGGGGGCGTTGAAGGCGAAGACACCGCCGTCGGAGGCCACCTCCCAGTAGCCGCCGGTGGCGTCGTCGGGGGCCATGCCCACCACGGGCTTGTGGAGGGGGTGCCCACCCATGGAGCCGAAGAACCTGGCGTCACCGAAGGCGAAGATCCCGCCGTCGGAGGCCACCTCCCAGTAGCCGCCCCCGTCGGACGTGACGGCCATGCCGACGATCGGTCTGCTCAACGGGTGCCCACCCATGGAGCCGTGGAACCCGGCGTCACCGAAGGCGAAGATCCCGCCGTCGGAGGCCACCAACCAGTACCCCTTGCCGTCGGGCGTGGCCGCCATGCTGACGATCGGCTTGGTCAACGGGTGCCCGCCCATGGAGCCGTAGTACCCGGCGTCGTCAAAGGCGAAGATCCCGCCGTCGGAGGCCACCTCCCAGTAGCCGCCGCCGTCTCGGGTGGTGGCGATGCCGACGACGGGGGCGGTCAGCACCAGGTTGCCGGTGGAACCGCAGAAGGGCAGGTTCCCGTAGTTGAAGACACCGCCGTCGCTGGCCACCAGGTCGTATCCGTAGGGCGACCCGCTCGGGGCGGTGCAGGGCACCTGGACGACGACGGGCGGCGTGCCGGCGTCGCCGGTGAGCTGGGGGTCGTGGTGGAACATGGGCCACGCTCCGGGTCCGTTCACGCCGGAACCGTTCGACCGGGTGACCTCGAAGTGCTCGACGATCCCCTGGTTGGAGGAGTCGTAGCCGGCGATGGTGATGCCGATGCTCCCGTTGGCGTCGTCGGTGACCAGCGGCGAGTTCTGGAAGCCGTAGGCCGCCCCGATGGTGGCCACGTTCTGGCCCGTCCTCCCGTCGAGGATCTGGACGCCCAGTGTGGTCGGCACGATGACGTCCTGGTAGCCGGCACCGGTCAGATCGGCGGTGACCACGGAACCGATGATCTGGCCACCCACCGGGGTGCTCCAGAGGGCGGCGCCGTTCGTCCCGTTCAGGGCCCACACCGTGCCGTTGTTGGTGCCCTCGACGACCTGGAGCTGTCCGTTGCCCAGAACGTCGGCCAGGGCGGGGCTGCTGGTGGTGGCACCGTCGAGCTTGTCGGTCCACTGGGCGGCGCAGTGCGTGTTGACGGCGATGAGGTCATTGGTGGTCGACGCCCCCCCGAAGGTGGCGCCCGTCCCGAAGGCGATGCCGACGGCCCCGCCGCCGAGGAACTCGCCGACGGCGGGCGAGGACTGCACGGTCTGGTCCGTGTTGTATTCACAGAGAAGACCGCCGGCCGGGTTGCCGGTGTAGGCGTTGCCCGTCGGGGTCAGGATGCGGAGATGGCCACCGTTGCTGTAGCTCTGCCCGTAGGCGAATCCGTTGGAGGAGTCCCCCCCTTCGATGACCTCGGTGTTGCTGTTGCCGTAGAGGTCGGCGAGGGCGGGCGTGGTGAAGTTGCTGTCGGCCTGGAACCACGGATATCCCGACAGGATGGAGCCGTTGGCGGCGTTCAGCGCCTGCGTCTCCTCACCGAGCGAGCCGGAGACGACGTCGGTCCCGTTCTCCAGGTCACCGACGGCCAACCCTCCGATCACGGCGGTGGCCGGCGACGTATCGGTCGGTGGGTTCTGCACGTGGGTCAGCCATTCGGTCCCACCCTGGGCGTTGATCCCCATGTAGCCGCCGACGTGCGAATTCGACGCGTTGCCGACGCCGACGAAGACCGAACCGCCGGAGACCGACGGCGTCGAGTCCACCGGGATGCCGCCGGTGCTGACGGGCCAACCGGGCACCTCGTTCCCGGTGGCCAGGTTCATGGCGTAGACGTGACCGGCGCGGTCGCCGACGACGGCGGCGGGACCGCCGGCCAGGTCGGCGACGTTGGGCGACGACAGGGCGATCGGGCCACCGTTGTCAGGCAGTGCGGTGCCCCACACCTCCGACAGGGAGACGGCATGGGCGACGTCCACCGTCTGTGCTCCGCTCAGAGGACCGGTGGACGGGGTCGCCAACGCCGTGGTGGCCACTGTGACGAGGGACAGGGCCGCCAACGACTTCCAGGGCCCACGGTGGCGCATCAGGGCGCCCACCTGACGGAGTCGGGAATGACGACGGGACGCCGTCGTCATGGAGAGGTCGTCGGTGCCTGTGTTCTTGGTCATCTACCGTCCTTGGTAGCGCGTCGGGTGGAGCACCCCCGGTGTGTGCCTCTTCGTCATCGACGCATCGGGGACGAACCTTGACCGTCCGACGCCGGCGCCGTCCGGGGACGCCGCATGCCCTCCGGGCTGGTCGGGAACCGCCCGACGTCGGCATCCTTGACGCTTGTCAACAACAAGACAATCCTTACGGACCGTGAAGCGCTTCCTGCAGCGGGCACTGGGGTGGATGGAGCGTCACGTGTTCGCGCAGACGCACGCTCAGGTGAGCGAGATCAACGAACGCCTCGAGAGGCTGGGGGCGCGCCTCGACGAGGTGCAGGCCGTGGTGGAGGCGACCGCGGCACGCGCCGCCACGTCGACCGAGCACTCGTTGAGCATGGTCGAGGCGGACGCCCGGACGACGAGACGGTTCGAGGAGATCGAGCGTCTGCTCGGGGCGACCGAGCCCGGCATTCGTTGATCCCGCCCGTCCGGCTGGCGGTCGACCTGCAGGTGCTGCAGGTCGAGGGGTTCGCCGACAGGGGCATCGGGCGATACGTCGCCGGCCACACCGAGGCCCTGGCACGCGCCGGACGGTTGGCCGCCGCCCTCCTCGCCCCCGAGCTGTCCCCGCCGTCGGGCCTGCCGGCCGAGCTGGCCACGGCGGGCCTGGTCCGGTGGGACTCCATGGGTGAGCTCCGCCGGCTGCTGGCCGACGGCGGGGCCATCGCCCATCACGTCCCGGCTCCTTTCCTGCACACCGGCCCGACCGATCCTTCGGTCCTCGTGACCGTCCCCCATTGGGCCGACGCCGGTGTGGCGCGGGTGGTGACCCTGCACGACCTGATCCCGCTGCGCGATCCGGACCGCTACCTCCCCACCCCGGCGCACCTCGATCGCTACCGCGCCCGCGCCGCGTGGGTGGCCACCGCCGATCTCGTCCTCACCAATTCCGAGTACACACGGCGGGAGGCGATCGAGCTGCTCGAGTGCGACCCGGCCCAGGTGGTGACGGTCGGGACCGGCGTGTCGCCGTTCTTCACTCCCGCCGACGGCACCGACCAGGAGCTCTTCGACCACTGGCTCCCCACCCTGGAGGGCAGGCCCTTCGTGCTCACGGTGGGCGGGAGCGATGCCCGCAAGGGGACGGAACGACTGGTGGCCGCCGTGGGGCGGGTGGTGAACGGCGGCGCCGACGTCCACCTCGTCGTGGTCGGTGATCTCACCGCCGACTGGCGGCGACGCCTGACCGATGCCGCCCGGAAGGCGGGCGTCGAAGACCGTCTGGTCATGACGGGGCCGGTGGGCGACGACGCCTTGCGGGCGTGCTACCGCCGCGCCGCCGTGACGGTGACGCCGTCCCTGGCCGAGGGATTCGGCCTCCCCGTCCTCGAGTCCGCCGCCTGCGGGACACCGGCGCTGGCCTCGGCCACCACCGCCCTCGTCGAGGTGGCCGCCACGGCGCTGGCCACCTTCGACCCGACCGACACCGAGGCGGTGGCCGGGGCCATCGCCGACGTGCTGGCCGACGACGGGCGGCGTGGCTCCATCCTCAGCGCCCAGCGGGATCTGGCGGCGCGGTCGACGTGGGACGTCGTGGCGTCGCGGACGGCCGACGCCCTCGACGAGCTGGGTCGGTCGCTTCCCGGTGCCGCGTGGGGCCCACCGTCGTTGCGCCGTCGCGTCGCCCTGGTGGGACCGCTCCCGCCCCTCGGCGGTGGGATCGGCCTCTACAACCGACGTGTCCTCGAGGGCGCGCCGTCCGACGTGGCGCTCGACGCCGTCAGCGCGCTGGTGGCCGCACCGGACCTGCCCGAGGGGGTCGGCCACATCTCGGCCGCCGCCTTCGGGATCGACGCCCGGCCCGCCTCGTATGATGCCGTCGTCTACACCCTCGGCAATTCCCATGGACATCTCCCCACCATCGAGTTGGCCCTGCGCTATCCGGGATGGCTGTGGCTCCACGAGGTGCGGCTCCCGGCCGTCGCCGTCACCGCCCTCTCCGGCTCCGACGACGAGGACTTCGCCCGGGAACTGGCGTGGCTGGTGGAGAGGTCCTACCCGGGGAGGGCGCCCACCGGTGCGGCCCGCCGGGCCGGGCGGTCCGTCCTCGCGCTCATCGACGCCGGCGTCGGTTTCCTCCCGTTGGTGACCGAGCGGTGCCGGGGTCTCCTCGTGAATTCGGAGGTGGCCCGCCGTCTCGTGCGGCTCGACCTCGCCCCCCTGGCCCACCACCCCCCCGTCCACGTCCTCCCGCCGGCCTGCCCCCCGGTTTCCCCCACCGCCCGGCCCCGGGCGTCGCCCGAAGGCGACGCCGCCGATGACACCGTCGTCGCCTTCGGGGTGGTGTCGATGGCCAAGAGACCGGACCTCCTCGTCGATGCGGCCGCCCTGGCCGGGTGCCGGATCACCTTCGTCGGGCCCTGCCCGCCGATCCTGGTCCAGGTCATCGGTGACCGGGCCCGGGCCCGGGGCATCACCGATCGCGTCACGGTGACAGGGACCGTCGACGAGGACGAATGGCAGGAATGGATGGCCCGGGCCACTCTGGCCGTGCAGCTCCGCGACGCCGCCAGCGGCGAGACGTCGGCGGCCGTGCTCGAGTCCCTGAGCGCCGGCGTGCCGGTCGTCACCAATCTGGCCACGGCGGCCGAGTACGGCGACGGGACCGTCGCCCACCTCCCCGGCGTCGACGCGCCCGCCATCGCCGGACGGATCCGTGCCCTTCTCGACCACCCCGCCGAGCGCCACCGGCTCTCGGCGGCGGGGATGGCCTTCGCCCGGGCCCACCCGTTCGATCGTCTGGCCGAGACCTTGCTGTCGATCGTCACCGCCCCCGAGCCGCCGTCGTGAACCTGGGTCTGGTCGTCCCCCGCTACGGCGCCGACGTCGTCGGCGGCACCGAGCACTGGCTGCGGATGCTGTGCGAGCACCTCGTCGCCATGAAGCAGTGGCAGGTCGAGGTCTTCACCACGTGCGCCACGTCGGCGGCGACGTGGAACGACGAGCTGCCACCCGGCGACTCCGTGCTCGGCGGCGTCACCGTCCACCGCCATCGTTCGGTGTCGGGGCGCGACCCGGGCTACGCCGAGTTGAACGCCGTGATCCGCCACGACCCGGCCGGTGTGCCCGACGACGTCGCCCGCCGCTTCATCGAGCTGGTCGGGCCCGTCTGTCCCGACGTCCTCGACCATGCCGCCTCGTCGACCTGCGACCTCATCGCCGTCACCCCCTACCTGTTCTGGCCGGCCGTCCACGGAGCACCGCGTCTCGGGCGCCGGGTGGTCTTCCACGGCGCCGCCCACGACGAGCCCGAGCTGCACCTGGGCATCATGCGCGAGGTCTTCACGTCCGTCGGCGGCTTCGCCTTCAACTCCTACGCCGAACGGGCCCTGGTCGAGCGCACGTTCCCCATCGCCCACCTCCCGGCCAGTGTCATCGGCAACAGCGTGGCCGAGCGTCCCGGCGACCCGGCGCCGGCGCGCGCCGCGCTCGGTCTCGACCCCGACGAACCCTTCGTCCTCTGCGTCGGGCGCGTCGAGCGGGACAAGGGGTCCCACGCCCTGGCCGGTCTGTGGCGCCGGTACCGGCGCCGTCGTCCGCAGGCACCGCGTCTGGTCATGCTCGGACCGGTCCACGAGGCCCTGGCCGGTGACGACGACGTTCTCGTGGTCGGGCGACGGTCGGAGGAGGTCAAGTGGGGCGCCCTGCGCGCCTGTGCCTTCCTGATCGCACCGTCGGCCTGGGAGTCGTTCAGTCTGGTGATCCTCGAGGCGTGGCTGGCCGGGCGGCCCGTGGTCGTGAACGGGATGTGCGAAGCGACGGTGGAGCATTGCCGACGCAGTGGTGGCGGCCTGTGGTTCTCGGACGTCGCCGAGTTCGAGGTGATCGTCGACCGGCTGTCGTCGGACGACGCCCTCAGGGATCACCTGGCGGCCCGTGGCGGGGCCTACGCCCGACGGCAGTTCAGCTGGCCGGCCGTCGTCGACCGCTACGCCGCTCTGGCCGATCACATCTCGACATCGGGGGCCGTGCACAGGCCCGAAGGGGCGCGACGGTCCCCACTATGATCGGCCCATGCGCCACCCGTACCTGTCTCGGGCGGCCGCTCGGGTGCGCCGTTCGCTCGGACTCGACGACCTGAACCGACGGCTCGACGCCATCGAGTCCCGACTGGCCGGTGTCAGCGTCGACCGGTATCCCAACGGGCCTGTCTATTTCGGCGACCACACGGCCCTGGTGGCCACGCGGTGGGGCGCCAAGATGCTCGTCGACACCCGGGACGCCATGGTGGCCCCGTGGCTCGTCCTCGACGGCCTGTGGGAGTCGCACGTCACCGAGTGGCTGCAACGCACCCTCCGACCGGGCCAGGTCTTCATCGACGTCGGCGCCAACATCGGCTACTTCACCCTGCTCGGGGCCACCCTGGTCGGTCCGGAGGGCACCGTGGTGGGGATCGAGGCCCACCCCCGCCTGGCGGAGCTGCTGCGGCGCAACGTGATCATCAACGGGTACCACTCCTACGTCACGACGTGGCAACGTGCCGCGTGGTCGGAGACGACGGAGCTGAAGCTCCACCTGCGTCAGAACTTCGCCAGCAACTCGAGTGTCGGCTCCATCGGCTCCGACGCGCTGGCCCGCCTCGGCGACACCGAGGAGATCGTGGAGGTGCACGCGCTGCCGCTCGACGACCTGTTGGCCGACATCCCACGCGTCGACGTCATCAAGGTCGACGTCGAGGGGGCGGAGGTCCATGTCTTCACCGGGCTCGGTCGCACCCTGGCCGCTAATCCGGCCGTCACCGTCATGTTCGAGTGGTCGCCGGCGCAGATCGAAGACGTCGGTGACGATCCCGGGGCGCTGATCGACCTCCTGGTCGCGCAGGGTTTTCGGTTCCGGCTCCTCGAGAAGGGCCTCGGCGTCATCGACCGCGCCGCCCTGCTGGAGCTCCCCTACGGCAACGTCGTGGCGACGCGCTGAGGTGGCGCCGTCCTCCTCGGTCGTCGTCGTCTCCCACCGCCCCGGCTCGTGGTTGGCCGAGTGCCTGGCCTCGGCCATGCTCCAGGCCTCCGAGGTCGTGGTGGTGGACAACGGGTCAACGGGCGCAGAGGCGTCCGAGATCGCCCGGGGGGCGGGTGCCACGGTCGTCCGCGCCTCACGCAATCTGGGTTTCGCCGGTGGGGTCAACCTCGGACTCCGTCGTGCCGGTGGCGAGATCGTCGCCCTGTTGAACGACGACGCCGTGGCCGGACCGGCGTGGTTGGACACCGCGTGCGCCGTCCTCGCCGATCCGACGGTGGCGGCCGTGACCCCCAAGGTGGTCCTCGACGGGCTCTTCGCCGAGGTCGTCCTCGAGGACGACCCGTGGTTCGCCCCCGGTGACCACCGGCCTCTCGGTCGCCAGCTTCGTTCCGTGACCGTCGGGGGCGACGAGGTCCTGGGGGAGCTCCTCGGCGCCGGCGTCTACGACTGCGAACGCGCCACCGTCGACGGCCGTCCCGACATCTGGCGGTGGACGTCGGGCCGGGAACCCTTCTATCTCAGGCTGCCCGACCCCTCCCTGTCCGACACCGTCCGGGTGAACGGCGAGCCCGTCGAGGTCCGGTCGCTGTGCACGCTGGTCAATCACGCCGGGAACTTCCTCGAGCGTCACGGCATCGCCGGGGACTACGGATTCGGGGCACCCGACGACGGCCGGTTCGACCAGGCGGCCGAGCGCTTCGGGTTCAGCGGCACCGCCCCCGTCTTCCGTTCCGAGACCCTGGCCAAGGTGGGCGGACTGGCCGGACCGTTCTTCGCCTACAACGAGGACACCGACTGGTGCCTGCGGGCCCGGCTCGCCGGCCTGCGGATCGTCTACGACCCGGGGGCCACGGTGCGCCACCGTCTCTCGGCCACCAGCGGAGGGGCGGTGGAGCCCTTCGTCCAGTTCCTGGCGCAGCGCAACGCCCTGCTGTGCCTGGTACGCAACGCCCCCGCCGACGTCGCCGGCCGCTTCGTGTGGAGCCGGATCCGCGAGGGATCGGGGTCCGGTGTCCGGCGCGCCATGCTCAGGCGGCTGCCATGGGCCGTGGCCACCAGAATGCGGATGCGCCATCTCCGGGTCGAGGATCCCCGCCGGGTCTGGGACCGGTGGGCGGGCGTCGACACCACCTGGGACACCCGGCCGGCGCACTCACCGCCGTCGCCGGCGACCGACCCCGGTTGTCGAGGGGGAATCGGCTCCTGAACCTGGCCTCGGTCAGCCCCCGATCGCCCCCATCACCAGCTCGACGAAACGGGTCCGGGCCCGGTCGAGCGAGAACGCCTCCACCCGGCGGGCCGCGGCGCGGGAGAACTGGCGCCTCAGCTGACCGTCCTCCACGACCCGGTGGACGGCGGCGGCGAACAGCAGCGGCTCCTTCGACGGCAACAGGAGCCCGGCGTCCTCCACCGTTTCGGGCACGGCACCGGCGGCGAAGGCGACCACCGGGAGGTCGTGCGCCATGGCCTCCACGATGGGGACGCAGAAACCCTCGTGGTCCGACGCACAGACGAAGACGTCGGCGGCCCGGTAGTAGGCCTCGAGCTCCTCGGGCTGGATCGAGCCCACCACCGAGACGGCATCGGTCAGACCGAGCTCGGCGACGAAGGCATCGAGTGCCGGACCGTAACGCCGGCCCAGAGGCGATCCGACGAGATGGAGCCGCGCCTGCGGATGGTAGAGACGCCGGTAGACGGCCAACATCTTGACGAGGTCATGAGGTGCCTTGTGCGGTGAGACCTTCCCGACGAACAGGAAATCCGGGCCGCCGTCGGTCTTGACCGCCCGGAGGCGCCGGAGCCTGGTGGCGTCGGCGTCGGCGTGGACGGTCATGTCGATCAGCAGTGACGCCACCGCCGTGCAGGCGAAGCCGGCGTCGATGAGCTCCCTCTCGTTGAAGGCCGAGTCGGCGATGGCCAGTCGGCAGTGCGGGGCCAACCGCCCCAACTGCTCCCGACCGAGCCCGACCTCGTAACCCACGCCCGGCTCCCACGACTGGAGCAGTTCGACGGGCGTGATGTTGTGGTAGTTCACCAACTTCGGCTCGGGCCGGGTGGCGAAGACGTCGAACACCGGGCTTCCGATGGAGGACTGGTACAGCAACCAGCGGTCCTTGGCCGGTCGCCCGAGGGCGCCGACGGGACGGGCCTGCTTGAGCAGTTCGGTGGCGCAGTCGCCGTAGAAGATCTCCGACATCACACCGGCTTCACGCAGGGCATCGGTGAGAGCGAGGGTGTGGACCCCGATGGCATCCCGGGTGGCGAGCGAGGGGATCACCTGATCGACGCGCACGGCGGGCAGTGTAGCGGCGCGTGCCATCGCCACTGCCCATCCGCACGGTCGCCTCCCGAGGAGGAGAAACTGGTCCGGCGACGCCATCCGAGACGACGGCGGGGAGGATACGTTCAGCCGTGGGCGCGAGCGAGTCACGGACCATCTCCGGGCGACACCTGAAGGGGGGGAGCCGGCGGAGCGAGGTCGAGTCGGCCGACCCCGCCGGGCGGCGTTGGAAGACGTCTCTCGTCGTCGGCATCTACGCCATCTTGGCGGTGGCGCTGTTCCACGACGTCTGGTTCGGCCACCCCTCCACCGAGATGCAGCTGGGGAGCGACCAGTACAACTTCACGTGGGCGCTGCAATGGGTCCCCTGGGCCGTGGCGCACGGCCACAACCCGTTCTTCTCGAACTACCTCAACTACCCCTTCGGGGTGAACCTCCTCACCAACGCCGGTATCACCGGCCTGGGTCTGCTCTTCGCCCCGGTCACATGGCTCTTCGGTCCCATCGCATCGTTCAACGCCGCCGAGACCATCGGGATCGCCCTGTCGGCCACGAGCGGCTACGTCTTCGTCTTGCGATTCGTCCGCTGGCGCCCGGCCGCCTTCGCCGCCGGACTCCTCTACGGATTCTCGCCCTACGAGCTCGCCCAGAGCTCGGGGCACCTGAATCTGTCGTTCATCGCCCTCCCGCCCCTGATCTTCCTGATCCTGCACGACCTCGTCATCCGCCAGACGGCAACGCCACGCCGAGACGGCGTACTCCTGGGCCTCTTGGTCGTCGCCCAGTTCTTCGTCTCGACGGAGATTCTCTTCGACACCGCTCTCATCGCGGTGGCCGGCCTCGCCGCCGCCGCCGCCTTCGGGCATCGCGCCGTCGTCGGGAAGCTCCGTCACCTGGTGGTGGGCTCCGTGTGGGCGGTCGGCGTCGCCGGCGTGCTCCTGGCGTATCCCCTGTGGTTCACCCTCGACGGTCCGGCCCACATCAGCGGGAAGATCCAGCTGGTTCCCCAGGCGTACCGTGCCGACCTCTTCGGTCTGGTCGTTCCGGACTCCCGACAGCTGATCACGACGTCTCACTGGTCCCACATCGCCAACCTGTTCGCCAGCAGCATCACCGAGAACGGGTCGTACATCGGGATCCCCTTCCTCCTCGTCCTGGTGGTGAGCACCTTGGCCTTGTGGCGCGTTGCCGTCGTGAGGGTCGCCGCCGTCTGTGCTCTGGCCGCACTGGTGCTGTCGCTCGGGAACGGCCTTGTCGTCCATACCGAACCGCCGGCCATGATCGGCGGGTTCCCGCTGCCGGGACGCCTGCTGGCCGAGCTGCCGCTGCTCAAGAATGCGATACCGGCCCGCTTCGCCCTGTTCGTCTCTCTTTTCGCCGCCCTCATGCTGGCCGTCGCCCTGGACAGGCTGTACCGGTGGTCGCCACAACGGTGGTCGGGCCGGCGGTGGCGGGGATGGACGGGGCCGGCCCTGGTGGCGACGGTGTGCTTCGTGCCGTTGATTCCGGCTCCGTTCACCGGGATCGGCCAGACGGGGATCCCGGTGTTCTTCACGACTCCGGCCGTTCACCGGATCCCCACCGGCAGCACCGCCGTGATCTATCCGTTCCCGTCGGACAACGTCCCCAACGGGGCTCTGTGGCAGGCGGTGACCGACATGCGATTTCGCCAACCGGGCACCACCTTCCTCGTTCCCGGTGGACCCGACGGTGGCGTGGCCTTCTCGCCGGCGATCGGCTACGACCGCTCCACCCTCACGGCCCGGGTCCTGATCGAGATGGACGAGGGTCACACACCGGCCGAATCACCGGGGCTTCGTGCGGGCCTGCGTCGGCAGCTGGGGGCGTGGAAGGTTCAGAGCTTCGTGGCCTTTCCCCTGGGGAGCCCGGGCGCGCCCCAGGCGGTGACGTTCCTCACGTGGCTCTTCGGACGGCCACCCGTCATCAGTGCAGGGGGGACGTACGGTTGGTTCGGGCTGCGGCTGTGACCGCACGGGTGTCGTCAACGGCGGCACCGCTAGGCTCCGGATGTCCACGCGGGCGTGGCGAAATCGGCAGACGCGCCGGGTTTAGGTCCCGGTCCCCTCACGGGGATGGAGGTTCGAATCCTCTCGCCCGCACGGCGGTGCACGACGGATCCAAGGGCTGTTGCCAGCAGAAAGAGCGGGGGTAGTGCCATGAGACGGTGGATCACTGTTGGGACGTTGGTCGTCGTCTTCGTCTTCCTGATATTCGTCGTCGCCTACTGGACGGACTCCGCACATTGGTTCCTGCGCTACACCGGGGCGGACGCCGAGTCGGGCACCTGGTACGGATTCTGGTCCGGCTTCGGTGGGGCGATTCCCGACTTCCTCATCCTCGGCAGCATCATCACCGTCTACCGCCACCACAACTGCCACGTCAAAGGATGCCTCCGACTGGGGAAGCCGGTCGAAGGCACTCCGTATCTCGCTTGCCCGACGCACCACCCGGATCACGAAGGCAACAAGCGCTCCGTGTCGGAGGAGATCATCAAGCTCGCTCGCAAGGCCCACCTCGAGCGCGACGGGTCGTGACCACAGCGCCGGTCGTCACACACGGCTAGGCAGATCCATATCCCCGGCCCGTCGCCGCCGCCTCGATACGGTGGTCCGATGGACGATGCGCCGGAGCGCAGTCGGGACGACACCGTCGCCTGGGGCGTGGCGTCGCACGGCGAGCCCCGCTGGCCGGCCCTCCTGGCGGTCCTGGCCGCCATCGCCCTGCAGCTCATCCTGCCCGACAGCCTCATCCGAGGACTGGGGAACCGTGGTCTCATCCCGGCCTTGGAGGGGGCGCTGATCGTCGTTCTCCTCATTGCCAACCCCGGGCATATCTCCCCGGAGCAGTCACGACTCCGCGCCATCGGTGTCACGCTGATCGCCCTCACCACGGTCGCCAACGTCATCTCGCTCTCCGAACTCCTCCACGCCCTCCTCTATGGCAGCAAGGCGGGCGGTCGCCCCCTCGTCTACGCATCGGTGCCCATCTGGCTGACCAACGTCATCGTGTTCGGGCTCTGGTACTGGGAGCTCGACCGGGGCGGTCCGGCGGCCCGGCAGTCGCCGGGTCACCGCCAGCCCGACTTCCTCTTTCCCCAGATGTCGACGCCGGGCTGCTCTCCGGGGTGGGCACCGACGTTCCTCGACTACTTCTACACGTCCTTCACCAACGCCACGGCGTTCAGCCCCACCGACACCATGCCCCTCACGGCGTGGGCGAAGCTTCTCATGTCGCTGCAATCGCTCGCCTCGCTGGTGACCGTGGCCGTCGTGGTCTCCCGAGCCGTGAACATCCTGAGCTGAGGACGCCGGCCTTCTGAGGCGGCGGGGGCGGACGATCAACTGCAAGGCGCCATCAATCCCGAGAGGTCGGATTCCACCGGCAGCGGCAACCCCGCCTGACAGGGGATCTGGGGGGAACCCTCCGCCACCTCCGTCCAGGTCCCGCCCTCGTCCTGCATGAGCACGAACCCGGGCTGACCCCCTCCGAACTCGACGGCCGCGTACGACGGATCAGACGCCGACACGAAGACGTCGCCGATCGGTCCGGGCGGGTGGGCCAATCCGACGGTGATGGCCGCCTTCTGGGCCGGCGTGGCCGCCTGCACCGATCCGGGCTTGGCCGGTGGGACCGAACCGCCCGTCGCCGACGGCACCGTCGGGATGCTCGGTCCGCCGGGGATCGACGTCCCGGGCGCACTGAAGGTCGGACCGGTGGTGGTGGTCGAAACGGTGGTGGTCGTCGAGGTGGCGGCCGTGGTCCCCGGCCTGGTGCGAGCCGTGGTGGGCCGTGGGGACGACGCGCCGCCGCGGGGTGGGGCCGATCGGGCCGGGATCGGGCCGGGTGGGCGGGGCCAGGCCAGGACGAGGGCGGCCACCAGGGCGAGGGCGGCGGCGCCCAGCAGGCCGATCGTCCGTGTCCGGCTCTCGGACCGGGTTCGTGACTGTCGTGGCCGCCGGATGCCGACCCTGCCGCCATGCGTCACCGGGGACATTGCCGCCGCCTCACAGAACGAGATGGACGGGGCTGCCCTCGAGCCCCACTCCCCAGGTGGTGCGGTCGGACACCGAACTCCCGCCGAACGTGTACTCGACCATGAACCATCCCCCATTGCCACTGACGTTGGCCGGGACGGTGGTCTGGATCAACAGGTAGCGGTCGTTGTACTGCGACGGACTCGCCCGTCCCGGAAGGCCACCGGGTTTGAGGCCTGGATCACAGATGCATGTGGTGGTGCCCACGGGCGGGTCGTTGCCGTCGCTGCTGAAGAAATCGGATGCCGGCACCGAGATCGGGCCGTCGAGACCAGACGGCAGACCGGGACAACCCGAGCTGGCATCGTCGCAGGTCTCGTAGGTGAAGCTGGCCGGCGAAACATCTGCGATGCCGTCGGTCCCCGTGGGGTTGCTGCCCGAGGCGTCGGGCTCCAGGATCCTGATGGCCGTCGCCCCCTCTCCGGGGTCGAAGAGGAGGATGTCCATCTTCTGTCCGACGTAGTCCGGAGAGACCTGGGCGAGATAGAAGGTGGCACAGGCTTCCGCCGTCGACGCCGGGACGTCGTCGATCGGAGAATTCTGTGAGGCCTGCTCCTGGCGCGCTCCCGGGGTGCACGTGGTGCTGGGTGCCGAGTTGACGTAGATGCTCATGGCCTGGTCCCCGTGCACCTCGGGGCACAGAGGGTCGGCCGGTTGGCCGTTCTGGGCCATGGTGGAACAGGGGGTGAACGGGCCCGTATCCACCGCGCCGGCGCAGGAGCTGAAGGGGGGCGAGGAGGAGTCTCCACTGGCGCCGCAGAAGTTCCCCAAGCCGGGCCCGTCGCCCACTTCGGCCCGCAGGGCGAATTGGTTGGTCCCGGTACTGTTGGGCTCACCCGCCTGGGTCCAGATGTGGAGCTGATAGGTCCCCGGCGTCGAGCCGGCGGGAATGGTCCCGAGGGAGCACCAGCTGTTCTCGCACGTCGTGTCCCCGCTGACAAAGACGCCCGGTTCGGTCGTCGAGGAGCCCCGGGGATAGAGGACGGTCCCCGAACCCGAAGATCCGCCGTTGGGTTCGTCGAGAAGCCAGTCGGTGGTGACATGGGAATCGGTGTACCCGGCACAGGTGCCGTCGGTTCCCCACCCGGTCGTGTTGTCGTTCGGGACACTGGCCGGCGATGCCACCGTGCAGTCGGGGTAGGCGCTGCCGGAGAATCGCACCGGGTTGTACGCCGGATCGTAGATCTCCACGGTGACGTCCTGTGGGGTGACCGGGTTCGTGGCGCCGTCGCCGGGCACGTCGATGTCGTATGTGTACCCGCTGCTGCGGTAATCCGGGTTGGGGAAGATCGTCGACACTGACGGATTCGTGCCCGGCTCGTCGAGCGGGCAGTCGGTGTTGCCGTCCGCCCGGTCTCCGGCATAGGCCGTGGAGAATTCGTCCCCGTCCTCTCGGGCCGAGCAGTACCCACTGACGGCCAGCCAGTAGTCGGCACAGCTGATGCCTCCGCACGACAGCGTTCCCGTGCCGAGTTGGAGGTTCCCGGTCCCTAGCGAGTTCTCCGGGCTGCCGAGAGGAACCGGCGGGTCGTACTGGGCCACCGAAGACCTCGTCTCGGAGATCGAGTCGAGGCCGAACACCTTGGCGAAGAAGGTCGGGACGTTGGTGTCGGTGATGGTGACCTTCAGCTGATCGGGATTGGAGGTCGGGGCGGCGGTCACCGTCTCGCCGGGATTGGCCGAGTCGAACCCGTTGGCGCTGGCCAGCGCATCGGCCACGCTCTGGGCCGTGTTGAAGTCGCCGGGCATGTAGACGACGCCGCCCAGAGCGGCCGAGTCGGCCGCCCCCTGGATGTGGGTGGACTCCAGATACCAGTAGCCGAGATCCACGACGAGGGCGGCGATGCCCATGAGGGCCACCACCGCGAGGGCGAAGAACACGAGGGTGAATCCGGCCTCGGCGGCGTCGGGCCCTCCGGTCATGCCGGAGCCTCGTCGGTCGGATGGGTGGAAGCCGGTGCTCACGACGATGATCTTCGGCAGTGCGAAGATGGAGCCCGAGGGCGGGTCGGCTGAAGACTTGCTGAAGATCGCGGCCCGGGCCGGCCCGAAGGGGGCAACCTGAAGAATTCTGAAGGCGAGTTGGGCACCGGGGTGCCATCGTTGACAGCATGGGCGGGACATGAGTAGCCCCTCCCTCGGACGTGTCCTACTCGTGGAAGACGACGACAGCCTCGCCCTCGCCCTGGGCCAGGGGCTACGGCGGGCCGGATACGACCCCTTGGTGGTGCCGGACGGAACCGACCTCGCCCGGTTGGTCGAGGACTGGCACCCCGATGTCGCCCTGCTCGACGTCTCTCTGCCAGCGGGCCCCGACGGGTTCGACCTGGCCCGGTGGGTGCGCGCCACGATCGGCATCCCGGTCCTCTTCGTGACGGCAGCCGATGCCTTGGCCGACCGGCTGGCCGGGTTCGACGCGGGAGCCGACGACTACCTCGTCAAGCCCTTCGCCCTGGCCGAGCTGCTCGCACGGATCCAGGTGGCGCTGCGCCGGGTCGGCCGCCTCACGTCCCCTGTGGTCGAGGTCCGCGACCTCGTCCTCGACGAGTACGAGCGCACCGTCACCCGGTCCGGCCGACCCATTCCCGTCACCCCGACGGAGTTCAATCTGCTGATGGTGCTGGCCCGCAATGCCGGGCGCGTATTGTCCAAGGGTCAACTCCTGTCATCGGTGTGGGGTTTCGAGGAGTACGACCCCAACCTGGTCGAGGTACATGTGAGCGCCCTGCGACGCAAGATCGACAGAGACGGACCGTCGCTGATCAGAACGGAACGGGGGCGGGGATATGTCATCGCTCTCTGATCGCACCGCCCGGTTGGTCGGCGCCTACGCACCCGGCGCCCCTGGCCGATCTGATCGGTCTCGGTGGGTCGGCCCAACCGTGTTGGTGGGCGTCATCGCCCTGATCGGCATGGCCGACTACCTGACGGGACCGCTGTGGTCGATGTCGGTCTTCTATCTGGTCCCCACCGCGATCGGGACACTGCTGGCCGGCCGTCGGCTGGGACTGCTGCTGACGAGCCTCAGCGGCCTGTCCGGTCTGCTCTCGGACGTGGTGCTCCAACCTCGCTACCACCACCGCGCCGTGGCCGCTTGGAACGTGCTGTTCATGGTCGTCACGTTGATCGTCGTGGTGGAGCTCATCCATCGCAGTCGGCAGATGGCGATGGATGCCCTGCGGGCCGAGGAGCGGGGCCGGGAGTTCCTGGCCGTTGCCGCCCACCAGCTGCGCACGCCGCTGGCGGGCATTCGTTGCACCACCGATGCTCTGATGATGGCCCCCGACATCGACGTGGCGGAGCAGGAGTTGTTGGCGGCACTGGTCCGGGAGACAGATCGAGGGGGCCGCCTGGTCCGGTCCCTCCTGCGCGTGGCCCGGCTCGACCAGCACGAAACGCTCCCCCTCCAGACCGCCGATCTCGGACTGCTGGCCCGGGCAGAGTCGGCCCGGGCGGCGGGCACGTGGCCGCATCTCGAGTGGTCCTGCGACATACCCGACGTTCCCGTCCTGGCCACGTGCAGTGCCGACGCGCTTGCCGAGGCCGTCGCCAATCTGCTCGACAACGCCCACCGCCACGCCCACTCCCGCGTCCTGGTGGCCGTCCGGGAGAACGGCGGGCAGGCCGAGATCGTCGTCCACGACGACGGGCCCGGTCTCTCCTCCGGCTCCGTGACCAGCGCCTTCAGTCGGTTCGTGAGCCTCGACGGCCATGGAGGGACGGGCCTCGGTCTGCCCATCGCCCAAGGCATCGCCGGTGCCCACGGCGGGACGCTGGACTACGACGACGGCTCGTTCTTCCTCCGGGTTCCCACCCGGACGAAAGCTCGGGGAACGGCGTGACCGACGAAGCGCCCGACGATCCCACCGACGCCGGGTCCAACGGCGCGCCGCTCGTCGATCCGCCTCCTGGGACGGCCCCCGACGACACGCACGGGGGGCTCCCGTCGCGCCGCCAACGGAGGATCGCCGTGCGGGCCCAGCGCGCCCGCAGACGGAAGCGGATCGCTCTCCTCGCCGCCGGCAGCGTCTTCGGTCTCGTCGTGCTCATCGTCGCGGCGGCGGCGGCGTTTCTCTGGTACGAGAACAACCGGATCCACCGTGTCGACGTGAAGCACCTGTCCACGGTGCGGACGCAGGGCGAGCAGAAGGACGTGGAGAACATCCTCCTCATCGGCTCGACGACGAGGTGCGGCCTGAAACAGCAGAACGTCGCCTTCGGTCTCTGCGACCAAGGGGTCACGGGAGTCAACAGCGACGTGGTCATGATCCTCCACCTCGATCCCGATCACCATCGGGCGTCGATCCTGTCCATCCCGCGAGACACCTTCGTCCCCAACGCCCGTCCCGACGGGGTCAACAAGATCGACGCCGCCCTGGGGGCCCCCGAGGGCCCGGGCCAGCTCATCGCCGCCATCACCGACGACTTCGGCATCCCCATCCAGCACTACGTCCAGCTGAACTTCGACAGCTTCCAGGGAGTGGTCCAGGCACTGGGGGGAGTCAAGATGTTCTTCCCCATGCCCGTCTACGACCAGGAGTCGTCGCTCGACGTCCCGGGCAGCGGGTGCATGACTCTCAACGGCTTCGAAGCGCTCGCCGTCGTCCGGGCCCGGCACCTCCAGTACGAGCCGCCGGCCGATCGCGGCACGCCCCGCTACGACTGGCCCTACGATCCGCAGAGCGACCTCAGCCGGATCCGGCGGGATCACGAGTTCCTCCGGGTGCTGGCCGCCACGGTGGCCCGGCGCGGCCTGGGGAACTTCGTCACCGACCTCCAACTGATCGACTCGCTCTCGGGCAACCTGGTCGTCGACAAAGCTTTCTCCGCCACGTCCATGGCCCACCTCGTCCTCGACTTCCACGGCCTTGATCCCTACTTCGTCCCGCAGTACACCCTCCCTGTCGTCGTCGACGGACAGGGGTACTTCTACCGAGGTGGCGGTTATGGAGACGTCGTCTTCCCCGTCCAGCCCCAGGACCGCCAAGTCGTGGCCCAGTTCCTGGGGACGGCGCCCACCGACGACGCGTCGGGCCAGGCTCTTCCGTCTCCGGGCGTGATCACCGTCGCCGTGGAGAACGGCAGTGGTGTCTACAACCAGGGTTCGACGACAGCAGCGGCCTTGAGGCAGCTCGGCTACCACGTGACGTCGGTGACCGACGCCACCCAGTCAGCGTCCACCACCGAGGCCACTATCCTCTACGCCAAGCCCAGCGAGCTGTCCGATGCCCTCCGAGTCCAGTCGGTGATGTCGGGACTGGCCGTCATCGGCTACGACCCGGGGCTGGTCACGGCGGGCTCGGGGTCCGGCGGAACTCCGACCGGCCCCGGATCCTCGACCGAGAGCACCATCGACGTGGGCTCGGTGCTCCCGTCCTCGGAGGCCGCCGATGTGGTCGTGGTGACAGGTTCCAATTTCGCCGTGAACCCGCCGCCGGGCTCCGCGCCCTCGACCACGGTCGTCGGACCGTCGTCCACCACCTCCACGGTGCCGCCGGGCCAGGGGGTCGGCCGCGCCACGACCACCACCGTCCCCGGGCCGTTGGCCGACAACGCCAACCTGGCGGCGCCCTCGGGCTCGACCGAGGGCCTCCAGCCGTGGGATCCCCGTTCGTGCACGCCCAGCGGCGGCGAGGGCCCCTGAGTCGGAAACCCCGTCTCGGGCCAGGCTCAAGCCTGGGACCTACCGCGCCGACACCGGTGGTAGCGCAGACGGAACTGCGCGGCCGGCACGGACGCCGGTGTACCAGAAGGATGTGCCATGACGGGAAGGAACCCGTGGGTGGTCCTCGGCGTGACGGAGGACTCCCCCTACCACGAGGTCCAGCGTGCCTTTCGCCGGAGGGTCAAGCAGACCCATCCCGACAGCGGGGGCGACGCCGGCGAGTTCGCCACCGTCGTCCAGGCGTTCGGGGTCGTCCGAGGGCCCCTCGCCTCCCCGCGCCGCCGGACTCCGCCTCGCCCCACGCCCTACGACGGTTGGCTCCGACCCTCCCGTCCGACCAATTCGTGGACCGGTGTCAACGACGTCGCCCCCTTCACACCGGGACCGTCGGCCCGGAGCTGGACCCCTTCCGCCATGACGTCTGCGGGGAGCGACTTCTCCACCGTCCTGCTCGGCGAGATGACCAGGGCACGGGCGGAGGCGGCGTGCCGATGAGCTCCGGTCCCCCGTTGCCTACGACGCCGCCGCGGGGGCCAGCACCTGGCCCCACGAGCTGAGGTCGTCCTTGGGGCAGGCGCCCAGAGAGCGGGCGGGAAGAGGCCGCCCGAACAGATAGCCCTGGGCCAGATGGCACCCGAGGGCCTGCAGCCGCTCCACCTGCGACCGGCGCTCGACGCCTTCGGCGATGATCGGCAACCCGAGCGAGTCGCCGAGTCCGATTATCGCCCTGACGATGGCCGCGTTGTCGGATCGCTGATCCAGCTCGGCGACGAAGCTCCGGTCGATCTTGAGTGACTCGACGGGAAACCTCTGCAGGTAACTCAGCGAGGAATAGCCGGTCCCGAAATCGTCGATCTCGAGGTGCAGACCGAGGTCCCGGAAGGCTTGGAGGACCACAACGGCCTCATCGGCGTCGCGCATCAGGGTGCTCTCGGTGATCTCCAGCCAGAGCCGGTCGGGATCGATGCCGGACTCCTCGATGGCCTCGGCCACCTGGTCGGGGAAGCCGGGATCGGCCAACTGCAGGGCGGAGACGTTGACCGAGACGTTGAGCCGCGCCGCGTCCCCTCCCGCTTCCGTCCGCAGGGCGTGCCAGGCCGCCGCTTGACGACAGGCCTCCTTCAGGACCCAGTTCCCGACGGGCAGGATCAGTCCGCTGTCCTCCGCCAAGGGGATGAACTCCTGGGGAAGCAGCAGCCCCCTGGTGGGGTGTTGCCACCTCACCAGGGCCTCCATCCCCACCAGCGATTCCGTATGGAGGTCGACGAACGGTTGGTAGTGGAGCTCGAGCTCATCTCGTTCGAGGGCCCGGTGCAGCTCGTTGGAGGTCCGGAGGCGACTGACGACGTTGTGCTGGTCGTCCTCCCGGTAGACCTCGATGCGCGAGGGACCGCGCTCCTTGGCCCGGTACATGGCGATGTCGGCGTTGCGCAGTATCACGGCGCCCGACTCGCCCTCGCCCGAGAGCGCGATACCGACGCTCAAGGAGACGAAGACCTCGCCGCTCTCGAGCGTGAGGGGCTGCCCCATGACCACCACGAGCCGCTGTGCCACCTCGATGGCGTCGTTCTCGTCGGTTATCTCGTCGCACAGGACGGTGAACTCGTCGCCGCCGAAGCGGGCCAACGTGTCGCTCGCCCGCATGACGCTCGTCAACCGGCCGGCCACGGCGCGCAGGGCCTGATCGCCCACATCGTGGCCCAGACTGTCGTTGATCAGCTTGAAGCGGTCGAGGTCGAGGAATATCACCGCCACGCGGTGACCGCCCCGGGCGGCGTGCCGGAGAGCCACCTCGAGACGGTCCATGAACAGCTCACGGTTCGGCAGGCCGGTGAGGGGGTCGTGGATGGCGGCGAAGGCCAGGCGCTCGCGCAGCGCTCGGCGTTCGGTGACGTCCTCGATCTGCCCGATCAGGTAGAGCGGTCGTCCCTGCTCGTCCTGCACGCACGACACGCTCACCGAGACCCACACCTCGTGGCCGTCGCAGTGGATGTAGCGCTTCTCGATCTGGTAGCCGGTCGAGCCGGCCGAGACGAGATGCCGCATCTCGGCCCGACTCGACTCCCGGTCGTCGGGGTGGGTGAGGTCGTGGACGCTCACGTCGACCAGGTCCGCCGGGAGCCGGCCGACGATATCGCCCATGGCCGGGTTGGCCCGGATGATCCGACCCTCCAGGTCGGCCATGGCCATCCCGATGGGGGCGTTCTCGAAGGCCGACCGGAAGCGCTCGTGCGCCTCGCGCAGCTCGGTGATGTCGTGGAGGTTGCCCACGATGCCGTGGACGTCGGGGTCGTCCAACCGGTTCGTGATGGTGGCCTCGAAGTGGCGCCATCGGCCATCGGCATCTCGACTGCGCACGGGAGTGGTGAGGACCAGGGAAGGGTCTTCCAGAAGCGGCGGGAACTCACGGGCGATCCGTTCCAGGTCGTCGGGGTGCATGAAGTGTCCCAACGACTCGTTGCGGTAGGGCTCGGCCGAGCGGCCCAGAATGCGGCCGAAGGCGGGACTGACGTATTGCATGATCCCTTCCTGGTCGGCCACGACGATGATGTCGGCGGCGTTGGACACGAGCGCCTTGAAGCGTCGCTCCGACTGGCGCAGCTCGAGCTCGACACCTTCACGTTCGGCCGTGGCCCGTCCGAAGAATTCGGTCACCAGCAGAACCCCGATGAGGCCGAGGGCGGCGACTCCCTGCACGAGCGGCTCGTGGATCAGTGTCGGGGCGAGGTGGATGGCGATGGCCAGTTGACCGAGCACGATGGCGACGGCGGTCCAGACGAGACAGGGCCATGTCGCCTTCGATCCGAAGTGCTGGAGGGCGGCGGCGGTGCCGAAGAGAAAGCCGATGGCCAGGATCGGCCCCCATCCGGTGCTGTAGGTGACGAGGGCGATCACCCCCATGTTGGACGCCACGTGGGCGCTCATGTGCCACCGGCGCCGCCCGTCTGCCCACAGGGCGGAGGACACCACGCTGGCGGTGCCCCCGCCGACCACGACTGCGATGTAGAGCCAATAGGGCTCGGGGGCGATGTAGTGGAGCCAGCGGAACAGACAGAAGAGGGCGGCGACCGGCGGGTTGGCGAACAGAGCGGGGTCGGCCACGCTCGTTCGTACCCGGCCCAGGAATGTCGTGGCCCCGCCCGAATCGTCGTTCCCTGGGCGCGCCTGATCCACAGAGACATATCGGCAGCTCAGCGGCCTACCTTGACGCTGAAGTCAGCCCCGTCGCCCGGGTCGTCAGACGGTGGTCGGAACAGCCCCCACGATGTCGGTGACAGACACGTGCAGTCCGGGGAGCGAACCGACGAAGGGGGCGTCGCCGAAGGAGAAGATGCCTCCGTCACCGCCGATCAACCAGTAGCCCCCGCCGTCGGCGGTGGGGACGATCCCGATGACCGGACGAGCGGGGTTGACGTGGAGGCCGGGCAGCGAACCGAAGAACCGGGCGTCACCGAAGGTGTACACCGAGCCGTTCTGGAACACCACCCAGTACCCGCCACCGTCGGGGGTGGACTGGATGGCGGTGACCGGCGAGGAGTTGCCGGTGGCGGAGCCGAAGTTGGTGACGTTGCCGAACGAGTAGACCTGGCCGTTGGCGGCGATCAGCCAGTAGCCCTGACCCGACGCATCGGCGGCGATCCCGATGATGTCGTCCACGTGGATCCCCCGACCGGGCAGCGAGCCGAGGAACGGGGCGTTCCCGAA
>Ga0209415_10004148_pt1 | contig 26639 bp, 21 predicted proteins | sample PeaSoiSIISIP2007_FD_187696 | JGI IMG/M metagenome (GOLD analysis project Ga0209415, IMG submission 187696) | Peat soil microbial communities from Weissenstadt, Germany - SII-SIP-2007 (SPAdes) (version 2) | ecosystem: Environmental > Terrestrial > Soil > Wetlands > Peat | place: Germany... | reverse complement strand
TCCCCGCCGGAGGGCCCAGGGCGACGCTCCCCGCCGGAGGGCCCAGGGCGACGCTCCCCGCCGGAGGGCCCAGGGCGGCTTTGAGAGTCGCGTGAGCTGCCGCCTGTGGGGGGTGCGCCCTCGGGTCCCGGTCGCCTGTCTGGCAGCCGCTCGCCGGTCGCCGGGACTACGCCTGGAGCCGGTCTTGAACGCCGAGCGTCTTGACGCTCTCCGTCACGCGACGGCCGGCGCTCGCGTGATGCAGAGCGATCGGTGCGGCGCGGACTGTCGAGGAGGTCACGGCGGTCGCCGCCCCGGCCGCGGCCGCCCTCGGAGAGAAGAACCGTCGTGACCGCCGGAATCGGTTTGGAGGAGCCGAGCAATTCGATGCGTCCCGTAGTCGTCGCCTTCTCTTTCGGCGGCAGGACCGACAAAATCGTGATGCCGTCGATTTCGAATTCCGCCTCGACGCGCAAGACGTCGCCAACCTTGGCGCCGTCGGCGAGGATCTTGGCATCTATCACACCCTTCGGCTGCCGTGCTCCGGCGGCGCGCCAGGTATAGGTGCCGTCATCCCGCACGCTGGTCAGCTCGATGTCGAGACGGTTAGGCATGCTCCGGTCAAACTACAGGCTGGAGACGCTCATGCGAATCGGCGGGTGCTGCTGAGCGCCCCAGACGGCCATGCATTACCTTCGGCTTCCCGACGCGCTACAACGTCAACCGTGGAACCAGGCGTCGACGAGGGGTCAGGCTCGGCCGACGCCGACCCGGCCGGAATGGCCCCTGATCAGCCTCAGCCGAGCCCGCCTGCGCGTCACGCGTCCGGCTCTCCGACTTGGCCGGCAGCCGGCGCGCCGGGTGGAGGGCCACGAGCTGGAGGTACTCGCCGAGGATGGATCTGGGTCGTGCTCGTTGCCGCCACCGTTGGCGCTGGCGTGGGCGCTGGCGTGGGCGCGGGGGTTGCGGCGGCAATCCGCTCCGGGAGCACCGCGGTTATGACATTCTCCCCGAATACCAGCGTGTTCCGCCGCATGAACGACATTCAGTCCGTTCTCGCGAAGGTCTTGCCTTCTGTCGTCGCGATCGAAGCATCCGGACCGGCTTGCACCTCGGGACCCTTGGGTGGTGCGACGCAATTCGATGAAGGAACCGGGATCATCCTCACCCGTCGCGGTGAGATTCTCACCAACAATCACGTGATCGCGAGGGCGACCCAGATCGAGGTCACGCTCTACGGCCACAAGACGTCCTACCCCGCAACTCTCGTCGGAACAGACCCGTCCTACGACGTCGCGCTCCTGCAATTGCACGGCCCGACCAACCTCCCGACGGTCTCGCTCGGCTTATCTGGGAAGATCCAAGTCGGAGACGATGTCCTCGCGATCGGGAACGCGCTGGCCCTCTCGGAGAGCACGCCGTCGGTGACCGAAGGCATCATCTCGGCCGAGGGACGATCCATCCAGGCCGGCGGAGGCAACTGCGCGGGAACCGAATCGCTGAACGGGCTCCTGCAAACTCAAGCGGCGATCAATTCGGGGAACTCCGGTGGCCCACTCGTCGACAGCCGCGGGCAGGTCATCGGCATGAATACTGCGGCCGCGACGAGCTCGGCAGGAAACGCGCCAGCCCAGAACATCGGATTCGCGATCCCCATCGACAGCATCAAGGCGCTGCTACCGGGACTCCGCAAGGGAGGCACGATCGGCCCGCCCAAGGCCTTCTTGGGCGTCGGGGTGGTCTCGGTGACGCCGGAGGAGCGTTCCGCATACGGCTTGACAGCGACAACGGGCGCCCTCGTGGTGAGCGTGGTCACCGGCACCCCGGCTTCGCTGGCGGGGCTCCGGGTCGGCGACGTCATCGTCAGGTTCGCCGGCCATGTCATCACGACCGACGCGTCTCTCAGCGTGGCCGTGCGCGCAGCTCATCCTGGCGAAAGGGTGACCGTCGTTGTGTACCGAGGTCCGGCGCTCGTGGCAATCTCGGTCGTCCTCGCCACCGAGCCGGCCCCATCCCCGACCCCGGGCTGACCGAGCTGCGGTTTCAGCTCGCGCGCAGCTCTACGGCCTCGAGGCCCTTCGGTCCTGGGCGGGAGAGGAACTCGACCCTCGCTCCCTCGGCGGGGACCTCCTGGGTCTCGCTCAATGCGGAACGGTGCACGAACACATCACGACCGCCGGCATCGGGGGCGATGAAACCGAAGCCTCTGACGGGATCGAACCATTTCAACGTCCCGGTCGCCGGGCGGAGCGACCGGCGACCCCGAGAGGCCGCCTTCGACGCGTCGAGGTGGCCTGCACGAACTTGACGGGCGGCACCTCCAGGTCGCTTTGCAGGTTCCACGCGACTCGCTACTGCCGGCCCGTGTGGCGACGGCCTTGGACCTGTCGCGACGGGACGGTACTCTATGCGGGCCGCGCGTTGTGAGACCGCCGGCAGGCTGGCAGGGTGTTCGAGCATCTGGGGAAGGCCTAGGGCACGTTGCATGGCGCGGGCCGAACCCGCCTGGTCGGGCGTGATGAGCGAAATGACTGTTCCGTCCGCGCCGGCGCGTCCCGTGCGGCCCGAGCGGTGCACGTAGTCCTTGTGGTCACTCGGCGGGTCGAAGTGAAGCACGCATGCGATGTTCTCGACATGGATGCCGCGTGCCGCGACGTCCGTGGCGACCAATACGCGGGCGTCGCCCGAATGGAAAGCTTCCAACGCCCGGTCACGCTGGGCCTGGGTTCGGCTGCCGTGGAGAGCGACGGCTCGCACGCCTGCGCCACCGAGCTGGCGGGTGAGCCGATCGGCGCCGTGCCGGGTTCGACAGAAGACGACCGAGGTCTCGTATCCCGCCACGACCTTCGTGGCGAGTGAAACGCGGTCGTTGCGGTCGACCTTCCAGAAGACGTGGCGCACTTCTCCGGAGGAGGCCCCCTCCGGGGAGACCTCGTGGCGCACGGGATTGGTTTGGTAGCGGCGAACGAGCACGTCCACCTCGCCATCGAGTGTCGCCGAGAACAGGAGGACTTGGCAGCCGGCCGTTGCTTGGTCGAGGATCCGACGCACCGCGGGGAGGAAGCCCATATCCGCCATCCGGTCGGCTTCATCGACAACCGCGACCGTGACGTCCTGAAGGTTCACGTCACGCCTCTCGATGAGGTCCTCGAGCCGGCCTGGGCACGCGACCAGGACGTCGACCGCCTCTCGCAGCGCACGTAGCTGGGGGCCGTAGCCCGTGCCGCCGTAGACGGCGGCGACGGTGAGGCGACGGGCCTTGGCCAGGGGAGCGATCACCGCGCAAACTTGAGCGGCCAGCTCCCGGGTCGGCACGAGGACGAGGCCTCGAGGGCGCCGGGCCTTGGAACGCGGACCCCCCGCGAGAGCCTCTACGACTGCGATGGCGAAGACGAGGGTCTTGCCCGAGCCCGTAGGCGCGCGGCCGGAAACGTCGCGACCTGCGAGCGCGTCGGGAAGGGTCGCCTCTTGGATAGGGAACGGTGTGGTGATGCCCTCGCGTTCGAGGAGCGCGACAAGATCGGCGGGCACGCCGAGATCGGCGAAGGTGGGGGACAAGGGAGACTCCAGTCAGCTCGAAAAACAAGGCCAACCAGAACATCGTCTCGAGGCCTTACCGGCGACGGCCGGAAGCCGGTCAATCGACCGGGCTCCTGCAGTGTAGCAGCCGTGCGCCGATTGCCGCTCGCGATCGCGAGCGCGCGGTTGCCGGAGGTGCTGTGACAGATCGCCCCTCCTCGGGGGCCGGTACGATCCGAGTGGGCCACGAGTCCGCCCTCCCACCGCCCGAGGACCGTTGAGGATGCCTGAGACACCTGATCCGGAGGTCGTTGTCGCCGAAGCTCTGTTCGTCGCCGAACCCGGTGGGTTCCGACCGACCGCGTTCAGCCTTGGGCCCTGGACGCCTGAGCATCTGCACGGCGGTCCCGTCGCCGCGCTCATCGCGCGGGAATCTCAGAGATGCGAGCCGGACGATCGTCTGCGTGTCGCGAGGCTGACCGTGGAGCTGATCCGGCCGGTCAGGCTGGCGCCGATCTCCTTCGAGGCGCGTCTGATCCGGCCTGGGCACAAAGTCCAGCTCGTGGAGGTGATCGGCAGACAGGACGGAATGGAGGTGGCGCTGGGTCGAGCCCTGCGGATCCGGACCGCCGAGATGGACTTGCCCGAGACGGTGTCGCCTGAGCCTCCCCCCTTTGCTGCGCCCGAGCAGGGTGTGCTCATGGTGGCGAGCGGGTTGGCGAGGGCCTTCCATAGCGAGGGCGCGGAATTGCGTTTTGTCAAGGGGGCATTCGAGGCACCTGGACCGGCGACGGTTTGGGTGCGTCTCCGCGTGCCGGTCCTGGCCGACGAGCAACCGTCGCCACTCGAGCGCGTCGCCGCAGCGGCGGACTTCGGCAATGGCGTGAGCTCGCCTCTCAGCTTCGGCGACTGGCTCTTCATCAACCCGGACCTCACGATCCACGTCAGTCGTTTGCCGATGGGCGAGTGGGTCGGTCTGGAGTCGTACACGTCTGCCGAGTCGCAGGGGATCGGGATCTCCGAGAGCCGGCTCTGGGACGAGGAAGGGCCGATTGGTCGTTCGGTCCAATCGCTCCTGATCGACCGGCTCACGCTCGACTGACCCAGTTCTCAGCCGAGCAGAGGGACGGTCTCAGCCGAGCAGAGGGACGGTTTCAGCCGCGCTCCAGGACCCGCCGCCAAGCGTGCTCGATCCCCGTCGCGAGGCAGCCGACGACGATGACGTCGTCGCCGAGCGCGCTCACGCGCACCTCGGGCAGGACGGGCGACAGCTTCCGGAGCGCACCTGACACTGCGAGAGCGAATCCCGGCGCGCGCCCGATGCCTCCCCCGAGCACGATCAACTCGGGATCGAGCACCGCCACCACCGAGGCGATGGCCTTGGCCACGAGCACCGCCTCCTCGGCCACGACGTCGAGCGCCCACTGCTCGCCCCTCCCGGCGGCGGCAAAGACACTCCGGGCTGATAGAGGGCCACGCCTTCCACCGCGCCGTGCCGCACGGACCACGGCCGCCGCCGACGCCGCGGCTTCGAGCGGCCCGGAACGGCGAACGTCGCGGGGATCGAGGTTGTCACCCTCGGCCAAGGGGAGATAGCCGATCTCACCCGCGGCCCCGTGTGCACCGCGATGCAGGCGGCCGTCGAGGACGAGCCCCATGCCGATGCCGGTACCGATCGACACGAACGCGAGGCTGTCGACTTCCCTGCCGTGACCGTGCGCCTGCTCTGCGAGGGCGGCAATGTCGACGTCGTTCTCGAACATGGTCGAGTCACCGAAGGCCTCGCGGAGCTCGGCGACGATGCCCGGCCTCTCCCAACCCGGAAGATTCCCAGCGAGCGTCAATGCCTCGCGCCGAGGGTCGAACACGCCTGGGCTGCCGATGACCGTCTGGGTCATGTCCGAGCGCTCGAGTCCAGCCTCAAAGATCAGCTCGTCGGCCAAGCCTACGAGCTGAGAAGCCCTGCTGTGACCGCTCTTCGCTCGGACACGACGAGCTCCCCGGGCCCTCACGACACCGGCGAGATCTGCGACTGCGCCACGCAGGTACTCGCGCCCAACGTCGAGGGCGAGCACATACCCGGCTTCGGGCCGGGGCTCGTAAAGGATCGCGGCAGGGCCGCGCACGCCGGTCCTCACCCCGGCCACCCGCACGAGCCCGTCTCGTTCCAGGTTGGCGAGCGCGAGCCCGACCGTGGGCTTCGAGATTCCTGAAGAGCGCGCGAGGTCAGCCCTCGAGACCGGGCCGTCGCGTCGAACCTGGTCGAGAAGTGTCTGCTCGTTCATGGCCCGGAGAAGTTGAGGACGCGCCGCGACGACGCCAGACGGTCCGGGGCTCATCGCAGCGTTCTCCTCATCGGGTGCACCTTCGACAGGCTATGGGCGGCGCCACCCGAAGGTAGTACTTGCCACCAGGTTTACGATATGTTTAGTTTCCTATTAGTTTCTTGTGCCTGACAAGCGATGTGGGGGAGGGGGCGGGATGCCGGTCGTGTTGGGTCTGGACTTCGGAGGCACCAAGATCGCGGCCGCCGTGTGCGAGCTCTCCGGTAGGCGCCTCGGCGAGGCTACGGTCGCGATCGATCGCGAGCAAGGGGCGTCGGGCAACCTCGGCCTCGGCATCGAGGCCGGTCGCAAGCTGCTCGTGTCGCTCGTCCCCGAAGATGCCCTCGTCGCGGTCGGCGCCTGCACGTTCGGCATCCCGACGACTCGTGGCATCGAGCTGGCACCCGCGATCCCAGGGTGGGGGAGCCTCGCCCTCGAGGCCGAGCTCCGGGTCGCCTTCGACGGCGTCGAAGTTGTCGTCGCGAACGACGTCAAGGCTGCTGCGGCCGCAGAGGCGCGCTGGGGCGCCCTCGCCGGCTGCGATCCGGCGGTCTACCTCAACCTCGGCACGGGACTGTCGGTCGCGATCGTGTGCGGCGGCCGGGTGGTCCAAGGTGCCCACGGCGCGGCAGGCGAGATCGCTTACAACCTCCGGTCGGTCGCCGACCTGGGGCTGGTCCTGGAAGAGCGCGTCCTGCTCGAGGATGTCGTGAGCGGGCGGGCGCTCGCCGAACGCGGAAGCCGCATCGCGGGTCGCGACGTGGCTCCTGTGGAGCTGCTGGAGGCAGACGCGGACGGTACGGCAACCAGTGGAGTCCTGGAGGACTTCCTCGCCGAGCTGTGCTTTCACATGGTCAATCTCGCGGTGACCGTCGATCCGGCGAGGATCGCGGTCGGCGGCGGGATCGTGCGCTCGTGGGACCGCGTCGGGCCACGGCTGCGGGGGGCGTTGGTGGCAGGCGTGCCGTTTCCTCCGGAGCTCGTCGTCGCCGCGTTCCCGTATGACGCACCGCTCGTGGGTGCCTTGGCGCTCGGGATCGGTGCCGCACGTGAATCACAGGAAACCGGGAGCTTGTCAACCGATAGGGGAAGGACATCACCATGAAGCGCATCAGGCGACTCTGTGTGGCACTCGTGCTCGGGGGATTGCTCGCCGCCTGCGGCAGCACCGGCTCGGGCTCGGGGGGCGGTACGAGTGCAAATACCAGCTCGCTGACGATCTCCAACGAGAGCGGAACGACGTGGACCTGCGGGTTCAACCCGTTCAACCCCTCGGTGAACGGGTTGTCCTTCGGGACCGTCTACGAGGAGCTGACCTTCGTCGACGTGCTGAAGAGCGGTGCCACTGCTCCCTGGTTGGCGTCGTCCTACGCCTGGAGCAACGGCAACAAGACGTTGACCTTCACCATCCGGTCAGGCGTGAAGTGGTCCGACGGGCAGCCCTTCACCGCGAAGGACGTCCTGTTCACCTTCGACATGCTGAAGAAGTTCCCGGCTCTCGACCTGAACGCCGTGTGGTCGGTGCTCTCGGGTGTCAGTCAAGTCGGATCCGGCCAGGTGGTGTTCAGCTTCAAGACGTCCGCGGTGCCGTACTTCTACTACATCGCCGACCAGACGCCGATCGTCCCCGAGCACCTTTGGGCGAGCATCAAGAACCCGATCACGTACAACGACTCGTCCCCGGTCGGCACCGGCCCCTACACGATGGCCAAGTGCACCCCCGAGGACGTCAAGTACAGCAAGAACCCGAGCTACTGGCAGCCCGGTCTTCCGAAGATAGAGACGGTCTACTACCCGTCGTTCACCTCGAACGACCCCGCCAACGAGCTCCTCGCGACCGGCGGAGCGCAATGGGGGAGCCAATTCATCCCGAGCATTCAGAGCTACTACCTCTCCAAGAGCCCCGACTATCACATCTGGTTCCCGCCGGTCGCGAACGTCTCGATCTTCATCAACCTGGACAACAAGGTGCTCGCGCAGCTCCCGGTCCGCGAGGCGATGGCGTACGCGATCGACCGCCAGAAGGTGTCCGAGCTCGGTGAGTACGGCTACGAGCCGGCGTCGAACCAGACCGACATCGTCAAGCCGACGTTCTCGGGCTGGTACGACTCGAGTGCCGCCAGCCAGTACGACTACACCTATGACCCCACCCGCGCACTCGCTATCTTGAGGGCGGCGGGTTACACCGAGAGCAACGGCATCTTCCAGACTCCGGCCGGACCGTTGTCGTTCACGATCGACAACATCGGTGGGTACTCCGACTGGGTGGCATCCGTGTCGGTCATCGAAACGGAGCTCAAAGCCGTTGGCATCCAGATCGCGCCCGACAACCTCGCGAGCAACACCTACGACACCGACGTCTTCGACGGCAAGTACCAGCTGGCCTACAACTCCGAGACGGGTGGACCCTCGCCCTACTACGAGTTGCGCCAGCTGCTGTACTCGCCGAACTCGGCGCCGATCGGTCAGCCTGCGGCGACGGACTGGGAGCGGTACTCCAACCCGCAGACGGACACGCTGATCGAGCAGTACGGTGCGACGACCAGCTCGGCGGTGCAACACCAGATCGTGGACGAGCTCGAGCAGGTCATGCTGAAGGACGTGCCGGTGATCCCCATGACCGAGGAAGTCGACTGGTACCAGTACGACACTGCCAAGATCGGTGGCTGGGTGACCCAGTCCAACCCCTTCGCGCAGCCGGCGGCCTACAACATTCCCGACATCGGTGTGGTTCTCCTGCACCTGCAGCCGACGAAGTAGCTTCCGCCCTGTTGATCCCGTGTTGAAGGGAGCCCGGACGTGAGGTGCGGGGCATGAGGTTCATCTTGAGGAGGACGGGTTTCTTCCTCTTCACGCTCTGGGCCGCCGTGACGATGAACTTCGTCATCCCGCGCCTCATGCCGGGCAACCCAGCGCTCGCGATGATGGCGAGGTACAAGGGGCACATCAACGGGCAGGCACTGAAAGCCTTGGAGATCCTGTTCGGCGTCAAGACGCATGAGAACCTCGTGTCCGAGTACTCCCAGTACCTCGCCAACATCTTCCAGGGCCGCTTCGGGATCTCCTACACGTTCTTTCCGGACACGGTGAGCCACGAAGTGCTGCAGGCGATCCCCTGGACCCTGGGCCTCGTCGGCGTCACGACGGTGCTGGCGTTCATCCTCGGGACGCTCATCGGGCTGGTGAGCGCGTGGCGGCGAGGTGGCGCGCTCGACAGCATGCTGCCGCCGATCTTCGTCATCACCTCCGCCTTTCCGTACTTTTGGATCGCGTTGCTGTGCGTCTGGCTGTTCGGCATCAAGCTCAACTGGCTGCCTGAGTTCGGTGCCTACAACATCACCGACACTCCAGGCTGGCAGTGGAGCTTCATCAGCGACGTTCTCGTCCACTCGATCCTGCCGGCTGCCACGATCCTCATCACCTCGATCGGCGGTTGGATCCTCACGATGAGAAACAACGTGATCAGCGTGCTGGGCGAGGACTATGTCCGCATGGCGCGGGCAAAGGGTCTCAAGCCTTGGACGGTCATGTGGGGCTACGCAGGGCGCAACGCCATCCTCCCGAACCTGACGGGGTTCGCGATGTCCCTCGGCTTCGTCGTGAGCGGGGCGATCCTGGTCGAGTACGTGTTCAACTACCCGGGCGTGGGCTGGATGCTGCTCGATGCCGTGTCGAACGAGGACTACCCGCTCATGCAGGCGCTCTTCCTCCTCATCACCGTGGCGGTGCTCGTGGCCGTACTCCTCTCCGACATCTTGACGGCGCTGCTCGACGCACGCACCCGCGACCTGGCGTGAAGGAAATGGGCTGAGCGTGGCATTTCCCGGGGTCGCATTGCAGCCCGCCCCGCCGGAGACCCAGGCCGCGGAGCAGACCCCATCTCGGCGCCGTGGCCAGCGGGGAGGCAACCTGTGGCGGGCCATCCGGCACAACCGCAAGGCAACGGCTGGCGCGATCTTGCTGCTGTTCTTCGTCGTGTTGGCGATCCTCCCCGGCCAGGTCGCCCCCTACAGCTACACGTCCACGGCCTTCAAGCCGGCGCTACAGCCGTCGGCGGCCCACTGGCTCGGGACGACGGCTCTCGGCCAGGACATCTTCTCCCAGCTCGTGTACGGAACCCGCGAGTCGCTTATCATCGCTCTTGCCGTCGGCGGGCTGTCGACGGTCATCGCAGTCATCATCGGGGTTTCGGCGGCCTACCTTCGCGGCGTCACCGACGGCGTGCTGTCGCTGATCACCGACGTGCTGCTCGTCATCCCCACGTTCCCGCTCATCATCCTCATCGCCGCGTACGTGCGCAGCGCCGGCCTTGTCACCATCATCATCGTGCTCGGCCTGCTTGGCTGGTCCTACGGCGCTCGCCAGCTCCGCTCGCAGGTGCTGTCGCTTCGCGACCGCGACTTCCTCGAATCGGCACGGGTGCGCGGCGAGCGGCGGTCCTACATCATCATCTTCGAGATCCTGCCGACGATGACGTCTCTCATCGTGGCGAGCTTTCTGGGGGCCGCGCTCTACGCCGTGCTGGCCGCGGCAGGCCTGCAATTCGTCGGCCTCGGGGACCCGAACGCCCAGAGCTGGGGCACGATGCTCTACTGGGCAGAGAACAGCGAAGCCCTCGGCGCCGGCATGCCGCTGTGGGCCATCATGCCTGGCGTCTGCGTGGCGCTCCTCGGAGCCGCGTTCGCGCTCCTCAACTACGCCTTCGACGAGATCTCCAACCCGGCGCTGCGGCCGGTGCGCAAGGCGATGAGGGCCGGCCGTGGCGGTCTCGATCCGGGCACGGTGCTGGAGGGCTCGGATGCCGAGCCTTCCCGCCACCGCGAGCGGCGGGATCGGTGAGCGTCCCGTTGCGGGACGCCGGCGGTGCCGGCGCGAACGGCCCCGTGGTGGACGACGAGATCCTCGAGGTCCGGCAGCTGTCGGTCGCCTATGCCACGGATGCCGGCCTCGTGATGGCCGTCGACAAGGTCGACCTCGACCTTCGGCGCGGCGAGTTCCTGGGCGTGGTCGGTGAGTCCGGATGCGGGAAGTCCACGCTCCTGTTCGGCATCGCCCAGCTGCTCAGCCCTCCAGCGCGGATCGTGGGGGGGAGCGTGAAGTTCCGGGGCAATGAGATCGCCGGTCTTTCGGACAAGGAGCTTCGGCCGATTCGCTGGCGGGAATACTCCGTCGTCATGCAGAGCGCGATGAACGCCCTCAACCCGGTGAAGACCGTCGCCGCCCAGATGCGCGACGTCTGCAAGGCACACTCGAACATGTCCGACCGGGAGATCACCGAACGGTCACAGGAGGTGCTGCGTCTCGTCTCGATCGATCCGATCCACCTCAACAGCTACCCGCATCAGCTCTCGGGCGGCATGCGCCAGCGCGCGATGATCGCCATGGCGCTGCTGTTCACTCCGGACCTCGTCATCATGGATGAGCCGACCTCGGCTCTCGACGTCGTCGCCCAGCGGTCGCTCATGGTCCAGATCAAGGAGCTGCAGCAGCGGTTCGGATTCGCCGTGATCTTCGTGACCCACGACATGTCGCTCATCAGCAACTTCTCGGATCGCCTGGCCGTGATGTACGCGGGCCAGATCGCCGAGCTCGGCAAGACCAGGCAGCTGTTCGAGTCCCCGCTGCACCCCTACACCCAGGGTCTCCTCGAGGCCTTCCCTTCGATCAGGGGACCGAGGACGCACCTTCTCGGCATCCCGGGCCAACCGCCCGATCTCGCCAAGCCGCCGCCGGGGTGCCGGTTCGCTCCGAGGTGCCCGCAGGTGATGCCGAAGTGCCTCACGATCGCGCCACCGATGTACGAGGTGCAGGATGACCTGGTCCGTTGCTTGCTCCATGACGGCAGCCAGACCGGCAGCCCCGTGGCCCTGAACATCCCGGCGCCGGCTCACGCGGGACGCCTGCGCGAGGACTTCCCGGCGAGCAGCCCAGCCGGACCGCCAGATCCGATCAGCCGATGACCGACGAATTGCTGCGGACCGAGGGGCTGACCCGTCACTTCCGTCTGGGAGGGCTGCTCGGCAGGCACACTCTTCACGCCGTCGACGACGTCAACCTGGCCATCGGCCGCCGGGAGATCGTCGCGCTCGTCGGGGAGAGCGGGAGCGGGAAGAGCACGATCGCCCGCCTGCTCGCCATGGTGTACAAGCCGACGGCGGGGGAGATCTACTTCGAGAACAGGCCGCTCAGCAGCTTGAGCTCGCGGTCTGACCAGCTCGAGTACCGGGGCAACGTCCCGATGGTGTTCCAGGATCCGTACAGCTCCATCAACCCTGCCTACCGCGTCTCGCACGGCCTGATCCGGGGCATGAAGCTGCATCGGCCGGACCTCGACCACCAGCGGCGGACCGAGGAGGCCGAACGGGTGCTGAACGCCGTCGGCCTCGTGCCCGCAGACGTCGTGCTGGCGAAATTCCCCTACGAGATGAGCGGCGGCCAGCGCCAGCGGGTGGGTTTCGCGCAGGCGCTTGCCTACCGGCCGAAACTGATCCTCGCCGACGAGCCGGTCTCCATGCTCGACGTCTCGATCCGCATCGGATTGCTGAACGTGATGAGCGACTTGCGGGAGCGCGAAGGCGTGTCGATCCTCTACATCACCCACGACATCGCGAGCGCACGCTATGTCGCCGACCGCGTCGTCGTCATGTACGCCGGCTACGTCGTCGAGCAAGGACCGACCGAGGAGGTCCTCCAGCGGCCGCAACACCCCTACACCCAGCTGCTGCTCTCGGCCGTGCCGGACCCGAAGGCACCCGTGGCGGTCTCCGGCTCGAGCGACGCGAGCGAACCGCCGAAGGTGATCGACCCAGGGGAAGGTTGCCGTTTCAGGCCCCGCTGCCCGTACGCAGTCGACGAGTGCGCGATCGCGACGCCTCGCCTACGGCCAATGCGGAGCGGACATCTCGCCGCGTGCCACGTCGCAGTACCCGAGGTCTCCTTCACGACGCCCTTGGCGCCGACGACGCCGGCCGGCGAGCCCGCGGCGCCACCGCCGCCGGCCGGCGCTGAGGCGGCCTGGTGATCCCGCGCCCGGCCCTCCGACAATCGACCGGTGAGCCGGCAGAGCTGTCGAGCGGCCTTGTCATCGCCACCGACGAGCTTTCACGCGACACCGCGTTGCTGCTCCGCGCCGAGCTCGAGGCCGCGAGTGGGTGGCGCATCGACCTGCGCGATGCCGGCGCTTCCAGCTCGCACGGCACGATCAAGCTTCGTGTCGATGGCGGAGGTCCCGGCGCCTCTCTCGAGGGCTACCGGCTGCAAACCGGCCCTCGAGGTGTCGACATCGTCGGCTCCGGCGCAGCGGGGGTCTTCTATGGCACGCGCTCGTTGCTGCAGTTGCTCCCCGCGGCGTGGTTCCGCTCGGCGCCGTCGGGAGCCGTGCCGAGCACATCGGTGGAGGTGGCCGCGACCCAGATCGAGGACCAACCACGTTTTGCGTGGCGAGGTGCGCACTTGGACGTCTCGCGCCACTTCATGCCGAAGGGCTTCGTGCTCCGCCTCGTCGACCTCCTCGCGCTGCACAAGATGAACGTGCTCCACCTCCATCTCACCGACGACCAGGGTTGGCGGTTTCCTGTCGACCGGTGGCCGCTTCTGACCGAGGTCGGGGCGTGGCGGCGCGAGTCGAGCGCCGGCCATGTCGAAGAGGGTCGTTTCGACGGCGTGCCTCACGGGGGCTTCTACTCCAAGGCGGACCTGTATGAGATCGTCGCCTATGCGGCGAGGCGCCACGTGACGGTCATGCCCGAGATCGACATGCCTGGGCACATGCAGGCGGCGATTGCCGCCTACCCGGAGCTGGGCAACACGGCCGAGCGACTCGAGGTGCGTACCGGCTGGGGTATCAGTGAGCACGTCTTGAACATGGACGAGCCGACCGTGCGCTTCTGCCTCGACGTGCTCGAGGAGGTCCTCGAGGTCTTCCCGTCGACTCACATCCACATCGGTGGCGACGAGTGCCCGACCAAGGAGTGGGAGGCGAGTGCCCGCGCCATGCGACGCGTGCACGAGCTTGGGCTCGAAAGGGCACGGTCCTTGCAGGGATGGTTCACGGGCCGCATGGGGGAGTTCCTGGCCGATCGTGGGCGCATCGTCGTCGGCTGGGACGAGATCCTCGATGAAGGCGCGCCGAAGGACGCCGTCATCATGTGCTGGCGCAGCCAGCACCTCGGCATGACGGCGGTCGGGGCCGCTCACGACGTAGTCATGGCGCCTCAGCAGTGGCTGTACTTCGACTTGGCCTATGCCGAGGACGTCCGCGAGCCGCTCGCGATCCGGGCCGCGACGAGCACTGAACGCGTGTACCGCTACGAACCGATCCCCGAAGGGCTCGCGCCCGAGGACCATCACCGGGTGCTCGGCGCGCAGTGCCAGCTGTGGACCGAATACGTAGGCGACCCCCGCCACGCCGAGTATCTCTACTTCCCGCGGGCGTGTGCCCTCGCCGAGGTCGCCTGGTCACCGCGCGAGCGCGACTGGGAGGAGTTCCAGCTCCGGCTGACCGCACACTTGTCGCGGCTCGACGCCCTGGGGGTGAATTACCGGCCGCTCGAGGGCCCGAACCCAGGCCAGGCGGCGACATGGCCGGTCTGATCGGGTGAGTACTCTCGACTCCGACTCGGTCGCGGCCAGGCTCGGCTTCGACGAGCAGCTCAGCACCTGGGCTCGTGGGCTCGGGATGATCGAGCCGGTGCCGGGCGACCTGGAGCTTCCCTCGTGCCCTGCAGCAGCGGCCGTGCTCGGCCGTCTGGGCGTCGCCGGGGAGGACGCGGTCGAGCCGCTCGCGTCGCTGCCGAGCGCCCGGGCCGACCCCGAGATCTGGTGGCTGCTCGGACGATGCCGAGGCCGGGTGCTCACCGGGCTCGGCCAGATGGCACCGCCGGAGTGGTGGCCACAGCTGCCGGCACACCTCGGAGCGGCGGGACGCTCGTTCTACGTCCACTTGTATCTCGCCATGCTGCCCGAGACCCTCGCCTGGCATCGCCGTCACGGCGTGCCGGAGACTGTGTCCTGGGCCACGTTGGCGGACCTTGGTCGCCACATGGCGATCCACCGGCGGATCTATGGCTCGACGGGAGTCGACGCGCCGTGGTGGATGATGCTGCACCTGCGCGGGGAGCTCTTGGAATGCGGGCGGCTCCAGTACGACCGTCACCTCATCGGCCTGCCGCATGAGATCGCCTGGTACGGCGAGGCCGGGGCGCTGGCATTGGGCACCGGGTTTCGGATTGGCGACCCCGCACTCGGGATCCACATCCCTGAGGCCGGACCGCTCAGCCCCGACGCCTGTGACGCGTCGCTGCACCAGGCGCGGTCGTTGTTCGGCCGGTGCTTCCCCGAAGCGAACCGGAGGATCGCCACCTGCACGTCCTGGCTCCTCGACGACCAGCTGCAGCACTACCTGGACCCGGACACGAACATCTTGAGGTTCCAACGACGCTTCGAGCTCGTGGAAGGATCCTTCGACGATGACGAGGGGATTCTGGGTTTCGTCTTCCGCCGATCCGGGAGCGGGCTCGACAGACTGCCCCAAACGACGGCACTCGAGCGAGGGGTCGTGGCCCACCTGCGGGCGGGGGGGCACTGGCGGGTTCGGACCGGCTGGCTCCTGTTGTGATCGTCCCGGCGTCTCGCGCGGCCCTCACTCGATGGCGGCAGCGAGGGCGAGGTTGACGGCGCCGGCCACTGGAGGTTGCGAGGCCACGCGCACCTGTGCGTGGGGCACCGACCTCTCGATTGCCGACCGGGTGAGCGACGAAAGTTCGCGTGAGCCGACGAGCAGCCCGCCCGCCAGGATGATCGGGAGGGTGTCGGGCCCGTCCAGGCGTCGGAGGACCTCGAGAGCCAGGCGGGCCACGTGGTCCGCGGCGGACCGAAGGATCGAGTCGCTCGCGGGGTCGTGCACTTCCAGCACGAGCTCGGCGACGGACGCCCAATTCTCGGGGCGAGGACGGTCATAGAAACGCTGCATCAGCGCGGCCACGTCTCTCCGCCCGGTTGCGTCCAGCAGCGCGGAGCCGAGAGCGCCGAGCGCCGTGCCAGTGTCGTGACGCCTCGCGAGCTCGCGCAATGCCTCCCGCACGATCCAGTACCCGCTCCCCTCGTCGCCAAGCAGGTAGCCCCACCCGCCGGCTCGTTGCTCGCGGCCGGCAAAGTGACCAAGCGCAATGGACCCGGTGCCGGCGATGACCGCGACACCGTCTTCGAGCTGCTCGGCCGCGAGCACGAGGTGCGCATCGTTGACCACCACGACGGTCCCCGTTGCGGTCAAGGGCCGCAAGCGCTCGAGGAGGTAGGCGTCCGCCTCGTCAGCGCCGGTTCCTGCCGAGCCAACGCAGATCGCGTCGAGAGCGAGCTCCGCGGAATTCGGGAGCTTGGACAGGAGCTCCTCGAGGACCTCCGCCGCCCGTTCGCGCCCCGCTGCCGCGAGGCTGGCGCTGCCGGACGCGGACTCCGCGACCACGACACCGTCGGTGACCAGACGCGCACGCGTACGGGTCCCACCGATGTCGAGGCCGAGGACCGTCGTCACTGGTCAGTGCGCTCGGCTCGCCCAGTTGCAGTGGCGACCGACGCCAACAGTTTGAGGGGGTCGTGGACGACTCGCCCGTTCGCGACCGTGGCCGCAACGGAAAGGTCCGGGTCGAGCACGGCGACGTCGGCGTCGGTGCCCTGGACAAGGCGACCCTTTCGGGAGGCGCCGATCGCGCGTGCGGGGGTCAGCGTCGCTGCCCGCAGTGCCGTCAGGAGCGGCACCCCGCCCTGGGACACGAGATTCGCGACCGCGAGCTCGAGGGTGAGGACGCTGCCTGCGAGGGTGCTGCGATCACCCGCCAGCGTCACCCGCCCGTCGAGGACCTCGACGTCCGCGCCGCCGAGTCGGTGACGGCCGGGTCCCAGCCCGGCCGCAGCGGTCGCGTCGGAGACGAGGACGATCCGCTCGGGAGCGAGGCAAGCCACGCTCGCGAGCACGGCGAAGTGGACGTGGAGACCGTCCGCGATGAGCTCGAGCGTGACACGCTCGTCAGCGATAGCGGCAATTGCTGCGCCAGGTCGGCGGTGATGGACAGGAGTCATGGCGTTGAAGAGATGGGTGACGTGGCGCACTCCGGCATCGAAGGCCCCTCTGGCGGTCTCGTAGTCCGCGGCGCTGTGCCCGAGTGAGACCGTCACCCCAGCCCGGCGGCAGAGGTCGATGAGCTCGTTCGCACCCGGCAGCTCCGGGGCGAGTGTCACGAGCCGAATCGTGCCCTCACCTGCGGCGAGCAGGTCCTCCATTTCGGATGGGTCGGGCGGACGGAGCCAGCCGGGGTCCTGCGCGCCGGCGTACTCCGAGGCCAGGAACGGACCCTCGAGGTGACAGCCCAGCACCTGCGCACCTTCGACGGGGGCATCGCGGGTGACCCCGGCGATCCCTTGCACCGCCGCACGGAGCGCCTCGCGGGAATCGGACACGGTCGTGGCAAGCAGCGACGTCGTCCCGTGGGCGGCATGGAAGCGGGCCAGGCGGCGCACCGACGCCAGGACCTCGTCCTGACCGCCGGCGTTCACCTGGGCGCCTGCTCCGCCGTGCACGTGCACGTCGACGTAACCGGGGACGATGAGGCGATCACCGAGGTCGACGCGTTCCACGGCTCGAGGAGGGAGGCCTTGGCCCACGTCGAGGACGCGGTCACCGTCGACGACGACGTAACCCGGTGCGAGCAGCTCGTTCGGAGTAGCGAGCCGGTCCGCCGTGAGGACATACCGCACGGGGCGCCGCGCCAGCGGCGCAGTCAAGTGACGGTGACCTTCGTCAGTCCTGCCGGCGCATCGGGGTTCCGGCCGAGCCTGATCGCCAGCCGGAGTGCGAGCTGTTGGCCACGAACGACCGCCAGGATCGGTGCGAGCGTCTCGGGCGCACGATCGGACCAGGGGAGGTCGCTGCCCGCGACTGGCCCGGCGATGCGGGTACGCGCGCCACGTGCATCGAGTTCGGCGACGAGCTCGAGGACGTCCTTGCTCGCCGGGCCCGGATGGGCGAACGCGAGGATCGGGATGCCCGTGGAAGCGACGGCGATCGGTCCATGGCGCAGGTCTGCCGCGGAGAACGCCGACGCGAACAACGACGTCGTCTCCTCGATCTTGAGCGCAGCCTCGGCTGCCGCGCCATAGAGAAGGCCGCGGGCGACAGTTGCGAAGCGGGAGGCGTCCTCCAGCCACGCGGCCAGTTGTTCGGGTGGCTCGGCGTCGGCGAGGACGTCGGCGACGAGGTCCGGCAAGGTCTCGAAGGCGTGATCGAGGCCGAGGTCACCCAAAGCCTGGGCGATCATCGAGAAGACGACGAGCTGCGCGGTCACCGTCTTTGTGGCCGGGACCGACTGCTCCTCGCCGACATCGAGGGCGATCAGCAAGTCTGCGGCCTGCGCGAGCGGGCTGGCGGCGTCGTTGGTCACCGCGATGGTGCGAGCTCCCGTCGCCTTTGCCCGCTCGAGGACCTCGGCGATCTCGGGCGTCCGGCCGGACTGGCTGACGGCGACGACCAGGTACCCGGAGAAGTCAACGTCGGCCCGGTACAGCGTGTGGATGCTCGGCGACGCGGAAGCGACCGGCCGGCGAGTAGCCATCTCCAGGAGGTAGCGCCCGACCGTCGCGGCGTGATCCGACGAGCCCCTGGCGACGAGCACGGTTCCCGCCAGCTTGTCGGGGACGAGTGAGCGGACGCCCGAGGCGATCTCGGACCGGCGGGCGAGCAGCGCGGCGAGGCGACCGGGCTGCTCGGCCATCTCGGCTGCCATCAAAGAACCGGGGACCGGAGTGGGCGGGCCGTTGGCAGCAGCGACTCCCACACAAGGAGCTTAATGGCCGATCGCCGAACGATCGCGGCCGCAGGCGAACCGGCTCACCGCTATCGGGCGCTACCGTCGGGAAGCATCTGAACGGACCCGGATGCCGGAGGGATGATGACGGACCACGACAACTGGAACCAGAAGATCATCGACGAGTTCCGCTCCTCCGGTGGGCAGGTGGGCGGGCCGTTCGCCGGGGCGCCGGTGCTGCTGCTTACGACCACCGGAGCCAAGTCGGGTCGGCGGCACACGACACCGACGATGTATCTCTCCGACGGTGACCGGTTTGTGGTGTTCGCGACCAAGAGTGGTGCGCCGACCAACCCGGATTGGTATTACAACCTCGTTGCTCATCCTCGGGTGACCGTGGAGCTCGGGGAGGAGGCCTTCGAGGCCGATGCCACGGTCGCGAGCAGCGACGAACGGGACCGGCTCTACGCGGTGCAGTCGGAGCGCTACCCGAGGTTCGCGGACTACGAGCAGAAGGCGACACGGGAGATCCCGGCAGTCCTGTTGAGACGAGTACCAGCGTGAGCGAGTCGCCCGATCCCGCGAAGGTGCTCGTTGTCACCGCCCACCCGGACGACGTCGACTTCGGCGCAGCAGGGTCGGTCGCGACGTGGACCGAACGGGGGATCGCTGTCACGTACTGCATCGTCACCGACGGCTCGGCGGGGAGCGCGGACCCGAACATCGCCCTCGGAGCTCTCGTCTTGGTCCGCCAGGACGAGCAACGCAAAGCCGCGGCCGAGGTCGGTGTCACGGACCTGTACTTCCTCGGCTACCCCGACGGCTCGCTCCAGGTCTCAATGGAGCTGCGACGGGACCTCACCCGTGTGATCCGGACGGTACGGCCCGAGCGGGTGCTCTGCCAGTCACCCGAGCGCAACTGGGACCGCATCCGCGCGAGTCACCCGGACCACTTGGCCGCTGGTGAGGCAACGCTTCAGGCCGTGTACCCGGACGCGAGGAATCCGTACTCGCATCCCGAGCTCCTCGACGCCGGTCTCGAGCCCCACGTTGTCGAGGAGGTGTGGCTCATGGCCTCGCCCCGGTCCGCGCGCGTCGTGGACGTCACCGCGACCCTTGACCGGAAGATCGCGGCACTTCGGTGTCACCGCAGCCAAGTTGCAGATGTCGACCGACTCGACGAGATGATCCGCTCCTGGACCGCTGCGACCGCGGCCGCTCACGGGCTTGCAGAAGGCCGACTCGCCGAGAGCTTCCAAGTCGTGGACACCCGGTAGGAGAACGCTGACTAGAGGCGAGAGGCCCTAGGTCGATCTGAGGCTCGACTGCACGGAGAGCCAGAGGTCCATTCCTCCGATCCTCGTCGGTGCGCGCCCGAGCGCTTGTCGGATGAGCGTCGTTATGTAGGGTGCGTCATTCGCCAAAGGTGAGACGAGTACCACCTCAACGTGCTCGCGGACGCAGAACTGCCGGATCGCTGCGATGGTTGCGGCATCGTCGAACGGGGCCGGTCCCGTCGCCCAGCCGCTGCCGGCGAGGAGCATCTCGGAGACAACCGGCGATCCTGGCGGATTCGGCTGGTAGATGCCTCCGCGGCCGGCCGGTCCCGGCACGAAGGCGTCACCACCGAAGATCCGAAACCGCATGGTGGAGGATGCCTGCCAGAGCATCGGGTCGTTGAACGGTGACTTGTCGTAGGGGAACGTGAGCGCGAGCGCTCCCGCCGGGATTGCTCGAACCTCGGCCGTGAGGAAGAACGAGGGCACGCCCACGGGCACCGACGGAATTGGGAGCCGGGGAATGAGGGGTACCAGCGCGACGACCAAGAGCCCGCCGCTGAGAAGCGACGACCGTACCGACGGTGGAACTCGGGCCGCGACGACGGTCTGAGACGGTGGATCGGAGGTCCGGGATCGCCAGCGCCATTCGTCGGCTCGGAGGCGATCCAGCCCGACGGCGAGGAGGATCGAAGCGGCAAAGGGCACGAACAGCGAGAAGCGAGCCGGCTCGATGTCTTGCAGGAGCGGAGCACGCAGCAAGATCGAGAACGGCATCGGGACAGCGGTGATTCGGTGGTTGTCGACCAGCAATGGGGTGCCGAGCGACAGAGCGAACGCGATGACGCCGGCGATCGTCGAGATGGCGATGATCCCGACGTTGCGGTAGCGGACTGCGAAGAATGCAAGCACCATGAGGAGCGGGATCCCGAGATACAGGCCGTTCTCTATGGGACTCCCGGCCACGAACGTCGAGCCGATCCGGCTGAAGCGCAGGGGCGCGACCAGCTGATTGAGCGTCGGAACGATCGGGGCGAGGAGGTCCCCGTGATAACGATCCAGGTCCGACAACGCATGGGGAGGGCCGATGATCCGCTGTGGACCGTACAGGAGCATCCAGATCGGATACCCGGCCAGCAGTACGAAGACGCCCGCGGCAGACAAGAACCCCTCGACGGCTCGTCGAGCCCGCTGGCGGGAGGCCACAGGGTGGCGAACCGCGAGGACGATGAGCAAGACGGCTCCGAGTGTTGCGCTCATCAGCAGAACCTCGCCAGAAATCAAGTACTCGACCGCGCACGCGAGACCTATCAGGAGTCCCGAGCGGAGGGCGCTTCGCCGGCAGGTGATGAGCCAGTCGTCGACAAGAGCAAGCAGAAGCGGAAGGATCGGAAGGAAAGTCAAGAGTAGGTGGCGGTACCCGTGGCCGATCATGAACGGGGAGAAGGCGAAGAGGAGACCACCCGCGAAGGCGGCGACCGGCCATCGTACGTAGCGTCGGAGCACGAGGAACATCGATGTCCCGGAAGCAGCGAGCGCGAGCCGCAAGAGGAGGTTGAACGTCGCTACCGGTCCGATCGCGAGCGTCACGGGGAGACCGATCAACCCGAGGAACGGGGTCGTGGCCGTGACGCCGAGGTTCGCGCCGGCCGGCGCGTGGAGGTAAGTCGTGAAGAACGGGTTCAAGCCATGAGTGACCGCGAACGAAGTCCAGGCGAGAAACCACGTCTCCTGGGCAGGATCGCTGCAGGCGCAACTGACGATGTGGCTGTTGTCGAACGGTGCAACTGGCCAGTACACCAGGCATGCCAGAAGGAGGTACAACAGCGCGGCGGACGCGCCGGGGGCCATGCTTCGCATGCGACTCCGGCGGTTGCCCGGCCTCACCGTTGAAACCTGCTCGTCCCTGCCAGGGTTTGTGTCCTGACCGGTTCGGTTAGTCGCGGACGGGACGATCGCATCCGTCGGAGCGCCGCCCATCGCCAGGACTGTAACCGCGGCCAAATCGGGCTCGGGGGCACGGGGGCCGAGCTCGTCGCCAACGGCGCCACTCGGCGGCAACTGTCGTCAGCGGCGCCAAGAAGCTCGTTCAAGGCCCGGGCGGTTCAGTCGGCCGAGCGGTTCCAGGACACCGACGAGTTCGACGTGCTCGGTCATCGGGAACAGGTCGAATGCCTGCAGATCACACAGCGCCCAGCTCGCGTCGAGCAGGACTCTCAGATCGCGCGCGAACGAAGCGGGATCGCACCCGACGTACACGATTCGGCGGGGACCCGGCTCGAGTGCCGCGAGCGAAGCCATCACGGCGCGGCCCGCTCCCTCGCGGGACGGGTCGAGCACCACGAGGTCCACGGCACCGAGGTGTTCGCTCACGACGGCCGGCGTGACGTTGGTCTTGCGCACCTTGACGTGTTGCTGATCGGCGGTGTTCCGCGCGGCGTCGGCACATGCCCACCGGTCCCGCTCCATGGCGAGCACGGATCCGCTCGGGCCGACGACATCGCCCACGAGGGCAGCGAACAGGCCGGCCCCGGCGTACAGGTCCGCTACATGATCTCCGGGGGCGGCTTGGAGTCCCTCCAGCACGGCGCGGGCAAGAACGAGAGCAGCACCGGGATGCACCTGCCAGAAGACTCCCGCGCTCACTTCGTAGTGACGATGCAAGACCTCGAACCGGAGCCGTTCGGGCCCCCGGACGACGCGCCCATTCACGATCAAGCCCGCCTCGAGGACCGGAAGGCGGCCGCAGTGTCGGCGACGAGTGCTGAGCGAGATCACACGGTCACCGTCCGAGGCGAAGACCTCGATGTCGTCGACGTCAGGCCACTCCTGTTCCTCGACCCCGAGAGATTCGATCCCAGGCGAGGCGATGAGACAGCGGTCGAGCAGCTGCAGCTCGTGAGAGCGGTGCTTGTGGAGGCCGACCTTGCCGGCGTCGTCGACGGCGAACTGGACACGGGTCCTCCACCCGAGACCCTCCGGGGTGCCACCGACCTCTTCGACGTCGACGGCCCGGTCAATGCCGGCGAGTCGTCGGAGCTGTTCGGCGATGAGTTCGGACTTGAGCCCCCGCTGCGCCTCGAGGGAGACGTGCTGCCAGTCGCAGCCCCCACACCGCCCCGGCCCGGCGTTGGGACAAGGCGGCTGCACGCGCTCGGGCGAGACGCGAAGGATCTCGATCGCGTCTGCCCGAAGGTACGACTTGGCCTCCTCGGTGACCGCAGCGAGGACACGCTCGCCGGGCAACGCATGGCGCACGAAGACGACTCGACCGTCGGGGGCTCTGGCGACACAGCCGCCGCCGGCCGCGATTGCACCCGTTTCGAGCTCGAGCAGGTCGACCTGGGTCACGTGCCGACTACCAGTTGGCGGATCGGCGGTCGAGCTCATGTCGCAGCCAGTTGACTGTGCTTCAAGCCCGGCATCAAATCCGAGGCCGCCACTTCGCGCCCAGGCCTTCGGTCTTGGCGGTGCAAGGCTGCACGCATGCGCCGCCCTCCCTGGCTGATCGTGCTCGCCGCTGTGGCATTGCTGTCGAGCTGCTCCACCGGTTCGGTTGTCGGGACTACGGCGAGAACTGGCCCGACGGGCACAACGGGAAGCAGCACGACGACCTTGGTCTCCACGACGCCGACAAGTGTTTCGCCTGGGACCGGTGGCTCCTGGGTCACCTACGGCGGCGATCTCGCCCGGGCCGGCGTCGCTCCCTCGCAGGTGCGTCTCGGCTCGCTCAGGAGGGTCTGGGTCTCGGCCAGTCTCGATGGGCAGATCTACGCCCAGCCGCTCGTCTGGGACGGGCTCGTGATCATCGCGACGGAGAACGACACGCTGTACGGGCTCAACGCGGTCACCGGACGCGTGGTCTGGTCCCGGCAGGTGGGGAGTCCCGTGCCGGGCTCGGTGCTCCCCTGCGGGAACATCGACCCGCTTGGCATTACTTCGACCCCGGCTGTCGACCCGGCGACGGGCAGGCTGTATGCCTTGGCAGAGACCCTCATCGACGGCGCGGTCTCCCATCGGCTCGTCGTGCTCGATGCGCGTGACGGGAGCGTGATCTTCGAGGAGTCAGCGGACCCCCCGGCCATGGCACCGACCGACCAGCAACAGCGCCCTGCGCTAGCCGTCTCGCACGGGCGGGTCTACATCGCCTACGGAGGTCTCTATGGAGACTGTGGAAGCTACAAGGGATGGGTGGTAGCCCTGCCGACGACGGGGCCAGGGCGGATGCTCAGCTACGAGGTGCCCACTTTCAACCAGGGCGCGATCTGGGCACCGGCTGGTCCGGCGATCGACAAGGCGGGTGACGTCTGGGTCACAACGGGTAACGGGAGCTCGACGACGACCTATGACGAGGGCGACAGTGTTCTCGAGCTTTCGCCCTCCCTGTCCCTCCTTCAATCCTTCGCGCCGGCAGCCTGGGCTTTCGACAACAGCCACGACCTCGATCTCGGCTCGACGGCGCCACAGCTGCTGCAGGGAGGCCTGGTGTTCCAGGTCGGCAAGGAGTCAACGGGCTACTTGCTGCGTGCGTCGCGTCTGGGTGGGATCGGCGGCCAGGTGTATGCAGCCAATGTTTGCTTTGTCATCGGCGCAAATGCCTATCGTCCCCCCGATATCTACGTGCCCTGCCACAGCGGCCTCGAGGAAGTGGTCGTGACCGCGGGCGACGCGCCGTCGTTCAGGATCGCTTGGACCGCGGCCGCCGCGGTCGACGGCCCGCCTGTCATCGCCGGCGGGTTCGTGTGGTCGGTCGGCCAGTCGGCAGACGAGCTGTACGGCCTCGACCCGGCGAGTGGCCAAGTCGTGCAGGCGGTGCCGTTGGACGCATCGGTGGACAACTACGCCACGCCAGCGGTGGGGGAGGGCCTACTCGTCTTGGGCACGGGAGACACCGTGCGCGCTTTCTCCGGATCCTGAGCACCCGGGTTCCCAGTCGCCGCCCTCGGGCACTCGCTAGACCGAAGGGCTAGAGAGTGTCCTCAGACATCGACCCGCTCGGCATCATCGCGACCCCGACCATGAGCCGGACTCAACCCAGGCTTATGCTGGTCAACGGTGCGCAAGCGTCGACCGTTGCTCATCGTGGGCGGCGTAGTTTGCGCCGTAGTGCTCGTCGTCACGATCGTCCTGGGTCTCGGTGGCGGCGTGCCGTCGCGACGCATCGGCACTCCGTCCACGACGTCTGTCCCGGCGAGAAAAAAGCCGGTGGTTGCCGTCCCCAATCCAGCCGACTCCCGGACCTTCCTCGGCCCCTACGGAGTGGAGGCGTCGTGGGTCATTGCGGAGAACAAGATGCCGGGCACGACGGCATGGGAGCTCGGGACGCAGCCCACAGCTTCCTCGATCCAAGGTTTCAGCAACGTCACGTTCGCGGCGGTGCGCAACCGGGTGACCCTGTATGTCAGCAGCACGGCTCCGCGCTTTCGCGTGGAGGCCTTTCGCATGGGGTATTACGGGGGAGAGGGAGGCCGCCTCGTCTGGCGATCGCCGGAGGTGGCAGCGGGCGTGCAGTCGACCTGCCCGCTGACCTTGGTAACGAACATGGTGAGCTGCGACGACTGGAAGCCATCGCTCACGTTCCAGGTCACGTCGGCCTTCTTGCCCGGTGAGTACCTCCTGAAGCTGCTCAGCAGCGACGGTGCGCAAAGCTACGTCCTCTTGACGGTATGGGATCCCTCGAGCCACGCGGCCTACTTGTTCAAGGGGGACGTGTACACCGAGGAGGCCTGGAACACCTATGGTGGCTACGACTTCTACCAGGGGCTCGGTAGCTGCGCGCCCACCTATCCGGTGTGCAACCGGGCGCGGGTGGTGTCGTTCGACCGGCCCATGGCCACGGGAGACGGTGCCTCCGACTTCCTCAGCAACGAGTACCCGCTACTGCGCCTCATGGAAGAGCACGGACTTGATGTCACCTATGCCGACGACCTCACCGTGGAGCAGCACCCCTCGATCCTCCTGCAGCACCGGACGCTACTCTCGCTCGGCCACGACGAATGCTGGTCCCTCACCGAGCGCCTCGCGGCCCAGAGGGCACAGGATCGTGGCGTCAACATGCTCTTCTTCGGGGCAAGCGCCGTGCTTCGCCACGTGCGCCTGCAGGCGTCACCACTCGGGCCCGAGCGCGAACTGGTCGACTACCGCGACTCTGGCGAGGACCCGCTCAACGGCGAGGGGAACCCGCTCGAGGTCACCGGCAACACCTGGTTCTCCCCGCCGGCGAACTGGCCCGAGAGCGGCTTCACCGGCGAGATGTACGCCGGCTTCCTCGAACCCGGCTCTCCAGAAGCCCCGTTCGTCGTCGAGGATGCGAACGCCTGGATCTTCAAGGGGACAGGGCTGCACGACGGCTCGGTCATTCCCGGTGTCATCGAGGCCGACTTCGACCACGTGGCACCGTCATGGCCGATGCCATCTGATCTTCAGGTGCTCGGTCATTCGCCCGTCCCGTTGTCCGAGGTGCAGACCGAGCTTGGGCAGTGGGGGCAGTTCACCTACTCCGACGCGACGTACTACACGACCGTTACCAGCAAGGCCGGCGTCTTCGACACCGGCACGAACAACTGGATCTACTCCCTAAGCCCGTGTGCGAATGGATCGGCCACGTGCTCGGCCAGTGTCATGCAGAAGATCACCGGCAACCTACTCTGGCTCTTCGGCCAGGGTCCCGCAGGCCGCATCTTTGCATCGGTGGCGAATTGGCAGCAGGTGGCACCCGCCGGCTCGTGAATGCGGCTCGGCCC
>Ga0209415_10004147_pt1 | contig 26640 bp, 24 predicted proteins | sample PeaSoiSIISIP2007_FD_187696 | JGI IMG/M metagenome (GOLD analysis project Ga0209415, IMG submission 187696) | Peat soil microbial communities from Weissenstadt, Germany - SII-SIP-2007 (SPAdes) (version 2) | ecosystem: Environmental > Terrestrial > Soil > Wetlands > Peat | place: Germany... | reverse complement strand
CCGATTGCTTCTGGTTGACGCCGGCAGACGACGATGTCTGGCCCGTCGGCTGCGCCTGAAAGCACATGATCTCGTGAACATTTGTCCCACCGCCGGTCGAGCCCGCGAATCCGAAGCGCACATTGTTGGGCAGGGGTCCGTTCGCTATGGTGATGTCTTGTCCCGAGATCACCGGTTGATAGACGCCGCCGTTATAGCTGTACGAGAGACTCAATAGGCCCGCGGGCGTGATCGTCAAATTGTAGGTAATCGGAACGCCATAGGCGCTGCCGGTCTGCGCCGGCGTGCCATTGCCGCGGTACAACGCGGCCTCGTTGGCGATTTTGATCACGGCCCCCAGGATCTTGAACGCACCGGGAATCGCGGTGTAGTCGGGTAGCGGGATCGTTGTCGTGCCGCCGCTTAGATACGGGCTCGTCGGATCGGGCTCCAGCCCGACCGGTGCGGAGTTCCATGCGCCGACCGCGGACCAATCGTAAACGAAGGCGTTACGGCAGGCCTGCTGCACGGCGCTCGCACGCTGCGGATAGGTCAGCGTCGCGGGATATTGGTTCGGGTAGGCAGCATTCAACGCAGCCCACGCGGTACCGCCGGCGCCGCGCAAGCCGATGCGATTACCTTGATACCCTGGGCCGGTCGCCGTGTTGTCGCCCGGATTCAGAAAATTGCCGTACTCGTCGATGCCGAGACCGATATAGCCGTCGATCAAGCCGTCGTAGCCGCGTGGCTGGCCGCTCGCCCGCAAGGTCGGGTCGTTATTCTGATTCGAGCAGGTATAACCCAAGCTGCCGCCGAAGGCGCCGATATCCGGTGCCGCGCCGTTGTCCACGCTTTGCAAGTAGAAGCTCATGCCGTCCGCGCCGTCATGGACGCTGCCGCCCGCGGAATTCCCCCGATAACTCTCGGTCGTGAACGTGACTTGAATACCGTTGTTCGTCGGGAAATTGAAGGCCGATAGTATCGCGCCGTTCTCGTTGTAGCCGCCCGGAAAGCCATTCGTGAAGCGCAGCGCGCCGCCCACCGCGGGATCATCCGGCAGAGTGCCGGTGTTGCCGCCGACCAGATTGGGATCACCCTTGAGCGTCCAATAGGGAAGCCCCACGCATTGCGGGATCTGGCCCGGGCTCGTAGTGCCGCTCGAGCTGCCCGCGGTCAGGCAGGCGCCGTTGATGAAATACCAGGAATTGGTGGTCGTCGCGCCGGTGAAGTTTTCCGTATAAGTCGTCTGCGCGGCCGCGCCGGCCGCGAGGCCGAGACCTGCGAGCGCGAATACGCCGACGGATAGTGCGTTGATCTTGGATAGCTTCATAGTGATAACCATAGCGTGAGGTTAATTACTCGCCGGAGCATGTCGTGCATTTCAAAACGTACAGGGAATCCACGATGGCGACGGTATTCGGGCTGCTGCCGTAGCCGACCGCATCGATTTCATACTCGTATCCGTAACTGCCGATCTGACCCTTGTACCAAATGTAAAAACTCGGCTGCAGGATCGGATTGCTCGTCAACGCGATACCGTTATTCGGCAGCGTGTTGGCCGGCAGCGTGTAGTTGACTCCGGCTGGCCAGGGCACCTGCGACGGAGTGGCTAATTCGGTGTTGCAGACTTGCGGAGCGGTGGAGGGAGTAAACCCGGCACAGGCGATCGCGGGAACCGCATCATTGACCGGAGCCCCGTTGTTCGCCGCGGCGTTGTTCGCGATGTTGAGCGCCAGCCAATTCTCGGCAAATTCCTCGGCGCTTTCGGCCGCTTGCACCGCCACCTGCTTGTCCCGGGTATTGCCCGCGATTTTTTCATCGACGCCGAAACTGCGAAACATGCCGACCGCCAATAAAGTCACGACGATCAACAGCAGCAGACTCGAGACCAGCACGAAGCCGCGTTGCGCCAACCCGGCATGCCGACGGCCGCTCATGTCTGGCCCTCACCGACTTGATTCATGAGATCGTAGACGCGCATGAGATTGATGGTCGGGACCGCCACCTGACCGGGCAAATTCGCCATGGGATTCGTGAACGTGAACGTGACTTGCACGGACCTGACCTGGGCCCAGCCGGGCTGCCAACTGGAGTTCGCGACGATCGGCAGCGCGGACGTCGCCGTCGCCGTCAAGTAGCTGTCGACCGACATCGTCGGGCTGTTAGTGTTGGTTCTTTCCCCATAGAGAATCTGCAGGCCCGCGATGCCATATACGAGCGGCGTAATCGTGACGGTCTGGACGCCTCCGGCATCGATCGTGGTCAATTGGCACTGCAGATTGCCGCTGCCGTCGACGTAGAACACGTTGATCCACGTCACCGGGGCGGCGCTCGTATTGCCGGCGCAACTGATGAGCCCATCGGGGTAGACCGCGGCCGTCCCGGAAGTGATGTAGCGCACGCCGATGATCGAACCGGCGCTCGTCGCGGTGTCGGCGCCGGAGACCACTTGTCCTTGCGCGAATACCAGCGTCGATCCGGTTGCGGGCACGGCCACGTTGAGTGCCGGGAAACTGGCGGCTGCGCCGCCGATCGTCGCATTCGGGTAATCGCCCGCCGACTGTATGACGTCATTCAATAGATCGGAGGCGAAACGTTCGCCGTCCTGGAGCTGTGAGAGACCGTTCTGCACGCCCGTGGTCTGCTTCATGGTCTGCACGAGCGTCAACAGGCCGCCGATCAGGAACACCGCGAGCACGACCGCGATCATCAACTCGATCAGCGAGAATCCGCGCGACCGTGCGATGCGCTTCATGGCTGCACGTACAGGGTGTAGGTGGGCAGGGACAGATTCGCGAGATTATTCTGCGTGCCATTATTTTGTTGACTGGTCATCGCGACTGCATTTTCGGCCCACACGATTTGGATCGTGCAGCTGATCGACGGCAGCGTCGGGGTATTTCCACAGGTAATCCATGCAGAATAGGCCGGAAGAACCTGGCTCACGGCCGTCGCCCAAATGTTCAAGTCGTAGTTGGCCATCAGCTGCGGCGAGCAGGCGTTCGTGCCGGGCGTCAAACATGGGGGCGCCCCAGCAAACGGATTCACTTGCGAGGTGATGACCGTCGAAGGGTAGACTCCGGTGTTCTGCCAAAAATCTTGGTTGGCGTGCATCATCGCGGCGAGACTCGCGGCCTCGATCGCCGCGACGGAGCGGGCACTCGCGACGCTGGTGCTCGCCAGCGCCAAGGATTCCATTTTCGCAAGACCCAGCAGACCCACCGAGACGACCACCAATGCGACCAGTACCTCGACGAGGCTGAAACCTCGCGATCGGCCCGAACTGCGCGGCGGCATTGCGTCTTGGCGCGTGGCGTTCATAAACAGGTTGTCCCAGGGGCGCCGGATCGCACCGTGCCCAGCATGCCGGAATTCGCAGTCGCGGCACCGTTGATGATCAGACAACGCGTCCAGTTCGGATTGGCGGTCGAGTCGTGCAGCGTGATCGTTACGCCGAGCTGGGCGGCAACGTTGCCAATCGCGCCCGAGGAGGCAAACCCCTCACGGTTAAACGTCACGGCTTCGACGCCGAAGTTCGCGTCGAAAGTATCGTTGGCGGTGAACGGAGTTTGGCTGCGCAGGATCGGACTCGTGGGCACGACGGTTTGCGTGCTATTGGGATCCGGAAACACGATCCAGCCGCTTTGCCACGAGGTGCTGCCCGAGCAGCTCGGAGGGAGGGCCGTCGGGTTTGCCGATGCGCATATGGTGATCGGCAGCCCCTCCTTGAGCGCTTCGTTGCGCGCATATTGCATATCGCCGAGCAGGCCATTGACCTCGGTCGAGACCCGGTTCGACCGCGTTACATATTGGAAGCCGGGAAGCGCGATCGTCGCCAAAATCGCCACGATGACCATGACGACGGCCAATTCGATCAGGGTGAAGCCGGAATTCCGTTTCATGCTCGTTGTGCGTCTTTCGGCATCATGGGAGCGGACTTTAGGGGCTTAAGCTGTCTTGGAGCTGACGGTCACGATCTCCGGTGGAAAAAATGTGACGTCATTCACGGCGCGGCGCGGATTATGTGCGCTTGCGATTTGCAGCCGGCGTTGCGGCGAAGCGTACCGTGACCCTGGTGCCGCGTTGGTCAGGCCCGGAATCGATGCGAACTTCCGCGCCATAGAGCGCCGCGATTTCCTCGACGATCGCTAAGCCTAAGCCGCTGCCGTGGCCCGAAGAGTTCGGCAGGCGAACGAAGCGCTGGCGCACCTTCTGACGGTCTGCCTCCGGAATCCCGGGCCCGGTGTCCTCGACGCTGAGGTAGGGGTGGCCGTCCTGCTCGCCCGCATGTACGGTGACGCTGCCGCCGGCCGGTGTGTACTTCAAGGCATTGTCGACCAAATTGCTCAATAGATCGTCGAGCAGCGACGGGTCGGCAAGCACAGTGCCCGCATGCAGGTCGGCGCCCAAATCGATGTTGCTCTGCAGCGCCCGATCGAAGAACCGTGCGACGATCTCGCCCGCGATTGCCTCCAAGGCCACGATTTGGTTCTTGGCCGCGAGATTCGCCGCAGGGTCGGCGCGCGCCAGGCTCAATAATTGATTGGCCGAATGAGCCAGCTGGCGCACGCCTTCCTGCAGTGTCCTCAGGCGATGTTGGATCGGCTCCGCGGCGGGCTCCTCTATTAATAGATCCAGCTGGGCCAGCATGCCGGTGATCGGTGTGCGCAATTGGTGCGCGGTGTTGGCGATGAATTGCTGCTGCGATTGCACCGAGGTGCTCAACATCGAGAACAATCGATTCAGCGTCGCCGCCAAGGGCGCGATTTCCCGCGGCACCGAGGATTCGGCGATCGGCCGCAGGTCTTGCGCCGAGCGCTGCGCGATCTGGTCGCGCAATTTTCGGACCGGGCGCAATCCCAATTGAATGCCGACCCAAACCAGCACGAGCGTGACGTCCAGTTGCACGAAGTCCCATAGCAAGGTGCTCAGGAACTCATAGCGCGCCTCGGGTTCGTTGGATTTCATCGCCGTCGCCACGGTCACGAGGACCGGCCCGGCTTGAGTTTCGGCGCGTGTGCTCAGGATACGCAGGCTGCGGTGCTCCACCTGTGCGGTTTCATAGACGAAATTTGCCGGTGCCTCGACGGCGACGATCGGGAGGCGCACATCGCCGTCGATGAGCTGCCGGTTCTTGTCGCGCAAGGAAAACCGCATGCTGCCGTCAGGCGGCATCAAGGGTCGCTCCGGCAACCCCGCGAGCAATGCGACATGCCCGTCCTGGACCTGCAGATGTGCCACCAACGCCGTTGCCGTTTCCTTGAGACGCCGGTCCATGTTCATGACTTGCGGCGCGACGCTGTTGAAGTAATGCACCAGCGCCCCGCACAGCGCCAATAAGGTCAGCGGCACCGCCAACCAGAAGACCAGCGTGCGACTAATCGAGGAGTTCACTTAGGTTTTCGGCTCTTCCAGGCGGTAGCCCAAGCCGCGTAGGCTGCGGATCAGCGCTGCGCTGCCGAGTTTGGCCCGAAGCCGCGAGATATGCACCTCGACCGCATTCGGGGTGATGTCGTGATCCGTATCCGTCAAGGCCTGTTGGATGCGCTCTTTCTGGACGATCAAACCGGTGCGCCGCACGAGGCACTCGAGCACCAGCCATTCGCGCGCCGTCAATTCGACTTCCGATTCGTCGATGCAAAGGCGCTTGCCGAGCAAATCGACCGACATTCTATTGAGTTTGATGATGCCGCTGGCCGCGCCGCCGGTGCGCCGAATCAGTGCGCGGCAGCGTGCCACGAGCTCGGCCGGCTCGAACGGCTTGCTCAGGAAGTCATCGGCGCCGAGATCGAGCGCCTTGACTTTGTCGGCCAGCGTGCAGCGGGCGGTCAGGATCAAGGCCGGCAACGCCTTGCCCGCGCTGCGCAGGCGGCGCACCAGCGAAAGTCCGTCGCTGCCGGGCAAGCCGATGTCGATGACCGCCATATCGAAATCCTGCACCACCAGCGCCGCGAGCGCCGCTTCCGCACTCGCGGTACGCTGCACGTCGAACTTCGCGGCGATCAGTCCGCGCGCCACCGCGTCGGCGACGAGATCGTCGTCTTCGACAATTAGGAGTCGCACGCGGCAGCCACGCTAACGGTCGCTGCCCGCTGCAATTCCCGAATCGGAGGAACTGTCCGGATCGGCGCCGAATGCGCCACGCCGCGGCGCGAGTGCGCGCAATTTAGCTTCGTATGCCCTGCCGAAGGCTTCGACGAACAAATGCGGAAAGCCGTCAGGCGGGCTTTGCGAGAGTCCGGCAAACAATTCGGCGTAAAATTCCCAATACTTAGCCTTGTTTTGGGTGCCGAATACGCCGCGCTTGGCGCCGCGCTCGAAGCGCTCTTCTAGCTCCTTGGGGTCGAAGCGCGCCAGCATCTCCTCGAGTGCGGAGCGCATCGCGGCGAGCGTCGCGGTGTTCTGTGCCTTCAAATCACGGAAATTCTCGCGCATGCCCTCGACCGATCCAGAGCGCGTCGAAGTGGTCGTCATCAATCGAATCAGAGTCTGCTCGACTCCCTGAGTGAATGTCCACGCGCTTTCGGAGGCGTCGGCCGGCGGCGGCGCCATGCGAAAGCGATTGCGAAATTCATTGCGGCTCTGATTCAGATCCATGAGCCCGAGTACCGTCTCGCGCAGCAGCTGGCCCGCCAGTTGTAACGCGTTGCTGCGCGCTTCGGCCGTCACGGAACGCGGGTCGATGCCGGCACCGCGACAGAAGGCGGCGAGACCGATATCGAAATCCCCGTCGTAGAGCATCGAGTTCTGCGAACGCTGCAGCGCCTGCGCGGACGCGGCCGGCGGAGTCGGCGCGGCCGGCCAAACTGGCGCGGCGGGCGCGGCGGGCGCGGCGGGCGCGGCGGGCGCGGCGGGCGCGGCGCTGCGGTCGACTTTGAGCGGACGCGTCATCATGTGCCAGGGCACTCCCGCGGCGTCCGCTGCGGCGGACGGTGGCAGATCCGCATCGCCAGAAATGGGTTGGCCGTAAGCATTGCGGGCGAGATTTCCCAATTCCTCCTCGAGGCGAACGCTGGGTTCCAAGAGCTCGCTCAAATCGAGGTCCGCGCCGATATCGTTGGCCGTAGATTTCTTGACCGCAGCGGACGGAGGGCCGCCGTCGTAGGCGACGACCGCGCCGCTATCCGGCGGGAAATCGTTGCTCGCGTCGATGCTGACCAGCAACTCGTACTCGCCGAGACGGATGTAGTCGCCGTCCTTCATCGCGTAATCGCGGAATTTGCCGAGCGGCACCTGGGCGCCGTTGACGTAAGTGCCGTTCGAGCTGGTGTCGACTAGAAAGTACGAACCCACCCTGAAATCGACGCGCGCGTGTTTGCCCGAGAGGTAACGCTCCGGGTCGGGTAGAATCCACTCATTGTCGGTTGCGCGCCCAATCGAGCCGCCATGGACGCCGAAGACCTTGGTCGCTCTATCCCCGAGCCGGGCTGCGTGTTCGCTGACAATACGTAAGCGCAAGGCCATTTTTCACTCCGTCGGACGGCTCGTAGGTTTTGCGCTAAGTGCTCGTATAATATGATGAAACACTAGCAATGTCTGGAGCCTACTAAATGGCCGCGAGTCACATTTTCAAGGTTCTGTTCGTAAATCAGGGCAAGGTCTATGAGATCTACGCCCGTAAAGTGAGCCACGGCAACTTATTCGGTTTCATCGAAGTCGAGGAGCTGGTATTCGGCGAGCGCTCGACCGTGGTCGTCGACCCCGCAGAGGAAAAGATAAAGGCCGAATTCAATGATGTAAAGCGAACTTATCTGCCGATGCACTCGGTGCTGCGTATCGATGAGGTCAAAAAACAAGGTGTCAGCAAGATTGTCGCGCTCGAGGGCTCGAATGTGGCTCAGTTTCCAGTGCCGATCTACACGCCGGGTGGAGATTCCAACGCCCGCAAATAGTCTCCGGCAGCGCGGTATTGGCCGCGCGCTGCGAGGAATTGCCGATGTTTAGCCTGCTGGGCGGGCCCGCGCTGTCGCGATTTCGTCTCGACAAACTGCTGGCGGAATTGCAGGCGCTCGACTCGCGAGTGACCGCGATCGGGTCCCGGTTCATTCATTTCGTTGCAGTGAGCGCCGCCCCGGATTCGCGCGAAATGGCCTTACTCGAACGACTTCTGCGCTATGGCCCGGCCGCCCCGGAGGCAGCCGCGCCGGCGCAATCGCTAGTGGCGACGAACGAGCTGACCGTGACGCCGCGTGCCGGCACGGTCTCGCCCTGGTCGAGCAAGGCGACCGATATAACGAGGGTCTGCGGCCTGCGCTTCGTCGAGCGCCTGGAGCGCGGCACGGTCTATTTTCTCGATTCCACGGCTCCGCTGGAGAGTGCCGACCGGATCCGACTCGGGGCGGTGCTGCACGACCGCATGACGGAATCCATTTGGGTCGAAAGGCCTGATTTGGCGGCGCTTTTCGGGGCTGCTGCGGCGCGGCCGCTGCGCGTCGTGCGCTTGAGCCACGACGGCCGCGCGGCGCTCGAACGCGCCAATCGCGACTGGGGGCTTGCGCTCTCGGACGAGGAAATCGAGTACTTGGTGGCCGCTTTCGGGCGGCTGCGGCGCGATCCCACCGATGCCGAACTCATGATGTTTGCCCAGGCCAATTCCGAACATTGCCGTCACAAGATCTTCAATGCCCAGTTCACGGTCGACGGCGCCAAAATGCCCTCATCGCTGTTCGACATGATCCGCGCGACTTACCGCGGCAACTCGGCCGGGGTCTTGTCGGCCTATCGGGATAACGCGGCGGTCATCGAGGGATCGACCGCGATGCGCTTCTTTCCGGATCCTGCAACGCAACATTATGCGGCGGTCCGGGAGCCCATCGACATCCTCATGAAGGTCGAAACCCATAACCACCCGACGGCGATCTCGCCATTTCCCGGCGCCGCGACCGGCGCGGGCGGCGAGATACGCGACGAGGGTGCGACCGGCTTGGGGGCCAAGCCGAAGGCCGGACTATGCGGTTTTTCGGTTTCGAATCTGCGGATTCCGGGACTGCACGAGCCATGGGAGTCGGATGCCCTAAAGCCTGATCGCATTGCCTCCGCGCTCGAGATCATGATCAGCGCGCCGATCGGCGCCGCGGCATTCAATAACGAGTTCGGCCGCCCGAATATTTGCGGCTATTTTCGCGTTTTCGAACAGCGCAGCCTGGAAGCAGGGCGCGATGTCGTACGCGGCTACCACAAGCCGATCATGATCGCCGGCGGACTCGGCAACGTGCGCCGCCCGCATGTCGAAAAGGCGCTCGTGACGGTCGGCGCGCCGCTGGTCGTGCTCGGCGGCCCGTCCATGCTCATCGGCCTGGGCGGCGGTGCCGCCTCTTCGGTCGGCAGCGGTCAAAGCTCGTCCGATCTGGATTTTGCATCCGTGCAGCGCGGCAACCCCGAGATGCAACGCCGCGCACAAGAGGTCATCGACCGCTGCTGGGCCATGGGCGAGCGCAACCCGATACTGTTGATTCACGACGTCGGTGCGGGCGGTTTGTCGAATGCGCTTCCGGAGGCCATCGCGCACAGCCAGCGCGGCGGTCGCATCGACTTGCGCAAAATTCCGAGCGCCGAACCCGAGCTGTCGCCGATGGAGATCTGGTGCAACGAGGCCCAGGAACGCTACGTGCTCGTGCTGCGGCCGGGAAGCGTCGGCGAATTCACGGCATGGTGCGAGCGCGAGCGTTGCCCCTACGCGGTGGTCGGCGAGATCACCGTGGACGGACGCCTGCTCGTTACCGATTCGCTGCTCGGTTCGACGCCGATCGACATGCCGATCGAGGTCTTGCTGGGCAAGGCGCCGCGCATGACCCGAGACGTGCGATCCTTGCCGAAATCACCGCAGCCGCTGTCGACCGCCGGCGCAACGATCGCTGAGTCGCTGCGCCGCTTGCTGCGGCTGCCGACGATCGCCGACAAGTCTTTCCTGATCACGATCGGCGATCGAACCGTCGGCGGACTGATCAGCCGCGATCAAATGGTCGGTCCTTGGCAGACACCGGTCGCCGACGTGGCGGTCACGCTCAGCAGTTATCAAGGGGTTACGGGCGAGGCCATGGCGATGGGCGAACGGGCTCCCGTGGCGGTCTTGAATCCGCCTGCCTCGGGCAGGCTCGCGGTCGCCGAGGCCGTCACCAATATCCTCGCCGCCGACGTGCGCCGGCTGCAGGATATCCGACTGTCGGCCAATTGGATGGCAGCCTGCGGTCAGCCCGGCGAGGATGCGGACCTCTACGCCACGGTGCGCGCGGTCGGTATCGATCTATGTGCGGAACTCGGGATCACGATCCCGGTCGGCAAGGATTCTCTCTCGATGCGCACGGCGTGGGCCGACGCGAGCGGTGCACACGCAGTCGTCGCGCCGATCTCGCTGATCGTTTCCGCGTTCGCACCGGTGCAGGACGCGCGCCGTACGCTGACTCCGGAGCTCGATTTATCGGAGCCGTCGAACTTGGTGCTCATCGATTTGGGCTGCCGCAAGGATCGGTTGGGTGCTTCCTGTTGGGCGCAGGTGTTCGGCCGGACCGGCGGCGTGCCGGCCGATCTCGATTCGCCGCGATTGCTCGCGGCATTCGTTTCGGCCATCGTCGAATTGAAGGATTGCGGTCTGCTGCTCGCGTATCACGATCGCTCGGACGGCGGATTGTTGATCGCGATGCTGGAGATGGCCTTCGCTTCTCACTGTGGTCTCGAGATTGAACTCGGCGCTGTAGCCGATCCCTTGGCGGCATGTTTCGCTGAGGAACTCGGTGCGGTCGTACAGGTCCGAGCTGCGCGCCAGAGCGAGGCCCGCGACATATTGGCGCGGCATGGACTGGGCGAATACACACGCTCCGTCGGCAGGCCGGTGCCGGGCTCGGCGGTGAGCCTGCGTGTGAACGGTCAAGATCACGAGCTCGGATCGCGCATCGATTTGCATCGATGCTGGAGCGAGGTGTCGTATCGGATGCAGAGCCTGCGCGACAATCCGGCGTGCGCGCACGAGGAATACGCACGTCTGTCGGATGCCGATGACCCGGGCTTGCATGCCCGCTTGACTTATGAGACCGGCGACGACGTCGCAGCGCCTTTCATCCTGACCGGCGCACGACCCTCGATAGCGGTGCTGCGCGAGCAAGGCGTCAACAGTCAAACCGAAATGGCGGCGGTCTTCACGAGCGCCGGCTTCGACGCCTACGATGTGCACATGACGGATATCCAGGGCGGGCGCGTGAGCTTATCGCGGTTCCACGGTCTGGTTGCTTGCGGCGGATTCTCTTATGGCGACGTGCTGGGTGCCGGCGAGGGCTGGGCCAAGTCGATTCTGTTCAACGCGCGTGCGCGCGAGGAATTCGCGGCGTTCTTCGCGCGGCCGGCCACCTTCACGCTGGGCGTCTGCAATGGTTGTCAGATGCTGTCTGCACTGCGGGAACTGGTGCCCGGCAGCGACGGCTGGCCGCGTTTCGTGCGCAATAGGTCCGAACAATATGAGGCACGTCTCGCTCTCGTGCGTGTGCCCGAAACGCGCTCGGTATTGCTCGCCGGCATGCACGGATCGGTGCTGCCGATCGCGGTGGCCCATGGCGAGGGTTATGCCGAGTTTGCCGCGGGCGCGGCAGCCGACGCGGGTGCGGCGCAGTTGCTGAGCCGAGGATCGGTGACGCTGCAGTATGTCGACCACCGCGAACGAATCACCGAGCGCTATCCGTTCAATCCCAACGGTTCGCCCTTAGGGGTAGCCGGCATCTGCAATGCCGACGGTCGAATCACCGCGCTGATGCCGCATCCCGAGCGAGTGTTTCGCACCGTACAAAATTCCTGGGCGCCGTCGGCGTGGGGCGAGGACGGCGGTTGGATGCGATTGTTCCGCAACGCACGGGTATTCTTGAACTAAGCGCTGGTTTCGCTTTGCGCCGGCACCACGAACTTGCGAAACGTCATCGCTTGCAACAGCCGCGCCTTGCGCACGAACGTCTGGTACAGCAGGTCGCGGATCACCTCGAGCAGAATGCCGGCGCGCTCCGCATTCAGCATGGGTTGGTGCGGCCAAGGATCCGTGTCGCTGCCGAACAGTACGGCGCGCATCGTGCCGAACGTCTCGTCGTCGAGCGCCGCGAGATCGCGAATCCCCTGCAGGGTGTCGAACATCTCGAGTTTGCCGCGTTCGCCCAGCTCGCGAAACAAAGATTGCGCCGTGCGGCGGCTCATCGCGCCGAATGCATTGAAGCAGCCGGCTGCGTAGCAGGTCAGAGCCTCCTTGAACAGATGTTCCGCTTCCTCGGGCAAATAGGTCAGCGGAAAATTTTCGCGCGCACGCTCGATCTCGATGTAGTTTTGCCCAAGTTCGACGCGCGCGGCGTTGAAGCAGCGCACCGTGAATTTCAGGAATACGGGTTCGCCGCATGCGTCGCACTTGAACACGATGCCGACGTTCTTCGGTCTGCGCCGACTCAACTCCTCGAATTTCGGCGTGGCGACTGCGGTTAAATGCGTCAGCGTCTGGCAATGCGGGCAGGTGAGCGCGATGCCCTGATATTCGACGTGCAATTCGTCCTGGTGGTCGATGAACATGGTCATATCATCCTGCCAACGGCTTGTAGCGGAGGCGGTGCGGCTGGGCAGCGGCCTCGCCCTTGCGCCGTTTGAAGTCCTCCACGTATTCCTGATAGTTGCCCTCGAACCAGATTACTTGCGAGTCCCCCTCGAACGCAAGGATGTGCGTGGCGATGCGATCGAGAAACCAGCGATCGTGGGATATGACAACTGCGCAGCCCGGGAAGGCGATCAGCGCTTCCTCGAGCGCGCGCAAGGTCTCGATGTCCAGATCGTTGGTCGGTTCGTCGAGCAGCAGGACATTGCCGCCGGATTTCAATACCTTGGCGAGGTGCACGCGATTGCGTTCGCCGCCCGATAGATCGCCGAGCACCTGCTGTTGCTGTACGCCCTTGAAATTGAATCGACCCACGTAACCGCGCGAGGAGGTTTCGTAGTTGCCGACCTTGATCAAGTCGAGCCCGCCCGAGATTTCCTGCCAAACGGTGTTCTTGTCGTTGAGCGATTGGCGGGATTGGTCGACATAGGCCAATTTGACCGTGGGGCCCATGCGGATTTCGCCGCCGTCGGCCTTTTCCACGCCCGACAGCATACGGAACAGCGTGGTCTTGCCGGCCCCGTTGGGGCCGATGATGCCGACAATGCCGCCCGGCGGTAAGCTGAAACTCAAGGAGTCGATCAATAGACGCTCGCCGAAGGCTTTGCGAATGCTCTTGCATTCGATGACCAGGTCCCCCAGCCGTTCCCCCGGCGGGATGTAGATTTCATTGGTTTCGTTGCGCTTCTGGAACTCTTGGGAGGCCAATTCTTCATAGCGCTGCAATCGCGCTTTCGATTTCGCTTGGCGCGCTTTGGGATTGGTCCTTACCCACTCCAACTCCCGCCTGAGCGTCTTCGCCAGCGCGTCCTGCTGGCGGTTTTCCTGCGCGAGGCGCTGCTCTTTCTGTTCGAGCCAGGAGGAGTAATTGCCCTGCCACGGGATGCCGTGACCGCGGTCGAGTTCCAGAATCCATTCCGCGACGTTATCGAGAAAATACCGATCGTGAGTGACGGCGATGACCGTGCTCGGATATTCCTCGAGAAAATGTTCGAGCCACGCCACCGATTCAGCGTCGAGGTGGTTGGTCGGCTCATCGAGCAGCAGCATATCGGGCTTCGACAGCAATAGCCGGCACAGCGCGACCCGCCTTTTCTCGCCGCCGGACAATTTGCCGACAACCGCATCCCACGGCGGCAGGCGCAGCGCGTCGGCGGCGATCTCGAGCTTACGTTCCAATTCCCAACCCCCGACGGCGTCGATCTTGTCCTGCATCTTGGCCTGCTCTTCCATGAGCTTGTTCATTTCAGTGTCGGACAGCGTTTCGGCGAATCGATCGCTGATCGCATTGAACCGATCGATGAGCCGCTGGACGTCGCCGACGCCCTCGCCGACGACCTCGCGCACGTTTTTTTGCTCATCGAGCACCGGCTCCTGCGGCAGGTAGCCGACTTTGATGCCCGGTTGCGGGCGCGCCTCGCCTTCGATGTCCTTGTCGTCGCCGGCCATGATCTTCAACAACGTGGACTTGCCCGAACCATTGAGGCCCAGCACGCCGATTTTGGCGCCGGGAAAGAAACTCAAGGATATATCGCGCAAAATAATGCGCTTGGGCGGCACGACCTTGCCCACCCGGTTCATGGTGTAAATGAACTGAGCCATTAGCGACCTGCGTTGAAAAGTAATAGTGACCGCGCGGCGGGTACCGGAGCGAATTATCCGCGACAATGTCAAGCTTGTCACGATCGATGCGACTCATGCTAGGCTGATATGGAGATGTCCGACCCCGCAGTTATCGTCGTTGCCGGAGACGCGATCGCCCGTTACGGTTTTGGCAGCGGTCATCCCTTCGGCCTGGACCGGCATGCGCACTTCATGCGGGAATTGAGTGCTCAGGGCCTCATGGGCGAGGTTGCCTTGCGCGCACCCCGGATGGCGACCGTGGACGAGTTGGCGTCGTTCCACACGCAGTCCTACATTGATTTCGTACAGAAGAGGTCTGCCCAGGGTGAGGGCTATCTGGACGGCGGCGATACGCCCGCGTTCAAAGGCGTGTTTGAGGCCGCCGGCTCGGTCGTCGGCTCGACCTTGGTGGCGCTCGAGGAGTTGATGTCGGGTGCGGCCCGGCGGGCGTTCGTGCCGATCGCCGGTCTGCACCACGCGGCGCGCGCCGGGGCCGCGGGTTTCTGCGTTTTCAGCGATTGCGGCGTGGCCGTGGAAACCTTGCGCTCGCGCTATTCCATGCGCCGCATCGCCTACGTGGATATCGACGCGCATCATGGCGACGGCATGTTTTATGCTTTCGAGGGCGACGCCGACCTCATAATTGCCGATATTCATGAAGATGGCAGACATCTATATCCCGGCACCGGCGCGCGCGCCGAAACCGGCCGCGGGCTCGCTGTCGGCACAAAGTTGAATTTGCCGCTCGAACCCGGGTCGGGCGACGATGCTTTCATGGCGGCCTGGCAGGAAGTCGAAGATACGCTGGAACGTTACCCCAGCGAATTCATTTTGTTTCAATGCGGCGCCGACAGTCTGGCCGGCGACCCGATCACGCACCTGCAATTCACCGCGGCCGCGCATGCCCACGCGGCCCGGCGCTTATGCGCGATCGCGGACGCCCAAGGCCACGGCAGGGTGCTCGGCATGGGCGGCGGCGGCTACAATCGGCGCAACCTCGCCGAGGCGTGGACAGGAGTCATACGCGCGTTTCTGGCTAGGGATCCATAGCCGAATCGGCTATAATTATCGGCTATTTTCCTGGCGCCTAATCGTTGGCTGCCAATTCCCGGGAGACCTTGGTACATGTTCAGTGCGCAAATGACTATTGCCGGCTTCGACCCCGAACTTAGCAGTGCGATTGCCGGCGAACGGCAGCGCCAAGAAGATCATATCGAACTGATCGCCTCGGAGAATTACGCGAGTCCGCGAGTGCTGGAGGCACAGGGTTCGGTGCTCACGAACAAATATGCCGAAGGCTACCCCGGCAAGCGCTACTACGGTGGTTGCGAATATGTGGATATCGCCGAGCAGCTCGCGATCGATCGCGCGAAGGAATTGTTCGGAGCGGCCTATGCGAATGTACAGCCGCACTCCGGCTCGCAGGCGAACGCGGCAGCCTACCTGGCGCTGCTGAATCCGGGCGATACGCTCCTCGGCATGAGCCTGGATCACGGCGGTCACCTCACGCATGGCGCCAAGGTCAATTTCTCGGGCAAGCTCTTCAAGGCTGTGCAGTACGGCATCAAACCGGATTCCGGCCAGATCGATTACGAACAGGTCGCCCGACTCGCTCAAGAGCATCGACCGAAGCTCATCGTCGCGGGCTTTTCGGCCTATTCCCGCGTCATCGATTGGGCCCGCTTTCGCGCGATCGCCGATTCCGTGGGCGCCTATTTCATGGTCGACATGGCGCATGTCGCGGGGCTCGTGGCCGCGGGCGTCTATCCGAATCCAGTGCCCTATGCCGACGTCGTGACGTCGACGACGCACAAGACGCTGCGCGGTCCGCGCGGTGGCTTGATTTTGGCGCGGCCGCACGCGGATTTGCACAAGAAATTCAATTCCATGGTGTTCCCCGGCACTCAAGGCGGCCCGCTCATGCATGTCATTGCCGCCAAGGCCGTGGCTTTCTTAGAAGCGCTGCGGCCGGAATTCAAGGCGTATTGCGTCCAAGTCGTCACGAATGCGAGGGCAATGACCAAGGTTCTGCAGTCGCGCGGCTACAAAATCGTCTCGGGGGGCACCGACAATCATTTGTTCTTGCTCGATCTGATCGACAAGAACATCACGGGCAAGGATGCCGACGCGGCTTTGGGTCGTGCGCACATGACGGTCAACAAGAACGCTGTGCCCAACGATCCGCGGCCGCCGGCGATTGCAAGCGGCTTGCGCATCGGAACGCCGGCGGTCACGACGCGCGGCTTCAAGGAGGCCGAAGTGCAGCAACTGGCGAACTGGATCGCCGATGTGCTCGATCACATGGGCGACGAATCGGCCGTGGAGCGCGCGCGCTCCGAGGTGGTAGCGCTATGCAGGCGATTTCCGGTCTATGGGTGAAGGCGCTGCGGATGGCGTTGGGACACCTGTAAGCTGCCCCGATGTATTGTCCATTCTGCGGCCACACGGAGACTAAAGTCATCGATTCGCGCCTTGCGGGAGAGGGGCGCCAAATCCGTCGACGGCGCGAATGCTTGGCGTGCACGGAGCGCTTCACGACCTTCGAAGAGGCGGAGTTGCTGTTGCCGACGGTCGTCAAGAGCGATCGCAGCCGCGAGCCGTTCGACGAAAACAAGCTGCGCGGCGGCATTCAGAAAGCGCTCGAGAAACGTCCCGTGAGCCGCGAAGCGATCGAGGATGCCGTGGCCCGCATCTGTCACAGGCTGCGCAGCCTCGGCGAGCGCGAGATCGCTTCGCGCAGCATTGGGGACATGGTCATGGAAGAGCTGCGCCACCTGGACGAAGTCGGCTACGTGCGCTTTGCCTCCGTGTACCGCAGTTTCCAGGACATCGAGGCATTTCGGACCGAGATCGATCAACTGCGGCATCACCGTCGCCGGCGCGAGCGCAGCACGAATCAATTACCGCTGCTGCCCGGCACCGAGCCGAACGACAAAACCAAATGACCGCGGAACTCGCCCAACAGGACTCGATGCACATGACGCGCGCGCTGCAGTTGGCCGAACGCGGTCTGTACACGACCGATCCAAATCCGCGTGTCGGCTGTGTATTGGTGCGCGACGGACGCGTTGTCGGCGAGGGATGGCATATTCGCGCCGGAGAGCCGCATGCCGAAGTGCTCGCGCTGCGCGCGGCCGCTGAGGGCGCTCGCGGCGCGACCGCCTACGTCACGCTCGAGCCCTGCAGTCATACCGGACGCACGCCGCCATGTGCGGATGCGCTGATAACGGCCGGTATTGCGCAGCTGCACTGCGCGACATCCGACCCCAACCCGAAAGTCGCGGGCGAGGGCATCCGCCGCTTGCAGGAAGCCGGTATCGGCGTATCGGTCGGCCTGCTTGCGGGGGCGGCGCGCGCGCTCAATCCCGGCTTTTTCTCGCGTTTCGAACGTGCGCGTCCCTATGTGCGGCTCAAGTTGGCCATGAGTTTGGACGCGCGAACCGCCCGTGCGGACGGCGCCAAGGCGTGGATCAGCGGCGAGGAGTCGCGTGCCGACGTGCAAGTATGGCGGGCGCGCAGTTCCGCGGTGCTTACGGGCGCCGGTACGGTGCGGATCGATGATCCGCGGCTCGACGTGCGGCTCGATTATGGTCCGTGGGTGCGCCAGCCGTTGCGCGTGCTGCTCGATCCTAAGTTGTCGTGCGCACCGACGGCCAAAATATTTCAAGGCGCAGGCGCCGTGGTATTCGCGGCGCCCGATGCACCGGCGTCCGCGTTGCGTGTCGAGCGCGTGGCGTGCCGGGACGGCGGCTTGGATCTCGATGCGGTGCTGCGGCGTTTGACCGCGTTCGAGGTCAACGAAGTGCTCGTCGAATGCGGTCCGCGTTTGGCTGCCGCGTTTCTGCGCGCGGCGCTCGTCGATGAGCTGTTGCTGTATGTCGCGCCGATTTTTCTCGGTGTCGATGCACTGCCGCTCGCCGAATTGCGAGGAGCCGATGTACACGCGACCGATTCCGAAGTGCGCGCCCTGCAGGCCAACGGCCTCGATGCGATAACGCGTGGCTTCGAATTCGAGGACGTCCGGCGCATCGGCGCCGACGTGCGCCTGATCTTGAAACCGAAAAAAAAGGCCTGAGTATGTTTACCGGAATCATCGTGGCGACCGGGACACTCGTTGCGATCACCGAGAAAGAGGGCGATCTCGAATTGGGATTCGATGCGCCGGACCTCGATCTCGCGCGCGTCGCGCTCGGCGACAGCGTGAGCGTGCAGGGCGCATGCTTGACCGTGACGCGCAAGCAGTCGCGGGTGTTTTTCGCCGATGTGTCGCGCGAAACAATGGCCAAGACGACATTGGGCGCGCTGGTCACCGGCTCGCGCGTGAATTTGGAGCCGAGCCTGCGGGCCGGCGATCCGCTCGGCGGCCATCTCGTCAGCGGACATGTCGATGCCGTCGGCAAGCTCGTGGAAATTCATCCCGATGCGCGCTCCTGGCGTTTGCGCTTCGAGGTGCCGCGCGCGCTCGCGCGCTTCATTGCGCCGAAGGGCTCCGTTTGCATCAATGGCGTGAGTCTGACCGTCAACGAGGTAAGCGGCGCGCTATTCGACGTCAACATCATTCCGCATACGCATCGGGTCACGACGCTCGGCGAGTTGGCGGTCGGCGACGGCGTGAACGTCGAAATCGACGTGATCGCGAGATACTTGGATCGACTGATTTCAAAAACCGAAGAGTGAAACGCACCATGGCTGGCTTCAATACGATCGATGAGATTCTCGAGGACATACGCCGCGGCAAAATGGCCGTGATCATGGACGATGAAGATCGCGAGAATGAAGGGGATCTGGTCATGGCGGCTGCGTGCGTGCGGGCCGAGGACGTCAACTTCATGGCCCGCTACGGGCGGGGCTTGATTTGCCTCACGCTCACGCGAGACCGCTGCCGACAGCTGCGTTTGCCGCTGATGGTCAGCGACACCGACAGCCTGCACAAAACCAACTTCACGTTGTCGATCGAGGCTGCGGAAGGCGTGACCACCGGCATTTCCGCGCACGATCGCGCGCACACGATTCAAACGGCGGTCGCAACCGGTGCACAGCCCGAAGATCTGCGCCAGCCCGGGCACATATTCCCGTTGATGGCGCAGCCCGGCGGCGTGCTCACGCGTGCGGGGCATACGGAGGCCGGCTGCGATTTGGCGCGTCTCGCCGGTTTTGCGCCGGCCGCCGTGATCGTCGAGATTCTCAACGAGGACGGCACCATGGCGCGCCGACCGGATCTGCAGCTGTTCGCCGAGACCCACCATTTGAAGATCGGCACGATTGCCGACTTGATCCGCTATCGCTTGAAAAACGAACGCTCGGTCGAACGCATCTATGAAGAGAGCGTCGACACCGACTACGGCGCATTCCGGCTCTATTGCTACGAGGACCATGTCCACAAGAACGTACACGTCGCGCTCGTCAAGGGCGATTTGAATTCCGAGCCGCCGCCGCTCGTGCGCGTGCATCTGAAGGAGACTTTGCGGGACGTGCTGGGCGTACGCAGCGACCGCTTGGGCTGGCCGTTGCGATCGGCGATCCGCCGCGTGGCGAGCGAGCCCTCGGGCGTCATCGTGATTCTGCGCCCAGACGAGAGTCCGCGCGACTTCATGGACAGCGTGCGCCTGCTCGACAGCAAGAAGCCATCGGGGCCGCCTGCCCCGGGTGCCACCGTCCTGCGTACCTACGGCATCGGCGCACAGATCCTCAAGGACCTCGGCCTGAAGCGCATGCGCGTGCTGAGCGCGCCGAAACAGTTGCAGGGACTCGCGGCATTCGATCTGGCGGTCACAGAATATGTCGATGGCGCCGAATGACGCGTCAAGGGGCATATACTTTGCAGTCCCCAGCTCCCGAGGATAAGCACCCGTGCCCATTGATCAGCCGAGAATAATCGAGGGGCATCTTTCGGCCGGCGAATTGCGCTTCGCGTGCGTCGCAGCGCGATTCAACGAATTCGTGGTTGAGCCCCTGGTACAGGGTGCCGTGGAGACGCTGAAGCGGCATGGCGTCGCCGAATCCCGGATCGACATCGTGCGCGTGCCCGGCGCCTTCGAAATACCGCTCGTCGTGCGCAAATTGGCGCTTTCCGGCCGTTACGACGCGTTGATCGCCTTGGGCGCCGTGATTCGCGGCGACACGCCGCATTTCGACTATGTGGCGGGCGAATGCGCCCGGGGCCTGGCGCAGGTTGCGCTCGACTGTGCGCTGCCGATCGCGTTCGGGGTTCTGACGACCGACACCGTCGAGCAGGCGACCGATCGTGCCGGCGGCAAGGATGGTAACAAGGGCGCCGATGCTGCTTTGACGGCGATCGAGATGGCCAATCTGCTGCGTCGTCTGGACCCGTAGCGGTGGGCGTCAAAGGATCCGCCCCTCGCCGCCGCCATGCGGCTAGCGGTCATCGCGCGCGCAGCCTCGCACGCAGACTGACCGTGCAGGCGCTCTATCAAATTCAAATCAATCCGCGCTCCTGGCAGGACACGCATAAGCAATACGCCACGGACCCGGAAGCCGAACGAGTCGATCGCGGCTATTTCCGTACCTTGATGATGGCCATTGCGCCGCGTCGCGAGGCGCTGGACGTGGTGTTGGCGCGCCTCTCCGAAATACCTCCGAACGAACTCGATCCGATCGAGCACGCCGTGCTCTGGCTCGGATTGCACGAATTGCAGTCCGCCGCCGACTTACCCTATCGCGTGGTACTCGCCGAGGCGGTGCAGTTGGCGAAGCAGTTCGGCGCAACCGATGGACACAAGTTCGTCAACGCGGTGCTCGACCGTGCGGCGCAAGAGCTGCGACCGCACGAGTACGGGCAAACACTCGAATAACGCGCCATGGGAATCGGGCCTTGAGCATCGGCGAGTTTGAAGTAATCAGCCGCTTCTTCGTGCGCAGGGGCGAGCGGGCGCCCGCGCAGGAAGGCGTGCTGCTCGGAATCGGCGACGATGCCGCGCTGTTGCGGGTTCCCGAGGGCGCCGATTTGGTGGCAGCCGTCGATACGATCGTCGCGGGGCGCCACTTTCCGCTCGAGACGGACGCACGCTCGATCGGCCACCGCGCGCTCGCGGTCAATTTGAGCGACTTTGCGGCCATGGGCGCGAGCCCCGCATGGGCGACATTGGCTCTGACGATGCCGACGGCCGAGCCGGCATGGCTCGAGGGATTCGCCGCGGGGTTATGGGAACTCGCGGATCGCTACGGCGTTGCGCTCGTGGGCGGCGATACGACCGGTGGCCCATTGACCGTTAGCCTGCAGTTGCTTGGACACGTACCGCGCGGCGCGGCGATACGCCGCAGCGGCGCTCGGGCCGGCGACATGCTCGCGGTAACCGGAACGCTCGGCGATGCCGGTGCGGGCTTGTGGCTGGCGCAGGCCCGTGCGGCGGCGCGCGGTCAAGCGCCGACCGGGACCGATACCCCGCCGCACGTCGGCGTGCTCGCACGCGAACTCATCGAACGCTTCGAGTATCCGGCGCCCCGCGTCCAATTCGGTTTGGCGGCGCGCGGTATCGCGACGGCCGCAATGGACATTTCCGATGGGCTCGTCGGAGATCTGCCCAAATTGGCCGCGGCGAGCGGCGTGTCGGCTCATGTCGACGTGGATCGACTGCCGCTGTCGCAGGCGCTGCGCGAACTCGCGACGCCGCTACAGGCGCGCGATTGGGCGCTGGCCGCGGGCGATGACTATGAACTGCTGCTCGCGGTGCCGCCGGATCGCTTTGGGCAGCTCAGCGAGGCGGCATCCCGAATCGGCCTTGCGCTGACCGCAATCGGCGAATTGGGGGCCGGCAGCGGCGTCACGTGGACCTTAAATGGCCTGGCGTGGATTCCGGGCGTGACCGGATACGATCACTTTCGCTGACCTTAGGACCCAAGTCACAGTTTGGGCGTCATCGCCCCAGTATCCTGCACGGCAATTGTTCGAAGGAACGCGCCGTAGCCTTTTGGGTTCAACTTGAATATCCCCCGTTCCAAAACTATTCCCAAGACGCCGAGCGGCAATGCGTCGTTGCCCGAAAAAATCGGCAAATATCTAATCATCAACGAAGTCGGCCGCGGCAGCACCGGCGTCGTCTACTTGTCACACGACCCGTACTACGGCCGGGACGTTGCGATCAAGGTCTACAACGTCGATTCGAGCGGCGATGAGAATCGCAAACGCATCGCGCGCAAGATGTTCCTCTCCGAAGCCCACATGGTCGGCATGCTGCAGCATCCGAACATTCTGCCGATCTACGACGCCGGTGAGGAGAATGGCCACTGCTACATCGTGACCGAGCATGTACACGGCGCACGCACGCTGGCCGCGTATTGCCGCCCCGATAACCTGCTGCGGATCGACGACGTCGTCGAGCTGGTTTACAAAGCCGCGAGGGCGCTGCATTACGCGCACAGCCGCGGCGTCATACACCGCGACATCAAGCCCAGCAACATCATGCTCACCCTCGATAGCGATGTCAGGATCATCGATTTCGGCATCGCGCTCGTCGCCGATTCCGAGATATCGCGTATCGAGGGCATTGCAGGCAGCCCCTCGTACATGTCACCGGAACAGGTGCAATCGATCGAACTCACGAATCGCTCCGATTTGTATTCGCTCGGCGCCGTCATGTACGAATTATTGACCGGCACGCGGCCGTTTCGCGCCGGAAATCTGCAGAAGCTGCTGCATCAGATCGTCTATGCGACGCCGCCGCCGATCCACACGCTGCGGCCCGAAATCCCGGAGGAATTGGAGAACGTGACCGCGATGGCGCTGCTCAAGGATCCGGAAAAGCGCTATCGCACCGGCTTGGATTTCGCCGCCGAGCTCACGCGCGTGCATCAAAAATTGCGCGCCCAATACAATCGCATCGATCAGCAGGAACAATTCAGTTTGTTGCGCAAGCTGAAGTTTTTCCACGAATTCTCGCACGGCGAAATTTGGGAAGTGCTGCGTGCGAGCAGCTGGCAGGACTACGCCGCCAACGAGGAGATCGTCAAGGAAGGCGAGATGGACGACAGGTTCTACATCATCGTGCAGGGCAGCGTCGCCGTGCAGCGCCATGGCCGAGCCCTGGGCTACCTCGAAACGGGCGAATGTTTCGGCGAAACGAGCTATGTGCGCGGCGCGAAGCGCACCGCGACGATCACGGCCGCACGCGAGGTAACCGTCATGAAGGTCAGCTCGACGCTGCTCGAGCAGGTGTCGGCCGAGTGCCAGCTACGATTCAATCAGGTGTTTCTACGCAGCATCATCGGCCGGTTGCAGACCGCCGAATCGCGGGTCTGAGGTCTAGCTCGCGGCATCCACGACTCGCGGCAAGCGCGGACGCCACCACGCGTTGATTTGCGATTGCAGCGACGCGAAATCAAGTCCCGCTTCGGCGAGGCAGTCGTTGCGAGATCCATGCGCGATCGGTCGATCCGGAATTCCAATTTGCAGCAGCGAGACTCGGTGGCCTTGCGCGCTCAGCACTTCGGCGACCGCGCTGCCTGCGCCCCCGGCAATCGCGTTCTCTTCGAGGGTAATGAGAAAACGATTCTTGCCCGCGATGCGATCGATCAGGTCCTCGTCGATCGGTTTTACGAAGCGCATGTTCACTACGGTGGCGTCGAGCTGCTCGCCGATACGCTCGGCGCTGGCGACCATGCTGCCGAACGCGAGGAGCGCGAGGCCGCTGCGGCCTTCACGCATGACGACGCCGCGCCCGATCGGCAATGCGTGCATCTCGCTTTGAATCGCCACGCCGGGACCCGTGCCGCGCGGGTACCGCACCGCGGCCGGCGAGTCGAGCGTCGTCGCCGTGAACAGCATTTGGCGGCATTCGTCCTCGTTGCTGGGCGCCATGACCACCATGCCGGGGATGCACCGCATGAAGGACAGATCATAGCTGCCCTGGTGCGTGGCGCCGTCGCCGCCGACTAGGCCGGCACGATCGATCGCGAATACCACGGGGAGATTTTGCAGCGCGACGTCGTGCACCAGTTGATCGTATGCACGCTGCAAAAAGCTCGAGTAGATCGCCACGACGGGTCGCATGCCCTCGCAGGCCAAGCCTGCCGCGAAGGTCACGGCATGCTGTTCCGCGATGCCGACATCGAAGTAGCGATCCGGAAATTTCTTTTCGAACTCCACGAGTCCGGAACCCTCGCGCATCGCAGGCGTAATCGCCACGATACGCGGGTCGCGGGCGGCCATGTCGCAGATCCATTGTCCGAAGACTTGCGAATAGCTCGGCCCGCCGCTTTTTTCCTTGAAAATCGTCGCGCTGGCCGGATCGAACGGCCCGGGACCGTGCCACTTGATCGGATCCGCTTCGGCCGGCGCGTAGCCTTTGCCCTTGCGCGTCACGATGTGCAGCAGCTGCGGGCCTTTGAGGTCGCGCATGTTCTCGAGCGTCGCCACCAGCGCGTGCAGGTCGTGTCCTTCGATCGGGCCGATATAATTCAGGCCCATTTCCTCGAACACGGTGCCCGGCAGGATCATGCCCTTCATGTGCTCCTCGGAGCGGCGCGCGAGTTCCCATACCGTCGGCATTTGTCTGAGGACTTTTTTGCCGCCCTCGCGCAGCGTGGCATATAGCTTTCCGGACAGTACACGCGCGAAATAATTCGACATCGCACCGACGTTGTTGGAAATCGACATGTCGTTGTCGTTGAGAATCACCAAAAGGTCGACGTTGAGGCTGCCAGCATGATTGATGGCCTCGAATGCCATGCCGGCCGTCATCGCGCCGTCGCCGATGATCGCGACGACGCGACGCGTGTCGCCGCGTGCCGCCGCGCCTATCGCCATGCCGAGTGCCGCACTGATCGAGGTGCTCGAGTGGCCGACCCCAAAGGTGTCGTACTCGCTCTCGGAGCGTGTAGGGAACGGCGCCAAGCCGTCGTGCTGTTTGATCGTGCGCAGCAGATCGCGGCGGCCGGTCAACACCTTATGCGGGTAGGCTTGATGGCCGACATCCCAAACCAACCGGTCGTGAGGGGTATTGAACACGTAATGCAGTGCGACCGTCAGCTCGACGGTGCCGAGCCCGGCGGCGAAGTGGCCACCCATCTGGCTCACGGTATGGATCAGATAGCTGCGCAATTCCTTCGCGACGGGCAGCAGCTCGCTGCGCGACAGCTTGCGCAAATCCGCGGGTGCGTCAATCTTGGATAACAGCGGAAAGTCGTCGGCGAGCGTCATACGACGGATAGTCTACAATGCCGACCGCTTAAACTCGACGATCCACGACATAGCGGGCCAGCCACGCCAATATTTGCGCGCGCGGACCCAAGACGAGCAGGCGTTCGCAGGCGCGGTTCTTCAGAGCTTGCGCGCGGTTCTTTGCGCTCTGGAGCCCCAGCAGACTGGCATAGGTCGGTTTCGATCTGGCGGCATCGGCACCGGCGGTCTTGCCGAGATCTTCGGTTTTGCCCTCGACGTCGAGGATGTCGTCCTGAATCTGGAAAGCGAGCCCGATGTCCTGCGCGTAGCCGTCCAGGGCCTCGCGCGCAGCCGCCGCGAGATGCGCCGCGGCCGCGGCCGCAATCAATACGCTGGCCCGGATCAGCGCGCCGGTCTTCAGGCGATGCATGGCCTCGAGTTCCTCGAGACTCAATTCACGGCCGACCGCCTCGAGGTCCAAAGCTTGGCCGCCTGCCATTCCGGCGGTGCCGCTTGCATCGGCGAGCAGTTGAATCATTTGCAGGCGTGCCGGCGCAGTTATGTTCGCGTTGCTTTGCTTCGCGAGCACGGAGAATGCCGCGACTTGCAACGCGTCGCCCGCCAATATGGCCGTTGCTTCGTCGAACGCGCGATGCGTGGTCGGCCGGCCGCGACGCAAATCATCGTTGTCCATCGCCGGCAAGTCGTCGTGCACGAGCGAATAGGCATGAATCAATTCAACCGCGGCTGCGGGCGCATCCAGCGTCTCGGCATCGATTCCCAGTGCCTCACCCGTGCAATAAACGAGCAGCGGGCGCAGACGCTTGCCGCCGCCCAATACCGAATAACGCTGCGCCTCATGCAAACGCCGAGGGGTTCGATCTGCGGTCGGCAGCGCCGCATCCAGTACGCGTTCGATCCGCGCTTGGTAATCGCGAATTCGGGCTTCGATCAGATCCGCGTTCACGTCCCCAGACGCTGCCCGCTCAAGTTTCGTCGGGATTGAAGGTTTCAACGACGGGCTCACCGGATTTCTTGAGCAAAATTTCGACCTTCTGTTCCGCATCTTTCAGCGCCGCTTGGCAGCTTCGCGTCAGCAGGATTCCCCGTTCGAACGCCGCCAGCGACTCCTCGAGCGGTATATCGCCTTGCTCCAGGCGTTCGACAATGGCTTCGAGGTCGCGCATCGCAGTCTCGAAATCGACTGGTTTGGCTTCTTTTTCGACTTTTCGGGCGCCCATGATTTGGCGAACGGTACACATGCGCCGTAGGGAGGTCAAACCGGGGCCCAAATGGGCAACCTGTCAGTCCT
>Ga0209415_10004146_pt1 | contig 26641 bp, 18 predicted proteins | sample PeaSoiSIISIP2007_FD_187696 | JGI IMG/M metagenome (GOLD analysis project Ga0209415, IMG submission 187696) | Peat soil microbial communities from Weissenstadt, Germany - SII-SIP-2007 (SPAdes) (version 2) | ecosystem: Environmental > Terrestrial > Soil > Wetlands > Peat | place: Germany... | reverse complement strand
CAAGACCTTCGCCCAGGTTGCGGTTTCATAGCCGCTCGGCCACTCCAAAACCCACAACACGAGACAAACGCCGAAAGTGGCGGCGCCCGCAATGATCTGATTTCTGGTGAGGGTGGAGATGAACGTTCCGATGGCCAGCAGTCCGCCAGCCTGCAACAGGAGGCCCAAATAACCTATCGCCATCGGCTTCCAATCGGGATTGCCGTAGCGGAAGAGGAAGGCGAAGTTGATGGCGCTGAAGAGCAGCAGCACGGCGTAGAGCAGGATCGCCGCCAGCCATTTGCCGATAATGATTTCGATATCGCGAATCGGCGATGTGGCCAGCAATTCAATGGTGCCGGTACGCTTCTCTTCCGCAAACAGGCGCATGGTCATCATGGGGATGAAGAACAAACCCATCACGCTGATGTTTGACAACAGCGGCCGGATGACATATTCATTGACGCTCATGGGCATGGCCTGGCCGCTCATCTGGGCCTGGAGACTGGCCGTATTGAAATAACCGAGCGAGTTCCAAAAGAAGAGCCCGAAAAGGGCGGCAAACATGGTCAACAGCAGGTATGCCACGGGCGAAACGAAGTAGCTGTTGAGTTCTTTTTGACAAATGACCCAGATATTTCTCATTGGTTCTCTCCTTGCACAACCGCTTCGGCTGGGGAAGCGGGTTCCTCGGGCTTGGGGGCCTTTTCTCCACCCGTCAGTTGCAGGAAGATTTCTTCCAAGCTCATCGCGGTGGGCCGAAGCTCATTCAAATTCCATCCGGACTCCACGATGGCGCGCGCCAGATCGCCTCGAATGAAACGATCCTTCAGACTTTCAACTTCGAATATGGACCGGTCGCTACGCGTTTCCTTGAACAGGACGCGGCTGACACCGCTCACGGTTTCGAGGCGATGCTGGATGGTCTGCGAGTCGATCGCTCCGTTGCGGCCCTCCACTTCCACCAGCACCGATTCCGCGCCGCGGGCGCGATTTTGCAGGTTCTGCACTGAGTCGGTAGCGACCAGCTTCCCCTTGTTGATGATGAGAACCTGCTCACAGGTCTGCTCCACTTCGGGCAGGATGTGCGTGCTGAGAAGGATGGTGTGGTCGGGGGCCAGGCCGCGGATCAGATCGCGCGTCTCGTTGATCTGCTTGGGATCGAGGCCGGCGGTGGGTTCGTCGAGAATGAGAACGTCGGGGTTGTGGATAATCGCTTGAGCCAGGCCGACGCGCTGCCGGTAGCCTTTTGACAGCTTTCCGATCAGTTTGCTGCGCACATCGGCGACGGCGCAACGCTCGGCTACTTCGGTCACGCGGGCGGCCAGGGTCGCACCCGACATGCCCTTCAGCTTTCCGACGAACGTGAGGTACTCTTGCACCTCCATTTCCGGGTACAAGGGGGGAGTTTCCGGCAGATAGCCGATCCGTCTTTTCACTTCGAGCGGTTGCTCCAGCACGTCGAAGCCGGCCACATTGGCGCTGCCCTCCGAGGGCGGAAGGAAACACGTGAGAATGCGCATGGTCGTGGTTTTCCCGGCGCCATTTGGTCCCAGGAAGCCCACGATCTGGCCTTTCTTCACTTCGAACGAAATGTGATCCACCGCAAGCGTGCGTGCGTATCTCTTCGTGAGGCCTTGAACTGTAATCATAGTTAGACTCGGAGGAACTGCGAGGACTGCCCGGAAGCGCCTCGCCAGAGGCCTGCTCCGATCAGGCGGCTGCCTTCACATGATAAGAATCGTCGAAGGCGGTTGTCAATTGGGCTGGTAGATAGCATCACTCTGACAGGGCAAAGCCCATGATTTGGGCGCCCGCATCGACATAGATAATGTTGCCGGTGACGCCCCGGCCAAGATCGCTGGCCAGGAAAACCGCGGTGTCGGCTACTTCCACCGGGTCGGTATTGCGCCGCAGAGGGGCCATTTTGGCGCCACCTTCCAGCATCTTGGAAAAGTCGCGGATGCCGCGCGCGGACGTAGTTTTGACGGCTCCGGCCGAGATTGCGTTTACCCGAATATTCGATGGGCCAAGATCGGCCGCCAAGTACCGCATGGAAGCTTCGAGCGCCGCTTTGGCGACGCCCATGACGTTGTAATTCTCGACCACCCGCGTGGATCCGAGGTAAGTCAGGGTCATCAATGACCCGCCGCCTTGGTCTGCGGGCGCCATGAGGGGCGCCGTAGCGCGTGCCACCGCTACCAGGGAGTAGGCACTGACGTCCTGAGCCAGCGCGAAACCGGCGCGTGAAGTCTCGAAAAATGGGCGGCTCAGATCCTCGCGATTGGCGAACGCAATGCTGTGTACCACGGCGTTGAGCACGGTTCCTTGGGACTTCAACCCATTCGATAAGGCGTCTAATTGGGCATCCTGGGTTACATCGCAGGCCAGCACCTGCTGGGCTTTGAGCTCGGCGGCCAGCTCCTCGACGGTCTGCTTTTGGCGGTCGCCTTGATAGGTAAGGATCACGTGGGCATTTTCACGGATAAAGGCGCGTGCGATCGCGTAAGCCAGGCTCCATCGGTTTGCAACGCCGAGGATGAGGGCGGTCTTGCCCTCCAGCAACTGGGACATGAACTAGCTATTGTACCGCGTGGAGTCAGGGTTTTCGGATCTTCAGGATCTGGAAGAGGTTGCTATAGTCGTCGGTCCAGGGGCGCAGGTTCGGGCGGTAGCGGGCGGGTTGCACGCTGGAGGACTTGAACGCGGGATCGCGGAAGATGGCGGCATCGCTCGATACCAGCACCCAATCGCTGTTTGAGAAGTAATCCTCCTCTTCGTCGACGTCATCGACATCGACAGGCGTCCTGCCAAAGTCTCGCGCGTTGCGGGAGACGACGGGAACCAGATCGAGGTAGCGATTGGAAACGTGCACGGCGAGAATGCCGTGGGGCTTCAGATGCCGGAAGTAGAGCGCGAACGCCTCGCGCGTAAGCAGGTGCACCGGGATGGCATCGCTGGTGAAGGCGTCGATCGCCATCAGATCGAATTGCTGGCTAGGCTGAGCTTCGAGCGTGAGGCGCGCGTCGCCGAGCAGGACCTGATGGTCGGCCTCGCAATCGCGGAGAAAGGTGAACCAGGTGCTTGCGATGGAAAGCGCGAGCGGGTTGATTTCGTAAAAGCGGAAGAAGTCGCCCGCGCGGCAGTAGCCGGCGGTGACTCCGGCGCCGAGTCCGATGACAGCCACGCGAACCGGCCCGCGCTTCTGTAGAAAGCCCATGGCGCGGCCCATGCCGGAGTAAGGGCCGTAGTAGCTGGTGGGCTCGTCCCGCCGCTTGGCATCCCAAAGCTGCACGCCGTGATTGATGGTGCCATGGATGAGGCGGCGCACCGCGGTGTCCTCTTCGTCCTGGGGAATGTCGCGGACTCGCAGTACGCCGTAAAAGTTGCGGACTGAGCGCCTGAAGACTTGATCGGAGTGATGCTTTTCGTAGCCGAGATGAATTGCCAAACCAACGGTGAATGCGAGCATCCCGATCCGCACGGCGGCGACTGGAATCTTGCCCGTCCATGGCTGAGGCGAAATCCAAAGAACGATAGCGGCCAGCGCGCTACACGCCACCATGGACAGCGGAAGTTCCAGATAGGTGTGAAAAACATGCGGCGCGATGATGGCGACGAACAGGCCGCCCAGCGCGCCTCCGAGCGAAATCATCATGTAAAAGCTGGTGAGGTGCTTAGGATCGGGCTTGAGACGCGCCAGTTCTCCGTGGCAAACCATGCAGCCGATGAAAAGCGCCGCAACGAAGGTGGGAATGGCCCACGTGATGTTGGGATTGCCTTCGTTAGCATAGATGGCGTAGGCGGCGCCATCGAGAGCGATCACCAAGAGCGGCAGGAAGACGCCGCGATTGTAGACCTTGTCGCGCTCGAAGCACAGGATGAAACTCAACAGGTAAGCGGCGAGCGGAAGCACCCAGAGAAACGGAATGGGGGCAACGTTTTGGCTCAAGTGATTTGAGATGGCGAGCAACAGCGTGGAAGCGCAGGCGGCGAGAGCGGTCCAGATGAGGCGCGTCGCCCAGGTAGGTGAAGCTTCAGAACGCGCCGGCGTTGGAGCAGGTGTTGTTGGTTGTTGGTTGTTGGCGCGCAAGGCTGTCCATGCGACCGCCGCGCACACCAGCGCGAACACGATGTAGACGCCCGACCATCCGTAGGCTTGTCCGTGGGTGGTGAACACTGGCTCCACAAGCACCGGATAACTCAACAGGGCGAGCAGCGATCCGAAATTTGAGAGAGCGAACAGCCGGTAGGGGATCGCTCCGGGTTTGGCCGCTACGTACCAGGCCTGTAGCAATGGGCTGGTGGTGGACAGCAAGAGGTAGGGCAGGCCGATGGTGGCTGCGAGGAGGAGCAGGATGCGCAGCGACGGGTCGCCCGCTTGCGAAGGTTTCCAGCTCGGTGACGGCAGGATGGGAAGCAGCGCCAGGCTCACGGCCATCAGTGTGATATGGAGCATGGCTTGACGCCTGGGTTTGAGCGTGCGCGTGGACCAATGCGCGTACAGGTAGCCAGCCAAAAGCGCGGATTGGAAGAACATCAAGCAGGTGCTCCAGACCGCGGCCGATCCGCCAAACCAGGGCAGGATGATCTTGCCGATCATGGGCTGCACGGCGAACAGCAGAAACGCGCTCAGAAAGATCGTGCAGGCGTAGGCGAGCATTTAGTAATAATCGCGCACAACGCAGCGGGCCGCCATTATCTCTTAATCGCTGGGCGAGCGCGTCCCGCGCTGTGCGCTCCTAGGTCACCAGCATAATCGCACAGGGCGCGCGACGCGTGCTAGACTTTATGCGTTTTGACGCTCGCCCCCGTCGACTACCTGATCCTCTCGCTGTATTTTGTCTTTGTCCTCTCCATCGGCTGGATCGTAAAACGCAAAGTCGCAACCAGCGCTGATTTTCTGACATCGGGCCGCTCGGTGCCCGTGTGGATCACAAGTCTGGCATTCATCGCCGCGAATCTCGGCGCGCAGGAAGTGATCGGAATGTGCGCGTCGGGCGCCAAGTACGGAATCATGACGGCGCATTTCTACTGGATTGGCGCGGTACCGGCGATGCTCTTCGTGGGTGTCTTCATGATGCCGTTCTATTACGGCAGCCGCGCTCGCAGCGTTCCTGAATATCTCAAGTTGCGCTTCGACGAGAAGACGCGTGTGCTGAACGCTGTCACCTTCGCGGTGATGACCGTATTCTCGTCCGGCATCTCCATGTACGCGCTGGGGCTGCTGTTCCAGCTGGTGATGCACTGGAGTTTCACCGCATCGGTTCTATTATCGGCGGCCATCGTTTTGATTTACACGTTCCTGGGCGGTCTAACCAGCGCGATTTATAACGAAGTCCTGCAGCTCTTCCTGATTGTTCTTGGATTTACGCCGCTGGCGATTTTTGCGGTGATGAAGTCCGGTGGATGGAACGGCATGGCGGGGCGTCTTCCGGAGGTGATGACCCACACCTGGGCGCACGTAGGCAGTGCCTCCGAGAATCCCATGGGAGTCGAGGTATTCGGCCTGGTGGCCGGGTTGGGATTCGTGCTTTCGTTCGGTTATTGGTGCACCGACTTTCTGGTGGTGCAACGAGCCATGGCGGCGGAATCGATGTCGGCCGCGCGGCGCACGCCATTAATCGCGGCATTTCCTAAATTAGTGATGCCATTTATCGTAATTGTGCCCGGAATCGCCGCGGTGGCGCTATCGCACATGGCCCTGGGCTACTCGATCCCACTCAAGCCTGGCGGCGAACCGGATTACGACCAGACCCTAACCACGCTGATGGCGCAATTCTATCCTTCCGGCATGCTGGGACTGGGGCTCACGGCCCTGATGGCGTCCTTTATGTCGGGGATGGCCGGCAATGTCACGGCGTTCAATACGGTGTGGACCTACGATCTTTATCAAGGACACATCCGAAAGAATGCGCCCGATTCGCACTACTTGTGGGTGGGGCGCGTCACTACCATCGTGGGCGTCGCGCTGTCGATTGGGACGGCCTATCTGGCGAGCCACTTCAATAACATCATGGATTTTCTGCAACTGGTGTTCGGCTTCGTCAACGCGCCATTGTTTGCGACATTCTTGCTGGGGATGTTTTGGAAGCGCACCACCGGCCACGGCGCCTTCGCGGGGTTGCTGGCAGGCACGTGCGCGGCCGCGGTGACGCACGGCTTGACCCTCGCGGAGAGTAAGGGCGCATGGCTGGGGACGGCGCTGCACGTGTTTCCGTCGACCATGGCGCAGAACTTCTGGATCGCAATTTTCGCATGGTCGACCTGCTTTGTGGTGACCATGGTGGTTAGCCTGATGTCTGTTCCGAAGGCGGAGTCGGAGCTTCACAATCTTGTATATGGGCTCACGCGCCTCCCGCATGAAGATGTGCCGTGGTACAAACGGCCAGCGCCGCTGGCCCTGATCGTGGTTGCCGCGCTGGTGTTGTTGAATGTGTGGTTTTGGTGATATGAGCGATCTGCGGACCACGATTGGTGCTTTTTTCGTGCTGGTGGGCGCGATCGTAGCCGTCACGGGCCTGGCTGCGAATTATGAAGCGCCGCTCGGCTCAGCGAACGTGAACCTCTATTGTGGCGTTTCGATGTTCATCTTCGGAGCCGTCATGTTGTGGCTGGCGTGGCGCAAGTCGCGCTCGTCAGAGTGATTGGCAAACAGGACCGGCTTTATCTGTCTTACGAACTCCGCTTCGGAGAATTGAGCCGCGTAGGCCCGCAGCGCGCTCGGGTCGAGTCCGGGCTCCAAATCGTCCCAACGCTCGATTGCGTTGCTCAGATCCGCCGTCTCCTCGTAAAGCAGGCCTCCGAATTCCGGCACGATTTCGAGCGAGCCGCCTCTGGCCCAGGCGATCACTGGTTTGCCGCTGGCCAACGCTTCGACGGCTGAGATCCCGAAGTCCTCTTCTCCCGGCATAAGAAACGCTCGGCATCGGGCGTACAAATCGCGCAATTCCTCGTCATTCACGCGCCCACAAAACTCGATGTTCGATCGCGCTGCACGTTTTAGCGCCTTGTACTCGGGGCCATCGCCGACCACGCGGAGCGCGCGCCCGTTGCGGTTGAAGGCGCGGATAGCAGTGTCGATGCGTTTATAGGGCGCCAGTGCGGAGACGATCAGGTAAAAGTCCTCGGCGGGCCTCCAATAGAACGTCTCGACAGCAACGGGCGGCCGGACGACTAGCGACTCGCGTCGATAGGTTTTCCAAATCCGTTGGCGAACGTTCTCGCTATTAGCGATGAAGTGGTCCACGCGCGCCGCCGAGGCGAAATCCCATAACCGCAGATAGTTCGCCAGCGGCGTCATGAGCGCTCGTTTCCAACTGGCCCGCGTCCATTCGTTGCGATACGCCGGATAGAGATCCCACAGATATCGCATGGGCGTATGGCAGTAGCAGACGTGCCGCGTGCTGGATGGAGTGATCACGCCCTTGGCGGGGCCCGATTCGCTGCTGATCACTAAGTCGTATTCACGCAGGTCGAAACTCTCAAGCGCCAGCGGCATGACCGGCAGCAACGAGCGATAGTGCTTGCGAAATGGCTGCAGAAACGATGCGCGGACGCGATGCCCGCGAATCGTCGGCGATACGCGCTCGGGGTCGTAGAACAGCGTGAACACGTCCGCATCGGGCAGCAAGCGGCACAGCGCATCCACGACCTTCTCTCCACCGCGCATGTTGAGCAGCCAGTAATGAACGATTGCCGTACGCATTCCAAGGGCCCGGTTTCAGCAACTGAAGGAAGTATGTCATGCTCCCCGGAAAGAGCTTGTTTGAGGTTTGTACCTTTCTTGTAAAATCTGCGGATTTCGCTTGTTAACCTCTAGCGCTTGTCCCGGCGCATCACGTAATCTGGCAACGAAGCGAGCGCTATGCCCGAAGACTTGAGCCCCGTCCAGGTGACTACCGATCCCGTCCTCTCCGCGTTTGAGCTGCCGCTATGCAGAACGTTCTATCCGCTCGGATATCCGCTTGTGCTGGAAACCAATTCACACGACGTGATCCAGGCGGCTGAGGAAGGCTGGGGCGCGTTTGAGCGGATGTTCAACCAGGACACTGTGCGCGTGTGTCTCGGAGTGGCCGAAAGCGATTCGGATTCGCCGCTTCCGGCGCCGGTTATCCGCGCGAGAGAACATCTGATGTCGATTGTGGTGGATCCAGAGAACTTTATGTTGTGCGATTTCGCGCAAGGCTTTGCATTCGGATGGGTGACGCGGAGCACGGCCGCGGATCATCCTTTCCTGCGCTACCAGTTTCTGACTGGCGGGGGAGCTACGCTGACGCAACAGCGGGCTTTTGCGCCGCTGCACGGCGCGTTAGTGGTGCGTAACGAGACCGGCGTGATGTTATGCGGTGATTCATTCGCGGGCAAGAGCACCTTGGCCTATGCCTGCGCCCGGGCCGGCTGGACCTACGTATGCGACGACGGCGCGTTTCTGGTGCGCGATCGTGATGACCGCTACCTGATCGGAGACCCCCACAGTATCCGCTTCCGGACGGATGCTCCTGAATTGTTTCCCGAGCTGGCCGAATATTGTCCGACAGTCCGTCCGAACGGAAAGATCGCGATTGAGGTTCTCACGCGGGAGCTGCGGATCTCAACTGCCCCGGGGGGCAGCGTGGATCACGTGGTCTTCTTGGATCGCGGACATTCGGGACCGCCTAGTGTTCGTACTTTCGCGGCAGATCACGTTCGGGAAAACTGGTTGCAATACACCGTTCTCGGAACGGCGGACGTCCGCGCGGCCCAGCAGCGATGCCATGAACGTTTGTTGCGCGCCGGGCTCTGGAGAATGCAGTACTCGGACCTCGACCTCGCGGTGGCGCGCCTGGAGCGCCTGGTCGACCAAGGAGACTGAACCATTATGCGTCGATCTTTGCCTGTATTCCTTGCATTCCTCGTATTCCTTGTTTTCTGCATGCCATCCTTCGCCCAAGTCTCATCGGGCAGCCTGCTCGGCGATGCCCGCGATGAAAAAGCGGCGTCGGTCGCGGCGGTTCTCGTGGTTGCTCGCAACAACGACACGGGGTTCACTCGATCCGTTTCCAGCAACGAATTCGGCAGTTATCGCATGGACGACCTTCTTCCCGGGGCGTACACGGTCACCGCGCAACACGACGGTTTTCAGGCAGTGACCGTGTCCCCTATTTTTGTGGAAGTCAATCAGAAGACGCGCCTCGATTTCAATCTGCAGGTGGGGTCCGTGCATGAGACGGCTACCGTAGTCGCACACGCGTCACCGTTGCAAACCGACGAAGCCTCCGAAGGCTACACGCTCGGCTCCAGTTTCTCCGAAGAGTTGCCGCTATTGGGCCGCAACATCGTGGATCTGGTTACGCTGGGACCCGGCGCCATCCCGCGCCAACTGGGCGGATTCACGCACGACCAAATGAACGACTTGCAGGGTAACCGCGGCGCTGTAGCCTTCAATGCCCCAGTAAACGGCGCGCGATCCACGGAAAACAGCTATATCCTGGATGGAGCCTATAATACGGATCGCAACATTTTCTCCATCGCGGTAGCGCCCCTCATGGAATCGGTGGCCGAGTTTCGTATCCAGAGCTCACTTGCGCCGGCGGAGTTTGCGCAGTCCGGCGGAGCCGTGATCGATGTGGTTACCAAGTCCGGTAGCCAGGCGTTTCATGGAAACATTTTCGACTTTTTCCGTAATGAAGCCACTGACGCCAACGGATTCTTTTCGGTACCTGGCCTGCCGCGCGGAATCTTCCGCCAAAACCAGTTCGGCGGCACGCTCAGCGGACCCCTCGTGCACGCCACCTACTTCTTCGTGTCCTATGAAGGACTGCGATCGCTCTCGTCCAGCCCGACACAGCACCTGGTTCCGGCGGCGGCTGTGCGCGGCGGGGATTTCTCCGGGGGCTCACTAATCTATAATCCTCTCAGCCTGAACGCCAATGGTGACCGCGCACCGTTTGCGAACAATACCATCCCGGCGAGCCTCATTGATCCAACAGTCAAAAAGTATCTCGCGTTCTATGAGCCTTTGCCGAACTTTCCGCTCGCGAACGGCTCTGATTACGTCGATTCGACGCCCAACCGCGACAACAGCGACAACGGGACCGTGCGTATCGATCACGGGTGGGGCGAGCGGAGCCGCTTCTTCGCTCGTTACACGATCAATGATGAGCGCTCGCTTTTGGCGGGATCATTTCCCGCGCTTCCCACCGCGGAAAATCTGCGCGCCCAGCAGGCAGCCATCGGACATACGTTTTCGGGCGCGTCCTGGGTGAACGAAACGCGCTTCTCATTTACCCGGCTGCGCGTCTTCGATCTGCCAACCAATGCTTTCGGCTCGAACGTGCTGGCGAATCTGGGCATCACTGGATTCTCCAACGATCCATTCACCTATGGCCTGCCCTCGCTTACCGTGACTGACTACGACACGGTGCAGGATTCGAACAATCTTCCTCAGATCCAGCGGGACAACACCTGGAACTTTTCCACCAGCGTCTCGCGCAACGTGGGCCGCCACACTTGGAAGACCGGTTTCCAATTCACGCATTTCAGCATGGCGTACCAGCAGAGTCTGTTCGCGCGCGGCAATTTCATTTTCAACGGAGGCTACACATCCGACCCGCAGAATCCCAACACGACCGGCGACGCATTCGCCGATTTCCTGCTCGGCTACCCGGCCGAAACGCAGCGCAGCGTGGGGAATTCACAGGCTTACTTGCGGCAGAACACGTACGCAGCTTTCGTGCAGGACGACTGGCGGATCGCGCCTCGCATCAGCATCTCGATGGGGCTGCGCTATGAATACGCAGCGCCCTTCAGCGAGGACCGCGGCAATCTTCTGAACCTCAACTATTCCGCGCTTCCGAGTGCGCCCGTGCTTCAGCCGGTGAACACGGTAACCAATCCCAATCGCTTGAACTTTGCGCCGCGCTTGGGATTGGCCGCGCGATTGCCGCATTGGTTCTCCCGCTCTGGAGATACGGTCTTTCGCGCCGGATACGGAGTCTATTTCAGTCCAGCCCTGGCGATCGAGGCGTACGATCTGGTTCGCAACGGCCAGAGCAATCAACTCAACGAGCCGCGCGGATTGCTTCCCGTGCTGACCATCCAGAATGGGTTTCCGCAGACTGGATCGACGGGATTTCCGAGCTATTACGGCGTGGATCGGAACGCGCCCACGACGTACACGCAGCAGTGGTCCGGCAGCATCCAGCAAGAGCTGCCGGGAAATACCATTTTCGAAATCGCCTACGTTGGCTCCAAGGGCACGGACTTGTCGCTGTTCCGACGATTCAATACGCCCGCGCAGGTCGAGATTGGAGCCGATCTGCCGCCGCGGCCCGGGGATCTGCAATCGTTGCGGACCTTTCCGGAACTGGGCACGCTCTACCAAATTCAACACATTGGAAACTCCATCTATCATTCGCTCCAAATCAAAGCGGAAAAGCGCTTCACGCGGCGGCTTTCGTTTCTCGCCAGCTTTGTGTGGGGGAAGTCGATTGATGACGCCGACTCGCCGGTTGTCGGCAACTACGAAAGCTTCGGCGCGCAGGACGAGCGAAACCTGCGGCTCGAGCGTGGCCTGTCGTTCTTTGATGTGCGACGGCGGCTGAGCGGAGGCTACGTGTACTCGATCCCAGCCGCGGAACTCTGGAAGCCGGTTCTCCACAATTGGCAAGTCAGCGGAACGCTTACATTCCAGGACGGGACGCCGCTGAATCCTGTTTACTTCGCCACGGATTTCGCGAACTCCGGAACGCCCAACCGCCCGAACGTGGTGCCGGGCCAATCCGTCAATTTGCCTGCCAGCCAACGCACTGCTGACCGCTTCTTCAATACGAATGCGTTTTCTGATCCCGCGCCGTACACCTTCGGCAATGCCGGCCGCGATATCCTGCCTGGCCCCGGAAACGCAGTGGTCAATGTCGCGCTGCACCGGCGTTTCGTGATCCGGGAAGGCAAATCGGTGGAGTTCCGTTGGGAAACATTCAACGCGCTGAATCATCCGAATATCGGCATTCCTGGCCCCTATCCTGATTTCGGACCTTTCTTCGGCAAAGCGTTCTCGGCGGGCGATCCGCGCCGCATGCAATTTGCTCTGAGATTCGACTTCTGAAACCACTGAACCGGCAGATCCCGTCGTTCGCGAGCGCGGTGCTTGACGCGCTGCAATTCACAGCGCCCGACAAGACGGCTCTCGCGGGCCTCGACGAAGGCGCTTGGAAGAAGGCGCTGGCATTTTCGGATCGTAACCAGTTGACGTTGGCGCTCGGCGCGGAGTGCGTCGATCAGCTGGAGGGTCCGGCGCGAGAGCGAATACTGCGCGATCTATCCAACAACGCCGAGCGTTGGAAGCGCGCCCAGGACACATACGGTGAGATCGCGGCCGCGTTCGATGCCGAAGGACTGGACTACGCGATCCTTAAGGGCTTCAGCCATTGCCCTTGGTTTGTTCCCGACCCTCGCCATCGGCCACAAGGCGATATCGACTTCCTGCTGGCTCGGGGCGACGTCTACCGCGCGCGAGATACGGCCATGCGATTGGGTTACGAGCCGATTGTCGGGCGCGACCGCCATCCCATCGACCACTTGCCGACCATGGTCCGCAAGACCGGTTGGCAATGGCGCGGCGACTTCTACGATCCGGACATGCCGCTATCCATCGAGCTGCATTTTCGGCTCTGGAACCAAGGGACCGAGCGGCTCGCGCCAATTGGTCTGGATTGCTTTTGGGAGCGCCGACAGAGCAGGGAACTGGAGGGAGTGCGATTCACGGCGCTACATCCGGCCGACGCGATCGCATACTCCTCGCTGCACGTGCTGCGGCATTTGTTGCGAGGTGATCCCCGGCTGTTTCACATCTATGAACTGGCATGGCTGCTCGATCACCACGCCGGCGACACGACGCTCTGGAGCGCATGGCGCGAATTACATGACGAATCGCTGCGTCGATTGGAGGCGGTCTGTTTCGCGCTCGCCCAGCGCTGGTACGGGTGCCGGCTGCCAGAGGCGGCGAGCCAGGAAATCGAACGGCTTTCTCCGGACGTGATTCGCTGGCTGGAAGCATACTCATGGTCGCCCATCGTGAGCCTGTTCCATCCGAATAAGGATGAGCTCTGGCTGCACTGGGCGCTGCTTGAGTCGCGGCGGGATCGGGTTGCGGTAGTCCGACGCCGCCTCTTGCCCGAGCGCCTTCCGGGACCTGTCGACCCGGTGCATGTTCCGAAAAGCCAGCTCACGTGGCGGGCTCGCCTGCCCAGCCGCCGGCGATATGTGCGGTATGTTTCTTCCCGGGTCTGGCATCATGCGCGGGCTCTCCCGTCCATCGCATGGAGCGCGGCTTGCTGGTTCGGTCCCAAGCTGGAACTCGGCCCGGAGTATTGGCGGCTGCTGGCGTCGGAAGCGTTCTTCGACTTCGGGATGTTTGTGTTCTTCCTCCTGTACAACCTGTATCTGCTCCAGGTGGGGTTCCGGGAGGATTTTCTGGGCCTGATGTCCGGCCTGATGACGGCCGCCAGCGTCGCCGGTTCGATATTGTCGGTCTTCGCCATGCAGCGGTTCGGAATGCGCAGGACGCTGATGGCGTCGTTCGCGCTCACGGCTGGACTCTGTGCGCTACGATCGATGGCCACTTCGGGGCCGGCGTTGCTTATCCTAGCGGCTCTGGCGGGCTTGGCATTGTCCGTTTGGCCCGTCGCGCTCGCGCCCGCCGTCGCTTCCGTGACTACCGAGAAAAGCCGTCCGCGCGGTTTCAGTTTCATCTGTTCATCCGGAATCTCGATCGGGATCTTCGGAAGCTTAACGGCGGGCCGGTTGCCTGGGTGGATCACGCGCTTGCATTGGGCATCTTCGTCCATTGCGTCGTACCGGGCAGCATTGCTCATCGGCTGCGCGATTGTGCTCTTATCGCTGTGGCCGCTCGCAGGCGTGAAGATGTCCATTGGGGCCGTGACCAACCAACGCAAGCTTTATCGGCCCAGCCCGATCGTTCTGCGCTTTCTGATCGCGATGGCCGTGTGGAATCTGGGCACGGGCGCCTTCAATCCGTTCGCCAACGTGTTTTTTGCCCGCATGCACATGCCTCTGCGGAACATTGGTACCGTGTTTTCCGTTTCCCAATTAGCGCAAGTGGGGGCCGTGCTGTGCGCGCCATTCTTCTTTCGCAAGTTCGGTACGGCGCGGGCGATTTGTGGAATGGAGGTGGCCACCGCGTGCGGATTGCTGGCGCTGTCGATGGCCGCTGGTCCGATGTGGGGCGCTGCCGCCTACACGGGGTACATGATGTTTCAATACATGAGCGAGCCCGGAATGTTCATGTTCCTGATGAACGGCGTAGCGGCGGGTGAGCGAAACAGCGCGTCCGCTCTCAACATCCTGGTGTCGGTCGGTTGCCAAGCCGTTGCCGCGGCGCTCGCGGGCGGGATACTGGCGCGCTTCGGATATCCACCTTTGCTGGCCGCAGCCTCCGCTATGTGTCTAGCCGCAGCGCTTCTGTTTCGGACTCTGTTGGTGCGGCGGGAGCCACTCGCTCGAGCAAGTCAATGATGCATTCCTGGTAAGCGGGCACTGTGTAGAGCCGCGCCCACGCCTGGCGTGCGTTCCGAGCCACTCGTTGCAACGCCTCCGGCGCTCCGATCACCTCACGGATGCGCGACGCTAAGGCGTCCGCTGTGAATTGCCGCGTCAAGAATCCGGTTTCACCGTCCACCACGACTTCGGGTATGCCTCCGGCGGGAAACGCGATCACGGGTACGCCCGCGGAGAACGCTTCTACAATGACGCGCGCCATGCCTTCGCGCCTGGATGGGACCACCAACAGATCCAACTCACTGAGCACTGAGCTGACGTCCTGGCGCCAACCCAGAAACTCCGCGGGCAAGCCGCGCATTCGTTCACGCACTTTGTCGAAGTAGCTGGAGGAGGAGCCAAACAGCGGCGCGCCACAGATTACAAACCGTGCGCCAGGAAACTCGCGCGCAAGGATCGCGGCCGCGGCGGCGAATTCCAACTGGCCCTTGTCGGGACCGATGCGCCCAACCATTCCGATCCGCCAATCTCCGCCGCGTCCAAACACTCGCTCACGATAACCGGCGTCGCGAACACCGTTGGGGACTACGAACATGTTCTGCGGGTCCACGCGGGGGCGCAGCGCATGGAGCACAGAATCGCTACAGCCGATCACGGTGGCCGCCGTCCTCCGGACGCCCCAGCGCACCAACCGCGCGGCTATGCCGTCAACATGACTGTGGGAGTGAAACACGACCTGAGCCCGTCCCGGAGACGCGAGCGCCGCGGCGGGCATCAGGCGTGGGCCGTTCACGTAGATCAGGTCGCAATCGCATTGAGCTGTCAGATCGCTGATGACACGCACTTGCCTTTTCAAATCCAACGCGAATCGCATGGAATCGGCTGCGCTCTTGCTTCCCGATCGATACGGTCCCGAAGGAATCCGGCCAGCCGCTACGCCGAGCGATCGAAACGCTTCCACGAGCGGGCCGTCGCCAGGCAGTAGCACGCGCGCCTGCCAGCCGTTGCGTTGCACCGCTTCCACGGTATCGAGCAGAGTCTGCTGCGCGCCGCCCAATTCGCTGTATTGATCCAGGAACAGTAGTTTCACGGGGATGTTCGAGTGGCCAGCGCAAGCACGAAGAAATACACCGGCAGAATGCGCCAGTAAGTGAGCAGATCGGCGGAGAGCATTTGCACCGATTGGCCCGCCCAGAAGCACAGCATCCAAGCTCCGGTGAACGAGCGCACCGGTTCGCTCGATCGAGCCGCGCGATAAGCGTAGACCAGGATCGCGATGTTGAGCGCCAGCACGGCGAACAGGCCGCCGATGCCGGTTTCCGCGAGCAGCGTGAGGTAGGTGTTGTCCCCGACCGCTTTGGTCCCGATGAAGTCGGAATATGGCAGCGTCTTGTAGCCGACTCCCAGCACAGCCTTCCACGGGTTGGCGGCAAGATAGTGCAACAACGTCCGCCACGCGTCGATGCGGCCGGAAAGCACGGCGTTGGGCGATTCGGAGAAATATGTGAACGCGGCGAAAACACGCAACCATGCTGTTCTCGCGAATATCGGGAAGGCAGCCCACAAGATGGCCAGGCTTGCGCCTCCGAACGTAACGATGCCGGCCACCAGACGTCCCCAACGGATGCGGTCGCGGCGCAACCAGAGCAGCACCGCCAAGGCGACTCCCAAGTTCACGAGTGACGCGCGAGAGTACGACAGGACCAGGGCCGCCGCCAGCGGAAGCGCGCCCAGGAACAGCGCGAATCGGTGCGCTGGGGAATCCTCCTTTCGGAGGAACAGCGTCACGGCGATCATTTCCAGGAAAAACGCGCACAGATTTCCAAGCGTGCTGGCCTCGTAGAAGAAGCCCTGTGCGCGGCGAAATACTCCGCTGTCCAGCCACACGAACTGCTGCTCATAACCGGCCGGCGGCGAGAACTGAAAGTAGAAGTCGACGCAGGCAAACAAAGCTGACAGCGCGCCCGCCCAGAACAGCCATCGGATGGCGCGCATGGATTGCGCCGGGTCCAGGCGCGCGGGACCGTCGCGAACGTAGAGGAAGACGTAAGCAGAAATGCCGAACAGCGCCACGCGCGCGAGGCTCCCCGCGGCGATCGAGCTTCCGGAGTAAAGCACCGCGCTTTCGACGCTCGCGGCAAAGATCGTCAACAGCGCGATCAACGGAGTCGCTAGCGCATCGGGCCGGAACCGCCATTCACCCAGCCGCAGGAAACCGATGAACAATCCCAAGCCGGCGGCCAGAATCGCGATGTGAGGACCGGAGTCCCCGAGCGCGATAGGGAGCGGCGGTGTGAGAAGAGCACACCCGAAGAACAACACGAGCCACGCGACGGGCGTTCGGATCACCGCCCAAAAGATTGGAATCGCGATGAGTGGCGCGGCCAGGAGCGCTTTGGAGGCCAGGCCTGGAATCATTGCCAGAGATGTCGCATAGGCGCCCAACGCCGCGCCCCACATCAGCTCGCGCCGGCGAGGGCCCACGGCTGGGGTCATACACGCATCTCGCGCTCGAACGGCTCGTAGCGGGTCTGTCTCCCGCGATAGACAAACGCACAACTCAAATAGACCACCGACGCAATCAGCGCCGCGAACAGAGCAGCGGCGACGTTGAGCGGAAGGTTGGGCGAACTGGGCCTTTGCGGGACGATTCCCGGATCGATGATGCGCAGCCGTTCGGAGTGTGAGCCCGCCGAAGCTTGCGCCTCAACCAAATTCCTGGCTACCGTTTCATAGGATTGCCGCGCCACGTCAAGCGTTGCTTCGAGCGCCTGTCTGCGGGCGATGCGGCGCGCCAGCGTGGCGGACTTCTCTTGAGTACTCCGCTGCAATTCCCGCGACCGCGCTGCTAGAACCGCTGCTCGCGCCTGCGAAGCGTTGAGCTGTGCGCGCGCGAACGATCCTTCCTGCGCTTGCTGTTTGTATTCCGCAACTGCGGATTCCGCGGCTAAGAGCTGCACTTCCACCTTGCCACGTAGGGTGACGTCCGCGTCAATCTCCGATTGCAGCGACTCGACCGGCTCGTTTGCCGCAAGCGCACCCCACTCCTTCTCCAACTCGTCCAGGCGTCGTCGCGCGTCGTCGGCTTGCTGGGCGCCAATTGCGATGAAATCACGATCGGATGCCAGGTTCTCGGCATGACTTGTGTTTACCGTCTCGGTGGCCAGATACTGCGCCAGAGCCTGGGCCTGCTGGGGGTCGCTGAGCGTGGCGCTGATTTCAAGCACCTTCGTGTCCCGCAGCTTGACTACCTTCAGCACCTTCCGTTTCAGCGATTCAATGGACGTGGTGTCGTTAAGGCGAAGATGAAAACGCTCCGCGGCTTTTACAAACAAGCTGTCGGAAGTAGCGAAGAGTTCATAAGTCTTCAGCGACTCCAGATACATGGCGCTTATGGCTGTCGTGAGCCGCGCATCGCTGCCTCCCGGTGGTTCGATGATCACGCTGGCGGTGGCCGTATACTGTTTAGGAAGCAACAAGCTGATGCCAAACGCGAGTGCCGCCGCTAAGCCGCACGCCGTAACCACCACCAGCCAGCGCGAGCGCAGATACTGGATGTATTCAAAAGCGTCAAATGAGTGGTACATGTCGTTACCGTTCCTGGATCGAGCGCGTCATGTTCACTTGCTTCCGATCGTGGCGGCGCTCGTTCCGTTGTTGATCGTCCCAGGCGTGCTCGCTTATTTCGATATTACGCCGAAAATAGCGATTCTCCTATGCGGAACGGCGCTAATATTGTTATATTCAAGAACAAATGCGTACAATGCGCGAACGCTTTTGCGTTCCCCCGCCGGAAGGTGGCTCACCGGTCTTCTCGCGGCGGAGTGGTTGGCCTTCGCTTTAGCCAGCGCGGTCTCGTCCAACCGGGCGCTTTCGTTCGGCGGCGGCCCGTGGAGGCGCTTCGGCTTACTCTCCGAGACGGGGCTGATCCTGTTCGCGATACTGGCCGCGGGCTGGCTGGCCTTGGATGCGAGCCGGGTTCGTATGCTGTTGCGGGCAGCTGTGGCTAGCGGCGCGGTGGCGGCCTGCTATGGGATCGCGCAATATTTCGGCTGGGATCCTCTGCTGCCGGCGCAAGCATATCAAGTTGGCGAGGGTGCTCTTACCATCGTCCGCCCGCCTGGCACTATGGGACACGCGGACTATTTCGCTGCCTGGCTGGTTGTCGTAGTCTTTTTCGGATTGGCGCTGGCGCGCCTGGAGACAACGCGGTTCTGGCGGATCGCGGCCATCGCGGCATGTGGATTGGCGGCGTTCGCGATCGTTCTCAGTGGAACGCGTGCTGCAATGCTCGGGGTCGCCGTGGGCGGCATTGCGTTGTTACTGGCTCGACGCAAGCGAATCGGCGCTCGCGTGTGGGTTGCCGGGCTGGTATGCGCCGCTGGCCTGGCCGTCTTCTTCTTTGCACCGTCGGGGGCCAAGCTGCGTGCGCGTTTACATTGGTCTCTTGAAGACCCGCAGGGCGGAGCCCGGTTGTTGCTGTGGCGCGACTCACTGCGTATGAGCACGCAACAGCCGGTGATCGGTTTTGGGCCGGAAACGTTTGCTACCGAGTTCCCGCGTTTCGAATCCGCCGAACTGGCGGCGGCCTATCCCGACTTCTATCATGAATCTCCGCACAACATGTTTCTGGACGCGTTAACGGCGCAAGGGGCGTTCGGGTTGCTGGCACTGGCGGCGCTCTGCGGCCTGGGCATGGTAGCGGCGATTCGGGCCTTTCGCTTGGGCAATCCGCTGGGGCCGCCACTCGCGGGCGCCCTGGCCGCCGTGTTCGTGGCTCAGCAATTTATGGTGTTTGTCGTCGCGACGGCGCTCTATTTCCACTTGCTGGTGGTTTTGCTGGTGGTTACTGCATGGTCGCCATGGGAGCCAGCCGCCGTTCCGAGCCGAGCCGCGCGACGGTGCGTGTTGATCCCATCCGTTGTGGTTGCGATGTGGCTGGTCTCGGCTGCGGTTCAAGTGCTGGTAGCCGATCGGGGGTTCGCGATCGCGCAGAAGCGTATCGCAATGGGCGACATCGCCGGGGCGTCCGCGGCGTATCGTGTGGCTTTGCGCTGGCAGCTACCGGGCGCAACATCAGATCTGAACTACTCTCGCGCCATGCAGCAGGCGTCGGCCAAGTCGCCCATCTTCACCATGCGCCTGCTGGCTCGCCAGCAAGCTCTGGAAGCAGCGGTTCGGGCGGCCGGCAGCGCGGAGGATCGACAGAACGCCTGGTACAATCTGGCGGCTCTGCTGGCGCAGCAAAACGACCCGGCAGGAACCGAGCATGCGCTACGCAACGCCATTGCCTGGGCGCCCAACTGGTTTAAGCCGCATTGGGCCTTGGCGCGCCTGCTCGCTATCGCCGGGCACGGCGCCGAAGCGATCGAGGAAGCTCGCATCGCCATGGAGCGCGATGGCGGGCGCGATCGGGAAGTTGCGGACACCTGGGAACACCTGCAGCCGCAATCGAAGGCCACGCGCTGAGTTTTTCACAAAGATTTTACCGTTTGGAGATTGCCTGTTCCTGGGCGCGCCGACTATAGTTAGCGCAGGGAGTACTTTAACATGAAGACTTACGGCGCGATTCTTACAGTTACGGCACTATTCTTGGCTAGCGCCAGCCTCGGCTCTGCGCAACCCACCGTTACCAGCGGCGGAATCTTGAACGGCGCGAGTTTTACCACTGGCCTGCTAATTACCCCCGGCTCCCTGATCTCGATCTTTGGAACGAATTTCGCAGCCCATGCGGCCTCCGCCGACACCATTCCTTTATCCAACCAGCTTGGCGGAGTCAGCGTGCAATTTGTAAACGGAAACACCAAGGCAAGCGCTCCGATGCTCTTCGCCGACTCGACGCAATTGAACGTCCAGGTGCCGTGGGAAATTCTTCCCAGTGGAACCGCCACGAGCGTTAACGTTATCGTGACGAACAACGGCAAGGCCTCGGCGCCGTCGCCGGTGATGGTGGGACCATTCTCGCCCGGCGTGTTTGCTTCGAGCGGTCTTGCTATCGCGGTCAATAACAGCGACGGCACACTTGCATGGGCAGTCGGCGCAGTGCCCGGACTCGTCACGCATCCGGCGAAGCCCGGCGATGTGGTTATTATCTACGCCACTGGGCTTGGCGCGGTTGTCGATACGCCGGCGGATGGCGCGAATTCGCTGGACAAGTTACGCCGCAACATCGTTCCTCCGCAAGTATTGGTGGGAGGCATCGCGGCGAAGCTTGACTTCGCCGGCCTGAGTCCGCAGTTTGTCGGGGTCAACCAAATCGACATGGTCGTGCCGAATGCTGCCCCGGGCGATAACGTTCCGTTGCAGATCAAAGTTGGCGGCATCACCAGTCCGGCCAGTACCACGATGGCGATCAGCAACTAAGAGCCAATCAGGGCGCTTGGTTAGTTACCAGGCGCCATTGCCCCGGATGATCGCCGGAATCGTCCGGGCCAGAATCTTCCAATACATTTTAATGCTCAGGCTGCGCACCAGCTCCAGGTCCATGGCTGCTCGACGCGGGAATCGAACGGCGCTGCGCCCGCAGATTTGCCACAGGCCCGTGAGACCTGGCTTCACCGAGAGCAATTCGCGCGCGTTCTCTGCGTAGTAACGATCAATCTCCATGCGCGTCAATGGGCGCGGGCCGACCAGCGACATCTCGCCGGAGGCAACGTGCCATAACTGCGGCAGCTCGTCGATGGAGTGCTTGCGGCAGAAGGAGGCAAACCCGCTAATCACCCGCGAATCGGATGGATCCTTGCCATTACTTTCGGGCTCGGCGACAATACGCTCAATCCAGCCGGGACCCTGAACGCCGCATCGCGAAGCCGGCCACATGGTGCGGAGCTTCAGCATCCAGAAGGGCTTGCCGTCTCGCGCGACGCGCAAGTGCGCGATGACCGGCGTTCGTCCCGACAATGCCGCAATCGCGACGGCAGACATTGCAATCAGTGGGCTCGCCACCGCCAGCAGGGCCGCTCCGGCCATGCGCTCTGTAATTTCCGTCAGCCAGTATTCGCGGCGTGACGATTCACAGATGAGCGAACTTTCGATCGGCTCCAGGTTGATGGTAGACACAGCCAGTAACGCCGCGAATCCGCGGTCCTAATCGAGTATACGAGGCGATTCACGGCGCGCCAAGCATTCTACATTTTCTTTGCATTTCTTTTACGCCAACGCCCTGCTCCATGGATAATGAGTTGTGTCTCAAGGACTTCCGCGGTCCGGTTCGGACCCGGTGCTGGAACGCGAACTGGCTTATTACGAAGAGCTTTACAGCACTTATGGCCCCGGCCTTTTCGCCCAGCCGGGTGTGGTTCTGTTTCGCGAGTATCTCGTTCGCCGAATTCTGATTGCCACCGGCGTCAACGCGCAATCGCGCGTATTGAGCATTGGCTGCGGCATGGGGGATACGGAGTTACTACTTGCGCCGCGTGTCGCGCACGTCACCGGAGTCGATTTATCGCCTGCGGCCATCACGGAAGCGCGCCGGGCGGCATCCGCGCGAAACATGACCAACGTTCAATTCGTCGCCGGAGCCTGGCAAACCGCTACTCTCGGTGAAGAGTTCGACGCGGTGCTGGCAATTTTCTTCCTGCACCACCTGCCGGACAGCGATCTGGCGGCGTTTCCGTACCAGCTGAAGCGACTTTTGCGTTCCGGCGGTGTGTTTTACGCGCTCGACCCCAGCGCCCGGCGCCTGTCGGGTTTCCTCGGCCGACTCCTGGTGCCCAAACTCATGCGGAAGTATCAGACCCAGGACGAGCGCCAGCTTTCGCCGCTCGCCACCACCGCGCCGTTCCGAGCCGCGGGTTTCGAGACCGCAACGCGTTGGTTCGATTTTGCATCCACTCCGCTGGCCGGGCTGTTCCCGTCCTGGGCCGCCGGATATCGGATGGCCCGCGCATTGGACGAAGCACTCACGCGCACGCCGTTGCTGCGCGAACTCAGCAGCAACTTTGAACTGACCGCACGCAAGCCTTGAAGTGGCGGACTAGCGCCCGCGCACCGCGTCAGACAAAGACACACGATTGTCTTCGAGGATGGTGCCCGTGGCCCGCTCCAGCGCCGCCCGCGCCTTCAAGTACGCGCTCTTCGCGACCACTACCGTGGATCTGGCCTGCGCCAGATAGCTCTCGTATTGAATGATGAAGAAACTGGTGGAGGCGCCCACTTCAAACTTGGCCTGCTCAGCCTCCAGCGACTCCTGCTGCAGCGCCTGCGTCTGCACCGCTGCTTCATACGAAGCGCGAGCGCGCCGCATGGCCACCAATGCGTCTTCCACTTCCAACTGCGCCTGCTTGTGTAGCTGTTGCAACAGCACCTGGCTCTGGCGAAGCTGGATCTCGTCGCGAGTGACATCGGCTTGTGCGACGCGGTTGCGCAGCGGCAGCGTGATATTCAGACCGGCGCCGTAGGTCGGGTATTTGAGACTAGCGAGCTGCTCCAGCGCATTGCCGTATCCGCCGATGAGCGGTGAGCCGATAACAGGGGCCAGTGGATTCAATTGGCCAGCCAGGCCGTTGTTCTGAGCGATACCCACTAGATCGATTTCGGGCCGCAGTCCGTTTCGGGAACCCTGCAAACTGATCTGCGTGTTCTCCACCTGTACGCCCGCTTGCGACAAATCAGGACGGTTGGCGAAGGCCTGGGTGATCAATTCTTGTAAGGGCCGGTTTTCGTCGGCGGCCGGAACTTCAATGGAGTCGGTCGGAATCAGCCGTGCGTTCAGTATCTCTGGATCGTTGTCAGTGCGGCGTGTGATCACGTTCTTGACGATCGCCTCCTGCTCCTCGAGCAAGCCGCGCGAGTTGATCAGGTCCTGGCGAATGGAGTACACCTGCGCGTTCGCGCGCGTCAGCTCGATGGGCGCTTGGGTGCCCTCCTCCACCTGTGCCTTGGTGTCGGAGTAAAGCTTCTCAGCCGATGCCAGCGTTTCCTCCTTCACCTTTACATCTTCATAAAGCGCCACCAAATCCGTGTACAGGCGCACCACTCCATAAACCGTCGCGATGAGCTGCTGCTGTAGTAAGAGGCCCGCGATTTTTTGTTCGTTCTTCGAAATGCGGATGAAGCGGCGGTTCACCGCCAGGCCGAACCCGCGCAGCAGCGGCTGTGTGATCGTGAATCCCACACTGGAGGCTGTGTAGGGGCTAAAGGCGCTCTGCAAAGAATTGATCGTCGTCCTGGCGTTGTTGAACGCTACATTGAGCTCCGTTCCCGGCCCGAACCCTTGTGAATAACCCGCATTGGCGTTGGTGGTGTTGCTGTTGAGGGCGTTCGCGCCGATGGAAGGCGGATCCGTGGAAGGGGTGGTCAGATGCGTCCAATTCAATTGGCCTGTCAACGCAGGATCAAACTGCGGAATGGCGGGGCCGGTGGAGAGCGGCTGAGTCCCTAGAACTGAAAGATTGTCCTGCTGCTCGGCCAATGCGCCGAGTTCGGATGGATTGGTCGGCACCGATCCAGCGGTAATGGTGGGTGTCGCCACCGCTGTCACCAAGGGGCTGGAAGGTCCGCCCACACCGACCGGAGCTTCAAAAATTCCGTATTGCAGTCCTCGCAGCAGCCCGCCGCCCTTGGCTCGCAACACCTCCGTGTCCGCCGCCGGCAGGGAGTAGCGCTCCAGTTGAATATCGAGGTTGTTCTCGATGGCCAGGGCGACCGCGTCGGACAGCGACAAATAGATATTGCCGGAACGCAGCACCTGCCGGATGCGCGGCGAGGTGGTCAGGTCCACCGGCGCAATAGGGCGTTCGACATAGGGGGTCTTCAACCAATCAAAGACCTTCGCCGCGAAGCTGGCCGGCGAGAGCAGAAGCAAACACAGAAATACGACGCTGAACTTTTTCACGCTGATTTTCATGATGGATTGGTTCCCGGCACGTGGCCATCGAAAGGGGCCGTGGTGCACGTTCTTTAAGCGTACGGCAGAGAAGAGAAAAACACGAGCTAGCGGGGGCGTTTCTGTCCGCCTCCGGCGCCCGTCACTACCAATGTAGGATGAACCTTCACGCCCTCTTGCACGGAGTCGTTCGGGTTGGCGATCACCTGCTGGCCCGTGCTCAGCCCCGATAGGATCTCGATTTGGCTCCCAAAGTCCCGGCCCACGGTCACTCGCTGGAAATGAACGACGTTGTTGGAATCCAGCAGCGCGATCAGCGTGCCTTCCGGCCGCACCAGCAGCGTATCGCTCGGCAGCAGCATGGGAGGATCCTTGCGCGGAAGATGCAGGTCCACCTCCACGTACATGCCGGGCATTAGTTTTGCATCCGGGTTGGGCACTTGCACTTCCACCAGAAGCGTCCGGCTGGCCGGGTCCAGGGAGTTGGCGGAACGGGTTACGACGCCCGAAAACTTCCGGTCCGGCAGCTCCGGCGTCGCGAGCGACGCCATCTGGCCGACATGCACATCCTCGGCGCTGGCCTGCGGCACGTTCAGGAAGGTGCGCAGAAGATTGGTTTGGGCGATGCGAAACAGCATCGTGCTGCCCGAGTTGACCAAAGCTCCCACGTCGACATTGCGCTGCGTCACTACGCCGGCGAACGGCGCGCGCACTTTGAGATATCCTTGCATGTCGATCAACCGCGCAAGGTTGGCCTGCATCGCCGAAATATTCCCCTTGGCTGCATCCACGGCTCGCGCCAGCGCCTTCACGTTGGCCGATTGCGCTTGATATTGCGCCTGATACTGATCGTTTTCCTGCTTGGAGACAACGCCGCGCCGCACCAGGTTGTCCCAGCGCGAAGCCGTCACCCTGGCGATGGACTCGTTGGCTTTGCCTTGTTCCAGCGCTGCATTGGCTCGCTCCAGATCGGACTGCGCCTGTTCCAGGGCGGCCTGCGCCTGGCGCACTTGTTGATCCAACTCCGGCGCTTCGACATCGGCCAGCAGTTGGCCGGTGGCGACACGGTCGCCAATGTCCACGTAACGCCGTTGCACATAACCTGACGCGCGCGCCAGGATAGGCGCCTCGGTAACAGCCTGGATATTTCCGGGCAATACGAGATCACCCATCCCGGAGGCTTTCTTGGCCCCAACCACCACCACTTCGGGTAGCGACTCGTGGGCAGCGCTGGCTTCGGCTGTGATCTGCACGTCCCGCCGATGATGAGGAATGTAGCCGGCAAAGAATGCGACCAGGAATATCGCCGCCAGCAGCGCCAGCAACATCGCGATCCTACCGCCGGAGGGCCGTTTAGGATGCTCCAGCGCCGAGTGCGCGCTGTGCGTCTTATCGAGTTGTTTCTTCAGACGCTCGATTTCCGCGCGCAATTCATCTTCGGTGGCCGCGCCGGATGGTTCTATCGGATTATCGGGTTCGTCAATGGTCGATGATGTCATCGTAATTTAGAAAATCTGGAATTCGGATTCCAGCAGCCCCTCGCGCTCTTCTTCCTGGATCTGGCGGTCGTGATCGATGGGCGCCTGCTTGCGCATGTAGCTGTAGACGATCGGTACAATCAGCAGCGTACTCACGGTGGCCAGCAGCAATCCGCCAATCACCGCGCGGCCGAGAGGCGCATTTTGCTCCGCGCCTTCGCCGATCCCGAGTGCCATCGGCAGCATTCCGAGAATCATCGCGGACGCAGTCATCAGCACGGGCCGCAGCCGTGTATATCCGGCTGACAGCGCCGCGGCGCGCGCGCCTTTGCCTTCCATCCGTTCATCATTCGCGAAGACCACCATCAGAATGCTATTGGCGGTGGCCACGCCGATGCACATGATCGCACCCATCAACGATGGCACGCTCAGCGTTGTCTGGGTCACGAACAGCATCCACAAGATGCCGGCCAAGGCGCCGGGCAGGGCAGTGAGAATGATGAATGGGTCTACCCATGATTGAAAATTGACTGTCATCAACAGGTATACCAGAACGATGGCGGCGATGAGGCCCAGGCCCAGACGATAGAATGAGCTCTGCATGGTGGCGGCCTGGCCGCGCAGGATGAGCTGCGTGGTCAGCGGCACTTTTGTCTCTCGCATGATCTTTTCCACCTGCGATGCCACCCCGCCCAGGTCGCGCCGGTCGATGTTCGCATAAACGTCAAAGACCGGCTGCACGTTGTAATGGTTCGCGATCTCGGGGCCGGCGCCGTGTTCAATGGTCGCCAGATTCGACAGCAGTTGGGTTTGGTAGGGCAACGCGCCTGGATTGGCATAAGCGGCTGAACTCTGGCTC
>Ga0209415_10004145_pt1 | contig 26641 bp, 25 predicted proteins | sample PeaSoiSIISIP2007_FD_187696 | JGI IMG/M metagenome (GOLD analysis project Ga0209415, IMG submission 187696) | Peat soil microbial communities from Weissenstadt, Germany - SII-SIP-2007 (SPAdes) (version 2) | ecosystem: Environmental > Terrestrial > Soil > Wetlands > Peat | place: Germany... | reverse complement strand
GCCGCCGTGAACAAATAGCAGCACAGGATTCTGTCGATCTTCGCCGCGGATGGTGACCCATTGGTCGATGCCTCCGAGGTGTACGTACATTGCCTCGTCAACACCCTTTGCGGAGTCAATCGCATACTGCCGCACGTTGCGCTCCCGCAAGAACGAAAGTGTCTGGTCGAACTTTCGATAGTCTGCATCGTCGTAAGCGGCTGCCGTCGTGCTCTCTCGTGCCGCGGATTGTTGCAGCGCTGGATTCTGTGCTGGTGCTGCGACTGACAGGAAGGCAAAGAGGGAGACGTAAACTCCGCAACGAGGCAACATGGGAACTCTCATAGTGGAAGGATACGGATCACGCACGTCGCCAGTTCCCAAGGAGGCATTGATGAAAGCCTCCTCAAGGTGCAATTTTCCTCGGGCCTGCAACTCCTCGGCCAGTACGCGCAAGATGCCTTCCCGATTGCCCTCCCGTACCCACGGCTGGAAGCGGCGATGGCAGGTCCGGTACGATCACTTCCCACTGGGCATCGGTGAGTTCCCATCGTCCTCGCATGGCCTCCTTCTGCCCGTTTTCATACTCGCAGAAAATAGCTAAGTAGGTTCAACCACCGTTTATGAGACAGGTTGTAGTCGCTAGGAATCAAAGAGTGCAGATCTCCCTAGCTACTAGCTACCAACTACTAGCGACTCAGCCCAACGTGATCTGTCGCCAGAAAAGCCTTTCCCAGCTATATCCGCACTCACCGCGTTATCTCTTTAATCTTGAGCGGAAATGCCGATCCCGTGGATTCGGAACGAGCCAAATTGGCCAGCCGCGCCCGCCACGGGGACAAGCTGTCGCAGGTGGACTCCTGCGGTGTGGCGGCTAAGTGTTTCTGTAGCAATAGGTTACGCCTTCCGTCGGTTTGGTGCGCGGGTTGCACTAGACACTCCTGCGTAGCACGAAGGAGCCATGAAAGACATGTACGGCGCAATCATGATAATCCGGCGATTCCGTTACGTGGCCCTTGGTTGCCTGATGCTGAGTGCGAACCTGGCGATGGGACAGTCGCGCAGGATCTCAAAGGATCTGCTACACCTACGCTCAGGACAGTGGGTCAACGTCATCGTCCAGTACAGTGTACCGCCGACGCAAAAGCACTTTCAGGGGGTGGTAGCTAAGGGCGGTTCACTGCAAGAGAACCTGCCCCTCGTCAACGGGGGCGCTTTCACGGTAAAGGCCAGCTCTCTGGCAGCCCTGGCAAATGAACCGGATGTGGCCTACATCTCACCCGATCGCACCGTCACCGCCACCGCAACGGTTACCGATTTCTACGACCAGGCAGTGCTGGCGCCATACGCGTGGTCCCAGAGTTTGAATGGAAGCGGGATCGGCGTGGCGGTGATCGACAGCGGGATCACCAGCGGCAAGGATTTTTCTCCTTTGACCGGCAAGGGCTCGCGGGTCGTCTACAACCAGAGTTTTGTCAGCGGTCAGACTTCGGCTAGTGACGCGTACGGACACGGCACGCACGTCGCCGGGATTATTGCCGGCAACGGAACGAACTCCAAAGGCACGTCTTATACCAAGACCTTCGAGGGCATTGCTTACGGCGTAAACCTGATCAACCTGCGGGTTCTCGATCAGAACGGAGCAGGCAGCGACAGCCAGGTGATTGCAGCGATCCAGAAGGCGATCACTCTGAAGAGCAAGTACAACATTCGCGTCATCAATCTTTCACTTGGCCGCCCGGTTTTCGAAAGCTACAAGCTGGACCCACTTTGCCAGGCAGTGGAGTCGGCGTGGAAGGCGGGCATCATTGTGGTGGTCGCAGCCGGGAATGAGGGCCGCAACAATTCCGCTGGCACCGACGGATACGGGACGATCAGTGCTCCCGGCAACGATCCGTATGTGATCACCGTCGGCGCCATGAAGCCGATGAGCACCGCAACACGCGCTGATGACCTGATCGCCAGTTACAGTTCGAAGGGACCGACTCTGTACGACCATATTGTGAAGCCGGACATCGTGGCTCCGGGCAATATGGCAGCTTCAGTGTTGGCTTCTTCGACGGCAACCCTGGTCAAGAGCTACCCCGGAAACGTGGTCGCGCTTAGTTCCTACAGCACGAGCACAAAAGGTACTTCTGCTTACTTCACTCTGAGCGGCACCAGCATGGCGACGCCGGTAGTGAGCGGAGCCGCGGCCTTGTTGCTGCAGCACACCCCGTCGCTTACGCCCGACCAGGTCAAAGCGCGGCTGATGAAGAGCGCGTACAAGACTTTTCCGCGGGAAAGCACCGCGACCGATCCTTCGACCGGTGACAAGTACACCAGTCAGTACGACATTTTCACGATAGGCGCCGGATACCTCGACATCCAGGCGGCCTTGTCCAGCACCGACCTTGCCCCGTCGACGGTTGGGGTCGCGATGTCCCCGGCCGTGGCCGTGGATTCGAGCGGAAACGTTTATGTGGTCACGAACTCCTCGACGATTTGGGGCGGTGGAGTGGTGTGGGGCACCTCGGTGGTATGGGGAACAGCAGTGTTCGGGACGACGGACGTGAGTGGCAAGTCCGTCCTATGGGGATCTTCTGTGTGCTGGGGCACCGGCACCGACACCGGTTACAGCGTGGTCTGGGGCACGTCGGTAGTGTGGGGAACTTCAACTGAGAGTGCGACCGAGGCAATTTCGATCGCAATCCAGGGGGAGGAGTAAAACCGTGAACAATCAGATGAAAACGGAGACTTCGCCCATGAAAAGCTCACGGCTGGCAGCGACCTTCATAACCATGATTGCGGTCAGCGGATTTGCGATGCTGGGCGGCAGCGCGCTGAAGCTCAATGCCTTGCACCATTACCAATTTCTTTCGTTGCTGGTGATCTCCGCCGTGGCCTCGCGCATGAGAGTGAAGTTGCCGGGTGTGGACGGCAATATGTCCGTCAATCTGCCGTTCATGCTGATCGCGGCAGCACAATTGAGCTTGTTTGAAGCGGTGGTAGTGGCCCTGGTTTCGGCCGGAGTGCAGTGCATTCCGAAAGCAGGCGGAAAATTGCAGCCGGTGAAGATGCTGTTCAGCGTCAGCACCATGGTTCTGGCCGCGGGCGTGGCGGGCATGCTGTTACACAGCGATTGGCTGGCCGGCGCGACCCACCGGATTGCCTCTCTGCCGCTGGTGGCCGCGTGCAGCATGTTTTTCCTGGTCAACACCTTGCCGGTAGCTACGATCATTTCGCTGACTGAAGGTTCCCATCTGCTTCGCATCTGGTCGAGCATCTGCCATCTCTCGTTCCCGTATTACGTAGCCTGCACCGGAGTGACTTCGATTATCACGGCCATGAGCCAGCTCATCGGCTGGCAAGTGCCCTTGGCGATCCTTCCTGTGATGCTGCTGATGTACCGCTGCTACCGGGTGTATTTCGGGCGTGAAAGCCACGACGAGACGGTAGCGATGCGGGTTCGGGCGGCGCGAGCCTAGAGAAGCGCGGCGCTGGATGGCGAGACTCCTTGCTCGGCCGTCCGGCGGCTTACGCATTGGGAAAGGTTAGTCTCTTTGATTCAAAATCCCCGGTCACCGGGGATTTTGAGCGTGATGGCGATATTTCGATAGTAATCACGATAATCTGCGCGGCAAGAGCACGAGGGTTTTCTTGGTGAGCGTTCAGGCTCCCAAATTCGCAAAATCTGGCCGGTCATGCAGTTTCCAGTGGGGCCCTGGATCGTTATCCCGTGCTTTTCTTTGGCAACGCCCCGTTACGTGGTAGGCTTGCTTTGCCGGGGCGGATTCGGGCCCCTTCCTTCTGGTGCCCGGGCAATACTCCCGCAGAGGTCTGCTATGCGGTGCTATAAATCCAGTTTGGCAAAGGTGGCGTTCTCAATCTTGATTGTCGGGGCCCTGGCAGTGCCACGCTCAAATGCGGCCAGCACCGAGAAGAGCCTATATTCGTTTGTGAATCTAACAGACGGCTACGACCCATTCGCCCGGCCTATCTTCATGAACGGTCGACTGTATGGCACGACGACCCTCGGAGGCGCGTACGACTGCGGGATCGTGTATGAACTGGAGCGGACGAAGTCTGGCTGGGTAAAAAGGACGCTCTATACCTTTACCGGAAAGGACGATGGGAAAAACCCCTGGGCGGAGTTGACGAAAGACAGCGCGGGCAATTTGTACGGTACAGCCGGTTATGGCGGCTCCTCCGGAGACGGCGTAGTGTTTGAACTTTTACGCGATTCAAGCGGTGGGTGGGCGGAGAAGTTGCTGCACTCGTTTCGCGGCGATGACGGCGTGGCTCCGCTCGGCGGACTAGTATTTGACTCTGAAGGGAACCTCTATGGAACCACGTTCACCGGAGGCAACCTCAGCCAGTGCGACGGCTACGGGTGCGGAACTGTCTTCCGATTGTCGCCTTCGAATGGCCAATGGACCCTGACTACACTGCATAACTTTGACGGTAACGATGGAGTGTACCCGAGGTCCACTCTCTATCGCGACAGTAAGGGTAATTACTATGGCACGACGCTTGGCGGAGGAAGCACTGGATACGGGGTGGTATATAGGGTATCGCCGTCCAGTGGCGGCGGTTGGACTTTTGCCAGTCTTTACAACGCCCCTCACGGAGATCCTGGGTTTGGCCCAGTTGTGATGGATAAGAAAGGTAACATTTACGGCACCAACTCCGGGGGAGAGGACCTAGGATACGTATACGAGCTTACGCCGTCGGGCAAGAGTTGGAAGGGGAAAGTAATTTACACCTTTCCTGGTGGTTCAAACGGTAAATACCCCATCGCCGGGGTAGTATTGAGCCCGCATGGCGAACTTTATGGCACTACACTATTTGGGGGCGTAAGTGGAGCTGGCACCGTATTCAGACTGGTGCGTTCGGGTGACACGTGGAATGAATCGGTGCTATTTAGCTTCGACGGGGCGGATGGCTACCAGCCTTTCTCCAGTTTGACCTGGCAAAAATCCACCAGCCTCATTGGAACGACTGCAGGCGGTGGCGGAGGATCGTGCCCGCTTAGTGGGTGTGGCGTGGTTTTCGAAATTACACCGTAGTCATCATCGAGTGGTGCGCTCGAAAACTGGTTGGACACCGCCGACATTGTCAGAGAGGCGATGTATCGCCAATTCGGCCTGCTGCAACGGCAGTAGTATCGGAACCGGGAAATTGCCCGCATCTACAATGTCAGCCACAACACGATTCAAGGCTCAGCGCGTGAGCCAGTCTACCCGAGATGGGCACAAGTCAACTTCCGTTACCAGGCCTTCTCACAACTTTGCGCCGTCTGTTCGCCGGGAGCTACGGGGCGGTCTTCGAGCTTTCGCCGGTGACCAACGGCTGTACTAAGCTACAAGCTATTGCAGAAAAGTGAGCTCGCGGTTTCCTCAGCGGCTAAAGTCCCCGTCTTTTGCGGGCCTCAGCGGCACGTGAACAAAAGCCCACCTCAGGCGCTAAGGATAGTCTGATTAAGTCCTCAGCCCAGAAAAGCAGGTTTCTCGACTTCGCAAAATGGCTGGAAAGACGCCATTTTGCTGTGCTCGAAATGACAGAGATCAGGGTTATTCAGAGTTTCCCTAAAGCGCGAACGAGTTTTCAATGACTTAACGGCACGAGTGAACTCGTGCCCTTCCCGGCCGGACGCAACCCCAGACTTTTCTCGCAGGCGTGTGAAGCCGGACCGCTTACGCGCGAGATCCCTCGCTTCGCCTGAGAAACGGCTTCGCTCGGGATGACGCCAACGAAGAACGTTGTTTTTGCCGGGCTGAAGCCGGGCGCTTCCACGCCGATGCGCAAGAATTTCCTGTTCCCCAAAAGGAATGCGACAAAGTTCGAAGTGAGCCTGAATGACCTCATGGTTACCGAAGTTTCTCCCACCTTCTGCAAGTAATGGCTCTCGCCCGGCTTAGCTGATTCAATAGAGCTATCGAGCTGTAAATATGTCGCTCCTGCCAGGGGAAGTGGTGTGCCAAGGGGTTGAGGTGCGTCTTGCTTCCGAGATACCCCAAGGGAGATCACTACGCTATCCGGACTGGCAAAACTCGCAGCCAAGATCTTGATTACCGTTCTGCTCGGCGGCCTTCTGGGAGCGACCTTGGTCCGCCTGGCGCCGGGCTTTGGCGTGGACGAAGAGGAATTGGACTCACGCCTCAGTAAGGAAAGCATCCAGGCGCTGCGGGCATCGCACGCCTACGACGATCGTCTTGGCGTCTTCTACCTCGATTATCTGAACCGGATGGCCCACGGCGACTTGGGGAATTCGCGAACGTTAGATCGGCCCGTTTCTCAACTGGTGGCTGAGCGCCTGCCGGAGACTCTGAAGTCGGTCGGCCTGGGGCTGGCGTTGGGCTGGAGTCTCGGTTTCCTGTTGGCGGTCGCGGTAGTGATGTCGAGAGCCTGGTATCTCGACCTGCTAAGCAGTCTGCTGGTGGGAGTCTTACTCTGCCTGCCGGCGGCCGTTCTTGCGCTGCTGTTTGTGCTGGCGCAAGCGCCGGTGCGCCTGCTGCTCGGACTGGTGGTCTTTCCCAAAATCTTTCGCTATTCACGAAATCTGCTGGCGCGAAGCTCATCTCTGCCGCACGTGCTGACGGCGCGGGCCAAAGGCCTGGGAAACATGCGTGTACTGCTATGGCACATTCTGCCGACTGCCACGCCGCAACTGCTGGCGCTGGCCGGCGTTTCGGCCAGCGTGGCGTTCACGGCCGCGATCCCCATGGAGGCGCTGTGCGACATTCCAGGAATCGGCCAACTGGCATGGAAAGCCGCTCTCGGACGCGATGTAGCTCTGCTCATCAATCTCACCATGATTGTGACCCTGGTGACGCTGGTGGCGAATTCGGCCTCCGATTTTATGGGCAAATCTTTTCGGGTGAGCGAAGCATGAAGTGGGCGCGCATAGCCGCGATTGTTTTTCTGCTGACGGTCTCCGCCGCGTGCCTGCTGGCGGATTTCGTGGCCCCGGCATCGTACGCGCACCAGTTCCGGGATCTGCCGGACGCGCCGCCGTCTCGCCAACATTTGCTGGGAACCGACGACCTAGGGCGCGACCGCTTTTCCCGAGTGCTCTATGGGACGCGCGTATCGTTGCTATTGGCGCCGGCGGCCGCCCTGCTCTCGAGCTTGCTGGCGGCATTCATCGGAGGCATCGCCGGGTTTGCCGGCGGCTGGCTGGAGCGCTGCGTGATGGCGGGAACGGATCTTTTTCTGTCGCTGCCCTGGCTGTTCCTGCTGATCACGGTGCGGGCGCTTATGCCGCTGAATGTGTCGCCGATCATCTCTGTCGTAATTACTTTCGCCTTGCTCGGATGCCTGGGATGGGCAGGCGCGGCCCGTGTTATCTGCGCCGATGCCCGGGCCCTGGCACGATCGGATTTCATTCTTCTGGCCCGCGCTTCGGGCAGCAGCGGCTTCCGGCTTCTATGGCGTCATCTGGTGCCCAACCTGAAACCCGTGCTCTATGCGCAATTCTGGATTTCCGTCCCAGTTTTCATTCTGACCGAAGCCAACCTCGGAATTCTCGGCTTGGGCGTGGCGGAACCGCTGCCTTCCTGGGGCAGCCTGCTGCGCGAACTGGAGAGTTTCTCAACCGTCACTGGGCAGCCGTGGCAGCTGGTTCCACTCATTCTGTTCATCGTTGTCGTGAGTAGCTTTCATCTTGTTCTGACGAAAGAGGAGTTGCCGGCATGAAAAAAGTTCTGGTTGTTCTCGGTCTGTTCATTCTGGTTGTCCTGGGATCGAGCAGCGTACTGGCGCAATCTGGGGGAGAGTTGCGCTTTTGTTTACGCTCGGAGCCGAAAACGTTCAACCCGCTGCTCGCGGCCGATGACTCTTCCGAAACCATTCGCTATCTGACCGGAGGCGTGCTCATGCGCGTGAACCGGCTGACGCAGGAGCTGGAACCCGAGCTGGCAGAATCGTGGAAGGTCACGAATGGCGGAAAGACCATCACCTTCCAATTGCACGATGGCCTGCATTTCTCGGATGGGACGGCATTTTCGGCTGATGATGTGGCGTTCACCATCCAGCAGCTCATGGATCCGGCGTTGCACTCGCCGACAGGAGACTCTTTCCGCGCCGGAGAAGGAACGGTGGAAACCCGGGTTCTGCCCAAGAACCGCGTTGCCATCACCTTCCCGGCGCCCATCGCTGGCCTGGACAGACTGTTTGACCAGGTGGCAATCATGTCTGTGACGTCGCCGCAAAGAGAGATGGCGGTACTTGGAGCGTATTATGTCGCCGAGAATAAAGCCGGGTCCTATATTCTCCTGAAGCGGAACCCTTATTATTGGAGAAAAGATCCGGTCGGCCGCCCGCTGCCCTACATTGATTCCGTCCACCTCGACATACAGCAAAATCGGGACGTTGAGATGCTGCGCCTGGTTCGTGGACAGATTGATTTCATCAACTCGATCGACGCCGAGTATTTCGACAAAGTAGTTTCTCAAGATCCGGCGATGGCCCACGATGCGGGTGTGTCGCTGGACTCCGAGCAGATTTGGTTCAACCAGGTTTCCAGTTCTCCGCTGCCCTCATACAAGAAGGCGTGGTTCACGTCCACGAACTTCCGGCGCGCGATCTCTGAAGCCATCAACCGCGAAGACATGGCGCGCATCGTATTTCGCGGACACGCCCGTCCAGCGGTGGGGCCGGTATCGCCGGCCAACAAATTCTGGTTCAACTCCAAACTGCAGTCGCATCCCTTTGACCAGAAATCCGCCTTGCAGCGCCTTGCGCAAGACGGCTTCCGTCTACAGGGCGGCGTGTTGCGCGACCACGATGGCCACGCGGTCGAGTTCTCGGTAATCACCAACGCGGGCAACAAATACCGTGAGCGCATGGCGACGATGATTCAGCAGGATCTGACTGGCATCGGCATCAAGCTGAATGTCGTTACGCTGGATTTCCCCTCGCTCATCGAACGCATCACCCGTACCTTCGACTATGAGGCTTGCCTGCTCGGCCTGGTCAACGACGATCTGGACCCGAATTCGGAGATGAACGTGTGGCTTAGTTCCTCCGATACCCATCAGTGGAATCCGAGTGAGAAGACGCCGGCGACGGCCTGGGAAGCGGAGATTGACAAACTGATGCGGGCGCAGGCGTCCAACCCGAATCCGAAGAAGCGCAAAGAATACTACGACAAGGTGCAGGAGATCGCGTGGCAGCAAGAGCCGTTCATTTACCTGGTGAACAAGAATGCATTGTCGGCGGTCTCGGCTGCGGTGCACAACGTGCATCCGGTTGTGCTCCGGCCGCAGGTGTACTGGAACATGGATGAACTCACATTGGGCAACGAAGTAGCCAGGAACCGGTAATGGGCGAGCTACCGCTACTACTGGCAAAATTGTCGGTCAGCTATCCTGGCAAGCCCCCGGTGTTGCGCGACCTTTCGCTCGACCTGGGCAGACGGGAAATCCTGGGGTTGGTCGGGGAGAGTGGCTGCGGCAAAAGCACGCTGGCGCTGGCTATCTTGCGGCTTCTCTATTTGAAGAGAGCGTCAGCCGAGGGTTCGATTTACTTCAATGGCCGCGACCTGATGGCGCTCGGCGAAGGTGAAATGCGTGCTCTTCGCGGCAAAGAAATTGGCCTCATTCTGCAAAGCCCGATGTCCTCGCTGAATCCGGCGCTGCGCATCGGCACGCAATTGAAGGAAGCCTGGAAAGTCCACCGGCGAGGCTCGCGCGATGAGTGCCGGCAGGCACTGCTCGACTCGCTGGAAGACGTGAGCCTGCCCAGGGATGAGAGCTTTCTGCGGCGGTATCCGTCGCAACTGAGCGTGGGCCAGGCGCAGCGTGTGCTGATTGCGATGGCGGTGTTGCATCGTCCGCCGTTGCTGATTGCCGATGAACCCACCAGCGCGCTCGACCTGATCACACAGGCGGAGATACTGCAGCTTTTCGCCAGCCTGAGCGTGAAGTTCGGCATGAGCATCCTCTATATTTCACACGACTTGCTGTCGGTCGCGACCATCGCGCAGCGCGTGGCAGTCATCCATCAGGGTGAAATCGTGGAGTGCCAAAAAACGGCCGAGGTCTTCCAGGCGCCGGTGCATCCTTACACCCGGCAACTGATTCAGGCCCTTCCTGTAGTGCCGCGTCTTGCGGCCGCCGGGGCAGGCAGCCAATAGCTTGCCAGTCCAACCGGCATAACCCATCGCGGCAATGCAATTTCATTTCGGAACGTCGTTTCCCCCCTCCCCACCCGGCCTGAGTCGTACAATTGAAAAGGTCATTTAAGGCATGCCAACGTGCGCCACGTCACAGCGTCATAGCGCTTCCAGCATGTAAATTCGATAGCACCGCGGGAAAGGACTCTCAGCCATGGCACGTGTCATTGAAGTAACCGACTTAATCTTGCGCGACGCCCACCAGAGCTTGCTTGCCACTCGCATGGCGACGGAGGACATGATTCCGGCCTGCGAAGACCTCGACAACGCCGGCTATTGGTCGCTGGAGTGCTGGGGAGGCGCAACCTTCGACGCGTGCATTCGTTTTCTGAACGAAGATCCCTGGGAACGGCTGCGCACATTTCGCAAGTTGCTGCCGAAATCCAGGCTGCAGATGCTGCTTCGAGGCCAAAACTTATTGGGGTACAGGCACTATGAGGACGGCGTAGTCGAGCGCTTTGTCGAGAAGGCGGCGCTGAATGGGATCGACGTGTTTCGCATCTTCGATGCCCTGAATGACCTGCGGAACCTGAAGACCAGCGTGCAGGCAGTCAAGAAGACCGGCAAACATGCCCAGGGGGCGATTTCTTACACCATCAGTCCGGTGCACACGATTGCAGCTTTTGTTGAGATGGCCCTGCGGATGAAGGAAATGGGTTGCGATTCCATCTGCATCAAGGACATGGCTGGTCTCTTGAAGCCGCAACCCGCCTACGATTTAGTCAAGGGGATCAAACAGAAGTGCGGCTCCGAGACTCTGGTGCACGTCCACACCCACGCCACCACTGGCGTGACGCTGGTGGCGGTGATGAAAGCGGTGGAAGCGGGTTGCGACATCGTCGACACGGCGATTAGTTCGCTCTCTCTGGGTCCCGGGCATAACCCAACGGAGAGCTTCGTGGAAATGCTGGAGGGTACGGGGTTCACAACCCGGCTCGACATGGAGAGAATCCAACGGGTCAAGCAGCACTTTGCGAAAATCCGGCCGCGCTACCGCGAGTTTCTCAGTGACATCACAGGGGTGGAAACGGAGATCTTCAAGAGCCAGATCCCGGGTGGAATGATCTCCAACATGGAGAGTCAACTCAAGGGACAAGGCGCGGGAGACAAATTGCAGGAAGTTTTGGACGAAGTGCCCAGAGTACGCACAGACTCAGGCTATCCGCCGCTGGTGACGCCCTCCAGTCAGATCGTCGGCACCCAGGCCGTGTTCAATGTGTTGATGGGGAAGTACAAGGCGATGACCGGGGAATTTGCCGACCTGATGCTCGGCTACTATGGGGCTACTCTCGGAGAGAAAGACCCGGAAGTGTTGAAGAAAGCGGCTGAACATGCCAAGAAACCGCCAATTACCTGCCGTCCCGCCGACTTGTTGAAACCGGAGTGGGCGCATCTGCGTTCGGAGGCACTGGCTCTTCCAGGCTGTAACGGCAGCGACGAAGATGTCCTCACTTATGCGATGTTCCCGCAGGTCGCGCCCAAGTTCTTTAAGAGCCGCGGCGAGGGTCCGAAGAACCTGGGCAGGGATTTGCAAAAGAAAGTTGAGGCCACGACCGCTTCGAAGACCGATGGCAAGGGCAATTCCCAGCCGGAACTGAGCCACCCGGTTACATACGTGATAACGCTTGATGGCAAGGAACACAAGGTAACCGTCACGGCGGCGAAGTAATTCGGAGTCGCGCTCGTCAATCCGGCGAGAAGGAGCAACGATGTCCACACAACTAACCAAGCCGACGCACAAGACGATGGCAGAAAGAATTTCTGACCTTCGAGCTAAACGCTCCGAACTGGAATTGGGGGGCGGCAAAGACCGGATTGAGAAACAACACGCGGGCGGCAAACTTACGGCGCGCGAGCGCGTGGAAAAGCTCGTGGACCCGGGCACCTTCCAGGAAATCGGGATCTTCGCGCAGCACCGTTCCACATACTTCGGCATGGCGGAAAAAGAGTTTCCCGCCGATGGCGTAGCCACGGGATGCGCGATGATCGACGGGCGGCTGGTTCATTTGGCCAGCCAGGATTTCACCGTAGCCGGCGGCGCCGCCGGTGAGGTGCACTGTGACAAGATTTCGGAAATGATGCAGCTCTCGCTTAAAACGGGTACGCCATTTATCTTCATCAATGACTCGGGCGGGGCGCGGGTGCAGGAGGGGATCGACAGTCTCGCGGGTTACGGAAGAGTTTTTTACAACAATGTAATGCTCTCGGGTACGGTGCCTCAGATCTCATTGGTGTGCGGTCCTTGCGCCGGAGGCGCAGCCTACAGCCCCGCACTGACTGACTTCGTCATTCAGACCCAGCGCGCGCAGATGTTTATCACCGGGCCCCAAGTCATCAAGCAAGTGACCGGCGAAGTCGTAACCCCGGAAGAACTCGGCGGTCCGGCTGCGCAGATGAATAACTCCGGTGTCGTTCACCTGGTCGCGGAGGACGACGAAGAAGCGCTTTATTTGTGCCGCCGTCTGCTGAGTTTCATGCCGTCGAACAATCTTGAAGACCCACCGCGGCTGAGCCACGATCTGCCGTTGGACTCAGATCCGGAATTGAACGAAATAGTGCCCGTGGAGAGCAAGGTTGCTTACGACGTGCGCGGGGTGATCGTGAGCGTGCTCGACCACCAGGACTTCATGGAGATTCAGCCCGGCTTTGCTCCCAATATCGTGATCGGATTCGGGCGGCTCCAGGGACGGCCGGTGGGAATCATCGCCAATCAACCGGCGGCTCTCGCGGGTGCGCTTGACATCAATGCTTCCGACAAAGCTTCCCGGTTTATTCGCTTCTGCAATGCGTTCAACATTCCGCTGGTCACGTTTGTTGACGTTCCCGGCTTCTTGCCCGGAGTGGAGCAGGAGTATGGTGGCATCATTCGCCATGGAGCAAAGATGCTTTTCGCCTACTCCGCAGCGACGGTGCCGAAGTTGACCGTAGTGCTGCGAAAAGCCTATGGCGGGGCGTACCTGGCCATGTGCGGCAAAGATCTGGGCGCCGACCGTGTAGTCGCGTGGCCCACGGCGGAAATCGCGGTCATGGGGGCGGAGGGCGCGGCAGAGATTGTGTTCCGGAGGGAGATCGAGTCTGCAGACGACAAAACAGCGCGGCGGAAGGAGTTGATCGATCTTTACCGCGAGACGTTCGCGAACCCATACGTATCGGGAGGAAGGCGCTTGGTGGACGACATTATCGAGCCCGCCGACACCAGAAAATATCTGGCATTGGCTCTCGAAGCCTTGCATACGAAGCGCGATTTCCGTCCGCCCAAGAAACACGGACTGATTCCGCTTTAGGAGCGTGTTGAAAAACCAAAGCCTTGTCATTCCGAGGAGCGCAGCGACGAGAGCCTGTCCTGAGCGAAGTCGAAGGAAATCTGCAGTTTCCTCGAGTTGTGAAGAACTGCAGATCCCTCGCTTCGCTCGGCATGACAACAAGAAAAAAATGAAATGGCGCTGCTGTTGATCCAATTCGATGGCACGACGTTGTTGCTCATTGCCCTGCTCGTACTTGTCGGCTGGGTAGCGATGTACGTCAGCGCGCGCCGAATGTTGAAGCGCACGATCGAGGATTTCCGCCGCGAAATGGACGAGCGAGTCAACTCGCTCCTGCTTTCGATCAAGGCGGCCCAGGCTCAGGCCGAGGGAACCAGGAAATCCGTTGCCGCCGCTAGTCCGGCTCAACCGCTAGCGAAACCACAATCGACGCCGGTTGCTGTTCCGGGTCCACAGCCAGTTTCCCATGCGGTAGAAGAACCTCAGGAAGTCCCATCGGACGTGTTACTGGTGATCGCCGCCGCGGTTACGGCATTCCTCGGCAAGAAAGTGCGGGTGCGTTCGTCGAAGATGCTGCAGACTCCGTACGAGATCGTGAATCCGTGGGTGCAGCAGGGGCGCGTCGTAATTCAGGCCTCACACAACCTGGGCCCAAGAAGTCATTGAGGAAGAAGTCACTGAACAAGAGGTCACTGAGTAAGAGGCCACCGGAACTGATATGAGCGTTCGACGAGGAGTCCGGCTTTGAAGCTTCAGATCGGGATCGACGGAAAGACCTACGAAGTCGACGTGGAAGTCCTTGAGGACGACCATGTCGTCCGCGCGCCGGGATATCTTCCTCCTTATCCCGGTTCCGCGACGGTGCCCTCGGTTCGCGCCGCAACCGCTCCCAAGCCGTCCCACGCCCCAGAAACCCATGTCAACGAATCCAAGGTCTGCCGCAGCCCTGTGGCCGGAGTCGTGCTGCGAGTGAATGTGCAGCCGGAGCAGCAACTCCAACCTCATGATCTGATGATCGTGCTGGAAGCCATGAAGATGGAAACCAACGTCACCGCCCCTGTGGCTGGCAAAGTCAAATCTGTGATGGCCCGGCCCGGCGATGGCGTGAAGGTCAACCAGGTTCTGGTCGAGTTCGAATAGCTCCCAGTGGCGCTTGAGCGCTCTGGCAGCAAACACCCCTACCCTCTTACCGTCAGCACCGGACAAGGCGCTGCGCCAACGACCTCAGCAGCAACCGACCCCGGCATGTGCGCCTTCCATGCCGCTGCTGTCGGCTTTGACACGCCCAACACGATCAAGTCGGCCTCTCGTTCCTGGGCGCAGCGCAAAATCCCTTCCGCGGGAAAGTCAAAGCCCACGAGAAATTGCGGGTTGCACGACGCATCAGTTGGCATCAGGGCCTCTAACCGTTTCCGCATGTTGTGTTCGAGAGACTCCTTATGTTGCCAAGGCACTAGCGGAATCATGTGCAGCAAGATTAGCGTGGCTTCATTCTCTTCTGCCAGCGACAGCGCGTACGGCAACGCATGCCGCGAAGGTTCCGAGAAATCGGTGGGGAAGAGGATTTGCTTAAGCCGCCAGTTGGTACTCCTGGCCTCTGGGATGTGGGGACCGATGGTCAAGACAGGGCAGGTGGCCTGCCGGTAAACTTTCTCCGCTTCCGACCCGAGCACCAGTTTCTTCAGACCGTGGCGTCCGTGAGTTCCCATCACTAGAAGGTCGATCTCATTCTTCCGAACAACGTCCGAGATCACGTCCCACAGTTCCCCACGCCGGAGGATTTCTTCATGGGCGACGTTGCCGAATGAACTGGCCGGCACAAAGTCGGCTATGTTCTTTTTGGCATTCTTCCAGAAGAGATCGAATTCCATCGGAATGGGCTCCAAAGGCATGCTGAGATATGGCTCGGGAGGGACCGCGTGGACGACGAAGATTTTTGCGCCATACCAGCCAGCCAGGGCCGTGGCGTAGGCCAGGGCAGCGCTGGAAACCTGCGAAAAATCGGTTGTAAAGAGGATGTTGCTGAGCGTGATACGAGCCGTAACCTGGGGAGCCTGCATGGGATCGCCTCCTCGCCACATGGCGAATTCAGGACCTCCGTAATCATTATTCTCCTGCTTTGCTACATCTCTCTGTGACGGCTATCACCGCCCATTGTGCGGGGGTGGCAGACCGCGAATGGCTTAAAACCCTCGGGTTTGCGAATCCTCACGCCTTCGTTGCGAATCATATGCAGAGCTAAGCAGGTGTGTTTTCATAGGCAAAAGCAGCTGCTAGCGCCATCAAATTTTCAACAACTGCAGTCCTGTTCGAAGCATCTAGGGTAGGACGTACCGCGACTGTTTAGGGATCAGACGCGACATTGTGCCAAGGAGCAGTCCATGAGCGCCAGTCTGGCAGAAAGATCAACGTATCCAGCTACCAACGTGTTTCGGGAACGTTTTGCGGAGATTCGCGCGACGACCATGCGCATCACCGAGGCGCTCTCTGCCGAAGACCACATGCTGCAATCCATGCCGGATGCAAGTCCAACCAAATGGCACCTGGCTCACACTACATGGTTCTTCGAGACATTCATTCTCGAGTCGTACGCCACCGGTTACAGACCGTTCGATTCGCGCTTCAAATACCTGTTCAATTCTTACTACAAGCAACTCGGTGGGCATCCCTATCGCGGGGCGCGGGGATTGATGTCGCGGCCGAGCCTGGAACAAGTCCATGCGTATCGGGCTCACGTCGACGCTGCGGTGAAGGAGTTTCTCGAGAATGCGAGCGATGTGGTGCTCGATCTCATCGAATTGGGGCTGAATCACGAGCAACAGCATCAGGAGCTCATCCTGACCGACATTAAGCATGGACTTTGGTCCGGCCCGCTGCGGCCCGAGCCGATGACAAATGCCAGTTCTGGCGCCTCCGTGTCGCGCTTAGACTGGACTGAAATTGAAGGCGGCATTCACCTCGTGGGCCATGACGGTCGCGGCTTTGCATTCGACAATGAAAGCCCTCGTCACGAAGTTTTGCTGCGGCCATTTCAGATCGCGTCACGAGCCGTGACCAGCGCCGAGTACCTGGAGTTCATGCAGGATGGCGGCTATCGTCGTCCGGATTTGTGGCTCTCGGATGGCTGGGACATGGTATGCGCGCAAGGCTGGAACGCGCCCTTGTACTGGGAGCTACGCGACGATGCCTGGTGGCGGTTCGTCCTGAACGGAACTGCAGAAGCTGGCCTAAAGGCAGTCGATCCGGCTGAGCCTGTCTGTCACATCAGTTTCTACGAAGCGGATGCTTATGCTCGTTGGCGTGGGGCGCGGCTGCCGAGCGAGGAAGAATGGGAAATCGCCGCCGTTCGCGCGCCGGCTAAGGGGACCCTGCTCGAGGACCAGGTCCTTCATCCGCAACCCGCCCGCGCCGAGGGTTATCGGCAGGTATTGGGCGACGTTTGGGAGTGGACCGCCAGCCCCTACCTCGCATACCCCGGATTCAAGCCGGCCGCAGGCGCTGTCGGCGAGTACAACGGAAAGTTCATGTGCAATCAGTTCGTGCTGCGCGGCGGATCGTGCGCGACTCCGGCCAGTCATATCCGCGCCACCTACCGCAATTTTTTCCCGCCACACGCGCGGTGGCAATTCTCAGGAATCAGGTTGGCGAAATGATAGCTCGGGAACTCATTGCAATCTCGCCTTTAGCGGAGGATGTGGCCGAGGGGTTGACCCAGTGGCCCAAATCAGTTCCGTCAAAGTGGTTCTACGATGCCGCGGGCTCTGCTTTGTTCGAGGAAATCACACGTCTGCCCGAGTATTACCTGACCCGCACGGAGCTGGAAATTCTGCGCCAAGAGGCGGGGGGAATGGCGCGTGCCCTGGAACCGGGGATCACCGTCGTGGAACTGGGTTCGGGCACCGCCGCCAAGACCTGCACGTTGTTACAAGCGCTGTCCCGCCGGCAGATGCGGGTTCCGTACTTTCCCGTGGACATTTCTTCGGCTGCTCTGGCCGAGGCGCAGGAGAGAGTTGAGGCGCAATGTCCTCAGGTCGGGGTCCGGCCGGTGGTCGCGGATTTCGGCGATGGATTCGGTTTCCTGCGTGATATTCCGGGGCGGAAGCTGGTTCTATATTTGGGATCGAGCATTGGCAACTTCGTCCCGGAAGCCGCCATTGCGATGCTGACTGAGATTCGCCAACAACTCGCGCCAGGCGATGCTCTGCTGCTGGGGACGGACCTGGTCAAGGACCCGGCAATTCTCGTGCCTGCCTACCACGACGCGCAGGGCGTGACCGAAGAATTCAACAAGAACATCTTGCGGAGAATCAATCGGGAACTGGGGGCGAATTTCGATCTCGACGGTTTCCGTCATATTGCACGCTGGAATGCAGCTGAGTCCCGAATGGAAATGCACCTGGAAAGTTTGCGCACCCAGTCCGTGAACGTCAGCATGTTACGCATGAGCGTAAAGCTGGAGGCGGGCGAGCCTATTCACACGGAGAAGAGCTATAAGTACACGCTGTCGATGGTGCGAGATATGTTGGAGCCCTCCGGATTTGAGCTGGATCGGACCTGGTTCGATGACCGAAAGTGGTTCGCGCTGCACCTGGCGCGAGTGTGACGGTTCGATCTCAGTGATGCAGAATGTTAAGCGGCTTCAACTGCTGGAAGACACTCCCGAAAGGAAGAAAAAGAACGGAGCTTGCCCGCAGGTTCACTCCCTTTCTCTTTTCCCGCACCCAGACTTAACTGGTAGAACGATTAAGCACTGTGACACGTATCACTGCGAAGCAGAAGAGGGCACAATTAGGCTGTTGAATGACCGACGTAACCTGTGGCATAGTTGCTCACCGTGCGTAAACGATTAAGCAGGGACGTAAGCGAAATAGCACTCGCGGTGGTCTGTAGGCTGGGAAAGTGAAAGGAGATAACCGAGAAGAATGCTGCAGCAGCCGCACCAGGCAGACTTGGCGGCATGAAGGGCGGCAAGGCCCGGGCAGACAGACTTACACCCGAGGAACGGACCGAGTTCGCGAAGAAGGCCGCGAGCGCCAACTGGAACCCTGCGCAGTGATCGAGAAAGGCGCGTTATGGCAACGAACCTCGTAGAACTGAATGCTGGCGGAGGTCAAGGAACCAACGGACAACCACCGCAGCCACGCAAGCCGACCTGTGTTCCGGGTTCGGGATACGATGAAAGCACCAAAGTCTTGCAAGCTATTTCCGCGTCCAGAAATCGACCTCTGTTCGCGCTAATCTCAGACTTCATAGACAAAGACGTTTCGAAGGACGTCCATAGCTGGAAAAAGGAACTCCGGGGAATTGGATCGGCCGGACCGTTAGATGTTCTCATCCAATCCCCTGGGGGTCAGTTAACGCCTCGCGTGCCAATGGATAACAATTTCTACAATGTGGCCTATAGTTCGGCTATAAACACCACATATTGTGTGGTGGTTGCTTACCACACAAGAGTACACTTACCTTAGTGAGGGGGTAACGCCGCAGAAGCGTACCTTGGTCACATGCGCCACTCCCCAAGGGAGTGCAGAATTTTGTGGTGAGGTTTCAACCCATGTCAACGATGAAAACACTCGACGAGGAGCTTTTATCCGGTATCGCTCCCGGGACCTGGGCTGCCATCTCGTCCGACCAAACAACTGTTGTTGCGACCGGGCAGACTGTCGAAGAAGTAGTTAAAGCGGCCCACCAAAAGGGGGAGGAGACACCCTTCATTGTGCGCGTCCCATTGGAAAACTCAGCTCTGATTCTGTGAGCACGCAAGCTTGGCCCGCTATCAGATTCCGTACACTCCGTTTCCCGTTCCTGGCCCGAGGCCGATAGCACAGCCTCTCGTTGCGGTTCCTTCCGTGCCGACTTACAGGCCAGTTGTGCCAGTGCGTTTGGACTTCGCTGGGAAGCTTTGGGCTACATATGCAATTGTGGATTCTGGGGCGGATCAGTGCATTTTCCCAAGTTACATTGTTGGGTTGCTTTCACTGAACGTTCAGACCGCACGAGTGTCCACCTTTCAGGGCGCAGGCTCAGTGAATCAAGTGTCGGTTTTCTTCGATGATATTGGCGTGAGCGTTGGCAATGTACCGAGATTTACTGCCACCGTGGCGTTCTCTGCCGCGATGAACCAATGTGGGTTTGGCCTTTTGGGTCAAAACGGATTCTTTGACCGCTTCAAGGTTGACTTCGATCTGCCCAAGAAGTTCTTCTACGTGGAAGACCCGGAATGACCCGTCCATTCCTAGCCACATAGGGTGTGGAAATCAAAGTGGCCCACTACCCTAGCTTTCCTTAACGTCGAGAACCTATTCAGTTCCAGCGAAATGAGATCGCTCGCGGCAATGGAGTGATCTCCGCGGTGACAAGACATAAAGTGTGGTTCGTCATCGAGGCCAACGGCTTCTAGTCTTTGAGCATGAGCTTTAGTCCGTCATTGGTCGCGCCAGCGAGAATGGACCTGCAATCGTTGACAATCCAGTTCGCGCCGGCCTCTTTTAATTCCGCATCGGAAACCGTGGTTCGCAGCGCGACAACCCGAACGTCCGCAGCCTTTCCGGATCGAATGCCCGCGGGAACATCTTCCACGACGACGCACTCCTCCGCAGGGAAACCCAGGGAAGATGCACCTTTCAAATAAGGCTCGGGATCAGGCTTTCCCTTCTTCACATCGTCGGCAGTGACTATGCGGCCGGGATTCGGCAGTCCCGCAGCTCGCAGTCGTGCTTCGGCCAGCCTCCGGGTGCATGAGGTCACGATGGTCCACCGATCCGGCGGAAGCGCACTGAGCAGTTCCCGCGCTCCCGGCAAGGCCACAACGCCTTCCAGATCCTCAATTTCGCGGCGCTCGACTTCGCGGTTCTCGAGTTCGTGGTTCGCGTGGGGAAGGTATTCGCGGATGGTCGCAATACTGGGACGTCCATGCGCCTTCCGCACGACTTTCTGCGGATCGAAACCGTGCTCGGTTGCCCACTCGGTCCAAACGCGAGTGACCGCGGGAGTGGAATCGATCAGCACGCCGTCCAGGTCAAACAGCAGCCCGCGGCAGGCGATCGAAGCCATGCACCACGATAACAGAATCTCAGTGTGCGGCAGCTAACAGTGAGCCGACGCCAGGTTTGTAGCCGTAGAAGTCGGCGACAGTGTGCAGGTGCTCGATGATCTGCTCGTCATACTGCTGCTTGAGCGAATCGGTGAGCAGATTGTGTTGCGCGTTAGGATCGCGGATCAGATCGAACAGGAAGCTTTGCGCCGGCGAATCATAAGTCGTAAATAAGAACCTACCGTTTTCCGTGAGCAAGCCGTACACGGCGCGTTCGTCCGAGGCGAGAAAAAGTTCCTCGCGCCGATATTGATCCAGTTCGTCCTTCGTCTCGACGAACAAGGGATGTCCGAAGATGAGGTTTAGACGGATCGGCCGATGGCCGAGCAGGTAATAGAGCGATGGAGTGATGTCGGTCAGTGCGGATATGTGGCTGTCGTCGTAACGCACCCGGCCCCGCAGGTTGGCGGGCAGGTGAACGATCAGAGGCACACGCATGATTTCGGGATAAATAGTTGTCGAATGGCTGTAGCGGCCAAATTCGCCTGTCGCGTCGCCGTGATCCGAGGCCACAATGATGATGCTCTTATCGTACAGGCCTCGTGTTTTCAGGTAAGCGAAGAAAGGACCGAGGCAATTATCCACCTGGTGAATCTCGTATGCGATCCGGTTGTTGAAGCCCGACCGCATCCGCCAGTTGTTTGCGGTCATTCTTGGCATATTGTTGTTGGCGAACTGGTGGACGTTCATGGGCTGCGCGTAAAACAGCACCGGGCGCGTCTTGTCGGCGCGCACGTCGAGTGCAGCTTCGGTTTCGTGAATAGTGGAGCAAACCTCAAAGCGGTTCCACAGAGGCTTGTCGCTGTCGAGCTTAATCAGATCATCGTTCGGTGAGAGGATCTGGCTCAACACCGTGTCAAAACTAACGATCATTTGGTAGCCATCGGTGTTGGCCAGCTTCTCCAAACCGTTCACCTTGGAGAACGGCTGCATATAGTGCGCGTGCAGCAACATGGCGCCCGACCATATGGCGGGCTCGGAAAGCGTGGTTCCGGCATACTGCGTATACGCGTTGCGAACCACAATGCTGTCGCGGGCAAAGGCGTCCAGGTTGGGCGTGAAATCCACTTGCGGATTGTAAGCGCCGAGGTAATCGGGACGAACCGAGTCGATTACGAGGATAAAAATATTCGGCCGCTCACCTTGAGAAGGGACCAGCGGTTCAACCAGCTTCACTTCGGTTTTCGCCTCCGCATCTCGAATGTTCGTGTATTCCCGCAGGATGCGGCACAGATCACCACACGGCGACGTGCGCTCGTTGCCGAGAACGTGGTGGGCGATTTGAAATGAAACGTCCTGCGCGGCGTAGTTCTCCAGCGCGCGGGCAACTTCGTCGTCAGTTGAGCCCAAAGGTCTTGCCCAGAAAATCGCTGTCGCCTGGAGAGACTTGTAGGCGAAGCCGGTCAGGATCAGCACCGTGAGAATCGTCACAACCGTGTAGTTTTTCTGGCGCGGGCGCAGGTTGTAGATGCAGACGCTCAGGGTGATCCAGAACACGACCGTGAAAGCGTGTTGCAGCACGCCGTTCCAGTCTCCGCCGCCAATGACGGTAGGCAGCGCCACCGCAAATAAAGACGCGCCGAACGCAGTTGTCAACAACGCAAGACGCTTCCGAGGTTTTGCGGTCTCGTCGGCGGGGCCCGTATGCGATGGCATTAGGAACGGCAATACAAGTGAGCCAAGCAGCAACGTCAGAGTGCCTGCGAGACAGGCGGCATAGAGATGCGCTGCCCAGCCCTCGAAAGTGAGCGCGCTGTTCAGGAAGCTGATCAGCGTGACCCAGAGAAGAGTGAAAACAGACAGCCCGATAAGCGCGAGGCTGAATGCTCTCGGATGCCGGGTTCGCCGGCTGGCGATTCGGATAACGTTCAGGATCGATAAAACCAGAACTGCGACCAGAATATGCGAAATTACGCTCCAGGTCGTGATTTCGAGCCGGCCCCAGTTGAAGCTCCACGATCTCTTCTCGAAATAACTGCGTGCTTCAACGCCGACAACGTAGATGAAAGCCACCGCAGTAGCGATCAGCATGGCGTTGGAATAAGCAAACAAAGAACTGCCGTCGGTACGGTCACGCTTAACTGCCGGCCAATGCTGCCTCACGTCCATTGCGGCAACCAGCGCAAGAGGCAGTAAGGCAATTAAGCTCCACAAATAGGCGGTCCGGTTGTTCTGGAGAGCTGGCAGGAACGGCCGCACAGCGAGATAGACGCCAGCGGCCGCCAGAACTGCGAACCGCACAAGAAAGCCGCTCCTTTTCTCGCGGGGCCATTGCGTGATCGCGACTGCCAACAGCGCCAGCCAGTAGAGAAGGCCCTGATGCTGCGCGAACCATGGCATCCACTCATACGGCGGCGCTTTGATTAATGCAAAGTAAGTGTAGGGCAGGAAAGCCAGCAGGCAATAAATCGAGGTGAGGACCAGGTAGATTCCCCATAGCAGTTTCAATAAGGTAAACAGCCAGGTCCGCAAGGTTAATGGTCCTCTGAAATCCGGGTTGCCCGGATGCAAGGTGATATTTCGATTGTCGGCTGATCGCGGTCACCCTGCAAGGTACTAGCAGGGTAAGTACCAAGTCCTGGGGTGACGAAAGTACCCTTCTCCGATTACGCCATTGCTGTTAAAAAGAAGCGATCCCCATATTTTTCGGTTTTGAGCCGTTTCAGGAGCGCCTGTGGCAACTTCGGAACAAGGTGTTCAGAGGGTGCAGGAGCGGCAGGCTAGCAGGGCTATGGCGGCGGCCTCCTCTCGTATGTTTCTATTCGCACGGAATTTTCTCAAGTTCCCTGCCATGCTCGGCTCGGTCATTCCCAGTTCCCGGTTTCTGGTCAATGATGTTTTGTCCCAGGTGGCGTGGGATAAGGCGCAAGTGATCGTGGAGTTCGGTCCCGGCGTCGGCACCATGACGCAGGAAATTCTCAAACGCATGCGCCCTGACGCCATACTGGTGGCGATTGAATTGAATCGTGAGTTCGTCGCCTTTCTGCAAGAGCAAATCCCGGATGCGCGGCTGCACGTGGTGCATGCTTCCGCCGGCAAGGTTCGCGCCGTGCTCGAAGGATTAAATCTCGGAAGCGCTGACTACATCGTCTCCGGGATTCCGTACACCAACATGCCGGAAGCGGCGCGGCAGGAGATTCTGCAAGAATCGCGGCAGGCGCTCGCTCCCGCGGGAGCGCTGCTGATCTACCAGTTCACCCGCACCGTGCTGCCCTATCTGCAATCGAGCTTCGGGTCCGTGCGCCAGGGCTTCCAGTTGCTGAACATCTTTCCTGCGCGAATCTTCCACTGCACATTGTAGCCGTCAATTTTCATCCGCGTGTCGGTGTCTGCTCGGTCCCGTCGTGTGCTAAAGGGGTATTGCGATCATGTTCCACGTGGAACATTAGGAGGAAGGCGCGGAGTGTTCCACGTGGAACATTCCCACAATGGGAACTGGTTGATTCGATGCGGGTTAGAGAGACGCAGCGGAGCGTTTCGTGGCGGCTTGAATAGCTACCAAAGTGGACTTGACAACCCCGTGGAAAATGACAACCGGCTCACCGAACGATCCGTTTCGGACCGCAGGGCGTAAACAAAGCTCCACGCCGCCCGCTTGGCAGCCCAGTGATGCCCCAGGGCGGCTGGGTGCTATCATACGCAAGTTTCTTGGAGGGCAAACCAGTGCCCGGTGCTCGTCTTCGAAGCTTCCGTCTTGGTGATCGAGCTGAACTACTCGTCCAACATCTGTTGGCTGGTCTCGCTTTCACAACGCCCGTGCCACGCCAGGAAGATATTGGCATTGATTTCATGTGTAGCTTAATAACTGGATACGACAGCACGGATCTTCTGAGAGCTGGCCCATTCTTTTCCGTTCAGGCGAAGAGCCCCAAACAGGTCGTGATCTACCAGAAGCCCCACGAGCTTGAATGGATCACTAATCAAGAGAATCCACTCTTGCTGTGCGTAGCCGACCGGGACGCCGGTGCGATGGACGTGTATTCGACTTGGAACCTGCTTTGTGCAGTGCTGAACGGCTGGAAGGGACGGAAACCAGCAACTTGCATTAGACTCTGCCCCGGTACGAGTTGCAGCGACTGGCGGGGAGTAGAAGACCGGGCGGACGGGTCCCAGGATGTCCTGCTCGGTAAACCCATCGTCCGGATCACACATGACCAAGTGTTTGATGAGGCGAAAACGAGGCAAACCGCGGAGGTGATGGGTCAATGGATAAAACTTGACCGCCAAAATATCGTAAATCGCCGCGCCGGGTTAAATTGGGTAGTCGGACCGATAACATATGAGACAGCCAAACCTCTCGGGCCTCAACTCGGCGTGTCGTTCTACTGGCACCCTCAGAATTTGCCCGAGTGCACCATCAATCTAGGTCGGTCCGCTACGGCCCTCTGGCGCGTTCTCCACCACGCGGGAATCTCCGCGGTAACCGATGTGACCAAACCACCGTGGCCTGCAGGGCTGCCAACATTGGGGGAGGTGCTGCGGTGGTACCGCGACGTGGATCCGAGCTTACGGCCCTTCCTCAATGATCTGGACGCAGAGTCCTAAAGTCTCCTTAAGCGACCTTTCACTCGAATGTAGTTCGGGGGGCTGGCCCAGCCTAAAGGTTTGGAGGTGCCCCACCTAAGCCGGTTTTGCTTAGGTGGGGTAGTTCGCCGCGGGTAACCGGATTTCGATGCATACAGCGCAGCTCCTCGATCAGCTTCTTCTCCGTCAGACGTTAAAGTCGTAATAGCGATAACCCAGAAATCCCCACCCAAGCAAAAGCGAGGTTGTTACGAAACTACTATGCAGAGAAGTGAGTTGGTGGGCGGGTGGCCCCCCATTTCACAGGTTTTGATCTTGCTGGCATTGCCCAACTGAGGGGTGCCCCATCCTTTCGCGGTTTGTGCGAAAGGGTGGGAGGCGGGAATTTCCTGACGCCGCCGCTTCCGATTTAGTGTGAGGATGAAGCGGAGCGGGACAGGGACAGATCCCTCGCTCCGCGCCTCCGTGGGACCGACGGTACAAGCAGCCTCGAACACCGCCAGCAAAGAGAGGCTCCGGTTCACGGGCTTAAAGATGTCATAGCAGATCAGCGTCATGACGGCCATGCCCGCGATCGCTATGTAGCCCCCCTGCCGTCTTCATAGAGCTGGAAATCCTCTTTGCTCAGCGAGCCTACAGGGCGGCCGGTCTTTTTCTGCAGTACTTGTACGTCAACCTGGACTAGTTCAACGTCGACGCGGATGACGGGGTTGTCTGGGATGCTCTGTTGTGCTTGAGCTTTGCCAGACAGAGCAAGTTGCAGGAATGCCGCACAAAGAAGCAGACGAACCGGACATTTCATAGCTGTATTCATACTCTTAGGTCCTTATGCGAGCGGTTGAATCAAGTGCCCATGCGAGTTAGATCGGTTCACGATACGAATCATGGAGCAGTCAGTTTCTGAAGCATCACGACGGCACCACGGTTCTTTGGGTTCAGCTCAAGGGATTTTCGATAGTTGGCGATGGCCAGCGGCTTGTTGCTGTCGTCCATGTAGGCCTCGCCGAGGCTGTCGTAAACGTTGCTGGACTGCGGATAGGCCTCGACGTTGAGCTGGAGAATGCGGATAGCTTGCTTGAACTTTTTAGCCCGAATGAGCTCGTAGCCTAAATTGTTGAGTTCGTCTTCATCGAAGTTGTAGGTGGCGGGTGTGGCGGCCTTGAGGTCGTGGTATTGCTTGGCGGCCGCGTCGATGCCGCTGGAGGCGATGGTCGCCGAAAGAGTTTCCGCAATGGATTTGCGAGGGTCGTAGGCGGCTTTGAGCTGAGGCACCCATTGAGCCGTGGCGACCGCAAAAAGGCCGGCGCCCATCACAAGGGTCAATACAAAAAGCATGCCTGCCGTAGCCATGCGCCGAAGCGCGCCGGGACGGTCCTGCGCCCGCAGATAGATTTCGAGAACGGCAAGGGGAACTAGGTATTGGGCGAAAGACATGAAAGTGAGGAACGGTCCTCGGAACGTCGTCGGGTCGAAACCGAAGGGGCCTTTGAAGATGAGAAACGACAGGAAAAAACCGATCCGGAAAAACCACGATCCACTTACCACCAGAAAGAAGCGAAGAGCCCAGCGGCGATGAGTCTTGAAATCGCGAGCCAGCGCATAGCGCAGCGCCATGCCGCCGCAAAG
>Ga0209415_10004144_pt1 | contig 26656 bp, 22 predicted proteins | sample PeaSoiSIISIP2007_FD_187696 | JGI IMG/M metagenome (GOLD analysis project Ga0209415, IMG submission 187696) | Peat soil microbial communities from Weissenstadt, Germany - SII-SIP-2007 (SPAdes) (version 2) | ecosystem: Environmental > Terrestrial > Soil > Wetlands > Peat | place: Germany... | reverse complement strand
CCGGCTTCAAGGCGACCGCGACGAACGCGAGAGAATGGTTGAGTCTGGTCACCCGCGAGATGGTGACGGATATTCCCGTCATCCCTGGCGTTTGGGACGATATCGTTCCCAATGTCGGCTATATGGTGCCGGTTCGGATCTATCATCCCGCCCCTGGGGAAGCGCGCCCCGTGCTGCTCCATTTTCACGGCGGTGGACACACGGCGGGCAGTGTTTCCACCTATGACCCGATCTGCCGCAAGTTCGCCCATGCGACGGGGCATATTGTGGTGACCGTCGAATATCGACTGGCCCCGGAATGTCCCTATCCGGCCGCTGTGAACGACGTCTATGGCGTCGTCAAGAATATCTGGCCCGTTCTCGACGCCAGAAACATCCGTTACAAACGCGAGATGTCGCTGATCGGCGATTCCGCCGGCGGCGCCCTTGTCGCCACGGTCATGGGGAAAGCGCAATTCGATCCGGGGATTACACTGAAACGGGCGGTTCTGATCTATCCCGGCTTGGACTACACGCTGAGTTATCCGTCCATGGAGGAAAATGCCGTTGGATATCTCCTGCAAAAATCAAAAATAGTCTGGTATTACGATCTGTATTTACAGCACTGTGAAAACAGAAAAGAAGTGTCACCAATTTTTGGTGAATTCACATCACGGATGCCGGAAACATTTGTGATATCAGCGGAGTTCTGCCCGTTGCGGGATGAGAATTTTGCATATGTTGAGAAATTGAAAAGTGCTGGCGTAAAGACGCGGCATTTTCACTTCAGCGATATGACGCACACGTTCATGAATATGGAGTGTCTGGTTAAGGAAGAATGCCGGAAAGTCTATCGGGATGTCGCGGACTTTCTGAACGGCGACTAACCAAGAGGAAATAGGTCAGGCCTTTGATGCCGGGTCGATGCAATATTCAATATGGATCTTATGGCCGTTCGTGTTCTGGTGCGAACGGCCTAACTTTTGAAAAAGGCATCGAGGAAGCGTCGCCGAAGGGAGATTTGCGAGAAATTTGGACAAACCCTGCCGCGTCTTCCCGCAAAAGAAAGTGCCAGTCTTGTTACAGTTGTTACAGGGACCTAAATCCTATTTCTCTTAAAGAATAAATTGTATTATCGTCGTGTTACATCGGAATGTAAAAAGAGGAACGATGCTATGTCTAGGGGGGACCTCTCTAAAAAACCGGGCCTCAGCTTGTCCGAGAACATTCGTACCGGGATGGGCATTGAAACCATTCGTCATGCGTTTCTCGAAAATTTGTTTTTTGTCCAAGGACGCTTTCTCGAAGTCGCATCCATCGATGACCGGTTCAATGCCTTGGCCTACACCATTCGCGATCGCATCTTGGAGCGATGGGTGGCGACGGCGCAGACCTATCGGGACAATAACTCGCGAACAGTGGCTTATTTCTCGGCCGAATACCTTCCCGGACCTTATCTCGCCAACAATTTGCTCAGTCTCGGCATCACCGAACAGGTCCGCGCCGCTCTGGCCGAGTTGGATATCGATCTCGAAGATCTTCTCGCCTACGAACCGGAGCCCGGGCTGGGCAATGGCGGTCTGGGTCGGCTCGCCGCCTGTTTCATGGATTCGCTGGCGGCGCTTGAGGTGCCGGCCGTTGGATATGGCATCCGCTACCAATTCGGCATTTTTACCCAGATCATTCGTGACGGTTGGCAGGTCGAAGCGACCGACACCTGGTTACGCTATGGCAACCCCTGGGAAGTTCGCCGTCCGGCCATCTCTTATGAGGTGAAAATAGGCGGCCGCACCGAGCGCCGCACCGACGACAAGGGGTGTCCGCGGGTCGAGTGGATCGCGCATGAGACGGTGCGCGGCGTGGCGATCGATACGCCGACCCTCGGCTATGAGACGAATACCGTCAATCCCTTGCGCTTATGGAGCGCGGAGGCCACGGAAGGGTTCGATTTCCACGCCTTCAACGAGGGCGACTATTACGGTGCCGTGGTCCGCGAGGTGCGAACCGAAACCATCAGCAAGGTGCTCTACCCCAATGACGAACCGGAGGTGGGAAAGCGCCTGCGGTTGTTGCAGCAGCATTTTTTCGTGTCCTGTTCGCTCCAGGATATGATTCGTCTTCACCTGAGCATCGGCTTGCCCATCGAAAAGCTGCATGAAAAATATGCTGTTCAATTGAACGATACGCATCCGGCGATCGCCGTCGCCGAGCTGATGCGATTGTTGGTCGATGTGCATCTTTTGCCCTGGGATACCGCCTGGGGGGTGACCACGCGGATGTTCGCCTATACCAATCATACGTTGCTTCCCGAGGCGCTGGAAAAATGGCCGATCCCCTTGTTCGGCACTCTGTTGCCGCGGCATCTCGAGATTATTTACGAGATCAACGCCAATTTCCTTGATGAGGTTCGGCTCCGCTATCCTCATGACAGCGACCGCGTTTCGCGTCTGTCGATCATCGACGAGAGCGGGCCGCGCTATGTGCGCATGGCGCATTTGGCCTGTGTCGGGAGCCTTGCCGTCAACGGCGTCGCCGAACTGCACAGCCGTCTGCTGACCGAGACGGTTCTGAAGGATTTCTACGAGTTGTGGCCGCACAAGTTCCAGAACAAGACCAACGGCATCACGCCGCGCCGCTTCGTCATGCTGGGAAATCCGGGCCTGACCGCTCTTTTGACGCGGACTCTGGGAAAGAGCTGGCAAAAGGATCTGTTCTGCCTGAAAGCGCTTGAGAAAAAAGCCAAAGATGCGTCGTTTCAAGAGGAATGGCGCGCGGTCAAGCTGGAGCGGAAAACGGCTTTGGCGGGGCGCCTCAAAGATTGGTTGGGCATTACCGTCGATCCGCAAAGCCTGTTCGACGTTCAAGCCAAGCGGATTCACGAGTACAAGCGCCAGCATCTGAACGTGATGCATATCATCGCGCTTTACGACCGCATCAAGCGGGACCCGTCTTGCGACATTCAGCCGCGCACCTTCATTTTCGGCGGCAAGGCGGCCCCCGGTTATGCCATGGCCAAATTGATCATCAAACTCATCCACGGGGTTGGGGACGTGGTGAACCGCGACCCCGATGTCGCCGGCCGCCTCAAGGTGGCGTTCGTTCCCAATTTCAGCGTCAAGATCGCGCAGTGGGTCTATCCGGCCGCCGATCTGTCCGAGCAGATTTCGACCGCCGGCAAAGAGGCGTCGGGAACCGGCAATATGAAGTTTTCGATGAATGGAGCGTTGACCATCGGCACATTGGATGGCGCCAATGTGGAGATCCGCGACGAAGTGGGGGCTGAAAATTTCTTCCTGTTCGGCCTGACCGCCGAGGAAGTGTCGGCCACTCTGGCCAATGGTTACCAGCCGCGTGATTACTTCGAGGCCAATCCGGCCTTGCGGTCGGTCGTCAAACTGATCGGCAGCGGCCTGTTCTCGCGGGGGGACAGGGACCTTTTCCGCCCCTTGCTGGACCATCTGCTGACCTGGGACAGCTATCTGCTGCTGGCGGATTTCGCCTCCTACATCGAATGCCAAGATCGCGTGAGCGAAGCCTATCGCGATCAGAAACGCTGGACGGAGATGTCGATTCTGAACGTCGCCCGGATGGGGAAATTCTCGTCGGATCGCACGATCCGCGAATATTGCAAGGATATTTGGAAGGCTGATCCGATTGGGATTACCTTGCCCTGATCCGCGAGGCCCGAGCGGCGGTTGAGCTCGCCGCTGGCGGCGCGGAGGCGTCATAGCGAAACTTGGGATCTGGAGCGTTCGGATGAACACGCGGGAAGATGCCATTCGGCATATCAATCGCAAACGTGAAGCAGTGCTTTTTTCCTTGTTGTGGTCGCAGACCACCGACTTGTTCGCCGAACATGTCGGAGAGGGCGTGCGGCCGGCGCTGGAGCGGCTGCGCGTGCTCGCTCCGGACGCCGTCAAAGTGCCCGTGGACAGTGTCGAGCGTGTCGATGGCGGCTGGCGCGTGGCTGTCGACGATATGGCGGGAGATGTGCTGTTTCTGGACGATGTGTCGGTTGGCGGCGTCATGCGGACGACGGGCGGCGGACTTTACAACCTGGCCAACGATCTGAAGGTTCTCTTGGCGGCTTTCGGCGACGAGGCGGACATTCCTCCCGTCGAATATCTCGCCTGGGAAGACATTGCCGACGATTTCGGCGCCAAGGCGGTTCCCGGACGGTCGCGGACGTCGTTGATTCTGAAGGACGACGGGTTCGACAAGCTGATCTTGACGGAACGGGGGCCCCGCTGGGATGCCGACCGCGTCGACCCCTTCGCGATCGAGCGGGAGTTCTATGCCGCCCGCAACGCCTTTATTTTCATTGGCCAGGAACCGGCGAATTCAACGAAGTTCGATCTGGTCCGGCAGGCCAAATTGGGCAATCCGTCGCTCAAGGTCTTCTGGGTGGTTGGCGGCAATCAGTTAAAGCAACTCTATCCCGAATATCGCGACTTTATGTCGGTGGTCGACGTGGTCAGCTTCAATCTGGCCGAGGCGACGGGCTTTTTCGGCCTCGAACCCTTACGGAGCCATCACCGCGACGCCTCGGAACTGAGAAAGATGGTGGCCAAGGAGATCAGCCGCCGCGCTCTCGATCTTGGCGCCTGGCATGTGGTGATCACCGATGGCAACAGGGGCGCCAGCTTGGCCCGCAAAGCCCGTGGTGGAAAAGTCGAGTTTGTCTACTCGCCGCTGATCCTGGAAAATGTGGTGCAGGTCGATCACGCGGTGCGCGAGGATACCGGTTGCGGTGACAGCTTCGCGGCGGCCATCGCCGCCTATTTCCTGTCGTCTCCGGCCCGCTTCAAGCTGAACGAGGCCGCCAATTTCGCCCATTATGTCGCCGGCATCGTCTTTCAGCGGCCTCGCGCCAATCTCTCGCCCGATGACCAGATTTATGTCGATACCGCGCTGGCCAAAGCCCGCGCTGGCGGCGCGCTGGTCGCGCAAAGGCAGACGTTCGATCGGACCCGCAGCCAAATCGCTCCGGCCTATGTGTTGCCGAGAGGGCCCGGACGCAATGTTCTGGTGCTGTTGCTGGGCGGCGATCCGACCGATCCGACGCAGCCGCATGTGACCGGTGCGGCGGCGGCTCTTTGGCATCTTGGCGAACTGATGCGGACCGGCGCCTACCCGCTGGCGCCATTGGTGCGGATCGTTTCCCGCGCTTCCACCAATCCGGCGGCTCGCGGCAAAGCATGGTTGCATTATGTCGACGGAGCCGAAATGGATCGCATGGCGAGCCAGGGCGTGTTCTGCAAGGCGGTCGGCAGCCGCGAAAATGAACCGCGCAACGGTGTGCGGCTGGAGGAACTCCTCGGTCACGAAGGTGTGTATCTGTTGCGGGTGACCCTGCTGGAAGCCATCGAGATTCTGTCTTCCGAGGATTTCGCCGATATGTTCGGAGACATCAAGCTCTGGCATTTCGCCACCGAGAATGTCGATGAACGGATGGCGTGGCATGCGCGCCAATGGGGGATCAGCCGCGAGCAGGGCCAGGAAATCGTGCGCCAGTCATTGCGGGAATATCTAACGGAACATATCGGGCCGCAGGTGCGCTTCAGTCATGCCCGCGCCACCAATCTCGATGAGTTCTACAAGGAAATGTCCGAGCAACTGGTTCTGCGTCTGGACGAGTTGCTGGCCGGAATTTTTCACGATCCAATTTGATCGCATCACGGGGCGTCTGTCGGCGACTCTCCCGTGCGAACCGGTTGTCACCCCGACGGGGTTATCCCGCCGAGGCGACAAGGGAGGCTCGATCGGGATTTACCGCGACGCAGCGGCCAATGCCGCGTCATAGTCCGGCTCTTGGGCGATTTCGGGGACTTGCTGGCTGTAGGTCACCTTGCCTTTTCCGTCCACCACGACAACCGCCCGCGACAGCAGGCCGGCCAGAACGCTGTCGGCGATCTTGACGCCATAGCGGTCGCCGAAGCTCTTATCGCGCAGGTCGGAGACGGAAAGAACCTTCTCCAGGCCCTCGGCGCCGCAGAACCGCGCATGGGCGAACGGCAAATCCGCGGAAATACACAACACGGCCACATTATTCAGGCGGTCGAGAGCCGCATTGAAGTGACGGACGGAGGCCGCGCATACGGGCGTATCGATACTGGGGAAGATATTGAGAACCAATGTCTTGCCGGCGAAATCGGCGAGAGTGACCTCGCTCAGATCGGTTTTCACCAGGCGGAAATCAGGGGCGGCGGTACCGACGGCGGGCAGCTCGCCGACGGTGTTGACGGGGTTGCCCTTCAAAGTGATTTTGGACATGGGATTCCTTTCATGGTCGATGGGCGTCAATTAGACCGCAGCTTTCCCCGCCTGTCCACCCGCACTCCCGTCTTATCGAGGTTGCGTTTTGTCATGTCCGGTTGAGAGGCGTGGTCCCCTTGGGCAGCGTTTCCAGAAACGCGGACGCGGGGACCGGTCCGCTGAACAGGAAGCCCTGGGCGAAATTGCATTGCAGGGTCTTCAACGCCTCCAACTGGGCGTGGGTTTCGACGCCTTCCGCCACGACTTGCAATTTAAGGCATTGCGCCATGCTGATAATGGTTTCAACCAGCGCAGCATCGGTTCCACGACCAGCCAGGTCGCTCATGAAGGAGCGGTCGATTTTCAAGGTATCCACCGGGAAGCGCTTCAGATAACTGAGAGAGCTGTATCCCGTTCCGAAATCGTCAATCGAGAGAGAGACGCCGACGCTGCGCAGCCGGTTCAAATGACCCGACGGCACCTTGCTGTCCATCAGCAGGTTTTCGGTAATTTCGATTTCGATGTTGTGCGGAAGGATGCCCGTGTCTTCAATTGTCCGCAAAACGAGCTCGGCAAATTCGCGTTGGCGGATCTGACGGGGCGAAACGTTGACCGCCATCCGAAAATTTGGCCCAAGAGTATCGCGCCACTCCGCGGCTTGCAGGCAAGCCGTCTTGAGAGCCCAACTCCCGAGCCGGACGATCAGGCCACTCGTTTCGGCCAGCGGGATGAAGCGGTCGGGGGGGATATGGCCAAACTCGGCGCTATTCCAGCGCATCAAGGCCTCGGCACCCGTGACCTGGCCGCTGGCGATATCGATCATGGGCTGGTAGTACATCTGCAGTTCGCCGCGATCCAAGGCGTGATGCAGGCCGGCCTCCAGGCGCGCGCGCTCATTGGCACGTTGGTTCATGTCGGGGGTGAAGAATTGGACCGCGTTGCCGCCCATTTCCTTGACCCGATAAACAGCCGTATCGGCGTTGCGCATCAAATCGCTTGGAACGCGTCCGTCATCGGGAAAAACGGTGACGCCGACGGATGGCGTTACGAAGATCTCGTGACCGGCGGCGGAGAAAGGCGTTCCGAATTCTCGTAAAATGCGCCTGGTCATTCCTTCGACATCACCGGCATTACAGTCTCCGGCGATCACGCAGAACTCGTTGCCGCCGAGGCGGGCGACCGTGTCTTCGGGGCGAACCGCAGCCGTCAGCCGACCGCCGGCCTCTCGCAGGATGGTGTCGGCGGCGATATGTCCGAGGACGTCGTTCACGCGCTTGAATTGGTCGAGATCGATCATCAGCAGCGCACCGGCGCTGCCGGTACGCTGAATGCGGACCAACGTCTGTTCCAGGCGATCGAGGGCCAGTACGCGATTCGGCAAACCGGTGACCGCGTCTTCATTGCCCTGCCGGAGGCGCTCTTCCTCGAATTTCTTGCGTTCTGTGACGTTTTCCTTCACGGCGACAAAATGTGTGATGACGTTTTTTTTGTCGAGGATTGGGGAAATCACCGTGTATTCCCAGTAACCCTCTCCCGATTTCTTTCGGTTGTAGAGTTCTCCACGCCATTGCTGGCCCGCCGTCAAGGCTTTCCACATGTCGCAATAGATGCTGCGCGGCATATGGCCGGATTTGAGAATAGCCGGCGTTCGGCCCAGCACTTCTTCCGAGAGATAGCCCGTCGTCACCACGAAGCTTTGATTGACATATTCGATGACGCCATTGCGGTCGGTGATGACGACCGCAGTCGGATTCTGTTCGACCGCCATGGACAGCTTACTGAGGCGCTCCTCGTCGGATCGCCGTCGGGTCAAATCCTCGGCGGTCGCGCGCACGCCGACGAACACTTCCGCCGCGGTATCGAACATCGGAAGGGCGCTGATCAAGAGATGGCGCGGCGATCCGTCGCGGGCGGTCGCCAGGAATGGCATATCCCGAAAGGGATGGCGCCAGTCGGGAGGCGGGGCGTCATGGAGGTCTCGTTCAAATCGGCCGAATGCGAACAATGATCGTCCGACCATCTCCCAGGGGTGATAGCCAAGGATATCGGCCGAGCGGGCGGAAACATAGGTTAGAGACAGATTTCGATCCATCTCCAAAACGATGTCCGACACCAGTCTGACGATATCGGTCAGCCGTTGGCGATTGTCCGCATCATTCGGTGTCAGGGCTGTGCGGAGCGTTCCCGAAAGGTCTTGATGGATGAGGTGTTGAGGCGGAATTTTAGCCAAAATATCCATCCGCGAGTTCGATGGTCCGCACGGCGGCGAGGTATTCGGGATTGCGTCGCCAGTGGGCGATCGTGGACAGAGACACGTCTGCGGTCAGTCCGCCGTAGAGTTGCGCGAGATGCGCGCAGTTTTGGTCCATCTGGTCGTGTTCGATCGGTCGCGCTTTGCGGGCGATCTTGTAGACGGTCATGAACTCGCTCTCGGTCAAGCCAATGGCGTGGCAAAGCACGGCCAGGCTTTCGCCACCGATTTCGAAAAGCAGTTTTTTGGCGAGTCTCGGGCGAATTCCGGTCAGATTTTCGACGATACGCGTGAACAACGCCACGTCGCCGGCCTCCAAAGCCTGAACCACCAATGCCGGGGCCATCATACCGGCTTCCGCCATTTCACGGACCAAGGTGGCATCTTTCCCGAGAGCAGCGGTTTTCGTCGCTGTTTCTTCTGCTGCCGTTTCCAGCAGATCGTCGACCGTCTTTGAGTCAATATCGAACCGATTGACCAGGTGATCGCGAAGCGATGCCGACACCCAGCGGAACATTCGCCGGGCGAGATCGTCGGTGAGTTCGCGTCGCAACACCAAAGGTTCCTGGAAACTGTCGGTTCGCTCCGCCTGTTCGACAAGATGTTCCATCGCCGCTCGTGACAGTTGCGCGCTGGAATTCTTGAGCAACGTGACGATCAACCGTTCCTCTCCCGATCGGATCAATGCGTCCGCCACCGCTTCCGACAACGCGCCGCGTTGGGCAATGGCGAGCTTATGCTCCAGGCTCCGGTGATAGATGATTTCAATCAGATCGGTGTCTTCAAGCGCACGGCTTTTCAGAAGGATCGGCCAAGCAACGTCGATTTGGTCGTTCGCCAGGGTCTGGACGAGCGTATGGGGAACATGAGCTTCATTGGCGAGACGGTCGGCGATGATACGACGAACGCTGCTTTCCATTTCACGGACCAGACGGTGAAGAATATCCTCCATCATTGTCCGTTCGCGTTCGGTCAAAGTGGCGCTGCCGTCATGGAAAAGATCTATCATTGCCAGAGCAAGCTCGCTTCGCCGCTCTTGCGAACGATTGCTTGCCATGGTCAGCAACGCTTTGGCATCAAGATGAATGCTCACAAACCCTTCCCAGATTCTTTTTGAGGTTGCTCTGAACAACCAAAAAGGAAAACGTAGAAGGAATCTATTTCCATTTATTTGCGACTGTCTAGCAAAATCGCCGCATATTGGCGAACTGCAAGGTGTTCTTCGTGGTTTGAGGCATGAAGATAGGTCAAAATTCCTGAATAGTGAGTTTTGTGTAGCCTATTGCTAGAGTGATAGGACAACTTTAGCGTGAATACGATACCTTAACTGTCTTGTGAGACTCGAAAACCATATCTGTGGGTTCTTGTGTCCATCATGTTACAAGATGCTGATTTGAACCGAGCCGAAGGTGTGCACGGCACACGTCACTGCACGCGGTCTTGCGTGAGCGAACAAGATGAAATATGTGACGGCCTTTGAGAGAGGGGCAAAGGTCTTCCTCTCCCCCGCGTCGGGAGAGAGGGGGCTGCAGGGAGGGAGGGGATCTTCAGGATCGAGCCGTATCTTTCGCGTTTCGCTATGGCCAGTTACAAGGCGGACGCCTGATCGCCTTCAAAAGCCGACGAAAAATTGCGGACATGAGGTCCGACGTAGGCCACTGGTTTGTTGTACGGGCAGCGTTCGGTCAACAAGCGGCTGGCGCGATGATTGATATTGACCAATTCGGATATGGAGCGATCGTCGGGAAAAACATGGTTCTGCAGAACGCTTAAGACAAAATCTGCGAATTTCGTGATTTCCGAATTACTTTGGCAGGCGGGGCAAGCGTGATGCGGCAAGCTGGTCCACAGCCTTTGCTGTCTGCGAAGACTGGTTTTCAGCTTATTGAGGGTGTCGGCGCTCTCCAAATCGCGGGCTGCGGAAACGAGCAGCGATTTCATGTGGCAGGTGTCGGATTTTGGCATGACCATCTCCGCACTCAGTTGAATCTCTAGGTAAAATAATATTCATAATGGTTGATTTCGCCAACCTAGCCTCCCGACCTAGTCACTCGGGAAACGATCCGGTAGGAGAGCAATTCTCAATGATAGGTTACCGGTTCCCCTCCGGCCGAGTCCTCGAAAAGCGTGCTGCCCAGGCTTGGTTCACGAAGTTCGACATTATAGGCTACGGATAGAAATTCGCTAGTCAGCAATTCAACTAGACGTTCCGCATCGCAACGCCCTTCGATCAAGGACGTGGCTTCGATCGTTGCGCTCACCGATATCGTATATCTGGCCATGGCCCGTCCCTTTCCAACCCGCGTGCAAATCGCTTCGCCTCGGCCGGTGGTATCGGCCAAAGCCTCGGTGAAACCAGAATTACAGCGAAGGCATTGGTCTCGATATCCTCAAATGAGGATGGTCGTAAAAAAATGATAACGAGAACCATTCACGTTTTTTAGAGGGAGCGGAGATTGCATCTGCCTGGAAAATCCCATGTTTTCAATGGGAAAGAGAGGCGCGCGGGGCGGATGGAGCGGGTAATTCTCTTTTCTTCCGGCGCGAATGGGAGAGCGTTGTCATCCGACCCGGCGATATTTCTTTTTCTATTTTCAGATGGATATATGCTAACTCGGGTCGTCGGGCGGTTGGCCGGTCTCTATCCGGGTCAGGTCATGGTCCGTCTCGGCCTTTGGCTTGGCCATTGCTGATGGGTGGCGCGGCTCTATATCTCTAAAGCATGACGCAATCACAGATAACACCCTCTGGAGTCCGCGCGGTTCGCGCGTAAATTTGGGCAGGTATAGCTATGTTTAAGCGTGAAGATCCCCCGGTTAAAATCGGCGATCGCTTTATCAAAAAAGGTGACACATGGGGGCGGGAGTGGGTGATCATTCGCCTGTGGACAACGGTTGACGGCCTCCCTCATGCTCGGGTGGAGAACAATGGTCGAGGAAAAGAGTCTCGGATTATCTCGGTTTCCGCGCTGGTGGACCCGTTTTTCTATTCCCCGGCTCCGGACGCTTAAGGCATGAATCGTTTTTGAGGTCTTTTTTTTTCACCGCGTCGGCGCGATAAGTTAAAACGAGACGAACCAACGGGGTGACGGCGAGGGGTTTGCCATCAGTATCGGAACAGCCGGCCTTTGGCCCCTATTGCAATAGGGGCTAAAGGCCGGCTGTTCCGATGCCCGCCAAATAGAACGTCGTGAAAGAGAGTTGTCCTCAGGTGCTGTCCTCTCCATCCTCTTCGCCGATACGTCGCCTTGGTCAGGCCGCGAAAGGGGGCCTCGCAGGGTTTCTCCTGGGGCTCAATGTGCTCGTCGTCTTTTTGTCCATGCTGCCGCCGGCATTGCTCAAATTGGCCGTTTCGGCTCCGGCGCCGCGGCGACTGGCCAATCGGATGCTGAACGCCCAGGCGGAAGTCTGGATTGCCATGAACAATGCCTGGATTTCCTTGGTCGGAAACCGGAATTGGGCCTGTGCCGTCTTGCCGCCATTGCAGCGGAAAGGCTCCTATCTGCTGATCTGCAATCACCAAAGCTGGGTCGATATTTTTATTCTGCAGCGTGTTTTTTTTCGTCAGATACCGTTCCTGAAGTTTTTTTTGAAACATGAATTACTTTATGTTCCGTTGATTGGTTTGGCGTGGTGGGCGCTTGATTTCCCCTTTTTGCGTCGCCAAGCCAATGCCCGAGGGATGGAAAAGGATCTGCGTGCGGCTCGGAAGGCCTGCGAGCGATTTCGTGATCTCCCGGTCTCGCTGGTTTCCTTTGTCGAAGGAACACGATTCAGCGAGAGTAAGCACAAGATCCAGCGCTCGCCTTACCGTCATCTGCTGAAGCCGAAATTGGGCGCTTTTGGCATGTCCTTGGCCACCTTGAGCGATCGTTTCGATATGTTGATCGATGTGACCATCGCCTATCCGGAAGGGGTTCCCAGCTTGTGGGATATGATGGCGGGCAGGGTGAACAATGTGGTGGTTTCGGTTCGCTCCATGGAAATTCCCGACGCTCTCACCAATGCCGAAACGATCGGCAAAAAGGATTGGCATGTCGGCCTTGGCGGCTGGATGCGTTCCTTATGGCGCGACAAAGACGAGATGTTGTCCGGGTATCTCGAAACGAAGTCGTAACCTTAAGGTCTGACCGCCGGCGTTTCGACCGGCATGCCGTTTGCCCGCCACATCAAATAGAGTTCGAGGTCGACGAAGGCCTCGGCTCCATAGGCATAAGGGGCGGCCCGCGCGCCGGCCATGCAATTGCGCAGTCGCCGTTGCAAGGATCCCAGGCTTTGCCACTCCAAGCGGTAGAGAGGGTAGCCGGTTGGATGCGCTTCGGGAATGGTGGAGCCTCCGAGGCTGCGGCCCGCATTGGCTTCATGACATTGGGCGCAGGAAAGATTGAGTTGTCCTTGCCTCTCGTAAAAGAGGCGGCGCCCCATTTCAACAAAGGGATGGAGGGCCGGAGTGTCTTTGATAGCGATCGGCAATCCCCGGGACTGTCGCGCCACGTAAGCGGTGAGCGCCAGCAATTCGTGACTCTCGAAGTGAAGCGCCGCCGCCTGTTGTCGAGTGGTGCGGCACCGATTGATCCGTTGTTCGAGATTGATCGGCCGGTCGTTCCTGGCGTCGAAGGCTGGATAGCGGGCGGCGACACCCCGCATCGAGGCGGTGGCGTCGCCGTGGCAATCGGCACAGGACCGCTCGGCGGTGCCGGCCGGTTGGCGCCACAATGTTTCGCCATCCTGCAGCCATAGACTGGCCGGATTGGCCATGTCGTCATCCTGCATGGCGCGGAGGGACGGTCCCATGAAGGCGTAGCCCGAGTGGCGGTTCTCGGGAGGCGGATCGGCGGCTTGCGCCGACGGCTGGGCGATGGCGGCGGCCAGCAGCAGAACGCCGAGGCTCCTTGGGACAAGCAGACCCTTCCAGGCCGCTCCGACAGGCGTGAAGCCGCTATCTGGGACAAAACCGCCGTCATTGCGAGGAGCGGAGCGACGCTGCAATCCGAAGTGCCAGGCAGCCCTGGACTGCTTCGCTGTCGCTCGCAGTGACGGCATTGTCATCCTGGATGGATAGGCCAGTCGGTGTGAAACTCGCAAGGGATTGTTCAACGGTATCATAGCACGGTGATATCGGCGGTCTCGGTGACGGAAAAGCCATTGTCGCCGCGCCATTGAAAAAGGATCGTGCCGCTTTCCGCAGCCACTGTGAAAAAGGACAGGAAGGGATTGGCGGCGATCGCCGGAGAAAATGCAGCCGAAAAGATTTCCGTGCCGTTGTAGATGCAAACGAACCGCTGAATGATGTCGCGCGGTAAGGTCAGGCCGTTGAGACCCGTACGATATCCGGTTTCCATCGGATGCGAGATCAAGGTCTTGATTTCGATGATCTCTCCTCGCTTGGCCGTCTGCGGCACTTTGATCAGAGGCCTGGTCACGGCTGGACATCCTCGACGCAGGCGGCGATGGTGACGATCACCTGGGCGCTGTCGCTCCAAAAGGAACCATCGCTCATTTGGGCGATGGCGGTTACTTGTTGGCTGTCGGCCAATTTGATACGCGTCGCCACCACCGCTTTGCCGGTTCGGGGATTCAAGCGAAAACTCGCGACATAGGGCTGGGGGTTTTTCTCGTTGAACAGATGGATCGCCGTCACATGGTCCTGTGCGGTCATCGGGCTGTCGACGGATACGGTGAGCGGAACGGCATTGCCATTTTCCACCAGGGGAGGGAGGTCGAGCTTGACTCTGCCGCTTTGGGGCTCCGACGTGCCGAGGATCTCATGGATGGCCGCTTGCATCATGTCCGGCGTGGCGCGGCTGGCGCGGATTGTCACCAGCGAGATCATGACGGCGCCGGCCGCGCATTCCCCCGCATGGAGGAGAAAATCGCGGCGGCTACTGCCGCAAGGTGGCGAGGAACGCGACGACATCTTCGATTTGCTCCGCCGTGAGGATCGGCTTGCCGGCGAAGGCCGGGGCGACCTGGGTCAATCCTTCGGTACGATAATAGGACGGCATGATGGTGCCGGGCGAGGCGCGCGAGGCATCGACAATGCGCAGGCGCAATTGTCCGATCGACCAACGATCCGCTGCGCCGGTCAGACTTGGGGCCAGATTGCCCTGTAACGGTTGTTCGGGGAACGGGCCACTGTGGCAGAGCAGGCAGAGCCCGGCTTTGCGGTCGAGGACGATAAGGCGCCCTTGTTCGGAATCGCCCGGTCGCCCGGTTAGCGAGTGTTGAATGGCGTCCCCCATCACTTTGTAAGACGGCGGGGGAGCGTCAGCCAAGGCGGGTGACGCCATGAACAAGGTCGCCAGAAGGACGCACATCCTATCCAAAGACGTCCGCCGTAATCGTCTTGAACCAGCCATCGGCATATTTGGCTTCCTGCTCGCGAAACAATCGGGACGCATCCAGTGGGCTGATGCCGCCAGCGTCCGCCACATCGACCAACTGGCCGCCAACCGGGTGATAGACGCCGGCGACGGTGATGCCGTAATCGGGCGCAACCAGGCTGTAACAGGTGTTGATCAACTTGGGGGGCATCGGTTGATCGCCGGCCAGCAGTGTGACAATGGCTTGGGCGCAGACTTTGGCCTGGGCATTGGCGGCAAAGGCCGACTTCGGCATCGCTCCGGCGATGGCGGCGTCGCCGATGACATGGATATGGGGTTGAAGAAGCGATTCGAATGTGACCGGATCGATTGGACACCAGCCGGTTCGGTCGGAAACGCCGGCGATTTGGGCGATAAGCCCGGCCCGCTGGGGCGGGATGACATTGGCGACGGCGGCCTTGTAGCTGGAAAATTCGGTAACCAGGGTCATGCCGGCCGGATCGACCGACGTGACCTTGCCGCCGCCAGAAAGCGGCACCCATTCGATCAGGCCGGGATAGAGCTCTTTCCAGGCGTTTTCGAAGAGCTTCTGCTTGGAGAACGCATCCTTGGCGTCAAGGATGATCAGTTTGGATTTCGGCTTATTTTTCTTCAGATAGCCGGCAATCAGGCTGGCCCGTTCGTAGGGACCGGGGGGGCAGCGGAAGGGATTGGCCGGCGCCGAGATCACCACCAGTCCGCCATCCGGCATGGCGTTCAGTTGTTTGGCCAGCAGCGTCGTTTGTTCGCCGGCTTTCCAGGCGTGCGGCATGATCTGTGCCGCATCTTCCGTGTAGCCGGGCAGGCCGTCCCACCGCAGATCGACGCCGGGTGCCACCACCAGACGGTCGTAGGACAATCGTGATCCGTCGGCCAACGTCACGACATGAGTCTCTGGATTGACGGACGCAGCCGGAGAAATGCGTATTTCGACACCGCCCCTTCCAAGGGACTCATAACCGAACTGCTGCATGGTGAGGGGGCGTAAGCCGACGATGACCATATTGCTGAAGGGGCAGGCGACAAACGTCGGATTCGTCTCGACCAGGGTGACGGTCAATTTGGGGGAAAGGCGTTTCAGCGCGCGCGCACAGGTGGCGCCGGCAAAGCCGCCGCCGATGACCACGACGCGGGCATTGCCCGCCTGGGCGAGGGCCGGCAGCGGCAGTATCGTGGCTGCCGTGCCGATGGCGATCTGTTTTAAGATATCTCGCCGATTCGGGTGGCCGGTGGTCTCCGTCATGGCGCCTCCATCGCTCCGTACCATTCGGCGATGGCACGGATTTCACTGTCGGAGAAACCCTTGGCGATCCGATCCATCACCGTCGCCGGTCGTTGCCCGCTTTTGAACGCGGCCAAGGCGGCTATGATCTCGGCGGGCTTGCGTCCGACCAGACGCGGCACCGGCGTGGCGACGGCCGCATCCATCGCGTGGCAACCCGAACACGCGCTGGCTCCCGGCGGCGCTTCGGCTGCCGCGGCGGGATGGGCGACGCAGAGCAGGGCCAGGAGACTGGCGATCTGAAGAAGATATTTTCCTCGCCCCTTGTGGGAGAGGGGCCGCTTCGCGACCACCCTCTCCCACAAGGGGCGAGGGTTTGATGACCTGTGTCGCGCGAGACCCGTTTTGACCATTCACGCTTGCTTCAAGTCGTGTTGGGACAAGGGGATCGAACGGATGCGTTTTCCGGTGGCCTGGAAAATGGCGTTCAGAACCGCCGGAGCGGCGACCGCGATGGTCGGTTCGCCGACGCCGCCCCAGAAGTCGCCGGAAGGCAGGATTGCGGTTTCGACCACCGGCATTTCATCCATGCGCAGAACATTGTAGCTGTCGAAGTTGGTTTGTTCGATGGCCCCATCCTTCACCGTGCACTGACCGTAGAGCAAGGCCGATAGGCCGTAGACGAAGGACCCGGCGACCTGGCGCTCGATCTGCGCCGGATTGACGGCATGGCCGGGGTTGGTGGCGGCGACGATTTTGTGGATCTTCACCTTGCCTTGAGGGTCAACCGAGACCTCGGCACAACCGGCGACATAGGAGCCGAAACCCATGATTTGAGCCAATCCATGAAAACGCCCGGCGGACGCCTTGCCATAGCCGGCTCGTTCCGCCACCGCATTCAAGACCTCAAGATGTCTGGGTTTGAGCATCTTGCGGCGGAATTCCAGAGGATCCTGGCCGCTGGCATGCGCCAGTTCGTCGATGAAGCTTTCCACATAGATGGCATTGTGATTGGTGTTCACGCCGCGCCAGAAGCCGGCCGTGATATGGGTGTTGCGCATCGCATGGTCGATCAGGAGATTGGGGACCTCGTAGCCGAAAGCGCTTTCCGCGCCGCCCGGGTTGAGCCCTTGGAAAACCACCGGATCCATGCCGTTTTGCAAACTCTGTGGCGCCAGTGAGGAGAGAATCGATTGGCCGGAGATGCGCATTTTCAATCCCACCAGTTTTCCGGTGGCATCGAGCCCTCCGGTCAATTTGCACTGCGTGATGGGATGATAGGAACAGTGCGTCATGTCCTCTTCGCGAGTCCAGATCAACTTGATCGGCGTTCCCGGCAACTGTTTGGCGATCAGAACCGCTTGGCGAATATAGTCGGAGCGGCCCCGCCGGCCGAATCCGCCGCCCAGCAACACTTTGTAAACGTCGCATTTGGCGACCGGCAATTCGGCCGCCTCGGCCACGGTGGCCAACGCCGCTTCCCCATTTTGCGTGGGCGCCCAGACTTCGCATTTGTCGGGCGTGTAGCGTGCGGTGGCGTTCATCGGCTCCATGGTGGCGTGGTTCTGATATGGATAGCTATAGATCGCCTCGACGATTTTGGCCGCTCCAGCGATTGCCGCCGTCGCATCTCCCGCTTTGTTGCCGATAAAGGCCTGATCCGCGGTCAAGCCTTCCTTCAATGTCTCGGCGATGGATTCGCTGGACACCTTGGCGTTTTCGCCAGCATCCCAGACGATGGGCAGAGCGTCGATGGCGGTTTTCGCGTTCCAGAAACTGTCGGCGACCACCGCGACACCGGACGTGCCAACCGTCACGACTCGCTTGACTCCCCGCATGCCGGCGACCTTGGCGGCGTCGAAGCTCTCGACCGTTCCGCCGTTGACCGGGCAATCGCGAATGACGGCGATCAACATGCCGGGCATGGTGAGGTCAATGCCGTAGAGTTGCTGTCCGGTCACCTTTGGTGCCGTGTCCAGTCGCTTCAACCCCTTGCCGGCGATCGTCCAGTCCTTGGGGTCCTTGAGTTTGACCTCCTTCGGCGGCTCCAACTTGGCGGCGGCGGCGGCCACTTTGCCATAGGTGGTTTTCCGCCCCGTCGGCGGGTGGGTAATCACGCCCTTCGACACGCGGCAGTCGGTCGCCGGCACGTTCCAGCCGTTGGCGGCCGCTTGCACCAGCATCTCGCGGGCGGCGGCGCCACCTTGACGGACATAGAGATGGGATTCGCGGATACCCCGGCTGCCGCCCGTTGAAAAATTTCCCCAGATCCGATTACGGGCGACATTCTGGCCCGGTGTCGGAAATTCTGTGGAGACTTTCGACCAATCGCACTCCAATTCTTCGGCGACCAATTGGGCGAGGCCGGTGAGTGTCCCTTGTCCCATCTCCGATCTGGCGATGCGAACCACCACGCCATCGTCGGCGCGGACCACCACCCAGGCATTGACTTCCGTGCTGGCGGCGCCGGCGGCGGAAGCCTCATCAGCGTCGAAAGCGACATGGAATCCGAGCGACAGGCCACCGGCAACGGTGGCGGCTTCGAGGAGAAAACTGCGTCGGCTGAGTCCTGACATGATGATCTCCTCACGCCTTGGCGGCGGCGTGAATCGCCGCGCGGACCTGCTGAAAGGTTCCACAACGACAGATGTTGGTGATTTCGCTGTCGATGTCCGCGTCGGTCGGCGCCGGCTTATCCTTCAGCAAGGCGACCACGGCCATAATCATGCCGCTTTGGCAGTATCCGCATTGCGGCACGTCATGTTCGATCCAGGCCTTTTGCACCTTATGCAGGACGCCGCCGTGGACCAGTCCCTCGATGGTGACGATATGCTGTCCTTCGACGGAATTGATCGGTACCGAGCAGGCGCGAGTCGCCACGCCTTCGATATGCACGGTACAGGATCCGCATTGGCCGATGCCGCAACCGTATTTGGTGCCGGTCAGGCCCAGTGTGTCGCGTAAGACCCACAGCAGCGGCGTGTCGGGGGAAACATCGAACTGGTAGGCCTTTCCATTGACCGTGAGAGATGCCATCCGCTCTTCCCCTTGAGGTTCGCGTCCAGGGCCTTCAACGAAGGTCCCCAATCATCGATCAAACTGTTGCGAGAATGCTGCTTGCCGTCTCGATCAGTCACCGATGGTGCCACGGTTTGAGAGGGAAAAAAACCTGAAGTTGTGAATGGATTTAAATGTCCCGTGATGAGGAGGGTGGCCTCGGCACGATCAAATGGCTTGGCGTAACGCCTGTTCGATATCCGTCGACACGTCCTCGATGGCGCTTGGGCGCCCAAGGAGATAACCTTGCGCGAAATCGCAACTTTGCCGGTAGAGGAAGGTCAGTTGGTCTTTGTTTTCAACCCCTTCGGCGATTATTTCCATGCCCAGCCGATGCCCCATGGTGATGATCGTTTCGATAAGACGGGCGGCTTTTGCGTTGATCAGGGCTCCGGAGACAAAGGATCTGTCGATCTTCAAGGTGTGAAACGGATAGCGTTGCAAATAGCCAAGCGCTGAATAGCCGGTGCCGAAGTCGTCGATCGACAAATGGATGCCATGATCGCAAAGCAACTTTAGATTGACCGCGGTTTCCGGTGAATCGTCTAACAAAACGCTTTCCGTGATTTCCAGTTCGAGTACGCCGGGCAAAAGAGCATATTTCTTCAGTTGGGCAATGACGAACTGGGCGAAACCGTTGGTTTGTAGTTGGCGGGCCGAGACATTGACGGCGATGCGCTGATAGGGGCTGTCGATATCGATCAGAGATCTGGCCTGATGGCAAGCCGACGCTACGACCCAGGCGCCGATCGGGCGGATGGCGCCGATTTCTTCGGCAAGAGGAATAAAGTCTCCGGGCATGATGAATGCTCCCCCCGGCTTTTGCCAGCGCAGCAGAGCTTCCAGGGCGACCGGGCGGTTGGTCCTGAGATCGATGATCGGTTGATAGTGCAGCAGGAATTCGTCTCTCTCCAACGCGCCACGCAAGCGGCCTTCCATCTGCAGTCGCTGTTGCATCCGGTGATCGATTTCCTGAGTGAAGAAATGGAAGCCGTTGCGTCCCAGCTCTTTGGCCTTGTACATGGCGAGGTCGGCATTGCGCAGCAAAAGCTGTCCATCGATTCCGTCATCAGGAAACAAGGTGATTCCGATACTGGCCGTGACGAACAGTTCCTGTCCAAGAAGATTGAAGGGCTTCGTCACGCTTTCGAGAATGCGTTCGGCGACCCGACGGGCGAAACCGCCATCATCGATTCCGGGCAAGATGACGACAAATTCATCCCCCCCCATGCGGGCCAAGGTATCCTCTTCCCGAACGCACTGGCCAAAGCGGACGGCTGCCTGCTGAATCAGACAATCGCCAGCCGAATGGCCGAGGATGTCGTTGATGTTCTTGAAGCGGTCGAGATCGATGAACAGCAGCGCCGTTTTCGTGTGATTGCGTTTGGCGGTTGCGATGGCGCGTTCCAGGCGGTCATGCATCAAAACGCGATTGGGCAGATCGGTCAGGTCGTCGAAATTGGCCTGTTTCAACAAACGCTCTTCGAAGTTCCGCCGCGCGGTAATGTCTTCCTTTACGGCGACATAGTGGGAGATGTTGCCGATCTGATCGCGCAATGGCGACACCGTGGTATGTTCCCAGAACAAATCGCCATCCCGCCGGACATTGCAAAACTCGCCGACGAATGTGGTGAAAGGCGTGGGGCTGTCCAATTGTGTTTCAAACAGGTCGGATGCCGATTGATCGTAACGGGTGAATTCGAGCGGTCGGCCAAGCGCTTCGTTCAGAGCGTAGCCGGTGGTTGATTCGAACTTTGGATTGACATATTCGATCCGTCCCCGCGGGTCGGTGATGACCACGGAAACCGGGCTTTGTTCTATTGCCAGGGAAAGGATGCGAACACGTTCCTCGACGATCCGTCGCTGGGCGCGATCGGCCGCTTCCCGCAATTCCCGTTCGATCGCGGGCACCAGTCGAGCCAGCGCATCCTTATTCAGAAAGTCATTGGCGCCCTGTTTGAGCAAGGTGACGGCATTTTCCGCCTGGACGGCGCCGGATACGATAATGAACGGAATGTCTTTGCCACTTTTCAACAGAGCGTTCAGGGCTGTTTCGGCGTTGAATTCCGGCAGATGAAAATCGCTGAGGACGACGTCCCACTCCTGGCGGTGCAATGCTTCGACAAAGGCCGGAAGAGTCTCGACGCGATGGACCTGCGGCGCCAGCCCTCCTTGGATCATCTCGATCTCGAGAAGTTCGGCGTCATCGGCGGAATCTTCGACCATTAATACGTGCAGGGTGTCAGGCACTCGTCGTCTTTCGATGAGAGGGGCGGCAGGCGTCTTGACGCGCCAGCCACAAATCAATGTCGTTTGAGCGTCAAAGCGAGTCTTTGGGTCCGGCAACCGGTCTGGAGGGCGGCGGTGTGTTCATGACCAACCAATAGAGCCCAAGTTGTTCAACAACATTGGCAAACGCGCTAAAGCCGACCGGCTTTCGAATATAGCTGTTCACGCCAAGATCGTAACCTCGCACGATGTCCGCTTCGTCATCCGATGTGGTCAGGATGGCGATCGGAATCAACTTGGTCGCAGGATCTTCGCGAACTTGCCGCAAGACTTCCAATCCGTCGATTCCCGGCAATTTGAGGTCCAGGAGAATTAATGCCGGCGGGTCGTCGACCTCACGGTGGGCGAAGCGTTCTCGATATTTCAGATAGTCGAGCGCGGACTCGCCACTTTTGACGACAACGACTTCATTGGTGATATGGCTGATGCGAAAGGCATGCAAGGTCAGTTCGATGTCGTCGTCATTGTCTTCGACCAGCAGAATTTTATTTCTCTGCACCGGTTCCTCCATCATCCCAGCAAGTGAAATAGAAGGTGGCGCCCGCTCCGGCCTCGGCTTCGGCCCAAACCCGCCCGCCATGTCGGACAATCACGCGCTGCACCGTGGTCAATCCGATCCCCGTGCCTTCAAAATCCTCCGGCCTGTGCAGCCTGACGAAGGGAGCGAACAATCTTTTGGCGTAAGCCATGTCGAAGCCCGTGCCATTGTCGCGGACGAAGAAGCAGCTTTGTTCACCTTTGCGGACGGCTCCAAAAGAAATGATCGGGTTTTCCGTCTTTCGGGTGTATTTCCACGCGTTTTCGAGCAAATTTTGCAAGACGCCGCCGAAGAGTCGCCGGTCGCCGTCGACGGTGAGGCCGGCCTCGACAGTGACCGTCACCTGACGGTCGGGCGATTTTTCCTGAAGCCGCGCAATGATCTCCGCCGCCATCGCCGACAAGTCGAGATGTTCGACGAACAAGGCGCCGCTGGTGGAACGCGACAGCTTGAGAAAGCTATCGATCATTTCCGCCATGTCTTCGGCTCCGGCACACATTCGCGTCACATAGTGACGGCCGTGTTCGTCCAGCGTGTTCACATATTCTTTGGCCAATATTTGACCGAATCCCTCGATTCGTCGCAGGGGGGCCCGCAAATCGTGTGAAACGGAGTAGGCGAACGCCGCCAACTCTTCGTTCGCCGCCTCCAATTCGATGGTGCGTTGACGGACCCGGTTTTCCAAGACGGCATTGAGCCTGATCACTTCCTGCTCGGCCAGATGGCGTGCGGCAATATCCGCAACCATGCGGCGATTGGCCTCTTTCAGTTCGCCATAAGCTTGGCGGAGGCGTGTTCCCATGCCATTGAAGGCGTCAACCATGCTGTCGAGTTCATCGGGATATTTCGGCGGGCGTCGGGGGAGAGACAGGGCGAACGGGCTATCCGGTCCTTTATATTGGCCGAGCGATTCGGATATGGCCGTGAGGTGGCGGGCAACCAGGCGGTAGAAAAGAAAGAGAATGAACAGGGCCACCAAAAATATTCGGATCGCCTGGTTGGTCATGATCACGATCGCGGTATCGATCAGTCGCCGATATACGTTGTCGAGCGTCGCCTCGACATGCAGCGTGCCAATGCGCTGCGTGAGGCCGTTCATCGTATAAATAATGGGATAGTCGCGGGAAATTGCGGGATGTTTCTGCTTTTCTCCAGCCAAAATCACCAAAGTGGAAGCATGCTCTATTTCCTCCGTTACCTCCAATGCCTGTATGTCGGGGAGACGCAGCAACCCGGACAGGATGGTGCGCAATTGAGTGTCGTCGATACTCCATAAGCTGGTGGCGATGACATCTAAATTGCTGTGGCCGATTTCATTGAGTCTTTCTTCTATTGCGTGGGCATCTCTTCTATAGTCGAAATAAAGTTGTAGTATGGTTAAAATCAGGGTAGTTCCAAAGCTAAATAAAATAACAAACAGAAGCATTCGCAGGCCGATACCGCTATGGAACGCTTTGGCGACGGGTGATGTCCGTTCTTGCTCCGACGAATTATTATCGTCGGAGTGGGCTTTCGTATCAGAGTCTGTCAACGCGGCTGAGATGTCGGCTTCCGCCTCATCTCCATTTCGCAGTTGCATGAGCCCCCCGAAATAACACCCCTCTCTTAAGTAATCCTACTCTGCCTTTGTCTACTCCGCCAGGATTGAGAATGGATGGCGGTTGCACGCATTCATGGAAGGCGGGTCTCTGTGTTTCCCGTTTTCTCTCGGATCATGAAAAACGAGCCTTTCCGGTCAGTTCCGGCGAACGATTTGGCACGGTATGGTCATGCGCAACGGTTCGGCAACAGCGCCTTTCATCTGCGCTTGCACACTTTCAAAGGCCAATGAAGCCAGTCTATCTTCGTCCTGGACAACCGAATAAATTCGATTGGGCAAAAAGTCGAGCATGGCATGATCGTCGAACGTTCCAATGAACAAATCGTTGGGAATGTTTCCGGTGACCGACTTCAATTCTTGTATTGCGCCTTCCAGAACGAGAAGCGACGAGGTCATGATCGCTCGCGGCCGATTGCCTCGCGTTTCGATCAACTCCCGCATGAGGTGACGTCCGCTGGTTGCGCAATCTTCCATCGCCGAATGGACGTAGCGTTCCCAGTCCGTGATTCCGGATTCGAGCGAGGCTTCGGAGAAGCCGTTGATACGATCTCGAATGCTCGGCAGCGTGGTATAGGCGCAAAAGAAATCGACGGGACCGCCGACGTCGGCGATCATTTGCCGGGTCAGCGCCCGGCTGCTGCCGACATTGTCGCTGGAGACGGTGGGGTATCGGTTTTGCGGATAATCGCGATCGACCAAGACCACGGCGACTTTTGATTTCTTGGCGAACAACTGTTTGTGCGCGGGCATTCGACAAGGCGCGATGATTAAGCCGTCGACGCCACGCGACAAAAAGTTGTCGATCGTTCGCGTTTCCAATTCCGGATCGTCATTTGTCGAGGCGCTGAGCAAGACAAGGCCTTGGCTGCGGCAATGACGCTCCATCGCCGCCATGAAGCGGGCAAAGAAGGGGTTGGCCAAATCCGGCACGACGAATCCCACGGTGTCCGTGCGTTCGAGTTTCAGGCTGCGGGCGGCGTGGTGGAGGACATAGCCGTGTGTTGCGACATAATCTTCAACCAACTTCTGTGTTTTTTGGCTGATTCGGTATTTCTCGGCCTGACCGTTGATAATCAGTCGGACGGTGGTGATCGAAACGCCGATTTCGGTGGAAATTTCCTTGATCGTTTTGGGCATCTATTTTTTCTCGTTTCTCGTCGACCCGCGCGCTTCTTGAGCGAGTCGCTTCGCGAGGATAACGGTTCGTTCGGATTTGTCACACAGACACTTCGCGACGATTTGCGGTTCCTCGTTATTCTGCGCCAGATCCTGAATCGAGCCTTGCGACGGTGTCGCTCCCTCCCCATTCTCCAGTCTTGGATTTGACGGAGCACGAACCGCAATGAGCGACTGGGCGACGTTTGGAGCCGGGTGTTTCTGGGGAGTCGAGGCGGCTTTCCGGAAACTTCCCGGTGTGATCGATACCGCAGTCGGCTATGCCGGCGGCAGTACGGAAAATCCCGGCTACAGGGACGTTTGCGGCGACCGCACGGGACACGCCGAAGTGGTTCGGGTGGAGTTCGACCCCAAGCTCATCACCTTCGAGCGGCTGCTGGAGGTGTTCTTCGGCATCCATGATCCGACCCAGGTTAATCGCCAGGGACCGGATGTGGGGAGCCAATATCGGTCGGTCATCTTCACCCATTCGGACGAGCAGGCGAGGCTCGCCCTTGCCGCCAAGCAAAAGATCGATGACGGCCGATGGTTTCCGAAGCCGGTGGCGACGATCATCGAACCGGCCGGGCCGTTCTGGATGGCGGAAGACTACCACCAGCGCTATCACGAAAAGCATGGCGGCGCCTGTCACATCTGACGAAAGCTATCCTACCCTCCGAATTTCCGCTTTGCCTCGATTCGTCTGCGGTGGAGCACCGGTTCGGTATAGCCGCTGGGTTGCGCGCGTCCCAAGAAGATGAGATCACTGGCCGCCTGGAAGGCGACGCTGGCCTCGAAATCAGGCGCCATCGGACGATAGGCCGGGTCGTCGGCATTCTGCCGGTCGACGACAGCCGCCATGCGTTTCAGCGTTTCGGTCACCTGGGCGGGTGTGCAGATGCCATGATGCAGCCAGTTGGCGATATGCTGGCTGGAGATGCGTAACGTGGCGCGGTCCTCCATCAGTCCGATGTTGTGGATGTCGGGAACCTTCGAGCAGCCGACGCCCTGATCGATCCAGCGGACCACATAACCCAAAATCCCTTGTGCATTGTTGTCGAGTTCCTGGGTAATCTCGTCCTCAGACCAATTGGGGCGATCGGCGACGGGGATGGTCAGGATGTCGTCGAGATTGGCTCGGGCGCGTGTTTTCAAGGCGTCCTGGCGGGCGGCCACATTGATCTTGTGGTAATGCGTGGCGTGCAGGGTGGCCGCGGTCGGCGAAGGGACCCAGGCGGTATTGGCGCCGGCATTGGGGTGGCCGATCTTGGCGGCCAGCATGTCGGCCATCTTGTCCGGCATCGCCCACATGCCTTTGCCGATCTGGGCGCGGCCCTCCAATCCGGCGGCCAAGCCGTTGTCGACGTTCCAATCCTCATAGGCCTTGATCCAGGCCGATCCTTTCATATCGCCCTTGCGAATCATCGGACCGGCTTCCATCGAGGTGTGAATCTCGTCGCCGGTGCGGTCCAGGAAGCCTGTGTTGATGAAGGCCACCCGATCACGCGCGGCGCGGATGCACTCCTTGAGATTGACCGTGGTCCGCCGTTCCTCGTCCATGATGCCCATTTTGATGGTGTGGGGCGCCAAGCCGAGCACGCTTTCGACCCGGCCGAACAGGTCGTTGGCGAAGGCGACCTCCTCGGGGCCGTGCATCTTCGGTTTAACGATATAGATGGATCCGGCGCGGCTGTTGCGCCTCGGTCCATTGACGTCATGCAGACTGATCAGCGAACTGAACAGGGCGTCGAGAATGCCTTCCGGCGCCGACGTCCCATCCTCGAGCCGGACGGCGTCGATGGTCATCAGATGGCCGACATTGCGGATCAGCATCAGGCTGCGTCCGGGCAAGGTCAGGGTGCCCCCCTTGACGCCGTTGTAGGTGCGGTCGGCGTTCAGCGCGCGATCCACCATCTTGCCCCCCTTCGGTAACGAGTCCGTCAGGGTTC
>Ga0209415_10004143_pt1 | contig 26658 bp, 22 predicted proteins | sample PeaSoiSIISIP2007_FD_187696 | JGI IMG/M metagenome (GOLD analysis project Ga0209415, IMG submission 187696) | Peat soil microbial communities from Weissenstadt, Germany - SII-SIP-2007 (SPAdes) (version 2) | ecosystem: Environmental > Terrestrial > Soil > Wetlands > Peat | place: Germany... | reverse complement strand
TGATGACGTCTTTCGGGCTCATACCCTCGTTCCTCCTCTGCGTGGTTGCGGCTGTCGATGCGTTGGTGCGGCGCGGCCGCGGATTGCTCCGCGGCCGCGCTTTCGGAGAAGTCTTGCCTACACTTTTCTTAGACGGCATCCGCTCCTCGCTCCCCGGTGCGGATGCGCACCACCTCGTCGATGGGCAAGACGAAAATCTTCCCGTCGCCGATGCGGCCGGTGCGGGCCGCGGTCTCGATGATCTCGGCGGCCGGGACGGCCTGCTCATCGGCAACGAGCAGCTCGATTTTGATCTTCGGCAGGAAGTCGACGACGTATTCGGCGCCGCGATAGAGCTCCGAATGGCCCTTTTGGCGGCCGAAGCCCTTGACCTCGGACACCGTCATGCCTTGGATTCCCTCGCGGGCCAGCGCCTCTTTCACCTCATCAAGCTTGAACGGCTTGATGATGGCTTCGATTTTCTTCATGCACCCTCCTGCCGCACGGCCGCCTGCGTCTAGAAGCTGTAGATGAGCTCGGTGGCCAAGGTGTCCTGTCCGCGCGCGAGGCCGCTCGCCGTGTGAATCGGGAAGATCTTCCGTGACCCCTCGTCGTGGCGGAACTCGTTGCGCCAGAACAGCCCGTCGGTCAGCTTGTAACTGATCGTGGGCGTGAACTCCCAATACGTTGCGCTGTGACCGAGGTAGGACACCATCGGGGTAGTGACCCGCGTTCCTCCCATGTCGTCGAAGACCTCGGCACGCAACGTCCCTGACAGCGAGTCGGTGAACGCGTAGATGACGTAGCCGGCCGCGCCGTTCCATTGCGCTGTATGGAGCGTGCCGTCGGCAAAGGTGCCGGTTGCGTCGAAGTGAGGCTCCACATCGCTTTCGTTGCCGTAGTCGTAGTCGAGGATCAGCGTGAGAGCATCTGTCGGTTTGGCGGTGACCAAGGTCGTGAGTAGCAACCGCTTCGATCGCCCCGCGTGAATCGCCAGGGAGTTGCCCCCGTTATCGGTCACCGTCCCTCCCGACTGCTCCGGGCCATACGTCAGCGTTTGATAGATCGTGAACTTCGGGCTGAAGGCGAGCGTGAGGCCGCTGGTGACGCTCTTGCCGTCGTTGTTGTCAGCGACGTTGTCCCAGCCATTGATGAGACCGAGATCCAGGCTGACCAAATCGTTGAAAGCGTACGTGCCGAGGACGCCGGTGTGGGTAAACGGAATGGCGAAGCCGAAGAGGATAGAATTGGTGACGTTGTAGTTCATGTTGTTGTACGCCTTGATAACTTCCGCGCCCGCCAGAGTTACGAACCGGCCGGCCTTCAGTTTGATGCCGCTGCCGACCGGAATCGTATAGGTCAGATAGAACTGCGTGACGTCAATGAAGTTGGTGCCATTGCCATTGCCGCTCGGCAAGGTGTGGTCTAAGTCGAAGTGGGTGGCATCGGCGACCACGTCGCCCGTCTTGCCAAAGTTGACGTCGCTGACGAAGCCCAAGCCGCTGTCGGGCTGGCGCTCGAAATGCAAATTCGCTTGGTTCAGGATGAAACTGTCCCGCTCGTTCTCGAACGACCGCAAAGCCGGTTGGCCGCTGCTCGGCCGGTTGATGTCGTAGAGATAGTCCACCGCGACCAAACCGTGGACACTGATGCCGAGCGTCGCCGCCGGGTTCGTGAGATCGATTTTCTTCTCGATGTCTTGCACACGCTGCTCGAGCGTCTTCGGCGCATCGTCGGCGCGCGCCGTCCGCCCCAGTGCCCCCATTGCCAGGATCGCTACCGCCACACGTCCAAACCTCTGCATTCCCCTCATTGTATCTCCTTCCTTTCTCTCCATTGGGATTTGGTTCTTGCACGAGTACCACAATCGTTGCGACCGAAAGGCCAGCAACGCGGGTGCCAGGTCCTGGGCACGTGCAATGCCCAGTTGCAAGATCATCAAAACCGATTGGTGAAGTGCCCAGGATTTGGGCTGTGCTGGAAAGGGAGGCGCTCGTATCACTGCAGCAACCCTCTTTGGAGCAGGATCTGCTGGATGCGGTTCAGAGCCAGCTCCACAACGCGTTCGTAGCGTGCTGCACTCCAGACGGTTCCCGTTGCTTCACTGAGGTTGCGGAGACGCTCCTCGGGAGCGCGTGGACTCACCAACAGCTCGACGGCGCGGCGCTCGGTGTCGCTCAGCACACTCAAGATCTCGCGTGCCTCGCTGTCCGCGTTTCGGAGATAGCGGTATAGGAAGGCCGTAACCGAAGAGACGCGCTCCATTGCAGCAGTGCTGCTGCGGATTCAAGCGGGTCGCTTCGGGATCATGACGCGACGGCGCAGCGACAACACGCGCTCGTTCTTCTGATTCCACGCACGCGTCTCGCAGTACAGAATGCCCCGATCGGACTTGGACTTCGACTCCGTCTTCTCCAAAATCTCGGTCTCGGCGTAAATCGTGTCGCCGTGAAAGGTCGGACCGAGATGGCGTACCGACTCGTACTCGAGATTCGCGATGGCGTTCTGACTAACGTCGCGTACGCTCATACCGACGGCGATGGCAAACACTAAGATGCCATTCACCAGGCAGCGGCCGTGCTGCGACTGACCAGCGAAGTGCTCGTCGAAATGGAGCGGATTGGTATTCATCGTCATCAGGGTGAACCAGGTATCGTCGAAGTCGCGGATCGTGCGTCCCGGCCAATGCTTGATGACTTCACCGACGGTGAAATCCTCGAAGTAGCGTCCTGCGTCCATGGCCCGCCCTTATAGAGACTCTCACAGCGGAGGTCCAGCCGTCGCGAGCCGTGCTCGCGTTCTGCGCATTGCGTGAAGAATGCGCATCAACAACCGGCGCGTGCGCTTTGCAGGACTCCCGCGGGCGACACGCTTCAAAATGCAATGGGCTGGCACAGGGGGTGCAGTGGAGCACGTGCGGAGGAGGACAAACGATGCCCCAAGAATCAAGTCAAGCAGTTGTGAAGCCGACGCTGGGACTCACCGGCGTCACCGTGAACGCGATGGCGCTGATTGCACCCGGCGCGTTCCTGTGGATCACGTACCAGTTGCAGGCTGCGGCGGCGACGCCCGGTGGCGTGTCCGTCAGCTCGGACATTTGGGCGGGCCTGGCCTTCGCTCTGATCCTGTGCTTTCTCACCGCCTACTCTTATGCGGAACTAGCGCGGATCTACCCGGAAGCCGGTTTCGGCAGCACGTACTATTTCGCCGAGAAGGCATTTCTGGATCGGGAGAACAAGGCGCATCACAAGTTCGCTCGGCTGGCGAAGATCGTCACCGGTTGGGCGGCACACCTGTTCTACTGGGTGTATCCGGGAGTGATGGTTGCCATGATGGCCACGCTGATCGGCTACATCTATCAGCAGCTCGGCGGCGCCGCGTTATCCACCCCCGTGATGATCGCGCTCGAAACGGCCACTGCCTTTGGGTGCGCATACGTTGCCTATCGCGGCGTCACCGGTTCGACGATGACGGCGTTGATGATCAACATCATTCAGATCACCAGTTTGGTATTCTTCAGCGTCCTCGCCATCTACTACCGCTTGGCGAACCCTGACCACGCCACGCAATGGGCGTTCAGCGGCGGCTGGGATGTGCTGATGCCGCACTCGTTGCAGGGGGTCATTGTCCAGTCGACCATCGCCATTCTGGTCCTGGTCGGCTTCGAAAGTTGCACGGCGTTCGCTGCCGAGGCCAAGGATCCCAAGCGGCACATCCCGCAGGCGGTCCTCCTCGCGCTGGTCATCCAAGGGCTGTTTTGCTACATGTTCGAGTACTTCGCCGCCGGCTACATGGTCAGTGAGAAGCTGGTGGGTACTGACGCAAGTAATGCGGCGGTCAGCGGTATGGCTGCGGCCGCAGCTTCCAGCGCCCCGATCGGCGACATGGCCATCCTGGTCGGCAACAGCGTCCTCGGCGGCATCGGCTTCGGCCTGATGATCACAATCGCCATAACGGTCGCCTTGGCCGTTTTCGGCACGACGCTCAGCTGCCTGAACACGGCGGTGCGCGTCAGCTACGCCATGGCCCAAGATGACGAAATGCCCGAGCTGCTGAATGCGATGCACGGTAAGTACGCGACGCCGCATCGGGCGATCTGGGTCCTGGCCGTCGTCTCTTCGCTCATCGGCGCGATCGGTGTGCAATCGGTTGTGGGGTTGACGGGGATCACGCTGGCCTCCAACTTCGGTACGTTTGTCCTCTACGGCCTCACCTGCGTGTGGACGATCGTTGCGTTCGCGGAGCGGCACGAGAAACACATGGTGAAGCACATAGCCGTGCCGGTTCTCGGTCTGCTCGCCAACGTGTCGATGTTGATCGCGATCCTCTACCTCGCCATCGCCGGGGGCGGCGACGCCGCGAAGGAGGCGTACATCTGCTTCGCCATCGCGGGGGGATGGGCTGTGCTCAGCGCCATCTACGTCGTGGTGTCGAGCCTGCGGAGCGGCCGGTCGATCATGGCGGCGCCGGTCGCACGATAGGGTTGCGAGCGTATTTCACCCTGATAGAGTCTCGGGGGCCGGTGGCGGAAACGTCACCGGCCTTCGTGCGTCATGCCAGAGATCGAATTCTTCCAATTGACCGATACCGGCTGCGTCCGCGAGGCGAACGAGGATGCCGTCGGTGCGTGGCCACACGAGGACGGGCTGCTGTTCGCGGTGGCCGACGGCCTGGGCGGACACGAGGCCGGGGAGTTTGCCAGCTCGCTGGCGCTGGAGGTGCTCGCCCGTGAGATGGACCGGGCGCCCGGCGCGTGGCCGGTGCAGAAGCGCCTGCGGCGCGCCGTGCAGGAGGCCAATCTGGAGATTTACAACAAAGGGGTGACCGTGCCCGAGCTGCGCCGCATGGGCACGACGCTGACGGCGAGCGCGCTCGTCGGCCACACCTTGGTCGCCGCCCACGTCGGAGATTGCCGGCTGTATCTGTGGCGCAACCAGGGGCTCACACAGCTCACGAAAGATCACACCTGGGTGTGGGAGCAAGTGCAGTACGGCATCCTCTCGCCCGAGGAGGCGCGTACGCATCCGCGCCGCCACATCCTGAGCCGTGCCTTGGGCCAGAACCTCATCGTCAGCGTCGATATCCTGAGCATCGATATCCAGCCGGGAGATGTCCTGGTGCAGTGCAGCGACGGCGTCCACGCGTTTCTGCCCGAGTCCGAGATTACCGACGCGGTGCGCTCGTCGGCGGCGGAGGCGGCCTGCCGAATGCTGGTAGAGCGCGGGCGCGCCGCCGGCGGCGAGGACAACCTCAGCGTGCAAGTGGCCGCGGTGGTTTCGAGCCCGCAGCCGACGCCGCGGCCCTGGTGGCGGTTCGGGCGGTAAGCTTGCCGCTCCCGTCGCGCCCGGCCTTGCCGGCCGGCCGTGCGCTTCGCTAAGGTGCGCCCTTCATGGCCGAGCTGGCTCCCGGACAGACGCTGGATCAGTACGAGCTCTCCGACGTCATCGCGCGCAGCGGTATGGCGACGATCTTCCGTGCGCGCGACACGGAAGACGGTCGCACCGTCGTGCTCAAGGTGCCGCATATGCAGTTTGAGGCCGACCTGGTCTTTCACGAACGCTTCCTCCGGGAGGAGCAGATTGGACAGCGCCTCGATCACCCGGCGATCATCAAGGTGCTCAAGCCGAAGCGCAAGCGCCGCGTCTACCTGGCGCTCGAGTATGTCGAAGGAGAGCTGCTCAGTGCCCGGATGCGACGCGAACGCCGCATGCCCATCGGTGAGGCACTCGGCCTCACCCTGCAAATCGCCGATGCGCTGGTCTATCTGCACTCGCACAACGTGGTGCACCGCGATCTGAAGCCCGAGAACGTCATGATCATGCCGAACGGCAAGGTGAAACTCATGGACTTCGGGATCGCGCTCGACACGACGCTGCGCAAAATGACGTGGGCGGGTCTGTCGTCGACGATGGGGACCCCCGATTACATGGCGCCGGAGCAAGTGAAGGGACTGCGCGGTGACGCGCGCACCGACATCTACAGCCTGGGCGCCATCCTGTATGAGATGTTGACCGGCCAGGTGCCGTTTCCCGGCGACAACATCTACGCGACGATGCGGACCAAGGTGCGCGAGGACCCGCCGCCGCCGCGGCGCCTGCGGCATGAGATCTCGCCCCAGATCGAGGAGATCGTCCTGCACGCCCTGGAGCGCGATCCGCGCAATCGCTTCGAAAGCGCGCTGGAGTTTCGTGAAGCGCTGGCGCATCCCGACAGCGTCGTGTTGACGGACCGCGCCGATCGCGCGCCGCAGACGACACGTGCGTCCCGCTGGCAGCAGACGACGCTGACGCTGATCGCCGGTGTGGCCGCCTTCGCTCTGTTGTTTTGGGTGATTGCGCACCTCGGCTCGTGGGCGGTGCAGAGGCGTCCACAGCCCACGAGCACGGCACCCGCCCCGTCAGCGAGCGGCCGGTGACGGGGCCGGCGGGCCCGCCATCGGCGCGGCGTTGATGCGATCGATCAACGCCCGCAGGCGGCCGAAATGCATCCGGTCGAAGCGCAGCACCAGCCGCGGCAGGTGAAAGATGTGCGCCTCGTTGCGCTCGACCGAGAACGCCGAACGTTGCTCGAGTACGCCGTCGACGGTGATGTCGCCGAATTCCGCGGCGAGCGTCCGGACGTAGTCGTCGGGCAGCACACGCGCCAGGCGGATCACGAACCGCTCACGCACGTAGCGTGACGAATGATAGACGCGGTAGAAGTTGACGATCTCCTGCACGGCGGCGTCGACGCTATCCGTCACCTTGTAGAGCGCCAGGTCCTCCGGCGCGATCATCCCGCGCCGCAGGACGTGGTCTTCGACGTAACGCTGCCAGGCCTTCCAGTATCTGCCGCGCGGCCGATCCAGGAACACCAGGGGAATCGGCTGCGTCTTGCCGGTCTGTAACAACGTGAGCGTCTCGAATCCCTCGTCGTGCGTGCCGAAGCCGCCCGGGAACAGGACGACGGCGTCGGCTTCTTTGACGAAGAACAGCTTGCGCGTGAAGAAGTATTTGAAGTGCATGAGCTTCGGGTCGCCACTGATCACTGCGTTGGCGCTCTGCTCGAAGGGCAGGCGGATGTTGATGCCGAAGCTGCGGTCGCGCCCGGCACCGCGCTGACAGGCTTCCATGATACCCGGTCCCGCCCCGGTGATGACCATGAAACCGGCATCAGCCATGCGCCGCGCGAGCTCCTCGGCGAGCCGGAAGACCGGATCGCCGGCTTGCGTGCGTGCCGAGCCGAACGTGCTCACCTTCCGCACGCCGCGAAATGGCGCGAACATCTTGAACGCGTCGCGCATTTCCTTGAGTACGCCGGTGGCGATCTTGAGATCACCGACCGAGGTCTCGTCGGTCAGCAACTGCTGCGCGAGGGCGACGAGATCGTTGACGTAGCGTTGTTGGGTCGTGACGCGCACCGGCGGCGCGGCGGCCGCCGGGCTTGCGGGAGAGATGGGATCGGCCATGGAGTAATCATACGCGACGCGCGCCAGCCGATCCAAGTGAACCGCCACTACCGGGTCCGTTGCTGATTCGCTGGCGCCTTGTTAAGCCACAACCCGCCGTTTGAACAAAAGGACTGTTGTGGCTCGCTCGAAGAAGTGGGAACCGTGGCGCCGGAATCTGTACGTCCTGTGGGTCATCGAGTTCGCGGCGTTCACGGGCCTCTCGCTCATCTTGCCCTTCATCCCGCTCTACGTCCGTGAATTGGGCGTGACCGACGTCGCCGACGTGACGCGCTGGAGCGGGCTGCTGCTGTCGGGACCGTTCATGGTGTCGTTCCTTGCGACGCCGGTGTGGGGCACGCTGGGCGACCGCTACGGCCAGAAGCTGATGGTGGTGCGCGCGCTCATCGGCAGCTCGGTGTGTTACATGGGCATGGCGCTGGCGGGCAACGTGCACGCGCTGTTCGGCTGGCGGCTGGCGCTGGGCGGCATCTCGGGCTTTCTCGCGGCAGGTATGGCGTTGGTATCGGTCACCGTCCCCGACGGTGAACGCGGCTACGCGCTCGGGTTGCTGCAGTCCGTGGTGCCCGCCGCTGGTCTGATCGGTCCGTTGCTCGGCGGCGTGCTCGCCGACCTGATCGGCTACCGGGCGATCTTCTATGTCGTCGGCGCCGTATGCGTGACCGGCGGCGTCGTTGCGGCCGCCACGCTCAAGGAAGCGCGCACCACCGGGCACGGCGTGGTGGCGGTCAGCGTGCGCGACAACTTGGCCGTGGCGTGGCGGCACGCCGACCTGCGGCGTTCGCTGGTTGCGATGGTGATGTCGCAGGCGTTCATCACCTCGCTGCAGCCGATCTTCGTGCTCTACGTCGAGCAGCTGGGAGTCGAAGCGCGGCTCTTGTCGACGACCACCGGCGTGCTGTTCGCGGCCACGGGTATCACGGCGCTGTTTGCGGCGCCGTGGTGGGGCCGGCGCGGCGACCGGCTCGGCTATCGCGGCGTGCTGACGATGTCCTTGTTGGGATCAACGGTGCTGCTTCTGCTGCAGGGGTTGGTGACCGGGGTCGTGCAGCTTTTCGTCCTGCGGTTGCTCTACGGCTGCTTCGTTGCCGGCGTGCTGCCGCCGCTGCTCGGCTGCATCAGTGCCGCCAGCCCCACCGACCGTCGTGGCGGGCTCATGGGCCTCAGCTCCAGCGCCATCATGCTCGGCAACCTGTTCGGCCCGCTGCTGGGTGGATACATTGCGGCCCACGTCGGGCTGCGTCAGGTCTTCTTCGTGTCTGCGGGATTCCTGCTCGTCGTCAACGTGTATGCTCAAAGGCTGTCGGCGGCGCGTGCGGGCAGCGCGTGGACCTAACTCAATCCGAAAAAGGGGCATCCGCGCCCCGGAAATAGGGTATGGATGCGGCAACTTCAAAACGTGAACCGCCGCATGCTGACGTTCATCAGTAAGCCGATGGCGACCATGCAGGCGAGCAGCGACGAGCCGCCGTAGCTGAAAAATGGCAGGGTGATGCCGACCACCGGCATCGAGCCGGTGGCCATACCGATGTTGACCACGACTTGGCAGAAAATCATCGCCGTGAGCCCGAACGCCAGGAGCACGCCGAAGGTGTCCCGCGCCCGCGTGGCGACGATGAAACAGCGCAGGAGCAACACGACGTACAGGCACGTCAGCACGCACGCGCCGATGAATCCCCACTCTTCGGCGAACACCGAGAAGATGAAGTCGGTGTGTTGCTCGGGCAGGAAGTTGAGGCGATTTTGCGTACCATGCAAGTAGCCCTTGCCTTCGAGCCCGCCGGAGCCGATGGCGATCTGCGACTGAATGATGTGATAGCCGGCGCCCAACGGATCGGCCTGCGGATTGATGAACGTCGAGATGCGCCGCTGCTGGTACGGCTTGAGATGGTGCCACACCTGCGGTACCGCGGGCACGAGAATCGCGGCGACGATGAGCACGAAGCGCAGCCGCAGCCCCGCCAGCAAGAGCACGACCGCGACGGTGAGCGCCAACACGACAACGGTGCCGAGATCGGGCTGCTTGAGCACCAACAGCGCGGCCGGCGCCAGCAGGAGCACCGGCACCAACAGCGCGCGCAGCGGTAATGCTCCATCGCTCACCTGCCGGTGCAGATAGCGCGCCAAGGCCACCACCAAGGCGAGCTTGGCGAACTCCGACGGTTGGATAGAGACGGGGCCGAGCGCGATCCAACGACGCGCGCCGCCGCCCGAAGATCCCAGCACGGCGGTCGCCAGCAGCAGCACCAATGCGACGGCGTACAGCCCGTACGCATACCGTTCGAGCCAGTGGTAATCGAAGCTCAACGCCGCCAGCAACCCGACGAGGCCGAGCCCGGCCCACAAGGTCTGACGCGCCAGCAGGCCGCTGACGAGGTGCCCCGCCGTGTGCGTCGCGCTGAGCACCGTCAGCAGGCCACACCCGATGAGCAGCAGGGCCGACACCAGCAACGGCCAGTCAAAATGGGCGATCAACCGCCGGTCGATTCTCAGCATACTTCGCGTTCTCTCGGTCTTTCTTCAGTTGAAAGTAGGCCTGCATGACGTCACGCGCGATCGGTGCAGCGATGGCGCCGCCGCCGCCCTCGGCGTGCTCGACCAGGGTGGCCACCGCAATCTCCGGCGCATCGAACGGGGCGTAGGCCACAAACCACGCGTGATCGCGCTGCTGCCACGGCAGCTGGGTCGACTTCACCCGTTCCTTCCCCATCTTGACGACTTGTGAAGTTCCGGTTTTGCCGGCCGCCTCGATGTCGTTGAGCCGCGCCTTCTTCCCGGTGCCATTGGGCGCATTGACCACGTCGCGCAACGCCTCACGCACCTGCATGAGGGTGGTCGGGCGGACTTTGAGCGTCCCGATGACCTCCGGCGTTTCGTTGCGGACGACCGCCCCGTCCGGCGTCTCGATCTGCTTGACGTACTGCGGGCGAAAGCGCTTGCCGGCGGCGACCATGGCGATCATGTTTGCCATCTGCAACGGCGTGGCGGTGACGTATCCCTGTCCGATGCCGGCCGACAGCGTCTCGCCGGCGAACCAGGGCTGTTTGAAACGGCGGCGCTTCCAGTTCGTGTCCGGAATCGTCCCGGCCTTTTCGTGTTCGAGGTCGATGCCGGTGGGCAGGCCGAGCCCGAAGGTGTGGGCGTACTTGGCGATCAGGTCGATGCCGAGCCGCTGCGCCACCTGATAGAAGAACACGTCGCACGATTGGACCAGGGCTTCGTGCAGGTTCATCGAACCGTGGCCGCCCTTCTTCCAGCAGCGGAAATAGTGATTGCCGAACTGCAAGCCGCCGGGACAGTGGATGCGCGTGAAGGGGTTGATGATGCCTTCTTCGAGCGCCGCCGTGGCGACGATGATCTTGAACGTCGAGCCGGGCGGATACTGTCCTTGCGCGACGCGGTTGTTGAGCGGACGGTGCTTGTCGGCGAGCAGTGCATGCCACTCGTTCGGGTGGACGCCGCGTGCAAACACGTTCGGGTCGAACGACGGGTGGTCGACGAGCGCCAGAATCTCTCCGCTGTTGGGATTGAGGACGACGATGGCGCCGTCACGGTCGCCGAGCGCCTGCGAGGCGGCGTTCTGCAAATCGAGATCGATGGTGAGCTTGACGGTGTCGCCAGGGGCCTCTTCGACCTCACGCAGCACGCGCAGCTTGCGTCCGAGCGCATCCACCTCCACCTGCTGGCCGCCGTCAACGCCGCGCAGATAGCTCTCCCAGCGCTTTTCCAATCCGGCTTTGCCGACCAGGTCGCCCATGTGGTAGCGCGCATCCGCCGCCAGATCCTGCGAGCTGGCTTCACCGACGTAGCCGAGCAGGTGCGCCAGCTTGGTGCCGAGCGGGTAGCTGCGCCGCGGCGTGATCTGCATGCTCACGCCCGGCAGATCGAGCTGGTGCGTCTCCAGCGCCACCAGCTCATCCCAGCTGAGATCGCGCCTCACGGTGATTTCCTCAAAAGGTGGCCGCGCGCTCGTCTGCGTGATCAGCGCGTGCATCTCGGCGGCGCTTTGGTTCAGCAGGTGCGCCAAGTTCTCGACCGTGAGCTCGACGTTGTGCGTGTCCTCCGGGACGAGGACGGCATCGAACGACGGGCGGCTGTCGATCAGCACTTGCCCGGTGCGATCGACGACGGTGCCGCGCGTGGCTTGGACGCGATGCAACCGGATGCGGTTGTTTTCCGACAACGTGCGCATCTCATCGCCGCGCAGGATCTCCAGATCCCACAGGCGCGCCAGCAGCAGCAGGAAGCAGAGCAGCGCGACGCCGAGCGCAACGGTGAGCCGGCGGCGTAGCCGCAGCGGCACCTCACGCTGGCTCAAGGACACCGGGCTCATTCTTCTTCCACGACCGTCAGCTGCTGCGTATGCGCCAGGATGGCAAACACCGCCGGGCTCAGGACGGCGGCGAGCACCCCTTCGATGAGCAGGTAGCCGAGCATGGTTTGCCAGACGCCGTCCGCCGACATGAACAGGGCGACGAGGAGGAGGACTGCGACGGTCTTGAGCAGCGACGCGAGGAAGACCACGACGATCTTCGAGATGGCGTTGTCGACCCACAGGCGTCGCGAGGTGAGGTAGACGACCGTGAAGATCAGGGACATTCCGAAAGCGTTGAGACCGACCAAGCTGCCGGAAAAGGCGTCTTGCAGGTAGCCGAGGAAGAATGCGCCGAGCGCGCCGGCCACCGTATGCTGGTGCAGTCCGAGGTAGACGCAGATGATCAGCAGCAGATCCGGGCTGGTGCGGCCGACGGTGACGTGGGGAAGCACGGTCGTCTGCAGCAGCAGGGCGACGACGGCGATGGCGGCGTAGAGGATGGCGGTCCGCACGTTACCGGACCTCCCGCAGGCTGTGCCCGGCCGATCCTGCCGATCTCATGGCGCCTCTCCTTTGAGGTGGGCGCCCGGGCCGATCACCAGGACTTCCTCGGTGCGATCCATTGGCACGCTGGGTTTCACTTCGGCGACTTGCAGCAGGCCGCGATTGCCGCGCGTCACGTGCGTGACCTCGCCGATGGTGATGCCCTTCGGAAAGATGCCGTCGAGCCCGGAGGTGACGATACGGTCGCCGACGTCGAGGTCTTCACCGCGCTTGACGTACTTCATCACACAGCCGCTGTCGAGCGTTCCTTCGACGATCCCGCGGGCGCGGCTGCGCTGGACGACCGCGTCGATGCCGCTGTTGTGATCGGTGACCAGCAGGACGCGGGCGGTATGCGCGCTGGTCGCCGTGGTCTGGCCGACGACGCCGAACGGCGAGACGACGGCCATGCCCTTATGGATGCCGTCGGCCTCGCCTTTGTTGATGCTGACGGTCCCGAACCACGGCTGCGGATCGCGGCCGATGATCTGCGCGGCTTGCACGCTGCCGTCGATGGTCGAGCGGAAATTGAGCAGCTCTTGCAGGCGCTTGTCGGTCTGCTCGACTTCGGCGAGGCGTACCGCCTGCTGCTCGAGCTCGAGAATGCGCCAGCGCAGCCGCTCGTTTTCTTTTTTCACGCCGATCAGTGCCACGTACATCCGCCACGTGTCCGCCACCCCGTCGACCGCCGCGGTCACCGCGCTCTGCAGCGGACGCATGCCCTCACGCATCAGGCTGGCGACGGGATCGATGCGTTGGCGCGTGCGCGCCCCGGCAGACAACAACAGCAGCGAAATGAGCAACAGCGATCCGGAGGTCAAGACGACGCGATTTCTCCGGAGAAACTCCAGCATGTGTCGTGATCACACGGTTCGGCATCCAAGGCACGTTGGGGCCGTGCCGCGATGCGCAGCTCGGGCGCGCCCCCTCAGGGTCTTGGAGCGTCGAACCTTCCGGCTATTGGATCGTAACATCCTTCAGGAGCGAAAGCTCGTCGAGAACCTTCCCCGCGCCCATCACCACGGCGGTCAGCGGATCGTCGGCCAGCATGATCGGCAGCCCCGTCTCCTCCCGCAACAGCACGTCGAGGTTGCGCAGCAGCGCGCCGCCGCCGGCCAGCACGATGCCTTTGTCGACGATGTCGGAGGCCAGCTCCGGCGGCGTGCGCTCCAAGGCGATGCGCACGGCGTCGACGATCTGGTTGATCGGCTCGAGCAGGGAGTCGCGAATCTCTTCGTCGGAGACCTCGACCGTTTTCGGCACGCCGGCCACCAGGTCGCGGCCTTTGATCTCCATGGTTTGGATCTCGTTGCCCGGATAGGCGGAGCCGATGGTGATCTTGATGAGCTCGGCGGTGCGCTCCCCGACGAGCAGATTGTACTTGCGCTTGATGTATTGGACGATCGCCTCGTCCATCTTGTCGCCGCCGACGCGCACGGATTTCGAGAACACCACACCCTTGAGCGAGATCACCGCCACCTCGGTGGTGCCGCCGCCGATGTCGACGATCATGTTGCCGGTGGGTTCGGTGATCGGCAGCCCGGCGCCGATAGCCGCTGCCATCGGCTCTTCGACCAAATAGACCTCGCGCGCCCCGGCGGATTCCGCCGATTCCTTGACGGCGCGCTTCTCCACTTCCGTAATGCCGAAGGGCACGCAGATGATGATCCGCGGGCGCACTAGCGCCTTACGGTTATGAATCTTCTGGATGAAGTAGCGCAGCATCGCTTCGGTGATCTCGAAGTCGGCGATCACGCCGTCCTTGAGCGGGCGGATGGCGACGATCGACCCCGGGGTGCGGCCGAGCATTTTCTTCGCCTCAGCGCCCACCGCGAGCACGCGGCGCCCGCCACGCGCGTCCTTCTGCACCGCCACCACCGACGGCTCGTTGCACACGATGCCTTCGCCTTTGACGTAGATCAGCGTATTGGCGGTGCCCAGATCGATCGCCAAATCGTTGGAAAACATTCCGAGGAGAAAATCGAGTACCATCATGCGTGGATGTACAAGAATTCCGGCAGCAGGGCAAGGTAAGAGTCGGCGCGTGGCGCGCGCCGCGGACCGCAAACCACGTGCGGGCGCGAAACGCGCGGAGTTGCGATATCAATCCGCCGGCTTTTTTGCATATAATTGCCGCCGTCGCCGCCGGTGAAGACGGTGACGGAACCCGAAACCGACGTCCGAGCCACGCGAATGATTCGAGCGCTCGCCACCGCTCTCCTGTGCGGTGCCGCCATTATCGGCGGCGACGTGCTCTTTCGTGCCAGCCTGCTGTCGCAGCTCCGGCCGATCATTCTCACCCCCGGCCAGCAGGCGCTCGTCGACCCGCCCGTCGGTGTCAGCTGGGAAGGTCCGCAGCGCATGCGCGTGTTCCTGTCGAACGCCGGTGAGGAGCCGCGCGACCTCGGCATTCAGGAGTCGCCGTTCCAGCTCGCCGCCGACCTGTTTCCGCGCGCCGGCGGCTATCAGCTGGAGCTGCGGGCCGTGCAGCTCGGCACCTGGATCCGCGCCAGCCGCTGGTTCCAAGTGCAGGCCGCGCCGGCGGCGCCGCGGCCGACGGATCACGAGCCGCGCACCCCCGACGTGAAGGACCTGCTCACCGCGCTCGATGCGGCGCGCACGGCGCGGGATCGCGCCCATGAGCGCACCAAGTTCCTCAGCGAGGAGAACGCGACGCTGCGCGGCGAGAGCGCGCGCGTGACCCAGCAGCTCGAGGCTTTGTACAAGACGCAAGAGGAGGACGCCGAACGCGTGACCGACCTCGAGCGGCGATTGCGCGAGCTGGCCGATGAGAATCGGGCGTTGAGCGACGAGAATGCCGCCATCCGCCTGCGACTGAACAGCGTCATTCCCTGCAGCGTGTGGGGGTACTACAGCTACCCGCGGCTGCAAATCGTGCCGGTGACGCACCCCATGCTCACGGTGACGGATATCCGCGGACAAGTGTTTCGCGGCCAGCCGGAGTGCGAGCTGATGCGCCGCGCCGACGCGAGCGCCGCGTCGGTCTGCTTCTGCGTCGGGAACTCGTGGGGCGGGTGAGCGACGGCGCTACGGCGTGCGGGGACCGCCGTCCATGTCGCGCATGGGACCGGCGTTCATTTGATGCGGCGTGTCCGCGATCGGCTGCAATGTTTCGTCCTTGACGCTGTCGAGACCGTTTTCGAGCGTGACATCCATCGGCACTCCCGACTGCTCCACCACCGCCCGCTTGACGCGATCGAGATCCACACGCGACCGCCAGCCGTGCTGGTCGAGCAGCCGGAGCACCTCGCGGTATGGCCCCGGCAACAGCTCGTAGATGTCTCGGTGCACCTCGACGATGATATGTCCGTCCCGTGCCCCCACCTTGACCGGCTGATACACGAACTCGCCGGGGGTGCCGACCGCGACCATCGGGAACAGCCGCTCGATGTCCTCCGGGTAGAGGCGGATGCAGCCGTGGCTCACCTGCATACCGACGCCCCACGGGATGTCAGTGCCATGGATACCGTAGAGCGGTAGCGTCAACTCGAGGCGATACTTGCCAAGCGGATTCTCGGGGTCGCCGCCGGCAATGAAGTCCGGCGCCGGCCGGCCGTCGCGCCGGTGCTCTTCTTTGATCGACTCCGGCAGCACCCATCGTGGGTTCACCGTCTTGCCGCGGATGCGGAACTTGCCTTCCGGGGTGCGCCAGTCGTCGCGCCCCAGACCGACCGGAAACGTGGTCACGATGACCGTGCCCTCCTGCGACGGCCGAAAGTAGTACAGGCGCATCTCGGGGATATTGACCACGATCCCTTTGTACTCGGTGTCCGGGAGCACCCATTCGGTGGGCAGCAAGATGATCTGCCCCGGCGGCGGAATCCACGGGTCGACCCCCGGATTGGCTTCGGCGATTTCATTGTATCCGAGATCGTAGAACCGCGCGATGTCGAGGAAGGTGTCGTTCTTTTGCACTTGGTAAAAGCGCGTCGAGCCGATGGCCGTGTGCGCCTGTACCGGGTCGCGACCGCCGGCGGCAACGAACGGTTGCGCGGCGCTGACCTTGTGCTCGAACAGGTCGTCGGTCCATTCACGTGCGGACGCGGTGCTCAGCAGCGCCAGCACCAAGGCGACCGCGAGCCCGCACCAGCGGGTGCTCGATCTCATTGCACTGTCAAAATGGAAGAGCCGCAAAAACGACCGTCAGGAACGCGTCAGCGTGCTGATTCATGCCATCATGAAAGCACAAGATCCGCGCCAATCCAAGGCGGGCGGCCGTGCAGGGAGCGACGTCGCGCGCCGGCCAAAGGGGGGGAGTCATCGCCTCAGCCGTCGTCCCCACCCGGCCGGGACGGGACGATCAGCCGACCGATGTTGGCGCGCCCGGACGTGAGAGCGGCGTCCGCTTCCCGATCTCAGTGAACCGTAATCGGGACCTTCTTTGCCACCATTTCCTTTGGCGCCTTCATGGTCACTTCCAGGACGCCATCGTGATAGATGGCCTTGATGCTTTCCGTATCCACGCCGGCGGGCAGGTCGAGGGCACGTTCGAACCGCCCGTACGCAACTTCGCGATGCAGGTAGTCCTTCCCTTTGTGCTCTTCCTTTACCTCGCGTTCGCCGCGGATCATCAAGCGATTCGCTTCCACCGCCAACTCGACCTTCTTCGGATCGATGCCCGGCAGGTCGGCGCGCACGACCAACTCCCCGTTGCGGACGAAGCTTTCGATGCGCGGGGTGGCCAACTGCCACCGAGTCGGGAACCATTCCTGTTCAGGGCCGAAGAAGTGCGTGAACAACTCGTCGATGTCCTCGTGCAGCGTGGACAGCTCTCGGAAAGGTCTCCATGGAGCCAACGCTCTCATAAATGTTCACCTCCTTCCTCCACCCAAGCTAAACACGAACCGCTGCGCTGCAAGGGGGCTGTGCCTGGCAATCTGCGGCGATCCGCCTTATGATCAGCACGCGACGATGGAGCTATGGCAGACGGTGCGCAGGTTCGCTCACTAGCGGTGGCCGGGCAGATACGCCCCGGCAACCGCACGGTCTTGGCCGCGGTGACGCTGGCATCGGTCCGCCCGAATCCGCAGCAGCCGCGGCGTCACTTTGGCGAGCAGGCGTTGGCGGAGCTGGCCGAATCGATCAAGGCTCGTGGGCTGCTCCAGCCGATCGTCATCAAGCGCGACGGCGACGGGTACTTGCTGATGGCCGGCGAGCGCCGCTGGCGCGCGGCGCATCTTGCCGGACTCGAATCGGTCCCGGCGCTGATCCGTGACGACGATCCGCTCGAGATCGCGATGATCGAAAACCTGCAGCGTCAGGACTTGACGCCGCTCGAGGAAGCGGAAGGCCTCGGTCAGCTCATCGACCAGTTCGGCTATACGCATGAGGCGTTGGCGGAGATGCTCGGCAAGAGTCGCCCGTACGTGAGCAACACCCTGGCACTGTGCCGCCTGCCCGACGAGATCAAGCAGCAATACTTCGAGTCGCCGGATGTGTCGCGCGAGGTTCTCATTCACGTCGCCCGCGCCGAGTCGCCGGAGCGTCAAGCCGTCCTGTGGCGTTTGGCGCGGTTGCGCAAACCATCCGTGCAGAAGTTTCGCGCCGCGGCGGCGGGCGACAACCCGGCGGCGGACGGCATCCGTGACCTCGCTCGGCTGATTCGGCGCCTCGGCCGCAAGCTGCGCACCATCGATTTGGCGAGCGTCACCGGTGATGAGCGGCGCCATCTGGAGCGCTTGCTGCTCCGTGCTCGCGACCGCCTGCAACGTGCCGCGAAAGCGCTGGTGGCAGACGGCTGACTCGGAGATTCCCGCATGGACGATCGATTGCCCGAGTTGGTCGCGGCCGCGCAGGCACGGGCCGCGACCGCCGGTTTCACGCTGTCCTGTGAGCCGGGCGTCGGCCGCTTGCTGGCGGCACTGGCGGCCGGTGTCCCGGCGCGCGGACGGATACTCGAGATGGGCACGGGTGTCGGTGTCGGTACCGCGTGGATCGTCTCCGGGCTCGACGGGCGTGATGACGTCGAGGTGGTGTCCGTCGAGATCGACGCGCAGACCACGCGCCTGGCGCAGACCGGCGTTTGGCCCAGGTTCGTCACCTTGCGCGTCGGCAACATTCTGCACCTGCTGGAGGAGCTGGGCCGCTTTGATTTCATTTTTGCCGATTCGCAAGGCGGCAAATGGCACGGGCTCGACCGCACCATCGGCGCTCTGCGGCCGGGCGGCATCCTGTTGGTGGATGACATGACGCCGGCCACCTGGCTGGACGACGCGCATCGGCAGCACACCGCGCAGGTGCGCGCGACGTTGCTGACGCATCCCGATCTCGTCGCTGCGGAGCTCGCGGAAGCCAGCGGCATGATTCTCGCCACACGCCGTCGCACCTGAACGATGAACGTGCGCCAGCTGACGATATCATTCCTCTGGCTCGTCACGCATCACTGGTCACCGGTTTTCTAACTATGGCATGGTTGCAAGAGCTCAGCTCGCATCCGTTTCTGGGCTCGTTTCTGTGCCTGTTCCTGGCGCTCGTGGTGCTCGTGTTGCGTCCGCTTGCGCGCCGCACGCGCCTGACGCGCGATCTCGATGCCTCGTTGACGCTGATGATATGGGGGTTGCTCTTCGGCGCCGTCAGCACCAGTGCGAGCGCGCTGGGGTGGTCCACCGGCGTGCCGTACCTCAATGCGGCGTTCGTTGGCGCGCTCGGCATCGGGATCGTGCGTGCTGCGCTGACGCTGTTCGTCGACTTGTATCTCAGCCAGCGCGAAGGCGCGGTCATCTCGGCAATCTTCCGAGACGTCGCCAGCGTGATCGCGTACTTTTTGGTGATCGTCGGCGTGCTGCGTTCGACGCTCGACATCAACTTGGCGTCGTTGGTGGCGACCTCGGCGGTGCTCACGGTGATCGTGGGTCTGGCGCTGCAAGACGTGCTCGGCAACCTATTCAGTGGTCTCGTGCTCGAGCTGGAGCAGCCATTCAGTCCCGGCGACTGGGTGCGCATTGGCGCTTTCGAAGGCACCGTGGAAGAAACCGGCTGGCGCACGACCAAGATCCGTACGCGCGTCAACGAGCTGGTGACGTTGCCCAACGCGCTGATGTCGAAGGAGGCGGTGGTCAACTTCTCGCGGCCGGACGTGCTGTACGCCGACATGGTGCACTTCGAGGCCGACTGTGCGGCGCCGCCCAACGTGGTGAAGGATGCGGCACGAGCCGTGCTGCTTACCGATCCCCAGGTGCTACGCACGCCCGAGCCCGAGATATGGCTCGATCGGTACGGCGACAGCGGCATCGGGTACGTCCTGCGCTTTTGGATCAGCAATTTCGCGGAGCGCGAGCGGATCCGCAGTCGCATCCTTACCAACCTGTGGTACGCCCTGCGCCGCGCCGACGTGCGCATTCCGTTCCCGGTGCGCGACGTGTTTGTGCACCACGTCGAGCCGCCCACCGTGTCACGGGACCGCAGTGAGCTCGTCGAAATCCTGCGTCACGTGCCGTTGCTGGCGCCGCTCGATGCAGAGCAGCTGCTGCGTCTGGCGATGCGGGTGCGCCGGCACACGTTCGGTGCGGGAGAGGTGGTGGTGCGCGAGCGCGAGCCCGGCGACTCCTTTTACGTGATCGAATGGGGCGCCGCCGAGGTCACCCTGGGTGACGACGGGCTGGCGAAAACGTTGGGACGGCTCCAGGCAGGGGATTTCTTCGGGGAGATGTCGCTGCTGGCGGGAGAGGCGCGTAGCGCCACGGTGCGCGCCGTGTCCGACCTCGCGGTGTTGGTGATCGATCGCGAGGTGTTCAAGGAGATCATCAGCGCCGATCCGGAGCTGCTCGAGCCGTTGAGCCAGATTGCCGCCCGCCGCCACGCCGCGCAGGAAGAGTATCGCCGCCAGCATGGAACGGCGCCGGCGGCGGAGGCCGACGCCCAACATGCGCAGCGCTTGCGCGAGCGCATCAAGGCGTTCTTTAGACTATAAGGAGAGCGGAAAGCCAAAAGCGGAAAGCGGCAAGCTTGAAGCTTTGAGCTTTTAGCTTTGAACTTTGAGCTCGATTGTGAAACCCGGCACCCTGTACGTCGTGGCGACACCGCTCGGGAACCTCGAAGATATCACTCTGCGTGCGCTACGGGTTCTCAAAGAAGTGGGTCTGATCGCTGCCGAGGATACACGCCACAGCCGCAAGCTCTTGACGCACTACGGAATCAGCACGCCGTTGACGAGCTACTACGATCAGATCGAACGCCGCAAAGCGCCGCAGCTGCTCGAGGAGCTCAAGCATGGCAAGAGCATCGCGCTGATCTCCGACGCCGGCACGCCGGGCATCGCGGATCCCGGCTTTCACTTGGTGCGCGCGGCGATCGATGCCGGTATTACCGTGGAAGCCGTGCCCGGCCCGTCGGCCGTGGCGGCGGCGTTGAGCGTGGCGGGGTTGGCGACAGGTCGCTTCGCCTTCGAAGGTTTCGTGCCGGCACGGCACGGCGCACGGTGCAAGTTTTTCGTGGCGCTGGCGCACGAGCCGCGCACCATCGTCGTCTACGAGGCGGCACGGCGCCTGCCCGAGTGCCTCGCCGCCTTGCATGAGACGCTCGGCGACCGTCAGATCGTCATCGTGCGTGAGTTGACCAAGATGTTCGAAGAGATCCTGCGCGGCACCGTCGGCGAAATGGCCGCGCTGCTGCGCAACCGCCCGCTGCAAGGCGAGGTGACGCTGCTGATCGCCGCAGGGGAGGCTCCGGCCGTCACGGCGCCGTCCGAAGACCTCACGACCGCCATTGAGCGCCTGCGCGGCGCCGGCATGAGCCTCAAAGAGATCGCGCGCAGCTTGTCCAAAGAGCGCGGCCTATCGCGTCGCGCGGTGTATCAGGCCGGCCTCGCCCTCGGCCACACGCCCGACGAAGCGTCCTGAGATACACCAGGTGGCGATTTCGCTCACGGACACGCTCCCGCGTGCGCCAGCGTGGCGCCGGCGTTGAGCCGCCAGCAGTCGTTGGGGTATGTCACGCCATCACAGCCGCACACCGGGTCGACCACCTCGGGGCAGATCTCGGGACGTTCCACGCACTCGCCGGCGAGACCGACGGCCGTGCACGTTGGATCGTGCAGATTGCACACTTGGCCCTACCACGAGCGACCGTCACGGCTCATCAACCGAACGTCGGTGTCGGCAGCGGTGTGCCGTTGCTCGATACGCAGGTGCACGTATCCGCAAGGACCTGACACGTGCCGAGGATCACGTACTGTGGACATCCTCCGCCCGGCGTGCACGTGGGGAAGATCGTGCAGTTGCCCGCACACGGAAGCGACGTGCATTGCGCGGGCGGCGGTGTCGGCGTCGCCAAGCCGCCGGTGCAGCCGTTCAGCGCGTTGTTCACCGCCGTGAAGATCTCATCGATGGTGATCTGTCCGTCGTGATTGGCGTCGCCGGCTTCGCACGTCGTGACCGGCGTGTTCCCGAGGGCGATGTTTACCATGGTGAGGATCTCATCGACGGTCACGTGACCATCGCCATTGCAGTCGCCGACACACGGCCTCGGGGTGGGCGTTGGGGTCAACGATTGGACGGGCACACAGTGACAGGTGCCTGAGGCATCGGCTTGGCACTCTCCCTGCTCCACGAGATTGGGGCAGGCTGTACCTGGACTCGGAGTGCACGGCGCCGGAATCGTGCAGGAACCGCCACATGGGATGCTGCTGCATGGCGCGGGCGGCGATGTAGGGATCGGTGTCGGCGTCTGGGTGATGCAGGAGCCACCCGTGCAGGATGCGCCAAACACCACCGCGCACCCGCCGCACGTGCCGACGATTGGGGCCGCGCAGAAGTCGGCACACTGACAGCAATCGTTTGCCCCAGGTGTGTTGGTTGGGGTGGATGTGGGAGTAGGGCTCGGCGTGATCGGTGTGGGAGTCCGACTCGGCGTTGGAGTGTACAGCACACAAAGGTCTCCGCTTTCACAGGCGGCGCCGACGACCACCGTGCAGGTTCCGCACGAGCCGTTGATCGGGGCTGCACAGCTTGCCGGGCACTGACAGCAGGGGGGCGCCGAGCTCGCCTCGAAGGCGCCGATGGAGCAGTTGGCGGCGCCCGTACCGGGCCGCACGAAGCCGCGTTGGTCGAGATTGTCGACGGGCGCAGGGCCGGTGGCCGTCGCACATACGCTCTCGTCGCCGGCATTGATCGCGGGGCTCACCCCCGTGCAGCCAGCGCTGGGGGCACCTGGGCCTGTACAGAGGGCGATCGTCTGCGTCGGCCCGCCGTTGTTTGCTAAATTCGCCGGGTCGAACTGGGGGTTGGTGCTACAGAACGAGCTGCCGCTGGTACTGGTGCAGCCGGTGCCCGTGAAGCCGCACGTCGTGCCGTCGTCGATGTTGTGGCCGCCATCAGTAACGGCACCGCCGCAATTGCCGCCCGAGGTGCTATTGGCGACGATCGTGTTGGTGACGGTGACCGTGCCCGAGAAGTTGTCAATGCCGCCGCCACTGTTGGCGGAGAAGGTGCTGTTGGTGATAGTGACCGTGCCGCCCAAGTTGCCGATGCCACCACCGCCGCCGCTACCGCCGCTATTGCCGGCGAAGGTGCTGTTGGTGATGGTGACCGTGCCGCCGGTGCTGAAGATGCCGCCGCCGCCTTCGACCGCGCCGTAGTAGCCCGCGCTATTGCCGGAAAAGGTGCTGTTGGTGACCGTCAGCGTGCCGCCGTCGCTGAAGATACCGCCGCCGCCGAAATCGGCGCCCGCGCTATTGCCGGCGAAGGTGCCGTTGGTGACCGTGAGCGTGCCGTAGTTGGAGATCCCGCCGCCGCTGCCCGCGCCATTATTGCCGTTGGCGATGGTCAGGTTCTGGACCGTGAAGTTGACGCCAGTATTCACGGAGAAGACGCCCACGCTGTTCCCGCCGCTGAGCGTGATCACGCCCCCGCCATTAATGGTGGTGTCGGCGCTAATGGTCTGGGTGCTGGTGACGGTAATCGTGGCGGCGCCCCCGCAGTTGAAGGTGACGGTGCCGGTGAAACTCCCGCCGCCTGGGAGGCAGGCATTCAGCGCTAGCTCGGTGCAGCTCGCCCCCGTGCCGGTGCCCACGACGCACGCCAGACCGCGCGGGGTCGGCGTGCGCATCGTGGTCGGAGTAAACGTGGCGCACGAACAGCAGCCGCCCGGGAGGCCGCACGCCTCGCAGGGGCCTACGCACGCCTCGTTGGACGCGCAGTGGGGATTTTCACGGCATGGGCCACCGCCGGGAAAGAAACAGCCCGGAGCGATCGTAGGCGCCGGAGGACACTGGTCGCTGCAATAGGGCGTGCCGGTCGGCGCGCAGGGCGGCGGCGTTGGCGTCGCGGTTGGCGTGCTCGGCGGCGGCGCGGGCGTGCCAGTCGGTACCGTCGTGAGGTTGATTCTGTAGAGTGCACCGGGTGTCGTGCCGTTCCCCTCGTCCACGACATAGAGGCCGTTGTCGAAGGCGAGGAGTGCGCCCGGACTCACCAGAGGCGCGCCCGAATAGAACGTTGTGGGGGTACCGCCGGTGACGGGAAGACTCCAGATGGTGTCGGTCCCCGTGTCGGTCACGTAGATGGTGCTGTTTGCGACGGCGATGCCCTGCGGTTCCACCAACGGTGAACCACTCGCCAGCACGGCGAAGCTCCCACCCGAATCCGGCAGCGACACGACTTGCGGCGGGACCCCGATGTTGGCAGAGCCCGTGTTCGTATCGAACAGCGTGCCGCCACTCCAAAGGATCCAGTTTCCTTGCTCTCCAAAGAAGCCGCCGCCCCAGCGAGTGGCCGAATTCAGTTGGCTCAGGCCGGAGCCGTCGGTGTTCAACACGAACACGTTGCCCGAAACCTCGTCGGAGGCGTACAGCTTGGCCCCGTCGGTCGTCAGGCCTGATCCATCAACGATGGGTTGCCCAACGCTGGCGCCCACATATATCGGCGCGATCGGACCGGCTCCTGATGTGAGGGCGGCGAGAACCTCCGTGTCGGTGATCGGGCCCGCATTGGCATCGATCCAGAAGAGCTGGGAGGAAACGACGGCGATCTGCCCGGGATTGAGGGCGGGGTACAGAGCGGTCGGCGTTCCACCCGCCACCGGCACTCGAAAGATGGCCCAACCGCAGGTCGAGCTGCTCTGCGCTGCACCGTCGCAAGGCGCCGCCGCAAGCGTGGTTCCGTCGAGATAGAAGTAGGTGCCATCGGTGGCAAGACCCCAGCCACCCTGCCCGGGCAAGCGCGCAACCAACGAGGCGGAGGGGTCGCCAATGACATACAGATTGCCGTCGCTGCCGGCGACGTAGACCAGGCTTCGTGTCGAGTCCACTCCCATTCCTTCTGGGCTGATGCCGGCGCCCAATTGGAAGGTCTCGATGATCGTGTTCGAGGAACCGGAGACGACCTTTATGGCGCCGCCGGCTGTGAAATAGATTCGGTTCAGCGCCGTGTTCACGGCGACAGGGCCGCCAACGTCGGGCATCGGCACGGTCGCCGCTACGGTGTTCGTCGTCCCGTCGATGACCTGGACGGTATCGGGTACCTCTGCGTACAACAAGTTGGCGATCGGATTCACCGCGTTCTCCGGAACGCAGCCGAAGGAGTTGTCGGTGACGGTGAACGTGGCCGGATCAATTCGCTTGGAGACCGACGGGCAGACGTAGGCGACGCCGGTGGCTTGGTTGACGACCAGGGGGCCGTTGATGCCACCGGAGCCGATCGGTCCAGCAATCACGCCGTACGTATCCGCGTTGACGGCAAAGATGGGATCGTTACCGCCACCGCACTGCGTGGCGACCCAGGCTCGGCGGTTCGCAGCATCCAGGTGGACGCTGATCGGGCAGTAGCCGAGACCAACGGACGTCACCTGTGTGTTGGTGGCTCCGTCGTAGACCAAAGCGCTGCCGGAGTAGACGCCGCCCGCCCAAAAGCGATTGCTGATAAGATCCACGCCGACATCCGAGCCGTTCACGGTCGTGACGACGGGATAGGTCGGTTGAGTGCCGTCGATCACTGCCACCTGCTGGCCGGCGGACGCCCCACCGCTGACGTAAATCCTGTTGAGCTGCGGGTTCACCGCCACGCCGCAGCACGTGTTCGCGGGAAGCGGAATAGTCGCGATCATCTGCTGCGCCGCTGCCGGTGCGCTACAAACCAGCATGACCGAGAGGAGCAACACACCGCCCGGTCTCGCCCGTCGGGACGAGCGCGCCGGGAGGCGGCCCCGAACTGCGGCAGCGCACCGGACGGCGGCACCGGAGCTGCAAACCAAGCTCGACACCGATCGAGGATCCCGTTCAGACAGGCGAGCCATCGTGCTTCCCCTTTCTCAGCACCCATTTAACGCGTTGTTCACTGCGCTGAGGATCTCGTCGATGGTGATCTCGTTGTCGTGATTGGCGTCGCCGGCTTCGCATGTTGTGACTGGCGTGTTCCCGAGGGCGATGTTCACCATCGTGAGAATCTCGTCCACCGTGACGTGGCGGTCGCCGCTGCAGTCGCCGACACAGGCGCCGGGAGTCTTCGAGGGCGTCGGCGTTGGCGTGCCCCTGGAGGTTATGGTTGGCGTGGGGGTTGCGACCACCGGATTGATGGTCAGCGTGAATGTCGCGTCCGCCGATTGCCCGTTGTAATCGGTCACGCGGACGTGGACGCTGAACGTTCCGGTAATCACCGGCGTACCGGAGATGGATCCGCTCGAGGCGTCGAGGCTGAGGCTTGGCGGCAAGAAGGGCGTGTCTGCGCCGAGTGACCAGGTGTAGGGTTGCTGGCCGCCCGACGCTTGCAGCGGGGCCGTGTAGGCAACACCCTCGGTCGCATTCGGCAGCGATGTCGTGGTCACCCGCAGCACTCCCTGCACGACGAAGTTCACCACCGGATTGTTGTTGTTGACCGTCGGGTACTGGCCGGGAGGGCAATTGAAGCCGCGCGAGCTCAAATCGCTGCAGCTGACTCCCACCGACCAGTTGCCGTTGATCACCGGCAACTGGTAGGCGCCGCTGCTGTTGGTCGTCGTGCTGACGCTGTAATTGAGCTGGTTGATATTGGCGTTCGCGGACACGCCGACCCCGGCGACCGGGCTGCCATTCGTGTCGGTCACCAATCCCGCGATTTGGGCCGTCGAGTGCTTGGCGACGAATAAGATGCCGTTAACGTCGTTGCCGCTGACGTTCTCCGTTACCGAAGGGCTGACCAGACCACGCTGCGCCGCTTCCGTCGTACTCAGCTGCAGCGTCCACGTACCACTGTTGCTGCTCAGCGTTAAGTCGAAGTTGCCGCTGCCGTCGGTGAGCGCCTGAGAGCTGGAGCCGCCGAATTGAGGAATGGCAAAAATGTGAATCGAGGCGATGCGGTTACCGAGGTCGTCAAAGACGGTGCCCCGCAGGTGTGGGCCGCAGCCGACGCAAAAGTTGACCGTCTGGTTCTGGCTCGGGACCGTGACG
>Ga0209415_10004142_pt1 | contig 26659 bp, 23 predicted proteins | sample PeaSoiSIISIP2007_FD_187696 | JGI IMG/M metagenome (GOLD analysis project Ga0209415, IMG submission 187696) | Peat soil microbial communities from Weissenstadt, Germany - SII-SIP-2007 (SPAdes) (version 2) | ecosystem: Environmental > Terrestrial > Soil > Wetlands > Peat | place: Germany... | reverse complement strand
CGGCGCTGGCTCCGGTCGCCGGATCGAACAGGTGGTGGAACCGTCCGGTCGGCTCGAATGTCGTGCCGTAGTCGCCGGAGGTGCAGATCGCGCCATCGCACAGCTCGAGCGTCACGGCGAACGTCTCGGGCTGGCGCGGATCGGCGAGGCCGACCCGCCACGGGCGTCCGTCGGCATGACGGCCGATCGCCCGGATTTCGCTGCACCCCATGTTGGCGAGCACCCGATCGCAGCCATGCTCGCGCAGGATGGCGGTGACGCGGTCGGTCACATAGCCCTGTGCGATGCCGTTCAGCGTCAGGCCCATCCCCGGGTGCGCCAGCGCGATCCGCCGCTGCGAGACGTCGATGCCCTGCCAGTCCACGAGCCGGCGGGCGCGCTCGATCGCCGCCGGTTCCGGCCCGTCCGCCGCCGGCGACGGCTGGCCGAAGAAATGCGCCGCGTAGAGGTTCCATAACGGCTGAATGGTCACGTCGAAGGCGCCGCCGCTGAGCTCGGACAAGGATTGGCATTGCACCAGCAAGGTCAACAGGTCGTGCGAAGGGACTCGAGCCGGCCGTCGCGGTTCAGTCGCGAGATCTCGCTGTCGATCCGATAGAGCGCGAAGGCGCGCTCCAGCCGCTCGATCTCGGCGGCGCAGCGGCCGACGATCTGTCCCGCGGCGGTGCGGTCCGGATGGTAGATCAGCAGGCGCGACGGCGAGCCGAGCGAGGTGCCGGTCCATTGACAGAGCGGCGCCGCGTCAGCCGGCCGGTCTCGCGCGCACAGCAGCGGCAGGCCGGAAGCGGCACCCAGGATGCTGAGCGCGCGACGGCGCGAAAGCCCGGATGGCGTGCGCGTCGCCTGCCGGAGCGTGGCCTGCTCGACGACGTCCGGGCGCCTCATGATGGCACTCCATGGATGGCGTCGCCGTCCGCGGCGGCCGGCACGCCCGCGGCCGCGGGCCCCCGGCGCCTGCGGCGCCAGACCATCGGCGGGCAGACGTGGTCGTCGTAGTACGTGACCTGGCAGTCGAGACAGTAGAAGCATTCGTTCATGTCGATCTCGCCGCTGCGCTTGATGGCGCCCACCGGGCAGACCGTCTCGCAGACATGACAGCGCGTCCCGCACTCCGGATGGCGCCTCAACCAGTTGAACATGCGGACGCGGCCGAGAATGGCGAGCCCGCCGCCGAGCGGGCAGGCGAAGCGGCAGTAGAAGCGCTCGACGAACAGGCCGGCGACGATGAGCGCCAGCGCATAGGCCACCATCGGCCATTCGGTCATGAAGCGCAGGATGATGGCAGCCTTGAACGGCTCGATCTCGGCTCCCGTCATCGCGAGCTCCCACGACACGAACGACACCGCGACCAGGCCGAGGAAGACCAGGTATTTGACGGCGACGAGCCGCTCGTGCAGCGCGATCGGGATCGTGAGCTGCGGCACGCGGAGCCGCCGTGCGACCTGGTTCGCCAGCTCCTGGAGGGCGCCGAACGGGCAGAGCCAGCCGCAGAATACGGCGCGGCCCCACAGGAACAGGCCGACGAGCGTGAATGCGGACAGGATCGCGACGAGAGGATCGGCCAGCAGATAGTCCCAGCGGAAATCGGTGACCACGGTGTGGATGTAGGTGATGAGGTTGACGACGGTGAGCTGGGCGCCCGCGTACCAGCCGAGCCAGACCAGGGTCCAGGAGAGAAAGCCGATGCGGATCCAGCGGTGCAGCCGGCGGCGGCGGCTGATGATGTCCTGCAGAAACAGGATGACCGTGAGCGCCGCGAGACCCGTTGCGAGGAAGGCGATCCGTGTCGTGTGAGCCGACCAGATCGCCTGCCAGGAGAGCGTCCGGTCCGGCCCAGCGTTCTCGCGCCCGCCTTGCGGCGCTGCGGTCTCGCCGCCGCCGTCGCCGCCTCGCGCCGTGGCGACGGTCCGCATCACGTAGCTGTCCGGAACCCGGTAGGTGAGATCGAACGCGGCGAAGCGCGGCTGCCCGCCGGCGGCTTCGCCGCTGACGAGCAGATGCACCCGCCACGGCTGCGTCGGATCGAGGTCGCCGTTGCCGGGCAAGAACACGAGGGCCCGTTCGGTGAGGTCGGGGGCCTTCCTGGCGTGCACGAACGGCAGTGTCTTGATCTGTTTGGCCGATATGCGGATGGTCCTGTCGCCCTGAATGAGCTCGATCGGGCCGATGACGTCCGCGTGCTCCCAATCCTGGCCGAGAACCGAATAGGGACCGTTCGCCGCGATCAGGATGAGCTGATCGTCGATGCCGCGCCCGGCGGTGTATTGCGCGTACCAGGTTTCGCCGAGGACGTTGATGCCGATCCCCGCCGGCGACACCAGCGCGACGTAGAGGTCGAGGAAGGCGTCGCCGGGCGCCGCCGCGGGATCGCCCGCCGCCACAAGTGCGGCGCGGATGTCGCCGTAGCTCAGACGGAGATGCCCGATGGCGCCCGCGGCCTCGAGCTGCGGCCAGTCGGCGGGCGCGAAGCGGTCGACATCGAGGTGTGCCGCCCCCGCCGTGGCGACCGTCAGGACGCCGCGGCTGCGGGCGACGATGCGCGCGCCACGCACGATGGCGTCGCTCATCAGCACCGAGCTCGTGGTCGCACGCGACACGGCGTCGACCTTGACCGCAACGGTCGCTCCGGGGGCGGAACGCTGAGAAAAGCTCCCAGGCCCCAGCACCGAGGAGGAGAGCTCGCTGACGATGTCGACCCCGGCGTTGAGGTCGTGCCCCTTGTAGGTCTCGACGAAGCGGTGGAACCGCTCGTCCTTGATGCCGAGAATGGCGATCGGCTCGGTATGGTGCACGAGCCGCGCCCCTGCCACATGGCCGTCGAGGTCGACGCCGACCAGGAGCACGATGGGGCGGTTGGAGAAGCCTTTGCTCTGCGTCACGTCCCAGGTCGAGAACAGATAGCCGAGCTGCCGGCCCTGCCGGAAGACCGCGGCCGCAGGCGGAGTGCCGCCGACCTCGCCGATCTTGTCGGCGCCGGGAAATATCGTCTCGAGGATGTCCGGCGTCAGGTACTGGGTAACGGTCTCGCCCGGTTTCGGCTCGTCCCCCAGCGCCAGGGCGCACGAGCTGCCGAGACTTGCCGCCATTGCCAGCGCCAAGGCCCAGACGGCCCGAATCGCCTTTCCGGTCATGTCCGGCGGTCCCCGTTGGGCCGAGGCTAGCGCATGTTCAGAGCGTGTGGAATGACCCTTGTCACGCCCCGGGTGGTGTGACCAAGCTCACACCCGGGCTACGGAGGTAGTGCTATGAGTCGACAGGGCGATTCCAGCGAGGCTGTCATGAAAGACATTCATCCCGGCACGGCAGTGAACAAGCGCAGCGGCGATGCCCGAGATGCCGAGATCGGCCGGCGCATCCGCGCGCTGCGGCTGGAGCGCGGACTGTCCCAGACCGATCTCGGCAATATGCTCGGCGTCACGTTTCAGCAGATCCAGAAGTACGAAAGAGGCGCCAACCGCGTTGCGGCCGGCCGGCTGCAGCGCGTCGCCGAGTCGCTGGAGGTGCCGATCACGTTCTTTTATGAGGGCTCCACGTCGGGCGAGGACCGCAGCGATGCCGACACCATCGACGTCGGCCTCGGGTTTCTGGAAACGGCCGGTGCCGTGAGGCTGGTCCGGGCCTTCTCGCGCATCCGGGACCCGGAGATGCGACGGACCGTCATGGAGCTGGTGGAAAAGATCGCAGGTCCGGGCTGACGGGTGCGGTCGCGGGCCCGGCCGACGCCCGCGAGATCAATACCCTTCGGCCGCCAGCACGCCCTGCACCGCCGGCCGTGACCGCATCCGGGCGTAGTGCGCGGCGCAATTGGCCGGCAGCCTGTACTGCACGCGATCCGCCCAGAATTCCGCATAGAACAGGGCCGCATCGGCGACCGAATAGCCGCCGAGCAGATAGTCCCTGCGGTCGAGCGTGCGGTCCATCAGCACAAAACCCTGCTCGGCGATCTCCCGTCCGCGCGCCTTCACGGCGTCGTGCTCGGCAGTGCTCGTGGTGAAGTTGCCCGGGCGGAACACCCGGCTGAAGCCCTGCATGTGGATGGTCGCCACCACGTAGTCGATGAGCTCCAGCGCCCGGATCTGCCCGTCGAGATCCTCCGGCAGCAGGTGCTTGTGGCGATTGGCGCGTGCCAGCCAGGTCGCGATGGCGGTGAACTCGGTCAGCACCGATCCGTCGTCGCGGACCAGGGTGGGGACCTTGGACTTCGGATTGATCCTGGTGAATTCCGGCGCAAACTGCTGTCGGGCGGCGAAATCAAGCTTCTTGAGGGTGTAGGGCTTGCCGATCTCGGCGAGGATGACGTGGATCCCGATCGAGCAGGCCCCGGGCGCATAGTAGAGGTCCATCAGGTCGGACCTCTAGCCGCCGAGCGCCGCGATGACCTCGTCGGTCTTGCCGACGATCGAGACGTTCTGCAATGCGTAGTCGATTGCCGCGCGGTGCCAGTCGGCGTTCATGGTCGAGCAGCCGTCATCCACCACCACCATGACATAGCCCTTGTCGGCGCCGGTGCGGGCGGTGTGCTCGATCGACATGTTGGTCCAGGCGCCGGTCTCGATGATGGTGTCGCGGCCCTCGGCCTTGAGGATGGTCTCCAGGCGGCTGCCCTCCCAGGCGCTCATGCGCATCTTCTCGACCACGAGATCGCCGGGAAGCGGTCCAAGGCCCTGGACCGGCGAGGCGCCCCAGGTGCCACGCACCAGCGCGCCGGATTCCTGGACGCCGCGGAACAGCGGCGCGTTGAGCGTGAGCCCGGGCGCGCCCGGCTCCACGATGAACCAGACGTGGATCACCGGCACGTCCCGGGCGCGGCACGCCGCCGCCAGCCGCCGCACGTTGGCGACGACGTTCTGCTGGGCGGCGTGCTCGGGCGCCCCGGAGGATGCGAACGCGCCGCCCGGCATGATGACGTCGTTCTGCATGTCCTGGATGATCAGGGCGCAGCGCTGCGGGTCAAGCACCAGCCGGCCGGCGGCGTCACGGCCGTGCGGCGCCGAGTGCCGGCCGGGCCGCGCGCCCCGGGTGCCGGCGCGGACGGCCGGGGCGGCGCGCATGTAGGGCTCGATGCGCGGCCCGACGCGGGTGTCGATCACATAGAGCGAGGTCGTCGCGGTGAGGAACAGGGTGCGGAAATCCTTGCCGCCCCAGGCGAGGTTGGCGACCATTTCGGGAACCCGGAGCCGGCCGAGGAAATGGCCGCGCGGATCGAGCACCCAGACGCCGCCCGGCGCCGTCACCCAGACGTTGCCGTGCTCGTCGCATTTCATGCCGTCGGGCTGGCCGGGCTCGGCGGGCGAGGACAGCCCGTCGGCGAACACGCGCCCGTTCGACAGCGAGCCGTCGGGCGAAACATCGTAGAACTTGATCAGGGCGCGCGTGGTGTCGTTGACGTAGAGCCGGCTCTCGTCGGGAGAGAAGCACAGCCCGTTGGGCATGTCGAAGTCGTCGCGGCCGACCACCAGCTGCGGCGGACCGCCGCCGGGCGGCACGCGAAACACGCCTTGCCAGCCGAGCTGGCGGGGCCGCTCGACACCGTAGACCGGCATGCGGCCGTACCACGGATCGGAAAAATAGATCGAGCCGTCGGACCGCACGCAGACGTCGTTGGGGCTGTTGAGCTCGCGGCCGTCGAAGTGCGAGGCGAGCACCTCGCGCCGCCCGTCCGGCCGCTCGCGGATGAGGCTCGAGGTCGCGTGCTCGCAGACGATCAGGTCGAGCGCCGCGTCGTAGGTCATGCCGTTGCATTTGTTCGACGGCCGCCTGACCTCGGTCACGCCTTCGGGACCAAGGCGGCGGCGCACATCCGCCGGCATGTCGGAGAACAGCAGATACTGGTCGACCGGATGCCAGATCGGTCCTTCCGTGAAGGTGAACCCGGTCGCCACCCGGTCGAGCACCGCGGACGCGTCCACCAGGTCCCAGAAACGTGCCGACTCCGCCTCGAAACCCATCAATGATCACCGGGAAATCACGCCGCGAACCAGCGGCGCTTGGGAAATGTCCTGGTCATCGGACCCGGGATTCGGTCATGGATGCGGCCGATCACCTGGCCGCGCTCGACCACCGCCGGGCGGTCGTGGATCGGGCAGACGTAACGGCTGTTGTGGATGACCTTCTTGATCGCCGCCTTCTCGGCGCGCTTGGAGGTGCCGTGATTGCCCGTGGTGGCGGGCTCCATCTCCTGGATCTGCATGAAGGGCTCGATCAGCTGGTCGTGGATGTCGTAGAGCACGTCGCCGCAGATCGTGGCGATGCCGTCGGCGGTCTCCACCACGATGTTCATCGAGCCTTCGGTGTGGGCGCCCGCCGCATAGCACGTGACGCCTGGTGCGATCTCCTCGCCGCCGGAGGCCTCGAGATCGAGAAAGCGCAGCGCCTGGGGGGTGTGCAGTCGATCGATCAGGTGCTTGATGTCGGGCGCCGGATATTGCGGGTGCATGAGGCCGGACACCGAATATTCGAGCTCGCGGCGATTGATCACCACCGTGGTGCTCATCGGAAACAGGTCGTCCTTGCCGGCATGATCGATGTGCAGATGGGTGTGCAGGATATGGCGCACGTCGCGCAGCTTGAGGCCGTGCTGGCCGAGCTGGTTCTCGATCAGCTGGTCGCGGTTCTGCAGGCCGCGCATGCCCAGGCTCGCCATGATCTCCGGGTTGCGGTAGCCGGTGTCGACGACGATCGGGTCGTCGCCGAGGATCAGGAAGCCGAGCGTGGGAACCCGCGCGCGCTGGCCGCAGTTGCGGCCGAGCACCAGGAAGCTCGATTCGAGCTCGATGTCGCCATAGTCCAGCACCCTGATTTCGAGCGGCATGCGTCCTCCCTATCGCCAGCGGCCGCCCAGGCGTACTGGGTCGCCCGGTCGAGCCGGGCGATGACGACCGAGATTGTTTCCAGCCAATTTGGTTCCATCCGACGGCTGCGAGTCAAGGCTTCGCGCCACGTTCACCCGTCAAGGCGGAGCAAGCTCCAGCCATCGTGCGGTCCGCCAGCGCTCGTCGCCGGATGCGGCGCTGAGCGTGTATTCGGTGAGGCTCTCGATCGATCCGCCGTCGCCGAAATCATCGAGCCAGGGCAGGATCGCGGTGAGCGCCGCCGTGGCCGGACGGAACCGCGCGTCGGCGGCGAGCGGCGTCAGCCAGGCCAGCCGCCAGACCCGGCGGGACAGGCGGCGGACCGCCTCGATCATGGCGCCGGGGTCGCCGCTTTCGAGCGCGTCGGAGAGCACCACGGCGAGCGCGCCGCGCGCGTAGCCGGCAAAACGCGGCACGCTCAGGAACGCGCCGAGCGCGTCCCCGATGCGGGTTCCGCCGTCCCAGTCGTCGACGCCGTGCTGGGCCTCGCCGAGCGCGCGCTCGCTGTCGCGCAGCCGCATCGCCCGGGTGATGCGCGTCAGCCGGGTGCCGAACGTGAAGGTCTCGACGCGGTCCGCCGCCCGGGTGAGCGCGTGGGCGAACATCAGATAGTCCCGCGTGTGCTGCTTCATCGAGCCGGAGATGTCGACGAGCAGCAGGATGTTGCGCTGCCGGGTCCGGCGTCTCGACAGCACCGGGCGCGGCACGTCGCCGTCGTTGGCGACCGCCTGGCGCAGCGCGCGGCGGATGTCGATCGCGTCGCCCGACGGCGCGCGGGCGCGGCGAAAGGCGCGGCGGCGCGGCAGGCGATCCGGCGCCCGGCGGGCGAAGCGGCGCAGGCGCTCGTCGGCGCCCGGTCGCGCGAAGGAGCGGCGCGCCAGCACCTCGGCACGGGTCGCGGCGGCGCCGGAATCGCCCGGGCGGGTCGGCTCCGGCGGCTCGACGCCCTGGCCGCGGTCGTCCTTGACGACGGTGCGCTCGTCATCGGCGCCGGAGACCGGGACCACGGCGGCGCCGCGGACGAAGAACGCATCGAACAGCGCGTCGAATTGCGTAAAGCGCTCGGGCGTCGGCGCCAGGCTCGCATGGGCGGCGCGGCGGATGTCGGCCATCGAGCGCGGGCCGAGCAGCGTCACCGCCGCCATGAAGGTCACGGTCTGCTCGGCCGCCACGGCGAATCCGGACCCGCGCAGGAACGCCGGGAAATCGGCGAACGGCCGCGCCGCCGGCGGCAGACGGCAAGTCTTGCTGGGGCAAGTCTTGCTGGGGCAAGTCTTGCTGGGGCAAGTCGTGCTGGGGCAAGTCGTGGTCACGCCAGCGCCCGGGCGAGCACGTCGTCGATCCGGTCCGCCAGATAGGCCTGGTCCTCCTCGTCCTTGATCGCGGCGCCGACGGCGCGGCGGAAGGCCTGCGGCCAGGGATCGCCGCCGTCCGCCAGCAAGGTCGCGGCCTGCGCCCAATCGACCGCCTCGGAAATGCCCGGCGACTTTGCGAGCGGCATCGCACGCAGCTCGCCGACCGCTTCGGCGACGGCGCGCGCCGTCGCCGCCGCCACATCGCCGGCGCGCAGCATGATGATCTCGGCTTCCTGCCCGGGATCCGGATAGGGGATGAAATGATAGATGCAGCGCCGGCGCAGCGCCTCGTGCAGCTCGCGCGTGCGGTTCGACGTGAGGATCACGGTCGGCGGGGTCGCGGCGCGCACCGTGCCGGTTTCGGGAATCGAGATCTGGTAGTCCGACAGGAACTCCAGCAGCAGGGCCTCGAACTCGTGGTCGGAGCGGTCGATCTCGTCGATCAGCAGCACGGTGGCGGCCGGCGCCCTGACCGCGCTCAGCAGCGGCCGCTCGATCAGGAACTCGTCGGTGTAGAGGTCGCCGCCGCCCTCGCGGCGCAGCGCCAGCAGCTGGCGCGGATAGTTCCACTCGTAGAGGGCGTGGCCGGCATCGATTCCCTCGTAGCATTGCAGGCGGATCAGCCGGCGCCCGAGAGCCGCCGCGACCGCCTTGGCGGCCTCGGTCTTGCCGACGCCGGGCGGCCCTTCGAGCAGCAGCGGCTTGGCCAGCCGCAGCGCCAGGAAAGCCGCCGTGCTCAGGCCGTCGGCGGCGACGTAGTCGGCTTGCCGCAGCGCTGCGGCCAGCGCCTGCGGTGATTGGAACTGCGCGTGTGTCTGCGGCCCCGGCATGGTGGCCTACTGGAATCGCCGATCGTGAAACAAGCACTGCCGGGCTCCCTCTCCCCACGCAAAGTCGGATGCATCCGACTTTGCGCAATTCAATATTTGCCCGAACCCGGGAACACCCGGATTCGGGTGGGGAGAGGGCTGAGGTGAGAGGGCGACGATCTCTCCATACCGCGTGTTCCCCTCACCCCGACCCTCTCCCCATCGGGGAGAGGGAGGACCGCCGAATGTGCGGCTCGGCTGTCGGCTCCAGTCGATTGTCTGAATCATCGCGTCGATCCGATCATTCATCACCTTGCCCGCAGCGCCTTGATGCCTCGGAGAACCTTCTCGGGGGTGAACGGCATCTCGTCGACGCGGACGCCGACGGCGTCGAAGATCGCGTTGGCGATGGCCGGGATCGGCGGGGTCGCGCACATCTCGCCGATGCCCTTGGCGCCGTACGGGCCGTCCGGCGCCGGCCGCTCGAGGACGACGAGGTCGACGTCGCAGATGTCGCCGGGGCCCGGCATCAGGTATTCGTTGAAGTCGCGGGGCGCGTGCGAGCGATCCGGATAGTACGGCTCGGTGGTCTCGTAGAGCGCGTGCGACATGCCCATCCAGGTGCCGCCGACGAGCTGCTGCTCGACCATTTTCGGGTTGATGGCGCGCCCGACCTCGTAGGCGCTCTTGATCGACAGCACCACGACCTCGCCGGTCTCGTCGTCGACCTCGACGTCGGCGACCACGCAGGCATGGGCGTAGCAGGTCGACGGCTCCATGGCGCCGGTCTCCATGTCCGGATAGGAGCGCGGCACCAGGAAGATGCCGCGCCCGGCGATGGTGCGCCCCTGCTCGAACTGCGCCGCGATCGCCGCGTCGCGCACCGAGATGGCGCGGCCGGGCGCGCCGCGCACATGGATGTTGCCCTTGCCGTCGGTGACCAGGTCGGCGGCGTTGACCTCGAGCTTTTCGGCGGCCGCCTCAATCAGCACCGCGCGCGCCTCGTTGGCCGCCATGATCACCGCGTTGCCGACGCGGTGGGTGCCGCGCGAGGCGAAGCTTCCCATGCAGTGCGGGCCGGTATCGGAATCGGCGGTGTCGACATGGACCTCGTCGCTGGGCACGCCGAGCGCCTCGGCGCAGATCTGGCGCACCACCGACTTCATCCCCTGGCCGAGATCGATGCTGGAGAGCGACACCATGAACTTGCCGCCCGGCGTGGCATGAACCAGGGCCTGGCTCGGATCGCCGCCGAGGTTCATGCCGGTCGGATAGTTGACGGCGGCCATGCCGCGCCCGCGTCTCTTCGCCATCGCTCTATCGCCTCCGCTCGCCGAAAATGCTCGCCAGCCGGTCGCCTGCCGCGGGGCGCTGGACCCCCGGCTGCGGCCGGGCGGGCGGCGTCGCCGGCATTGCGCCCGGCGCCGCGCCGCCGCCCTGGCGCGACGACATCGTCCGGTAGCTGTCGGCGATCGGCACGTTGGCGAGATCGGCCGCCGCCAGCACGCATTCGATCAGGGCGGCGCCCTCGGTCTTCTTGCGGTGCGCCTTGGTGTCGCCGTCCCGATAGGCATTGAGGATGCGGAACTCGAAGGGATTCATGCCGACGAGGCGCGCGAGCTTGTCCATCTGCACCTCGATGGCGAAGTCCGACGCCGTCACGCCGAAGCCGCGCATCGCGGTCGACGGCGTGCGATTGGTGTAGACGCAGTAGGCATCGCAGAACACGTTGGGGATCGAATAGGGCCCCGGGCAGTGGGCGGCGGCTTTCACGGCGCCGTAGGGCGACAGCCGCGAATAGGCGCCGGAATCCTCGTAGATGCGCATGTAGCGGGCGACGATACGGCCGTCCTTCATCACGCCGTCCTTGATGAAGATCCGCTCGGCGCCGCGCGGCGGGCCGGCCTGCATCTCCTCCTCGCGGGAGAACGCCAGCCGCACCGGCCGGTTCGTCAGCATGGCGCCGAGGATGCACAGCGGCTCGACCAGGGTATCGACCTTGCCGCCGAACCCGCCGCCCACCGTGCCGCCGATGAAATGCAGCTTGTCGGGCGACACCTTCAGGATCATCGCGGTGACGTCGAGCGAGAAGAACAGCGCCTGGGTGTTGGTGTAGCAGGTGATGCGATGATCGTCCGCCGGCACCGCGATGCAACCCTGCGGCTCGGTCGGCGCGTGCTCGATCGGCGACATCTGATAGCGCTCCTCGATCACGTGGTCGGCCTGCGCGAAGGCGCGCTCGACGTCGCCGAAGCGCACCCGCTGATGATCGCGGCCCTCGTAGTTGAAGGTGTTCCTGCCGTGATACTCGTTGACCAGGGGGGCGCCGGACTTCAGCGCGTCCTCGACGTCGAACACCGCGGCCAGGGGATCGTAGTCGACCCGCACCCTGGCGACGGCCTCGCAGGCCGCGCGCTCGCTGTCCGCCACCACGGCGACGATCGGCTCGCCTTTGTAGCGCACCTTGTCGAAGGCGAGCGCGGGCTCGTCCGGGATGCCGACATTGATCAGCGCCAGGACGGTATACAGATTGTTGGGAACGTCCTTTGCGGTGATGATGCGTTTGACGCCGGGCAGACGCTCGGCCGCGCTCATGTCGATCGCACGGATGCGCGCGTGGTGGTGCGGGCTGCGCACCAGCTTCATGTGCAGCATCCCGGCGATGCGGCGGTCGTCGTAGTACTGCGAGCGGGCGGTCACGTGGCCGAGCGCGTCGGCACGCTGCCGCCCGACGCCGACCTCGCGGAAATCGTCGCGACGCTCGTCGGCGAACAGCTCTTTTCTGATCCGCATCGACGTGTCTCCGTTCATGCCGTGCGCGCAACACCGCGCTTCGCCGCCGCCAGGATGGCCTCGATGATGGGCTGGTAGCCGGTGCACCGGCACACGTTCCCGCAGATCGCGTCGATCACGTCCGCCCGCGTCGGATTGGCATTCCGGTCGAGCAGCGCCTTTGCGGCCATCAGCATGCCCGACGTGCAGTAGCCGCACTGCGCGGCGAAATGCTCCATGAAGGCCAGCTGCAGCGGATGATAGGCGGTGCCCTTGGCGAGGCCCTCGACGGTCTCGATCGACTTGCCGGCGCAGGTCTCGGCGAGCACCAGGCAGGACAGATAGGGAGCGCCGTCGATCAGCACGGTGCAGCAGCCGCAGGTGCCCTGCTGGCATCCCGACTTGGGCGACGTCACCCCGACCTTGTCGCGCAGCAGGCCGAGCAGCCGGGCGCCGCTGTCGACGAACTCGGCGCGCTCCTCGTCGTTGAGCCTGAACTGGACCGGGGTCTGCATGTCGTTCTCCGTCGATCAGCCGAGCAGCAGCCGCCTGAGATGGACCGGCAACACCTCGCGGCGGTACCACTCGCTCGCATAGGCGTCGGTCTGCGGCGCGCAGCCGTTGAGCGCCACCGCCAGCGCCGCCGCGATCCCTGCCTCGTCGAGGGTCTTTCCGGTCAGCGCCGCCTCCACCGCCTTGGCGCGCATCGCGGTCGGCGCCATCGCCCCGTAGGCGATCCGCGCCGACGACACCCGGGTGCCGCTCATGGTGAGATGCGCCGCGATCGACAGCACGGAGGGGCCCTTCGGCCGTGTGCGCGACACCTTGAGGAAGCGAAAATTCTTCTCCGCGTCCGGACGGCGGAAGGCGACGCCGGACACCAGGGTGCGGTTGTGGCGATCCGTCGAGCCGAGAAAGTCCTCGACCGGAACGTCGCGCGCGGAGGCGCCGCTGTGCACCGCGACGGTGGCGCCGAGCGCGATCAGCGCCACGGAGAAATCGCCGAACGGATAGGGGGCGAACAGGTTGCCGCCGACGGTCGCCATGTTGCGGATGGCCGGGCCGCCGATCGAGCGCGCGACGGACGCGAGGAAGCGCAGGTCCGGATGGGCCGCCACCTCCGCCATGGTGACGGCGGCACCGAGCGACGTGCGCAGACCCGACGGCCGGATTTCGCGCAAGCCCCGGTCGGTCGCGCGCACCAGCGTGGTCACGCCGACGTCGCCCTCGTTGACGGCGCGCACCAGCAGCGTGCCGCCGCCCAGATAGCGGGCGCCCGCATCGGCGCCGAGCGCCGAGGCCACGTCGCGCAGCTTGTCGAACGTCTTGACGGCTAACGGCATGTTATCGCTGCTCCACGAGCTTGCGCACGGCGGCGATGCCGGCGGAATAGACGTCCTCGCCGACCATGCGTTCGAGCTCGCGCTCGCGGCCGGGCGGGGTCAGGAAGCTCGACCACCAGCGCCAGAACGTGCGGTCGCGGTCGGTGACGGGCTTGAGCCTCACGTGCGCCACGTAGTTGAGCAGCGGGATCGGCGTCTCGTAGAGGCAATAGCTGAATGCATGGTCGCGATCCGACAGCGACAGCAGCTGCTCGCGCAGCTCGGCGCCGTCGCGCAGGCGAAACCGCCGCACCGCGCCGATCATGTCGCCGGTCCTGCTGTCCTCGATCCGGCTCTCGGCGACGATCGGATGCCAGCTGTCGTGGCCGTTGAAGTCACGCAGCACCGCCCAGACCCGGTCGATCGGGGCGTTGATCACGGTGCTACGCTCGACCTTCACCATTTGGGCTCGTCATCCGCCGAAGCGGCGCTTGAGGGCTTCGAATCCGGCCTGGAACACGTTGGTGCCGATATCCTCGACGAGCGCGGCGGCATCCTGCGGCGCGCAGTCGAACTCGGCCGTCCATTCGGCGAAGCAGCGGTTGCCGTCGGTGATCGGCGCCAGCTTGAGCGTCGCCACATAGTTCTCGACGCCCATGGGCGACTGGAGAATCGAATATGTGCACGCGTATTCATAGTCGGACAAGGCGAGCAGCTTTTCGCGGATCGTCGCCCCGCCGTCGAGCCGGAAATTGCGCACGCAGCCGACCTTGTCGGACGCCTGATCCTGCTCGATGCGGCTCTGCACGATGCGCGGATGCCAGTGCGGCAGTCCGTTGAAGTCGCGCACCTGCGCCCACACCCGGTCGGCCGGGGCGTTGATCACGCTCGACTCGTAGACCTTGGCCATCGCGGTGTGTTCCACTCAGGAGGTTGACCCGTCGTCGCTCGAGGGTTTTCCTTTGCGCGGCTTCTTCTCTACCGAGTCGGAGATGCCCTGCAGGTCGCGGGCGCTGCGCAGCACGTCACCCATCCGGGTGACGCTGCCCGGCTCGATGCCGACGTCGCGCAGCATGCCGTCGATCAGCGGCGCCTGGACGCGGTAGCGCAGCGCCGAATCGATGACCTCGTCGGTCATGTTCTTGGCGGAGGCCCCGTTGCCGCCGCCGTTGAGCCCGGAGAGCTGCACGATCTTGATCTGCTCGATCTTCTCCAGCGGGCGCACGCTCTCGCGGACGATGCCCTCGACCTTGTCGAGCAGCTTGCGGCGGTAGATCGACTCGCGCGACTCGCGGCTCAGGATATTTTCCGCCTCGTTGATCAGGCGCTGCGCCTCCGCGGTGACCGCCGACTTCACCCGCTCGGCCTCGGCCGCGATCCTCACCGCCTCGGCGTCCTTCTCGGCGATGATCAGCTCGATGGCGCGCAGCCGCCGCGCGGCTTCCGATTCTCGCGCGGTCGCCACCTGCTCCTCCGCCTGGGCGGCGCGGGCGCGGGCCTCGTCGGCGGCGATCTGCGCGGCCGAGCGCTCCTGCGATTTCCCGTAGAGCGCGATCGCCTTTTCCATCTCCACGAGCTCGATGATGCGATCGCGCTCGACCTCGAGCTGGCGGATGTCGCGGGTGCGCACGATCTTCGCCTCGTCGATGCCGCGATCCGAGGAGATGCGGGCACGCTCGATCTCCTCGCGCGAGGTGATCTGTGCCTCCTCGTAGGATTGGTGGCGGGCGATCTCGAGCTGCTCGAGCGCGCGGGCGCGGTCGATGCGGACCTCGTCGAGCACCCGGCCGCGCGCCTCGGTCGCCTTCTCGATGTCGGTCTGCGCCACGATATCGGCTTTCCTGACCTCGGTGTCGGAGGAGATGCGCTCGAGCTGCTTGGCCGCCACCTGGATCTCGCGATCCTTGTCGGCGATCTCGACGACCCGACGCGCATCGATGTCGATGGTCTCGCGGGTCTTGCGGGCGGCGATGCGCTCCTCGTCGATGGCGAGCTCGGCAACGATGCGGGCGCGCTCCAGCAGGTCGTTCTTGCGGATCTCGGCCTCCTCCAGCACCTGCGCCTGGATGATCTCGAGATTGCGCGTCGCCTGCTCGCTGGCGATGCGCTCCGCGGCGATCGCCTTGTCGCGGGCGATGCGGGCGGCCTCGGTCGCCTCGCGCGCCGCGATGTCGGCCTCCTCGATCGCGCGGTTGCGTGCGATCTCGCGTGACTGGGTGTCCTGTTCGCCGGCGATGCGCTCGGCGGCGATGCGCTTCTCCTGGACGATGCGGGCGGCTTCTGTCGCCTCGCGCGCCGTGATCTCCGCCTCCTCGATGGCGCGGGCGCGCTCGATCTCGAGGTTGCGGGTCTCGCGCTCGCTGGCGATCCGCTCGGCGCTCAGCTTCCTGTCGCGCACGATGCGGGCGGCTTCCGTCGAGGTGCGCGCCGCGATCTCCGCCTCGTCGAGCTCGCGGACCCGCTCGATGTCGAGCGAGCGGGTTCTCAGCTCGCTGGCGATCCGCGCGGTCTCGGTCGCTTCGCGCGCCGCGATCTCCGCCGCGTCGATGGCGCGGGCGCGCTCGATCTCGAGATTGCGGGTGTCGCGCTCGCTGGCGATGCGCTCGGCCGCGACCGCCTTTTCCTGCGCGATGCGCGCGGCTTCGGTCGACTCGCGGGCGGCGATTTCCGCCGCCTCGATGGCGCGGATGCGCTCGATGTCGCGCCGACGCGTCTCCTCCTCGTTGGCGATGCGGGCCGCCGTGATGGCGCGCTCCTGGCCGATGCGCGCGGTCTCGGTCGCCTCGCGGGCGGCGATCTCCGCCGCCTCGACGGCGCGGGTGCGCTCGATCTCGCGGCGCTGCGTCTCCTCCTCGTTGGCAATCCGCGCCTCGGTGATGGCGCGTCCCTGCAGGATGCGCGCCTTCTCTGTCTGCTCGCGCGCCGAGATCTCGGCCTGCTCGGCCTGCGTCTCGCGCTCGGCGCGCTCGCGGGCGAGCTCGGCGCGCTGGATCGCACGCAGCACCTCGACCTCGCGCTCCTGCGCCAGGCGCGCGGTCTCGCTCTCGCGCTCGATGTCGAGGGCCTGTTTCTCCGCCGCCAGGTTGCGGGTGCGGATCAGGATCTGGGTTTCCTGCTCGATGTCGTTGCGCAGCTTGCGCCGGGTCTCGATCTCCTCGATCAACCGGGTCAGGCCTTCGGCGTCGAACCGGTTCGACGGGTTGAAGAACTCGAGGTCGGTCTGGTCGAGCTCGGTGATCGCCACGCTTTCCAGCTCGAGGCCGTTGAGCGCCAGCGCCTCGGCGGCCGCCGCCTTGACGCGCTCGACGCACACGCCGCGCTGCTCGTGCATATCCTCCATGGTCATGTCGGCGGCGACCGAGCGCAGCGCGCCGACGTACTTGCCGGACAGCAGCTGCTGCAGGTTTTCCTGCTCCATGGTGCGACGGCCGAGGGTCGCGGCGGCGACCGCGACGGCTTCCGGCGTCGAGGCGACGCGGACATAGAACTCGGCCGTGATGTCGACGCGCATCCGGTCCTTGGTGATCAGCGCATGCTCGCGCTCGCGGATCACCTCCATCTGCAGCACGTTCATGTTGACCGGCGTGATCTCGTGGATGATTGGGATCACGAAGGCGCCGCCGTTGATCACCACCTTCTGCCCGCCCAGGCCGGTGCGGACGAAGGACACTTCCTTGGTCGATCGGTGGTAGAGCCAGTTGAGCAGATAGACCACCACCACGATGACGATGATCGCGACGATCAACCACAGGATCAGCTGGCCGATGAATTGCCCCGTCATTGACGTTCCTCCCTGCCAGTGGCTCTATCCACCACGCCCGATCTGCATGAATTTTCTTGTCTGCTCGGTAATGGCGACCTCGGTCGGCAGCCGTTCCATCGAGGATGCACCGTAGAAGCCGTGGCAGTTCCTGGTGCCGGCGAGAACGAACGCGGCGTCCTCGGGGCCGGAGACCGGGCCGCCGTGCACCAGCACGATGGCGTCGGGATTCACGGCGAGCGCCGCCGCAGCCCAGCGGTCGACCAGGGCGGGGCATTCCTCGAGCCGGCGCGCCGACTTCGAGCCGATCGATCCGCCGGTGGTCAGCCCGAGATGGCACACGACGATGTCGGCGCCGGCCGCCGCCATCGCGGCGGCGTCGTCCTCGCCGAAGACGTAAGGGGTGGTCAGCATGTCCTTGGCATGGGCGCGGGCGATCAGGTCGACCTCGAGCGCGTAGGACATGCCGGTTTCCTCGAGATTGGCGCGGAACGTCCCGTCGATGATCCCGACGGTCGGGAAGTTCTGCACGCCGGAGAAGCCCAGCGCCTTGAGCTCGTCGAGAAACCGGTCGAACACGCAGAACGGGTCGGTGCCGTTGACGCCGGCGAGCACCGGGGTGTGGCGGACCACGGGCAGGACCTCGGCCGCCATCGCGACCACGATCTCGTTGGCATTGCCGTAGGCCAGCATCCCGGCCAACGAGCCGCGGCCGGCCATGCGATAGCGGCCCGAATTGTAGATGACGATCAGGTCGATGCCGCCGTCCTCCTCGCATTTCGCCGACAGGCCGGTGCCGGCGCCGCCGCCGATGATCGGCACGCCGCGGCGGACCTTGTCGTGGAGCTTCTCCATCAGCATATGGCGCTCGATTCGGGGCATGGCTCAGCGGGCTCCTCGTCGCCGCGACAGGCGCCGCCCGCCGAGCGACCCGAAGGCGGCCGCGATGGCGTCGGCGAACGGCTTGTCGTTGATGTTGTGCGGCAGCCGGACGAGCTGGCGCTTGAAGGTGGGGCGGACGGTCTGCTCCAGGGCGGCGAACAGCGCCTGGTCGGCGAGCGGATCGTGGAACGGCTGGCCCGGCGCGTCGATCGCCGATACGCCGCCCTCCGGAATGAAGAACCTGACCGGCCCCTCCATCAGGTTGAGCCGTTCGCCGATCCAGCGACCGATGCGCTCGTTCTCCTCGGGCGTGGTGCGCATCAGGGTGACCTGGGGGTTGTGCTGATAGAGCCTGCGGGCGCGGAACTGCGCCGGCACGGTGTCGATCGCGCCGAAGTTGACCATGTCGAGCGCGCCGCAGGAGCCCACATAGGGGACCCGGGTGCGGATCACGGCACCGAACCTGTCCTCGGTCGCCGCCAGCACGCCCCCCACCAGCAGATCGCAGACCTCGGTCGTCGTGATGTCGAGCACGCCGGACAGCAGGCCCTGGTCGACCAGCTTCTCCATCGCCTGGCCGCCGATGCCGGTGGCATGAAAGACCAGGCATTCGAACCGGCCTTCGAGCGCGGCGACGACCTGCTGCACGCACGGCGTCGTCACTCCGAACATGGTCAGCCCGACCGGCGGCAGCTCGCTCGGAGCCTCGCGCGGCCGCCGGCCGGCGACCGCCTCGGCGATGCCGGCATGGGACACCATGCCGGCGAGCGCATTGGCGCCGTTGGCGAGCACCTTGCGCGAGATGTTGTTGAGGCCCTGCACGTCGGTGACCGAGCTCATCATCATGATGTCGGAGGCGCCGACATAGCCGCGCACGTCGCCGGCCGCCACCGTGGAGATCATGATCTTCGGGACCCCGATCGGCAGACGGCGCATGGCCGGCGTCGCCAGCGCGGTGCCGCCGCTGCCGCCCGCCGAGATGACGCCGGCGATGCCGTGCTGGCGCACGATCCAGCTCTCGAAGGCGACCGCCATCTCGCGCACCGCCGCGCCGCGATCGCCGGAAAACACCGCGCTCGGGCCGCGCCGATGGTAGGCGGCGACCTGGCTCGGCGGGACGTCGGCGCCGGAAGGCTTGCCTCTGGTCGACAGGTCGACGCAACGGACCCGCAGTCCGTGGCGGACGATGCAGTCGCGGATGAACCGGAGCTCCCGCGCCTTGGTGTCGAAGGTGCCGACGACGAGGATCTCTCCGGGCCCGAGCCGGCCGGCCGAGCCCGCGCGACGCAGCGGGTCGTCGGCGCCGGACTCGCGCTCGGACGCGCCGGCCGCCAGTACGTCGGCATGATCGAACGGCTGCGACCATTTGGTGGGGCGCGTCGGATTGGACATGTAGACGACTGTGCCGGCAGCCGCGGCGTCGCCGGGCCGCGCCGAGCGGCGGCTGCGGAACGAAGCGACCCGCGATCGCGTCGGCTCCCCGCCGTCGGCCTCCGGCCGCGACGCCGGCTCGGGCGTGTCGTCGTGGGCGTGGCGGCCGACTCCGAGCAGGCGCTGCTGCAGATCGCGGTCGGCGGCGAGTTGCATGGCGTCCATCACGCGATTGATCCGGCCGTTGACCATGACGGCGACGTGCTCGGAGACCGCCGAGGCGACGCCGATGTTCTGCTCGATGACGAGGATCCCCATGTCCTCCTCCTCGGCGAGCGTCAGCAGCATCTCCTCGATCTGGCTCACGATCACCGGCGCCAGGCCTTCGGTCGGCTCATCCATGACCAGCAGGCGCGGATTGCCGAGCAGGGCGCGGCCGATCGCCAGCATCTGCTGCTCGCCGCCCGACAGCTGAGCCCCGCCATGGTGGCGCCGCTCGGCGAGCCGCGGGAAGGTCGCGTAGACGCGATCGATCGTCCACGAGGCGGAGCGGCCGCCGCGCCAGCTCAGCCGCAGGTGCTCGTCGACGCTCAGCGAGCGCCACAGCCGGCGGCCCTGCGGCACGTAGCCGATCCCCGCCAGGGCGATCTCGCTCGGCGTCAGGCCGATGAGCTCGATGCGCTCGAACTGGATCGAGCCGCGGGCCGGCTTCACCAGGCCCATGATCGCCTTGCACAGGGTGGTCTTGCCCATGCCGTTGCGGCCGACCACCGACAGGATGCCGCGATCGAGCGCGAGCTCGACGCCCTGGAGCGCATGGGACTGCCCGTACAGCACATGCAGGTCACGGACCCTGAGGGTCGGCTTGGCGTCCCGGCCGCGGCGTTCCGGATCAGGCATGTCCGTGCCCCAGATAGAGTTCCTGCACTTCGGGGTCGGACTCGATCTCCGCCGGCGTGCCGTGCTTGAAGATCCGCCCGTTGTGCATGACGGTCACCGACTCGACCACGCGCAACGCGACGTCCATGTCGTGCTCGATGATGATGAAGCCGACGTGGGACGGCAGCGCCTGGAGCACCTCGATCAGCTCGGCGCGCTCGCCGGGCGACAGGCCCGCCGCCGGCTCGTCGAACAGGATGAAGCGCGGGGCTCCGGCGAGCGCGAGCGCGATCTCGAGCTGGCGCTGCTGGCCGTGGCTGAGCTCGGCGACCTTGCGGTGACGCAGCGCATCGAGGTGGACGAGATCGGTCAGCTCCTCGGCGGCATGCACCAGCGCGTCGTCGCGACGCGGCCGCAGCAGGGAGAACCGTCCGCGGGAGACGCCCCGGCAGGCCAGATAGACATTGTCGAGCACGCTCAGGCCGTGGAACAGCAGGGAGATCTGGTAGGTCCGCCGCAGGCCGCGGCGGATGCGCTCGTGCGGCGGGTACCAGGTGACGTCCTCGCCGAAGAACCTGACGCGTCCCGCGGTCGGCAGGAAATCCCCGGTGATGCAGTTGAACAGCGTGGTCTTGCCGGCGCCGTTCGACCCCAGCACGGCGCGCTTCTCGCCGGAGCGGACCTGCAGGTCGATGTCGGCGAGCGCCGCCAGCGCGCCGAACATGCGCGAGACGCCGCGCAGGTCGATGGCGTGCCCAGCGCCGGCGGCCGACAGCCGCTGCGCGACGCTCGCCATCACGGGCCACCCGGATGGCTCGCCGCGGATTGCCGGGCCTGGGAGTCGGCGTGCGACCGGCGCCAGCGCTGCCACAGGCCGACGATGCCGTCGGGCGAGAAGAACACGATGGCCAGGAACCCCAGGCCGACCAGCAGGTTGAACCGCTCGCCGGCCAGACCGACGGAGGTCAGCAGGTCGAGCGCGAAGGTGCGCAGCACGACGAAGATCAGCGCGCCGACGAAAGGTCCGATCGGGTGGCGCAGGCCGCCGATCACCGCGATCACCAGGATGTCGATCACCGGGCCGATCCCGGCGGTTCCCGGCGAAACCTGCCCGTTGAGCCAGACCAGCAGGATGCCGGCGACCGCGGCGATCACCGCGGCGAAGGCGTAAGCCGCGACGCGGTGCAGGTTGACGTTGAAGCCGAGCGCCGCCATCCGGCGCGGATTGTCGCGGATGCCCTGCAGGGCGAGCCCGAACGGGGTTCGCTCGACGTAGAGAACCGCGCCGTAGCTCAGCGTCGCCCAGAACAGGGTCAGATAGTAGAACGCCACCGGATGCCGCCAGTCGACGCCCCAGAATTGCGGCGCCGGCAGCGCGTTGAATCCGGCAAAACCGTTGAAGATGACGTAGTTCTGCCGGGTGAAATAGAAGAACGCCGAGGCGATCGCGAGCGTGATCATGATGGTGTAGATGCCGGCGGTGCGCACCGCGAGCAGGCCGGAGACGGTGCCGAAGACGACTGCGATCACGACCGCGACCGGGACGACGAGCCACCAAGGCCAGTCGAGGCTGATGGTCGGGATCGAGCTCTGGCCGAGGATCGCCACCATGTAGCCGGCGAGGCCGGCGACCGACATCTGCACCAGCGACACCATCCCGCCGTAGCCGGCCAGGAACATCAGGCTGAGCGCGATCATCCCGAGTATGAAGCTCCAGCCGAGGATTTGCGCCTCGACGAAGCTGTTGCTGAAGGCCGGAAGCACCAGCAGGACGACCGCGACCAGCCACGCCGCGGGCGGGATGTCGCGGATGAGCCGAGGCAGCGGCGCGACGGCCGGCTCGGCGCCCGCCGGCAGTCCGGCGGAGTGCTCCAGCGCGGCCATCCTCAGCGCGCTCCCAGCAGGCCCTGCGGGCGAAACGCCAGGACCAGGACCATGATGAGGAAGGTGAGCACCACCGCGTAGGTCGGCATGTAGACCGAGCCGAACTGCTCCGAGAGGCCGATCAGCAGCGCGCCCAGCGCCGCCCCCGGAATGCTGCCCATCCCGCCGACGATGACCACCACCAGGGACGCGAGCAGGAAGCGGGTGTCTTCGCCGGGAGCCAGCGACTGGAAGGTGCCGCCGACCACCCCGGCGATCCCGGCGAGGCCGGCGCCGAGCGCGAACACCGCGACGAAGACGATCTGGATCCTTATCCCGGTCGCGCTCAGCATGTCGCGGTCGTCGACGCCGGCGCGGATCATCATGCCGATGCGGGTCCGATTGAGCGCAAGCCACATCACCACGCCGATGACGATGGCGCCGGCGAGAATCGCGATGCGGACCATCGGGTAGGTCATGTAGACGGCCTCGCCGTTGCTCTTGGCGGCGAGCACGAAGGGCAGGGTGGTGGCGCCGAACAGCCAGTCCGGCGTCTGGATTTGATAGAAATCGCCGCCCCACATCCACAGCAGGATATCGGCCAGCACGATCGAGATGCCGATGGTCACCAGCGTCTGGCGCAGCTCTTCGCCCTCCATGCGGCGGAACACGACGAGCTGCAGGATGACGCCGAGCAGCGCCATGGCGACGAAGGCCCCGAGAAAGCTGAGCAGCCACGACCCGGTGGCGACACCGATTGTGTAGCCGACATAGCCGCCGAACAGATAGAGCGAGCCGTGCGCGAGGTTGACGTTGCGCATCAGCCCGAAGATCAGCGTGAAGCCGCTCGCCACCAGGAAATACAGGCCGCCGAGCGTGATGCCGTTGAACAGCGCGTTCATGAACACGCGCTTGCGCCCGATCACGGCCTCGAGCTCCGCCGGCCACGCCGCCAGGAGCAGCCACAGGCAGACGATGGCCGCCACCAGGATCAGGAGCGAGATGAGCGGCCGGCGCTCGAACAGCATGGCTCAGACCCGCGCGCCGGCGGTGCGTGTCCGGCCGGACGGATCAGTGCCCGCTCTCAGGGCATCGTGGCGAAACACCAAGCTTCCTCCCGGCACAAGGCTTCCTCCCGGCATGGCGACTGGGCACCCGGCCGCCGTCGGCGCACCCGCCGCATTGCGCCGAGTGTGCGTCATTGGCGGCGCAAGTCAAACACTCCGTGCAAAAGCGCGGGCGTAGTCTGGCCAACACCCGCGCAACCAATTCGGCGTCCTCCCTCTCCACCCGAACCCGGGTTGTTCCGGATTCGGGCATTCATGAATCGCGCAGAGTCGGAAACATCCGACTTTGCGTGGGGAGAGGGAGCTTCGCCGTGCCCGTGGCGCGCGTGTCAACTCGACCGGAACATGCGTTAGGCTAGAGTGCCCCGCTCGCGGCCAAGGTGTCCAAGGGCGGCCGGGCCACCACGTCGAGGGGAAACGATGTCCACCCGGATCCGTATCAAGGGCGCCACCGTGGTCTCGATGGACCCGGCGATCGGGATTCTCGATCCCGGCGACGTGCTGATCGACGGGGGCCGAATCGTCGCGGTCGACAAGGGTCTGTCCGACTGGGCGGTGACCTCGATCGACGGCCGCGGCATGATCGCCATGCCGGGTTTCGTCAACGGCCATCTCCATCTGTGGCAGACGGCGCTGCGCGGGATCGCCGCCGACTGGACGCTCGACCGCTATTTCGCGGTGCTGATCGGCCAGGTCGTCGGCCTCTACCGTCCCGAGGACGTGTACGTCGGCAATCTCGCCGGTGCGCTGGACCAGATCAACGGCGGGGTGACCACGCTCGTCGACTGGTGCCACATCGTCAACACGCCGGCGCATGCCGACGCGGCCGTCGACGCGCTCAGGGATTCCCGCATTCGCGCGGTGTTCGCCTACGGCACGCCGATGACGTCGTTCGGGACGCTCGAGCCGCATCCCGCCGACGCCCGGCGGATGCGGCGGGAGCGGCTCGCCGCCGACGACGCCCGGGTGACGATGGCGCTGGCAATCCGCGGGACCGACTTTGCGCCCGGCACCGCGGAGGCCGACATCCGGTTCGCCCGCGAGCTCGGCGTCATGGCGTCGTTCCATGTCGCCTGCGCCAAGCACGGACCGCGGCCGCAGAGCATGGTGAGCCTGGCGCGGCAGAACCTGCTCGGCGACGACGTCAATCTGGTGCACGGCAATTTTCTCGATCGCGAGGAGCTCGCGGCGATCGCCGATAAGGGAAGCTCGATCTCGATCACACCGGAGGTTGAGATGCAGATGGGCCTGGGGCTGCCGCCGACCGGGCCGGCGCTGGCCGCCGGCATCGCGGTGAACATCGGGACCGACGTGGTGAGCGGGGTGAGCACCGACATGTTCACGCAGATGCGCTTCCTGCTGCAGATGCAGCGCGCGCTGAGCAACGACGCCTGCCACCGGCGCGACGCGATGCCGGACAAGCTCGCCCTCTCGGCGCGCGAGGTGCTCGAGCTCGCCACCATCCGGGGAGCCAGGTGTTTCGGCCTCGACCGCCGCACCGGCTCGCTGACGCCGGGCAAGGAGGCCGATCTGGTCCTGTTGCGCCGCACCGACATCAACATGCGGGCGGCTCCTGATCCGATCGCCGCGATCGTGCTCCACGCCGGCGTGTCCAATGTCGACACCGTCATCGTCGGTGGCGAGATCGTCAAACGCGCCGGGCGGCTCGAGCACCGTGATCTGGCGCGCCGGCTCGACGAACTCGACGGATCCGCGCGCCGGCTCCGCGACAAGCTGGAGCTCGCCGTGTGAAGGCGTCGCCTGGAACGGCGCGAACGGTGCGCCGTTCCACGTTCTCGCGTGATTGACCGGGCCGCATCCCGACGATAGGCTCGATCTGACACGACCGAGCACAAGAAGCAGCCGACCACGGCGTGGTCGAATCGCGCCGGGGCGTCGTGTCCGACAGACGGTGGAAACGAAGCTCAACGAGTCGGTTTCTGATGCCGACACAGGGAGGAACGATTCATGGTGAAGACGTTGATGGGTGCCGTGGCCACCGTTGCACTGGTGGCCTCCATGGCAGGGGCGAGCAGTGCCGCCGAGAAGCTCAAGGTCGGGGTCACCGCCACGCTGGAGGGGACCTATACGGTGTTGGGCGAGGACGGCGTGCGCGGCTTCCAGGTGGCGCTGAAGAAATGGGGCAACAAGGCCGGCGGCCGCGATATCGAGGTGATCATCGCGTCGACCGACGCGAGCCCGGACTCGGCGATCCGCGCCGTGAAGAAGCTGGTCGAGCAGGACAAGGTCGACGTCGTGATCAGCCCGCTGTCGGGCTCGGAGGGCATTGCCGTCAAGGACTACGCCAAGACGCAGCCGCAGATGACCTTCATCAATTCGGCGTCGGGCGCCCAGGAGACGACCTACCAGTCGCCGGCACCGAACTTCTTCCGCTTCAACATCGACGGCGCGCAGATGTCGAAGGGGCTCGGCGAGTACATCTACAATGTCAAGAAATACAAGAAGATCGCGACCATCGGCGAGGACTACTCGTTCATCTATACGCAGGTGTTCGGGCTGGTCCTCGACTATTGCGGCGTCGGCGGGCAGGTCACCCAGCGGCTGTGGGTGCCGCTCGGCACCAAGGATTTCTCCTCGATCATCGCGGCGCTTCCCGACGACGTCGACGCGATCTATCTGGGGCTGGGCGGCGGCGATGCGGTGAACTTCCTCAATCAGTACCAGCAGGCCGGCGGCAAGGCGAACCTGGTGGGCGGCTCGATCATGGTCGACCAGACGGTGCTGTCGTCGAAGGGCAAGGCCAAGCAGGCGCTGCTCGGCGTGCCCTCCTCGGGTCCGCAGGCAGACAGCTCGGAAGACCCGAAATGGCGGGCCTTCGTGAAGGCCTATCAGGATGACTTCCCGCCGGAGAAGCGCTTCGCCAGCCCGTCGCTGCTCGCCACGTTCTACTACATCAACACCAGCGCGGCGTTCACCGTGCTCGACCAGATCAACGGCGACCTCAGCGACGGCCACAAGAAGTTCCGCGCCGGCCTCGCCAAGCTCGAGCTCGACACGCCGGTCGGCATGATCAAGCTCGATCAGAACCGCCAGGCCATCGCCCCGGTGTACGTCACCGAGACCGTCGACGACGGCAAGGGCAACCTGGTGAGCAAGGTGGTCAAGACCGTGCCCAACGTCAACCAGACGCTGGGCATCGATCCAGCCAAGTTCGCCCAGATCGGGTCCCCCTCGCGCACCGTTCCGGAGTGCAAGAAGTACTGATCGAAGCACTGATAGCCTGGTGCGAATGATCCGCGAAAGCCTGTCCCGGGCCTGATCCGGGGCAGGCGTTGCTGTTTCGCGGATGGGCCTGCCGCGTGTAAATCTGTACCCGCGCTGCCCAATGCTGCGAACCGCCAGGTCAGCCGGAACGAACGGGCCCGCGACCTCGAAATCGGGCGCCGACGGTCGCGAGGATCAGGACGGCCCCGGCGAACGGCTGCTGGGTATAGGCGGGAGCCCCCAGGATGAGGAGGCCGACGGTCCCGGTCTCGATGAGATAGACGCCGATGACCGTCCCGAGGATATGGAACTTCCGGCACGTCAGCGTGACCGAGCCCAGGCATGCCGCCGCGAAAGTCGGAAGCAGGAAGCCGGTGCCGAACTGCGGGGTCAGCGATCCTTGGGCGAACCACATGACTTTCCTCGCTCTTTTGGACGCCCCCATTCGATGATCGGTGTGGCGCGCCTATTGTTTCCGTGTGGGAAGCATGCCCAGAGCAAAC
>Ga0209415_10004141_pt1 | contig 26660 bp, 23 predicted proteins | sample PeaSoiSIISIP2007_FD_187696 | JGI IMG/M metagenome (GOLD analysis project Ga0209415, IMG submission 187696) | Peat soil microbial communities from Weissenstadt, Germany - SII-SIP-2007 (SPAdes) (version 2) | ecosystem: Environmental > Terrestrial > Soil > Wetlands > Peat | place: Germany... | reverse complement strand
CCCGCCGATGACCAGCGTGCCCTCGCCGGAGGTGACGAAAATTATATCTACCTGCGTATCGTGCACTTCGGCTTCGCCATCGCCTTCGCGCTTGATCACCCACAACGCGTGGTTATCCCAAGTGGCGAGCTTGTCCACCCCGACTTTGTGATCATCCTCCTTGACCGAGTTGACGGCGGTTTTCAGTTCGGCGCCGGTCCACATGTTGAATCCGGGAGGATCGGCGGCAATCAGCGGCAGGGCGAGAAGCAGCAGTAATGGTTTCATAGGCGGATGTTAGCAAGCCCTGGGCTTAGGGGCAAGGCTAGGGGCAAGCATTGACTCCCGTTAAGCGGTCTTATATAGTTTCGCTATGCAGCGTTTCTCTATACAACCCAGGACACAATTCGCGTTGATCGGCGTGGGCGTGTTGAGTTTTTTACCCGCACTGACGGCCCAGCAGCCTGAGACCCTGGCCTGGGCGCCGCAGCCGGTGCAGCTCACGGGTTGGGTCGCGCCCAACAAACCGATCTGGAAACTTTCCGAGCTCCTTGCGAAGCACAAGGGCGAGCAGAACTGGACCGAAACCGTGGTGAGCGACACCTCGCTGCATGCGGACTACATCTCGATGGCGCCAGGCATGAAAACCAGGCGCATGTTCCATCCCGATACCCGCGCGTGGTGGATCGTGCAGGACGGCCAGATCCGCTTCAATATCGACGGGCAGGAGCCGTTCGTGGCCTCGAAAGGGTTCCTGGTGCAGGTGCCGTATCGCAATGTGTTCAGCATGGAAACCGTCGGCGACAAGCCTTCGCTGCGACTGGAAGTAAATATCGGCGAGGCGAAGACCATGTATCCCGCCGACGAGACGCCTCCGGACGTGCCCGGCATCAATTTCGTCAAAGTGCGAATGAGCGGCAAGGGCAAATACGATGCGAAGAACAAGCCGTATGTCGATTTCAACCAGGTGGTTGCGGGAACCGACAAGACCAGCCGCTTCATCGCCGACGACCGCGCCGTCGCCAACATCATCCGGGGAAATCCCAAGACTCAGGCTCCGACGACCGACGCCGACAAGGGCCATTTTCACGAAGAGTCTTCCGAGTTCTGGTTCATCCTGGAGGGCCAGATCGAGTACAAGATCGGGTCGCTCCCCATCTTCCTCGCCGATCAGGGCGACATCGTCTACGCGCCCAAGCAGATGTGGCATCGCGCACGCTTCGGTGGAACCGAGATGGCAACTCGCCTGGCCATGAACGGCTATCAGGACCTGCTGCACGACTACCAGCCGCGGGTGGAACTCTCCGGCTCGAAATAGAGCTAATCGTTCCGTTCCGAGATAGGCAGGCCGCAGACCTGCCCCACGCGACAGATGATAATCTGGCAGTCAGTCTCTCTGTTCGTTTGCGCAAATGGCAAAAACCAAGACGGCGCCGAAACTCCGTAAGTCTGGTGTAAAAAATGGCGAAGAAAGTACAGGCGCGCACGCCGGACTTTCGTTCCCAGTGGTCGCCGTCGGGGCTTCGGCGGGAGGCCTGGCCGCATTCACTGCCCTGCTAAAAGCGCTCCCGTCCAAGTCCGGGATGGCGTTTGTATTGATCCAGCACCTGGAGCCCAAGCATGAAAGCGCGCTGACCACACTTCTATCGAAGGCAACGCGCATGCCCGTTGTCGAGGTATCCGACGGAATCGCGGTGGAGCAGAGCCACGTCTACGTCATTCCCCCCAACAAGAACATGACCATCCGGGACGGGGCGCTGCGGCTGGCGCCTCGTTTGGCTGCTTCAGGGCTGCAACGCCCGATTGACGACTTCTCGGTTGCTTTAGCGGAAGAGCAAGGCAATGCGGCCATTGGCGTTGTTCTCTCCGGAACCGGATCGGATGGAACCTACGGATTGAAAGCCATCAAGGCCGCCGGCGGCGTAACGTTCGCTCAGGAGCCGAAAACCGCCCAGTGGCCGGCCATGCCGCTGAGCGCAATCACGGCCGGTTCCGTCGATTTCGTTTTGTCACCCAAGCGCATCGCGGAGGAGTTGGCCCGGATCGGCCGCCATCCTTATCTGGTTGAGGCGCGCGAAGTGCCCGAAGGCAGCGACCTGGACAAGGTCTGCCTTCTGCTGCGATCCTCCGTGGGCGTCGATTTCCGCCTGTATAAACAGGCCACCCTGCGCCGCCGCATCGCACGAAGGATGGCGCTTCAGAAGATTGCATCACTGAGTAAATATGCGCAGGTTCTGAAACAGAACCCGGAAGAGGCGCAGGCCCTGGCGGATGACATATTCATCCACGTGACCCGTTTCTTCCGGGATCCGGAATGCTTTCAGGCGCTGCGAAAACGGGTGCTGGTAAAGCTGGCTGTGAAAAGACCTTCGGGAGATCCGATTCGCATCTGGGTGCCGGGATGCTCGACCGGAGAGGAAGTGTACTCCATCGCAATGCTGCTGCTCGAGGAACTGGGCGAGCAAGCGAGCCGAACCAAGATCCAAATCTTCGGGACCGATATCCAGGAGCGCGCGGTGGAGCATGCCCGAGCCGGAATCTACACCGAGGCGGCTGTCGCCGGTATTTCTGCGGCGCGTCTGAAACGCTTCTTTGTCTATGCGGACCACGGCTATCGCATCCACAAGTTCGTTCGGGATCTCTGCGTCTTTGCTCGCCATGATCTGGCCAAGGACCCGCCGTTTTCCAAACTGGATCTCATTAGTTGCCGCAACGTGCTGATCTACATGGGTCTGGCCCTGCAAAAGCGAATACTGTCGATTTTCCAGTATGCTCTGAAGCCGGGAGGGTTTCTCTTTCTGGGAAACTCGGAGTCGATCAGCGACTTCTTCGAGATCTTCACCGCGGAGGATCGGAAGAACCGGATCTACGTGCGCCAAGCGACTGCGGGCGCCCATCACGAATTCCACTCGACTCAGGAATGGATTCCGGAGGCGGCAGAAGCGCCGTCAGGAATTCCCGCGACCGGCCCAGTTGCCGATTTCCAAAAGGAAGCGGAAGGGATTCTGCTACGGCATTACGCGCCGCCCGCGCTGATCGTGGATTCGGATCTCCACATCGTGCATTTTCAAGGCGACGTGAGTCCTTACCTGGCGCCGGCCACGGGCCAACCCAGCTTTCACGTCCTCAAAATGGTGCGTTCCGAGTTTGTGGTGGACCTGCGCGCGGCGATTTCCAGAGCCAGGAAGGAAGGCGCTCCCGCCCATCAAGACGCCGTACCGTTCCGCTATCGGAACCACTCCGCCTCGGTGCGGCTGGAAGTGCGGCCGCTTAATGGAGGCAATGGCAAGAGACAAAATCTCCTGGTGGTGTTTCAAAAGGCCGAGCCGGGGACCCTGCCGGAAGAACCGAAAACAGGCAAAGCCGCCGCGGGCAGAAAACTTGCCGACGGACGAGTTGCCAGACTCGAACGGGAATTGGCTTCCGCGAGCGAAAACCTCCGTACCTTGATTGCGGAACACGAAACCGCGAAGGAGGAAATGAAGGCGGCCAACGAAGAGGTCTTGTCCGCCAATGAGGAGTTGCAGAGCACCAACGAGGAGTTGGAAACGGCCAAGGAAGAATTGCAGTCCTCGAACGAAGAACTCATCACTCTCAACGAGGAGCTGCAGCATCGCAATTCCGAGTTGAGCGTTCTAACGCACGACCTGACCAACCTGCTGGTGGGCGTCGACATCGCCGTGCTGGTTCTGGACGCAGAACTGCGCGTCCGCCGGTTCACTCCCGTGGCCGGCACGTTACTGAACTTGATCCCTGGCGACGTGGGCCGCCCCTTCAGCAACATCGTCTCCAGTCTGAACATCCCCGATTGGGAGGCGCTGCTTTCAGAGGTCACCAATCACGGACGAACGGTCGAGCGGGAGGTCAACGACCGGAGCGGCCACCGGTATTCGATGCGCGTGCGGCCCTACAAGACCAGCGATAACAAGATTGAAGGCGTGCTGGTGGTAATTCTGGACACCGATGCGATCTATCGCGCGCGAGACCAGGCCCAGAAATCCGGCGACTACGCCCGCGCCATCCTCGAAACCGTTCATGAGGCTCTCGTGGTGATGGATTCAGACTTCCACGTGGTGAGCGTGAACCGAAGCTTCTGCAACCTGTTTCGTGTTTCCCCTGAGGAAATGGAGCGCCAGCCTTGGTTCGGCACGGGTCCGGGCCAGGCGAACGCACCACGGCTGCGGGAATTGCTCCAGGAGGTTCTCTCGAAGAAAAGCGAGATCAAAGACCTTGAAATCGACCAGGACTTCCCGCGGATCGGCCATCGCAATCTGGTCCTCAATGCCCGTCAGATCGACACATCCCAGTTGGATTCGCCAAGGACGATCCTGATTGCCATCGCGGACTTCACGGAACGCAAACTAGCTCAGCAAGAGGCGGAAAAGAGCCAATCCGCGATCCTCGCCTTGGTGGAGGCGTCTTCTCAGTCCATCGTTGCCGTCGATTCGAACGGGTTGATTGTGCTCGCCAACGGCAATACGGAAAAGATGTTCGGCTACCGCCGTGAGGAGTTGCTGGGGCAGCCGATCGAGACTCTGATTCCGGAAATAGTCCGAGCCCGCGACGTCGAGCGTCGCGACACTTACTTTACCCAAATGAAAAATGCGCCCATGGGGGTCGGCCTGCCGCTGGAAGGCCGGCGTAAGGACGGCACGACTCTGCCGATTGAAGTCGCCTTGAGCGCCATCGAAACGGCTGAGGGCAGGTTAGGCGTCGCGTTCGTGAGCGATATCACTCAACGCAGAAGCCTGGAGCAGGCCGCGCAAGCACGTTCACGGGAGGTTCGAGCGCTGGCGGCCAGTCTGCTGACGGTTCAGGAAGAGGAGCGGCGAAAAGTGTCGCGCGAGCTGCACGATCAGATTTGCCAGCAACTCGCGTCCCTGGCCATCGAAATTGGCGGGCTGGCGGCCGACCCACCGCCTCCCGAGGAAGCGCAGACCCGCCTGAAGGCGCTGCAAGCCCGCGTGGTAAGGGCGTCGGAAGAGACGCGTCATATCGCGTACGAATTGCACTCTTCCGTCCTCGACGACCTGGGTCTGGCGGCTTCTCTGCGGGCCCTCTACGAGGAGTTTTCCCGGCGCGCCGTAAACGTGAAATTGAAGTTCACCCACGGCGATCTGCCGCCGTCGGTGCCCCGTGCCGTAGCTTCCTGTTTATATCGCTTCGCGCAGGAGAGTCTGCATAATATAGAAAAGCACGCGAGCGCTCAACATGTCTTGGTCGCGCTCACCTTGAAGGACGGCGTCATGGTTTTAGCGATTGCAGACGACGGCGTTGGCTTCGATCAGGAGGCGGTAAAGGGGCGGGGCGGGCTCGGATTGATCAGCATGGGGGAACGCGCTCGATTGGTGAATGGAAAGCTGTCGATTGAGACACGGCCGGGCCATGGCACTCGAATCGCCCTGGAAGTTCCCTTGCTCGGCCCTAGCGTATGAAACGTACTCGGGTCTTGTTGGCCGACGATCACCCGCTGACGCTCGAAGGGCTGCGGGCATTTCTTGAGCCGCACTTCGAAAGCGTCGGGACAGTGACGGACGGAAGATCCCTGCTAGACGCGGCGCTCCGCTTGAAACCGGACCTGATTATCCTGGACATCACCATGCCGCTGCTGAACGGCATCGATGCGGCCATCCAAATCAAGAAGAGTCTCCCCGGCGTGAAGCTGCTCTTCGTCACGATGCACGTCAACCCCGCGTACCTGGAGGCAGCGCTCAACGCGGGAGGGACCGGGTACGTGCTGAAGTCCGCCGCGCGCGAGGAGCTGCTGGACGCCATCAAGAGCGTTCTGAGCGGCCGCATCTACGTAACGCCGACTCTATCGACTGAACACCTGGAGAGATTCGCGAATCCTTCCCGCGCCGCGGCCGCTCTTCGGCTCAGCGCGCGGGAGCGGGAGATTCTGCAACTGATCGCCGAAGGCCGCGCCGCCAAGGAGATCGCCTACCATCTGGCGATCTCCATAAAGACGGTGGCGTTTCATCGCGACAATCTCAAAAGGAAGCTTGGCTTACGCTCTACCGCGGAACTTACCAGGCATGCCATCGAACAGGGACTGGTGTAGACTCCTTTACGTGGCGCACGCACTCCTGCGTGCCGCGTCGAGACTCATCTCGACGCTCGCGCTCGACCAAGGGAAGTCCTGCGGATTCCGGACCAATCCGGCTTTAACCGGATTGGCCTCTGTGTAGTCTCGAACCTTCTGAAAATCGCTCGGGTTCCGCACCCAGTGATCGTATGAACTCTTTTTGCCAGAAGGGCTCCCCGGTTCGTCCTAACAGCCGATTGGCATGCCGTGCGGTAGCGCCCTTTAGCGATTTCAGCAAGCGGTCGGGAGCGATGGCGGGGCGAATCAGCAGATGAACATGGTTTGCCATGACCACGTAAGCGCCTAACTCATGTTGTCCCAGTTCCACCCCTTTCTGAATGGAAGCGACTCCGATTCGCGCAATAGCGGGGTTCCGGAGGTACGTTGGTCCATCCTGCCGGGTATCCAATTGCCGGTCTAACCAGACAAACGCTTCTCCAGAGGCTAACGGGCCGGACGGAGGCTGCAAGGCAGCGGGCAAACTACCATGAAGGTGCCATGTGAGAAATGAAGGCGCCCCTTCCGGGTAAAGGCGTGGCAATCGGCGACGATGTGCACTCATGCGTCTATATAGTCGCCGGACAGGATGAAGTTCTCATCGGGACAGAGGCGGGCGTCAAGAGGAGTCTCGACGCGGCACGCACGAGTGCGTTGCGCTACGTCACTGCGTTTTGACGTAGCTCCGAACCAACCACACCAAGCCTGCGCCCGCCAGCAGCGTCAAAGTGCTCCAGGGAGCAAACGGGCACAGCGACGAGTAGCCCAAGTCGCTCCTGATGTTGCTCGAAGAGAACGGCAACAGTGTTACCACAGCCAACGCCACGATCAGCGCCGCGACGCCCGACAGAACATTCAGGAGCTTTTGTTTCGGCATTCAGACCCTGGGACGAAGCATCTCAAACCGGTCTCGCGTGCGAGTATATTCGTTCCCGCCCATCCTGCCGATTGCGCGAAGCTTGCCGGAATCGACGCGGAAATTATCGGCGATGGCTGGGTCGAAGTGGAAGCGGACCACTTCGCCGATGATCAGGCTCGCGCCGCCAAGCCGCGTGCCTACGTCCACTATCTGGATCAGCTTGCACTCCATGTTCACGGGAGATTCACGGACGCAGGGCGGCTTCACGATCTCGCTCGCCTCAGGCGTCAGTCCCGACACGGAGAACTCGCTCATGCCAGCGGGATAGTCGCCGGAGCACAGGTTCATCTGCTCCGCGATCGCCTCGCTCACGATGTTGACCACGAACTCGCCAGTAGCTCGAATATTCACAACCGTGTCTTTCAACGGTATCCGATTGCTGACGGAAAAGCAGATCGACGGAGGCTCGGCGCAAATGGCGTTGAAGAAACTGAAGGGCGCGAGATTTGTCGCACCCCCGCGCGAGATCGTGGAGACGAAGGCGATCGGCCGCGGCACGACGGAGCCGATCAGCAGCCTGTAGCTGGCCATCACCGGTTGCGAGGCCGGATCGGCCGAGAGCTTGGATTCACCCATGATTCTGGCGCCGGACTCGCTCTGCGCGCTATTTCCCCACCAGATGCGGCGTATCCTTGTTGTTCTCGTTGCACACGTATTCGATCATCTCTGTATCCGGCATCAGCGTGATCCCGTAGGACACCGTCCACGGCTTCGTATAGGCCTTCGGATCGTCGATCGTGATCTGTAGGTTCATGTGGCCGAAGTCGCGCCGCGTGAACCGCTCCGTTACATGCAGGGCCTCGCTGTGCGGCCGCCCGCCGCTATCGAGCCAGCTTTTATCGTTAAAGCCCGCCGAATCCACCACCAGGGTGTCGCCATCCCAGCGCCCGACCGAATATCCCATCCAGGTTGGATTCGGATCCTTGGGCAGCTCGCGTCCGTCCATGAAGATCTGGCGATAGGTGTGGAACGCCTCATAGAGAATCACGATCATGCCCGGCGCGTTCATGAATTTGTAAGGATACGGCACGGCCTCCATTTGCGGAATGCCGGGGAAATTGCAATAGCCGACCGGATCGTCCTTACTGATGCTGTCCTGGTGCTGCTTGTAGAGCGCCTCGGTCGCGGGCTGGTACGGAACGTCCGTGGGCTTGAGGTCCGCCGCAAGGTTGACGGTGTACTTCACGCCATTCGACTGATGCCACAATCCCGAAAGATCCGGCTTGCCGTCGGGTAGCTTCGGAGCGGGCGCCGTCAGGTCCGGCTTGCCGTCAGGGGTCCGGGGGATGCCGAAGGTCGGGTACTTGATCCACTGAGCCGAAAGCGGCGCGGCCAGCGCGAATGCAAGCAGCGCAACAAATGCGTTCGTTCTTGGACGCCTATGGAATATGTCTGACATCGCGTTCGTTCTCATTGCAGTTGAACTCCAACAACTCGGTATCCGCCAGAAGGCGCGGGCTTTCTTTGACGGTCCAAGGTTGCGTGTACATCTTTGGATCGTCGATCGTGATTTCCAGCTCCAGGTGTCCGAAATCTTTGCGCCGGAAACGCTCGGTTACGTGCAGCGCGTCGCTGGTTGGATGCCCGGATTGATCCAGCCACGTTTTGCCGTTGAACCCGTTGCTCTCCACCACCAGGGCATCACCGTCCCAATGCCCGACCGAATAGCCGAGCCAGGTCGGATTCGGATCCTTGGGAAGCTCACGGCCATCCGTGAAAATTTCGCGGAACAGGGTGAACGCTTCGTAGAGAATCATCACTTCCCGCGGGCCTTGAATAAGTTTCCATGGAACCGGCGCGGCATCGATCTTCGGCACGCCTTGCGGCAGGCAATTCGCATCCGGCTCTTCCTTGGCGCGGCCGCCGTCCTTGCGTTGATTGAATAACTCCAGAGCCGCGGGGCGCATGGGCACTTCCTTGAGGTCCTTGGCGATATTGACTAGATAACTCCGATCCGCGTCCCAGGTGCCGGAGAGATCGGGCTTGCCGTCGGGCGTCTTGGGAGCGGGCGCGGCAAGATCGGGTTTACCGTCCGCGGTGCGCGGAATTCCGGGCGTCTTGATGTCGAACCACTGCGCATGCAACGAGGCGCCCGTCAATACGATCGCCGCCAACAGCCTTCTCATGGGGGCGATTGTATCATCATTGGCAGCGTCGAAGGCTCGCGGCGTTATACTATCTGCCATGAGAACACGCGTTGCGGTACCGGGCATCGCCGCCGGACTGATTCTGATGTTTGCGCAGGCTGCAAGCGCGCAAGCCCCCGAAATCCGAGTCCTCGCCTCCAACGGGATCAGGGAAGTGATCGAGAGTCTCAAGCCGCAGTGCGAGCGCGCGGCTGGACACACGCTCGCCATGCAGTATGGATCCACCACCGAGATCCTGCAAACGATTGCGAAGGGCGGCCAGTTTGACCTCGCGATCCTCACCACCGAGGGCATCGACGAGCTGATCAAGGAAGGCAAAATCCCTGCCGGCTCGCGCGTCGATATTGCCCGCGCCGGAATCGGCGTGGGTGTCCGCGCAGGCGCGCCGAAGCCCGATATCGCGACGCCCGATGCGCTCAAGCAAACATTGCTCAAGACAAAATCCATTACCTACGCGAAAGATGGAGCCAGCCGGGTCTATCTCGAAAAAATGTTCGACGGCCTGGGAATCGGCGCGGATCTGAAACCGAAGATCATTCTGGAGCAGGGCTCCGGCGCAGCCGGCAAGAGAGTCGCCAGCGGCAGCGCTGAGTTGGTTATGACACTGGCCAGCGAGATCCTGCCCATGCCCGGCGTCCAGTTTGTGGGTCCGCTACCGGCTCAGTTGCAGAGCTACGTTTCATTCGCGGCCGGAGTGAGTGCAAAGGCGGCGAACGCAGAGGCCGGCAAAGCAATGATTAAGTTCCTCGCTTCACCTGCCGCGGCCCCGGCCTTGAAGCCCAAGGGTATGGAACCTCGCTGAACCCGGTTTCACAGGCGTCGCGCAACGATCTGTCTCGCTGCGTTCAGAACGATACTCCCATCCTCAGACCCGCAAGCAATCCGCGCCAGGGACGCGTCGAGAGAATCAATCTCGTTCAAATCGAAAGACTGACGGACATATTCATCGTGACGCCATGTGCGCAGATTTGCCAAGTGCAGCTCTGCCATTTTCGCCGCAGGCTTTTCCAGAATGCGTCGCCTGCTCTCGACCAGACGCCACCCGCTATTCTCAAAGCACGAGTCCAGCACGGAACCAACTAGAAGCCTCTGATTGTAATGCCGCTGCAACTGCGCAACGAGCTCATAGTAGCGACGTAGCGTCGGATGATCCGTATCGAGTGATTCGGTCTCGTGAATGAACAAGAGCGAACCCGGTGCCGCCACGCTCGCCCAAGTTGCGAGTACCTCGCCCGGTGAACTGAGATGCGTCAGCAGGAACCGGCAAAACAAGATATCAGGCGCTGGGACAGGAAACGGAGCACGAACAATATCGTGAACTTGGAATTCCAGCTCCGAACCGTGGTCGCGTCGTGCATCTGTCACGTAGCGTTCCGAAGCGTCGAGTCCAATCGTACGGTCGGCATTCACGACGTCCTTGAGAAGGCGAGTAGACCAGCCTGGACCGCAACCAAGATCGACTGCCATCCGCGATCGACGCACACCGCTATGCTGAAGCAATTCGCGCGTTTCGGGCTCATACAATTCGGCGAGTCGCCGGAGCCGCGCGCTCGCCTGATCGCCGTCTCCAAATGTGTATTTGTCTCGGCTCATTGTGCGGTACCAGTTTATCGAGAAGCCGGCGGTCCGCTTAACGCGGCGTTCCCCCGTCTATATTCCAGGCGCGGCGCCGATCATGATCCGCGAGCGATCCTGAGGGTCGGCCGGTTCCCAACGCGGATCCGGCAGCGCGTACACGGAATAGATTCCAGACCCGGCGGCAACCCGCTCCGCGGTGTCGATCCGCACCACGTTTCCGTCCACATTGAACGTCAGCGAATTGCCCGCGGCTTCGCCTGCGTCCTCGAACCCCACTTCCGGATGCGCGTGGAGCGAGAGAACGTACCGCCCGTGGCCCGGAACGTAGATCCACAACACCGGCCCGCGAATCGTCTCGGGAAGCACTGCGACAGCATCGCTCCCCACACCGTTTACGCGAAATCGCGGTTGCGTCATTGCGAGCTCGGCATCCTCTGCATAGTAGTCGCGCGGAGCTTCGGTACGCATGACCATGCGATCCTCCCTGCCCGCGTGGATGTAGTCGACCAGCTTCCGCGTGGGATGATCCGCGTACAGCTCCAGCCGGACCGAATCCTCGTCCCTCACGATCTGCGGCACGGGATACTTCGCGGGCGAGAGCAGCTTCCAGCCCGCTTTGCCGCGCACATCCGCGGAGGGCAGGTCGGTCGAAGGCCCGAAGCTCACGCGATATGTTCCGTCGGGAAGCGCCTCCACCGTCGTCGCATAGCCCACGTAAATCTGCCGGAGTCCGTCGTGCACAAAACGGCGCAGGACGATCTTCCCTTCGGTCCTGTCGATTCCCGTAAAGCCGGTTTGGACGCTCTCCGCGTAATCCGACGATCGCTCCTCAGCCCAGGTTTCGAACGCGACACAGGGCGCCTGGGTGGAGAGGAGTTCCGTCGCCGAACCGTCCGGATGTATTTCTATGGGAACCGCGCCGCTGCATTTCGCCTGCGCCTGGGCCTGCTCGCGTCTGGATAAAAGAAGTTGCGCGAGCCTCCGCGCGTCGGGGTCTATATAGGAAGCCGGCTCCCGAACATCGGAGGATGCCGTCAGGTATGCGACGCTGCCCCCGATCCTGAGCCCGCTACGGGCGAGCTGACCAATCAATGGATCGATGAGCGGATCAATGACCAGCGCGGCGGCCCACAAGACGAAGACGAACCCGGCCAGCTTCACTTCGCGCCTATTGCCCAACCACCCCAGGAGCCGCACCAATCAGTGCCCTCGCGCGATCCTGAGGGTCGGCCGGCATCCAGTCCGCGTCCGGCAGCACATGCACCGCATAGGTTCCCGATCCCGGCGCGATTCGCTCCGTTGTGCCGATGCGGAATACGTTGCCGTCCGGCGCGGTAAACGCCAGCGAGTTGCCCACGACCTCCCCGCCCTCCACAAACCCTGCCTCTGCGTGCGTCTGAAGCGAGAGAACAAACCGGCCGTGACCGGGAACATATACCCACAGCACTGGCCCGCGAGTTGTTTCGGGAAGAACCCCAACGGGATTGGCCTCCACTCCGTTCACCCGCAGCCGCGGCTGAGTGAATGCGAGCTCGGCGTCCTCGGCGTAGGAGTCGTGCGGAGTCTCCTTGCGGAACACCATCCGATCCTGCCGGCCGGCATGGATATAATCAACCACCCTTCGTGTCGTGCCGTTCGAGTACAGCTCCAGCCGGATCGAATCCTCATCCTTCATGATCTGCGGCACGGGATACTTCGCCGGCGCAAACACCTTCCAGTCCGCTTTCTCCAGCATCTCAACTGGAGGCGTTGGAGGCCCGAAACTCACGCGATACGTTTCCTGTGGAAGCGTCTCCACGGTTACCGTATAACTCGCGTAAATCTGCCGGAGGTTGTCGCGAACGAACCGCTGCATGACCACCTTCCCGGCGGTCCTCTCGACTGCCGTGACGCCGGTGGCGGCGCTCTCCGCAAAATCGGAAGTCGCCTGCTCGGCCCAGGTTTCGAAGGCGGCGCAGGGCTTCTGATTCACTACCAGTGTCGCGGTCACGTCATTTGGATTGACAATGATGGGAACAGTGGTTCCCCGGGCGCTGCCGGTGACCTCCGCGAATTGAATCCGGAGGTTCGCCAGAATCTGCGCCTCCGGCCCTCCCGCCCCCGAAGTCTCTTCCAGGTAGGCGACACCGCTTCCGATCTTGTGCCCGTGCTCGAATCCTGATTGCGCCCCAGCCGGGATCGCGATCAAGATACCAAGAAATCCAGCCAACCTCACGCCGCTATGCCTCACTCGTAGCGTAGCGCAACGGTCGGGTCCACCCGCACGGCCCTCCGAATGGGAACCAGGCAAGCGAACAGGGCCACCATCGTCAACAGCAGGGAGACGCCGGTGAACGTCGCAGGGTCCGTCGCCGTGACGCCATAGAGTGCGCTTTGAATCATGCGTGTCAATGCGAATGATGCCGCCAGGCCCAACCCCAGCCCGATCGCGACCAGGATCAGAGCCTGCCGCACCACCAGCCCGAGCACGTCTCGCCCGCCTGCGCCCAGCGCCATGCGAATGCCGATTTCGCGCGTCCGCTCCGTCACCGCGAACGCCATCACTCCGTAGATGCCGATGGCCGACAGCACCGCCGCGATCGCGCCGAAAATTCCCAGCAACAGAATGTACAGCCTCTGATACTGCACTTGCTGATCCAGATTCTGCTCCACCGTGCGAAGGTTCGCGGCGGGCTTGTTGGGGTCCACTTCGGCGGCGGCGTGGCGCACCGCCGGAATCAGGCTCAGTGGATCCCCGTTGGTTCGAAGCACGAAGATCATGGACGCGCGATCGTTCCAATACGGGCCCAGCCATCGCGGCGTCTGCTGCCGGTGCGGCACGTACACTACGGGAGTTCCCGGAGCGCCCTGCTTCTGAAAGCGATTGCCCACAGTGTCGCCCACCACCGCGACAATCTCGCGAGGCTTCTCATCCGGCACAAAATCCAGCGTAATGCGCTTGCCCAGAGGATCTTCATTGGGGAAAAATCGCTTCACGAAAGTCTGGCTGACAATCAGCACCGGCGGAGCGGCGGCCGTGTCCTGCGCGTTGAAATCTCTTCCTTTCAGAATGGGGATTTTCATGGTCCCGAAATAATTCTGCGTAATCGCGAAGTAATCCGCCGTCTGCCCCTGCTGTTGCGAGCCTCCGGTAGAAGCGCTGCTGGGCGGAGGCGCGGGACGCCCCTCAATCAGGAACGGCATCGAAATCCCGCCGCCGCTCAACGGAGGGCGGTTGATGGCCGCCGCCGAGATCACGCCCGGAAGCCCCTGCATGCGCTCCAGCACGCGGTCGTACGTCAGGCCGGTTTGAGGGCTGACGTCCCACAGTCCCACCCCCCTATAGCGGCTGTAGGGCTTGATCGCCTCGCCTTGTGGGAAGCGGAATTCGAAGGTCAGCAGGCCCTTGGGGTCCGCGCCCAGATCCTCATGCTGCACTCGCATGAAGCTGTTGATCATCAGGCCCGCGCCGATAAGCAGCACCAGGGCCAGCGCGATCTGCACCGTCACCAGCGCGCTGCGCAGATGCGCGCGAGCCACTCCATCGGTGCCGCTTCGCCCGGTTTCCTTGAGCGAGCTCACCAGATCGGGCTTGGACGCCTGAATCGCGGGGACCACCCCGAACGCCACCGCCGTCAGAATCGCGATCAGCAGGGTGAATCCCAGCACCTCGCCGTCCAGCGAGAAGTTCAGTGTCTTGAGGAATCCTTGGGGCGCGGCGGCCAGGAACGCCTTGAGCCCGGCCCATGCGAGAAAAACTCCCAGAACCCCGCCCAGAAGCGCCAGCGGCACGCTCTCGATGACTAACTGCCGGATGATTCGGCCGCGACCGGCCCCCAGCGCCGTGCGAACCGCCATCTCCGTCCGCCGCGAGGCCGCGCGAGCCAGCATCAACCCGGCCACGTTGGCGCATCCGATCAGCAGCACGAACGCAACCGCACACTGCAATAGCAGGAGCGGCTGCTTCAACCCTCCGTAGGCTGCCTCCTGCAAAGATTGCACCTGCGCAGTCATCCCGGAGTTGCGCTCCGGATCGCCGGAAGCCAGTTGCGCTGCGATGCCCTCCATCTCCGCCTGCGCCTGCTTCATCGCCACACCCTTCTTGAGCCGGGCTACCAGAACCAGAAAGCCCTGCTTGCTCTGCACCTGAAGACGGCTGAGGGGCTGCGGAACCCAGAAATCCGTGTCGTCGCTAAAGAAGTTGAAATCCGGCGCCATCACGCCGATGACGGTAATCGGCATTTTGTCCATGATCAGCGTTTTCCCCACGACGTTGGGGTCGCGATTGAAGTGGCTCTGCCACAGGCGGTCGCTGATGATCACCACCGGAGCAGCGTTGTCCACCTGATCCTCATCGTCGGCGAAGATGCGCCCCAGCCGAGGCTGCACGCCGATCACCTTGAACATGGAGGGCGAAAACGTCTCCCCGTTGATCCGCTCCGCCGGTGCGCCGTTCTGCTCCGCTCCGATGTTCGCGGGCGCGCCGTTGAACACGCCCACCGACTCGAAGGAGCTGTTGTGATCCCGAATCGCGAAGTAGCTGGAGACGTTGACGTTGTTCCTTTGATCCGGATGGCCCACGGGGGTTTTCCAGACCACCACGAGGCGGTCTGGATCGGCAAATGCCAGCGGCCGCAGCAGCGTACCGTTGATCAGGCTGAAGATCACCGTGTTCGCGCCGATGCCCAGCGCCAGGCTCAGCGCCGCCACGGCCGTAAGCGCCGGCTTCTTCAGGAGCATCTGAAATCCATGCGCCAGATCTTGCCACAGGGAGGTCATGGTAGTTATACGCAAACCGAGGGATTTTGTTTCCTATGAATCCGCACACGATTGAATCCTGGGCGGCGATCCCGCTCATTCCGGCGTGGGCCGGATTGCGCCAAAGAATCTTATACTAGCGGTAGGATCATGGAACCGAGCACGCTCACCTTCGACCGGCGGCAGATCTACAGGCCATTCCTCGAACGGCTTAATCCATCATCACCAGGTGTCCTAGGGGCGCAAAATCTAATCGTGCCGCCGGACCACGATCCACGCGATCCTGACCAGCCTCCGATTCACGTGGCATTCGCGAACTCCGCTGAACTCAAACGGGGTGTAGATGGCTCTTGTCGGAGGGATCGGATCCGGTAAGACGACAGAACTGTGGCTAACCGCCAAGCTTCTAAAGCGGCATAAGGACGCGATAAATATCCTCATTGATCTTGCTGAAATCACCGATCTCAACGGACTGAATCCTGGCGCAATCCTCATTGCGATTGGGATGCAGCTATACCGTCGGGTCAAGATGCTTGATAAGAACGCGGGTGTCAAGCTGGCTCACCAAAAACTGCAGGAATTAGCCCAGGGGAACACGAAGTGGGTACCGGCCGATGAGCTCGAAGCGGATCAGACGTATGACGGACCTGAACTCGTACCGATCCGTACTCCAGGATTGCTGAAACCCCGGTTTCCAGCGATCGAGCGCCAGGTCGCGGAAGTGAAGAATCTAGTGTCAGCAATAGCCCTGTCGCTGGTGGAATCGGACGCGCAGATCACAGTGCTGATTGATGGACTCGACCGACTATTCAAGCCGGAGAAGTTCAGGGAATTCGCAGAGCAGGATCTTCGAGCGCTCCGCGGCTCTCAGATCTCGATCATTGTCTCTGTCCCATTGTCGCTGTGGTTCGATAAAAGCCGCTTCTTGCAGGACTACTTCGACGACGTGAAGCATATCCCTACTGCTATTTCCGATCCCGAGCGATCGGACTTCCTGAATCAGATCCTCTTGCGCAGAGGGGCCGCGGACGTCATGGATGAAAACGAGATATCTGAAATGACTCGCTTCTCGGGAGGCGTTCTGCGAGACTTGATTACGCTGGCGCGAACCTCGGCGGAGGCGGCCTACCGGGAAGATAAGGACCGTGTCGACGCTGCCCACGTCCGATCAGCGATTCGACAATTGGGGAAGCGCTATCGTGTGGGGCTTGGCAGGACCCAGCGCGCGCGGATTCGGCGCCTTATGGACAACGAGGGATTTTCGGTAGAGGATCCGACATCCAGAGAGCTATTGATCAACCGGCAGGTTCTGGAGTACTTCAATAACGGAATCGATTCTTTCGCTGTCCATCCCGCGCTCGCCGAAGTACTTCCAGAATCCTCATGATCGATTTCTCGACGACCACCGCGTTTCGCCTTGTGAGACTGGCGTTGGGGCAGGGGAGTACTGCCATGTACCTCCTCATTCACGAAGGCGGCGAGCACCAAACCGCTATTGAAGCCGATTTGCGGGCCGAGGTGGAAGTGCAGTTGGGGGTTCAGGCGCCGATTGGGGAAGTCTCGGATTTGCTTCGCGAGCCCGTGGGTCTCAAACTCGACGACACAAATCCGATACGCATCCTTCGGATCGAACATTGGTCCAAGGAGCTCGTCGGTCTGCTCGACACTCACGTGATTCGCCTCGAGCGAAGTCGGGCGCAATTCTTATTCTTCAGGAGCATCTGGAATCCGTGCACCAGATCTTGCCACAAGGAAGTCATGGTGGTTATACGCGATTCGCAGGATTTTGTTTCCTATGAATCCGCGGCTCTTCAGAAATCTTGTCGCGGATTCGCCTCTCCATCGGCGGTGGCGGACAACTCCTTCGGCACCAGCGGGAGCAGGGGCAGGATCAGCGCATAAACGGCGGTCGTGGCGATCACGCAGTAGAGGAATCCGTGCGTAGGACTGCTGTTGTAGATCCATGCGCCAACCACGTCGCTGCCGCGAAGGGAAAGCGTCAACACGCCGCTAACCAGTCCCATCAGTGTTCCTTGCAGGCCCGCCGGACAGGATCTCATTGCAAGATCGATGTAGACCACCGTCGCAATGCCCCCCATCAGGCCCATGGGCACGGCCATCAGCAGAGCCAGCCTGGCGGAATGGACGAACGCCAACGGAATCATCTGCGGCATCATGATGAAAGTCCCCCACCACAGTAGTTTGTTGAGCGCGACCCGTTTGCACAAGAAGCCATACAGCAGAAACATCGGAATAAAGGAGAGCAGGAAGATGCCGGTAAAGTACGAATAGGTGGCATCGGACGCCCCCAGCCGATTGGTGAGATAGAATTGCAGCGGCGTGCTCGCCCCGGGCATAAAGCTAGAAAGGAAGTTGATCAGGATTGCCGGATAAACTGCCTTGTGCTTCACCAGTCGCTTGATATCGCCCACAAAGTCCGTACCTTTGGCTTGCGGCTGGTCGTACGCATGGCCGAAAACAGAGCGTGGCTTCAGCAGGCCCAAGCAAGCTAACACCACAGCCAGCTCCGCGACCAGCAGGAAGGTTTGGCGGGGTAGCAGATGCTCGGATATATATCCGGAAGCAAATGCTCCCGCAACGTAGGGGATAAAACTGAAAATATTCCAAAGGGTGCTCAAGCGCCCGGTCATAAGGTCTTCTTGCCCGATGAGCGTGATCAACCCTTGATAGGCCGCCTGGCTGAATTGGAATGACGCCATCGCCACCAACATCCCGGCGAGCAGCCCCGAATAGGAAAGATGCGTGGACGCCATCGAAATGAACACGGCCGCGGTCAAGGGCGCAAAGATGAGAAGGAGACCCCGGTCGCGCAATCCTAATGGATTCCACTTATCTCGCGCCAGGCCGAAGACAATTCCGGAGTACGCCGGAAGCGCTGTCGCTAGCCGGTACATCGCAATCTGATTTGCCGCCGCATGCAGCTGGTTTTTCAACATGTACGACGTGGAGATATCGACCAGGTAGCCTTGGGGCGAAACCAGGTAAACGATCAGCGTCAGCGCGCTGAAATACAGGAAGATTTGGCCTGTCTTCGGCGCAATCGTGGAAACTGTCGACAATCCAGCCAAGTTAACACAGAGGGAATATGTGCGCCCCGCCGCCTCTGGAACTCCAACCCTTCTGGTACTGCGCGCCATTGGGGGTAATGCCCACCCGAAGCCGCCGGCAGAGCTAAGCGCTTTGGCCGATTGCCCCGAGGCGAACCACACCAATACACTGAATTAGCATCATGTTGTGGAGTATAGATGGACTAATTTCGTGGCCACTAATCGTGTTATCGATTGGGCTTTTTGCGTTCTGGTGCGCTCGGGCACGACTGATTCTCACGGGTTCGGAGGAAGAAATTAATCTCGCGCTGGATCGCGATTTAGAGCGGAGCCGCAAAATCTGGCTCATCTTTTAACCGCCCGTGCAAGTCACTTCAGGATCTCCAGCAGATACTCCCGGGCCTCCGGAGTGTTCAAGTCGATCAGGTGCTCGACGATTTTCCTCTTCAGGTACGGATCGTTCTCCACGCGCGCGATGGCGATCAACATCTGCACCGCCTCGGGGTTCTTCTGCGAGGCCCATCCGTCGATGACACCCTGCTTGGCGGTGCGGTCTTTTTGCGATTGATAGTAAAAAATCCTGTCTTCCTTCGTCTTTGCCTCGCTGTCACGAATTTGCCGCACGAGAAGCTGGAGCCGCTCAAACTGCAACGCCATGGCTGCCGGGAGCGCCTCCCGCCTGGGAATCTGCGCCAGGTGATCCTTGTCGCCGATGGCCCCCAGCCCATTCACTGCCGCCTGTTTCACACCCGCGTCCGTAGTCGAGTTGTAAATCTCGAACAGCAGTTGCCCGAGGTTACCTTGATATCGCCTCTGCTCCACCATGTAGCGCACGGCCAGCGCCTGAAGATCCGGATCGACCTTTCCACGCGCCACCTGTTCCATGAGTTGCTGGGCTTTCAGAGATCCGCTTTGCGCCAGTACATACAGCGCTTCGCGCTTCAACGCGGGCGATCGGGATTGCCTCAGGAAGCTCTCGACTGTGGGAGCCGCGCGCTCCGGATCGCTCTGCATCAGGCCGCTCAGCGCCAGCAGCTTCATCTCGTCGTTAGATTGACTCTCAGCTGTTACGTTCTCGCCCGCGGCCCGCCTGATCTCCATCTCCAAAGCCGCGGCGTCGTGCAGCCAACGGCTCATCGGGTAGAGCCTGCGCAATTCGGCGAGAGCCGCCAGCGCCTCACCGTGAAACTCCGCCTTGTTTAACGCATACGCCCTCCAATACAACGCGGAATCCGCCTGCGGACCCCTTTGTGCCGCCACGCGGTCGAACTCCTGCGCCGCCTTCTCCCATTGGCGGCCATCGAGCAGAGACTGCCCGACTGAATCGCCCGCGGCCTGGCCCCAAGCCGCCGCCGTGGCTACAAACAAAAACGCAATAACAATTTGGCGAATCTTCATAACTTCTCCACATTCGCTCCCATTACCCGCATTTTGAAAAGAATCCCGTCGTCCCTCAGCCTGTGCCGCAACTTTTGAAGCTCCTCCGGAGGCATCGTCGAAGGCGCGTGCTCGATCTCCAGCAGCACCCGCTCCAGTTCCTCCAAAAGGCTCGCAATCGCGGCCTGTCCCGTGCGTTCGGCCGTTTGGCGATACAGGCGATTCTCCGCCAACAGGTCCCGCGCGCGCTCCCGATCGAGCGAAATATCCAGAGCCGCATCCGGATCTGCATTCGCCAGCTCGATCAGTACAATTTGCGAGCGCTCCAGATAATCTCCCACCGCCACCAGCAGAATTCGTTCCTCCGTTCCGGTATCCGGAGCCCTCGCGGGTTGGCGTTTCGCCTGATAAAACCGGCCCGCCTCGAAGGCGCTGCCCAACAACAGGACCAGCGCCGCGGCAGCCGGAACAACCCAACGCCTTCGCGGACGCGGTTTCTCAATCCGACTTTCGATTCGGCCCCACACTTCAGCCCCGTACTCAGCTCCGCGCTCCGGCGCGGGCATTTCCACCGCCGCCAGAACTCGCCGCAGCGAATCGTACCGCTCGCGGCATTCTGCGCATTCATCGAGGTGCAAGTCCCCGATCGCCTCACCATAATGCAGTAATGTCAGCTCATCGTCCGAAAGATGACTCATTTGCACTTCACTCCACTAGCCAGAGGCTCCAGCGCCTTCCTCAATTTCCGCACCGCACGGAATACGCTCTGTTTGGCCGCACCCGGCTGGCATCCCAGAGCCTGCCCGATTTCTTCGATACCCATGCCCTCGAAGTGCCGCAGCACGAACGCCGCCCGCTCCACAGGGCTCAGTTCGCTCAAAGCGAGTTCCATCCGGTCCCGGATCTCGCCGCTCAGCGCCGAGCGTTCCGGAGTCGGATCGCCTGAAGCTACCTCTTGGCCCGGATTCTCCGCGGCCGATTGCCGCCCGCGCCTCCGGATCGCATCCAGAGCGCAATTCGCTGTAATGCGATACAGCCACGTTCCGAAACTGGAGTGGCCGTCGAACCGCCCGATCTGGCGGTGGGCGCGCAGGAAGCTCTCCTGCACCGCGTCCTCGGCGTCCTGTTCGTTGCCGGTGATGCGGCAGGCAAGTTGGAACACACGCGCGCCATGGCGCTCCACCAGCTCCCGAAACGCGCCGGAGTCGCCGGCCTTGGCCGCAACGACGAGCTCTCCGTCAGTCCCTTCCATCCGGTTGCTCTTTAGACTGTGCGGACGTGCTCGTGGTTAGCTTTTAGTTTTTCGGGGTGTCCCCGGCCGGAAGGCCTTGCGGAGTCTTCGACTCCCGCGAGATGCGGCCGCTCTCGCCTTCCTCCAGCGTCAGACGGTTGACCTCCAGAGTCTGCCCCAGCATCTGATCCAGATTCACCCGAGCATGCGCGTACGCCCCGCGCGCCGCTACTTCCGCGGTCTGCGCCCCCACCAGCGCTCGCTGCGCCAGCACGATGAGGTCGATACTCGACGATCCGAAGCTGAATTTGTCCTGCTCGGCCTGGAGCAATTGCTCCTGAAGCTCCCGCGCGCTGATGGCCGCCTCGTACCCGGCGTGCGCTTGCTTCAGCGCGACTACCTGATTGGAGATATCGGTCACGATCTGGTTCTTGTTCCTTTGCGAGCTCAGCGCGGATTGCTGCAATTGCAGTTGGTCGATCCCGTAGTCGCTCTGCGCCGACCGGTTGCCGAGCGGAGCCGACATGTACACGCCCGCGTATTGGCTGGGATAGTCGCGGCGAACCACCTGCCCGAACCCGGTTCCCAAACCGCCCGCCGCTCCCGAATTCCACGTCCCCGCGAACGCGACCCCGGTCGGCAGCAGGGGGTTGGTGGTTCCCAGGGAGCGGATCTGCGCATTCTCGTCGTTAATCTTGGCCACGGCCAGATCCGGCCGGCTGGACATAGCCTTTTCCACCAGCCCCCCCAGCGGCGGCAAATCGTCGGAGGTGGGAACTTCGATGCGATCCAGCGGCACAATCCGTGCCGTCTCCAGCAGCGGGTCCTCTATGCGGCTGATCGCGTCCTTCAGAGGTTGCTCGCTCTGCTGCTCCTGCATCCGCGCCTGCGCCAGCACCTGACGCTGGCTGGCTAGTTGCGCGTCGGCCCTGGGAATCTGATAACCCGCCAGACTGCCCAGCCGCACCCGTTCCCGCGTATCGTCGTCGAACTTTTGTGCGATGTCCAGCGACCGTTCGGCCGCTCGCACCGACTCATTGGCGCTCACCAGATTCCAGTACAGATTGAGAACGTTCGCCGCCAGGTCCAGCAGTTGCGACCGGAAGGATTCCTGCGCCGCCCGTACGTTGTTTTTTCCTTCACGGATCAAATACGTGTTGGCCGCTATTCCCGCACCTTGAAAAAAGCGCTGATACGCTTGCACCTGCACCTTCGGATACATCGCCGGGTTGATAAAATCGCCCGGAGAATTCTCATTGAGGTAGTTCTCCGTCTGCGACATCGAGATCTGCCCGCCCGTCTTCAAGCCCTGCGAAACCTGGGTCGTGTAGGCGCGTGTATCGTCCACCAGCGAGGCCACCCCACTCACCGTCTCGTTCAGTTGAGGAGACGTCGTATGCGAGAAGGTGGAGGAGTTGGTCAGCACCGGATCGAAACTGGCCACTTGGAGTCCCACCTGTTGAATCTGGTTGTTACTGGTTCCACCGCCGCCGCCTCCTCCGGTTCCGGTCGCCTGTCCGACGCTTTGCTCGCTGCCGATGACGCCCTCCCCGCTGGCCACTGCACCCACTTGCACGCTGTTCCCGCTCGCTCCGCGCAGGGCCCCGCCGCCCTGTAGCCGCAGCAAAGTCCAATCCTTCTGCAATGGCTCATAGCGTTGTACTTCCAGGTCGAGATTGTTCTCCACCGCCAGGGCGAGCGCATCCTGCACCGTCAGATAAAGCTGCCCGGCGCGAATCAGATCGTGTAGCCGGGAGGAATTCGCCAGGCGCGCGGGAGGAACCACCGGCGCGAGATACGGCCGCACGGCCGCGGGTCCCGCCACGGCTTTCGAGCCGGGCTCCGGTCCAAGCAATTGATCCTGCGCCCATAGCCGCATGCCGCAGAATTGCAGCAGGACGCACGCAACCGCGAATGTCTTTCTGTGGCGCCGTTTCATCGCACACCTCCCTGCGCCGGCAGCACCGCCGGTAGCGTCGATTCCCTGGCCACGCTTCCCGCGACCGCCTCATCCATCGAAACGTGATTGACCTCCAGCGTCTGCCCCACGGCGAAATCGAAGGCGATCCGGGCGTGAGTATAGTTGGCCATCGCTTGCACCTCGTCGGTCTGATCCTGCACCACGTCCTTCTGCGCCTGAATCACTAGCGTGGTGTCCGGCGTCTGCCCGAAGTTGAAGCGGTCCTGTTCCGATTGCAGCGTCTCTTCGGCCAGAACGCGCGTGGCCACCGCGGATTCGTACCTCGACCGCGCCTGCTGCAATCCCATCACTGCGTTTTTCACCTCCACGCGCACCTGGTTCTCGGCGCGTTTCAACTTCAGCTCGGTTTGCCGGATGGTGAGTTCATCGGCCATGTAATCGGCCTGCGCCACGCGGTTGCGGAACGGAATACTCAGCGAAAAACCCACGGAATAATTGGGGAAATTGCGCCGCAGCTCCTGAAGTAAAACGTTCCCCTCGCCTCCGGTCAAATACGAACACGCGTTGGCGCACAGAGGCGTCGCCGCTCCGGCGAGTCCGTTGTTGGTGAGCGCGGCGAACGCGCTCAGACTGGGCAGCAGACCGTTGCGATCGCCCGCCTCCATGATCTTGTTGCTGGCCAAATTGATGTCGCTCTGCTGGAGCTCGGGCCGCTGCGCCAGCGCTTGCGCGATCAATTCGCTCACGGGCTTCAGATCTTCCGTCTTGGGCACCTCGATTTGGTCCAGTGGGATGATGTGCACGTCGTCCAGCCAAGCGTTCGAAGCGCTGTTGCGGCTGAGCGCGTTCTTGAGTACAGTTTCTTGCTGCGCCACGTGCGTCTGCGATTGCAGCAGGTCTTCGCGCCGTGCCGATACTTCCGCCGCCGCCCGCGTCACCTCAATCTGCGGCAGCGTTCCCAACTGCACCTGGCTGCGATTGTCGTCGTACAGCTTCTGCGCCAGATCCAGCGCCCGCTGCTTCAAACGCACATCGTCGTTGAAGCTCACCAGGTCCCAATACAGGTTCAGCAAAGCGGAGATGGTGGTGATCACCTGCATCTTCATTTGCAGATCGGTGATCTTCAAGTTGTTCTTGGCGGCCTTGATATCGCGCCTGTTCACAGCCGGGCTCAGCCCCTGCAACAAAGGTTGAGTGACACTCAGGCTGACCGACCCTGCCGTGCTGGGGTTCAGAGTAAGGTTGGGGCTATTGTATAGCGAACGGAGACTGTAGACGCTGGCCGAAATGCTGGTGTTGGTGATGAATTGCTGGGAATAGCTGAAACTGTATTGTCTGGTATCGTTGGTCAGGGATTGCGTGCCTACCAACACCGTCGTATTCTCCGGACTGGTTTGGTGCGCTAGTTGCACATAAGCGCTGAAGTTCGGATCCAGATTCGGCAGCGGCGCCCCGACTTGCGCGAGCACCGTGCCCACCGCAGCCACGCCCGCCCCACCCCCCAGACCGGCGGAGCTGATGCCGGCAGTGCTGACACTCTGCGGCCCTTCGAGAATCGGCGTATCGATGTTGCGCAGAATGTTGCCGGCCTCCGCGCGCCGCAGCACCTCCCGCGCCAGAAACGGCCCATAGCGCTGGAGCGCGATGTCCAGATTGTTTTCAAGCGCCAGCGCAATCACGTCCGGCGCGGTGAGGTACAGATTTCCCGAGCGCACCAGCGATTCCAGCCGCGGCGAATCCTCCAGCCTGGCCGGCGACACTCGCCGCTTCTCCAAGTGGAACGGCTTGAGAATCGGGCCGATGATGCGGGGAGGCTTCGGCGTTTCGATGGAGACTTCGGGCGATTGCGCCAGACCGGAAATGGCCGCAATCAAGACTGCCGCGGGGATTCGAAGAGTGCTCATATTGTTTCGATTCTGTTCTGCAGAGCAAGCTGTCTGCCAGCACTTCAGTCGCCGCTATCTCCAAGACCGGCAAAGTGTTGGGCGTCTCCGGAAGGGCCGCCTCCGGCCCGTTCTGTTCGCTTGTGGGACAAGTCTCGTTCGAAAGCGCGCTAAGCTGGAAAATCGCATGAGTTCACAGTCCACTGTTTTAGTCACCGGAGGAGCGGGCTACATCGGATCGCACACCGCCAAGGAGCTCGCGCGCGCCGGATATCGCGTCGTGGTCTACGATAACCTGAGCCGGGGCCATCGCTCGGCCGTCCGCTGGGGGCCCTTCGAGGAGGGCGACCTGCTCGATCAAGAGCGCCTGCGCCGGGTGCTCACCGAACATCGCGTCGAAGCCGTGCTGCATTTCGCCGCCTTCATCGCGGTGGGCGAATCCATGCAAACGCCCGAGCTCTATTTCCACAACAACGTCGAAGGCAGCATGAGCCTGCTCGATGCCATGCGCGCCACTGGCGTCCGCCGCATCGTTTTTTCCTCCACCGCCGCCGTTTACGGAACGCCCGAAATCGTTCCCATCACCGAAGACAATCCTAAGTCGCCCGAGAGCCCCTATGGGGAATTCAAGCTGATGGTGGAGCGGTTGCTGCATTGGGAGGGCGTCTGTCACGGCTTGCAGTGGATGGCTCTGCGCTACTTCAACGCGGCCGGCTGCGATGCGGAGGGTGAAATCGGCGAATCGCACGAGCCCGAAACGCACCTGATTCCGTTGCTGCTTGACGCCGCGCTGGGCCGCCGCCCCGCCTGCCAAATCTTCGGCGGCGATTACCCGACGCCCGATGGAACCTGCATCCGCGATTACATCCACGTCACCGATCTGGCGGAGGCGCACGTGCGCGCGCTGCGGTATTTGGAGGGCGGTGGGGCGAACGCCGCGCTGAATCTCGGCACCGGCGACGGCTACTCGGTCAACCAGATTCTAGCGGCGGCGGAATCCGTCATCGGCCGTCCCGTTCCCATCGTGCGGCAAGACCGAAGGCCGGGCGATCCTCCGCGGCTGGTCGCCGCCCCGCAGCGCGCCTTCACGACGCTCGGGTGGAAGCCTGCGCATTCGTCGATCGAAAACATTTTGGCGACCGCGTGGCAGTGGAGCTCGCGCCGCTAAGTGGGGCAGGTCTGCGACCTGCCATTTCCCGATGGAGCGAATGCATCCGGCGCCAAGTCGAGTTCTCCGGGCCAGGCAACCGCGCCGTGATCGACGAAAACGCGATTGAAGAATTGCGGATCGCTTAGCGGCTCAAATACGCCGGTGAAATAGCTGGAGTCAAAACGTACCGTGCCGGCGAGTCCGTCCGAAAAACGCACTTTGAGCCTCCAACCGGCCTCCGGTGTTACTTCAACAACATCCCAGCGCATTAATCTTAAACGCCAGCACGATCATCGCTCAAGGCTCTTGACACAAACTCCAGATCCTCGTAGTCGTCAATGAATGGAGGATTAATAAACAGATATCCAAACACCTTCGGTTCGACGACCATTACGCCGCCTCCGAATTCCTGGACATACCAGTCAGTTGGATCGTGCAAGGGGTCGGCAACGAACTCGATCTCGGCTGGCTCACCGTGCAGGCTCACACGATCGCCTGGTTTGATCTCCTCGCCGGAAACGTAGAAAAAGGGGCTCTCCGCAGGAATTCGTAAGAGTGGCCATTCTACGCGGCTTTCATGATTCTGTG
>Ga0209415_10004140_pt1 | contig 26665 bp, 23 predicted proteins | sample PeaSoiSIISIP2007_FD_187696 | JGI IMG/M metagenome (GOLD analysis project Ga0209415, IMG submission 187696) | Peat soil microbial communities from Weissenstadt, Germany - SII-SIP-2007 (SPAdes) (version 2) | ecosystem: Environmental > Terrestrial > Soil > Wetlands > Peat | place: Germany... | reverse complement strand
GTATTTCAACGAGAGGGTCGACAGCATGCGAGCCGATATCAGGGAAACGGGTCAAACGTCGCGTGAGGCACCCCGCGACTTCGAATCGTTCCGGAAGGAATACGCCGATAATCCCAACCTGCTGGCCGCCCTGAGAGGACGGATTTCGCAGGGACAGACAGGAAAAATCATTGAGGACATTACCGGCGGTAAGGTCGCACAGAACCTGGGCTTCAGCAGGGTACCGAATCCGGGACCGGGCGAGGTAGTGTATCCGGACTTCGTCTGGAGAGGAGGAAAAGGTTTCAGTGCGGTCTCCCAAAAAGCGCGCGATTTTCGGGGGCTGAGCAGGTCAGAAGCCAAGAATATCGTGGAAGCTGACATCGAAGAGCAACTCGGTAAATATTACGGCACAGGCTACGTCCGGCGAAGTGGCCTTGATCTCACTGGACAAAAAATCGAAATCGACGAGGTGATCCTCAATTATGACCGGCGTCTGGTTCCGGAAGATCTGATGCCGGACATCTTTTCCTGGGGCAAGGAGCACGGTGGTGGCGGGGTCAATATTACTTTCTTCCAGTTCTAGTTTTGATATCAGCCACGTAACGTGACCACCACCATGGCCGCAGTGGAACCGTCCACTAGCAGGAGTTCTTCGAGCGGGAGCGAGCTCGTGCAGAAGTCGCACTCCGGGACGTGGTCTCGACCAAGCCTTTTTCGATTGATGGCGATCAAATTGTGTGAAATTGTGTGAATTTGACATCGACGGAGGCCGCGACTTAGGCTAAAATATTGCACCACAGGGGTCAGTATCGGACGATATTCAGCTGACTACACGTTGGGACTGCTGCCTCGGGACTCGCGCCGGAACGGCCAACCTACTGCCATGATTCGGCCGCTTGCAGTTAAGCTCCGGCTCGAGTAAAGGATGGGCGCACCATGAGTCTTACCCCAGAGCGAACTCCCACACCGACAGTCATATGTTCTCAATGTGGACGTGAGAACCCCATTGGACGGTCGTTCTGTTATTTCTGCCGGCAACCTCTCGTCATCGCTCCAGAAGAACCTAGCGGGGTAATCCAGATCCAGGAACCAACCCCGCCCGAAGAAGCGCAATCGGTACAGACTCCGTTGATACCTGCGGAGGATGAGAATCGAGTCTTGCGACAACAAGTGGAGTGGTTACAGGCGGAACTCAACAAAGTCATGGCCGCAGGCGCTAAGCCTGATAGGTCGCAAGAGGTCGTCGCTGCTCTCCAAACCAAACTGGAATCGGCGGAGGGTAGGGCAGCGAACCTGGAGTCGCAGGCTGCCGCGTGGCAAGCGCACTGGAAGTCAGCGGAAGAGAAGGCCGAAAGGTTCGAGGAGAAAGCCAGATCGTTCGAAGCAGAGCTGGCTGCCAAGACACGAGGGCTCGAGGCTGAGTTCCGGGAGAAAGCCAGATCCTTCGAAGAAAGGCTGGTTGCCAAGAGCAAGCAACTCGAGGCGGCCGTCCAAAAGAATCCCTTGGCCCGGCGCCCCAGCCTGATTGCTGGGGCGATTCTCCTGGTAATGGGCGGTCTGGCGGGGTACGCGGCTGGCCGTTACATGATCAATCGGAAGGTCAGCGATCTCACGAACACCTTGGCCGCAACTGAAAAACAGCAGCGCCTTACCGAGGACGAGCTCGCTTCAGCCAAACGCGATCTCGCTGCGGTTGAAAACCAGCTTAAGGTGGAGGTTGCCAAGGAGGTGTCGATAGCCCAGACGGCGGGCCAACAAGCGGCCTCCACTCAGCGCATCCAGCAATTGCAGTCGCAGATCACCTCCCTTAATAATCAGATTGGTTATCTGCGCGCCCACGCAACTCCGGTCATCCCCCAAGCTGGCGTGTTGATATGGTCCGGGACGCTGGCCATCAGGACGCGAATTGACATTACAAATGGAGTTCCGAATTACGGCACGGTCAAGGGGGCACTTCCTGGCAGGCCATGCAATCTTTCCATTTCTGATCCCCACGTGAGACTGATGATGACCCCCACGGCGGGTAATCATTGGAATCGTGTATCTTTCGAAATATCAGGACCCGGAAAGTTCAAAGTATATATTAATTGGGAGTTGGCAGGATGAGCGAGGACGGCGGCTAACCGCATCAATTGCCGCCTGGCGGCGGAAGAGCGGGGCGTAACCCTTTGTCATTCTTCGTACTCTCGTTAACTCTTGCCCTCAGACGGACGGCGCCTCGGGTGACACCTCCCTTTCTGCGAGATTGTATTTGGCCATCTTCCGGTAAATTTTCATTCTCGACCAATGCAACCTTCCCGCTGCCTTGCTCTTATTCCACTCCGTAGCCTGGAGTGCCTCGAGTAACTGCTCGCGCTCGCTAGCTACGGCGACTTTCGAGACGTTCGCCTGCAACTGGCAGAGGTGACAAACATCGATACGCCGGTACGGCGGATCGACAAAGATCGACTCCACAACATTCTTTAGTTCGCGCACGTTGCCCGGCCAATCGTATTGAATCAGTTGGTTAAGGGCCTCGGGCGTAAACCCTTCGACTGCCGCGCCAGTCTGCTGGTTGAATACTTCCACATAGTGTTGGAGAAGATCGCCGATGTCTTGTCGTCGTTCGCGTAGCGACGGAAGTTGGATCCGTACCACATTCAGACGGAAATACAAGTCCTGCCGAAATCGCTGCTCGGCAACCAGCTTCGGCAAATCTTGGTTAGTCGCCACTATGATCCGCACGTCCACCGGGAGATTGGCCTTGCCTCCCAGCCTTTGGATTTGCTTGCCATCTATGACTCGCAAAATCTTGGCCTGGGCGTAGGGCGTCATTTCACCAATCTCGTCGAAAAAGACTGTCCCCCCGTGCGCCTGACGGATCATACCGTCTGCGGCCCTGCTCGCGCCAGTAAACGCGCCGCTTTCGTATCCGAACAACTCGCTTTCGAGCAACGTATCCGGAATGGCAGCGCAATTTATACAAATAAAAGGCTTGCTATGACGCGGGCTGTTTAAGTGGATGGCTTCCGCGACCATATCCTTGCCGGTCCCGGTCTCGCCAAGGATCAGCACGTTGCAGTCCCGTTGGGCAACGCAGAACATATGCTCGCGAACTGCTCGCATTAACGGACTTTCGCCGATAATTGCCCGCGGGACTCCAGGTTTAGCCGACTTGTCCCGCCGCTCCGCATCCGCGATGCACAATGCGCACCGCCGCACGGCGCTGACGACCTCGCGGAGATCGATCGGTGGCGCGAAATAATCCACTACGCCCGCCTTGAGCGCAGCGATCGCCATCGGTTCCGAACTGGCCCAGGCGAGGAGAATGATTGGTGCACCCGGCCGCATTTGCCTCAGTCGTCGGACAGTCCCAATCGTGTGTGTCGGATCATCCGAGGCATTGCCGACAAGAAATACGCCTGCCTTGGAAAGTGCGCTCCCGTCCGTGGCCCATTCCGCAAGGCGCTGCACTTCAAACCCGGCGCCTAATAAGTCCTGAACTGAGGAATGAACCCAGGACTGAGTGTCGATCACAACGATTGAGCGTAATGCCACCGGTTACCTCGCAGGTGTTGTCCTACCGGATCGCCCATGAAATAAACGTGCGAATCCCTTGCCGTTGGCGTATCTTGACTAGCCAGCGTCAAAGCGAAAACAGGTGCAAGGAGCGGCTATCGCCCGTTGATCAGTTTGACCATGGATTCGCAATGAAGGGTAGAGGCGACTCGCAATCGACGGGCGCACATTCATACGCTCCTGCGCGGGAGGATCGATAGTGGATTGCTATCAGTTCCCGCTTGGCCGCGACTCACGCCGCATAGGTGAAATGGATGTCAGAAGCCGTCTTCGTTTGTACCAGAAGCGGGTTGGGGGCGTCAAGACGTTTCGAGAGAAAACGTTTTAAGAGAAACGAGTGTGCGCTCTGCACTAAGATATCGGCGGGTGGGATCTAACGTAATAACCGAAGTCGTGCAGCTTGAAGGATACCGAACTGAGGAGTCGCTCCCGACTCCGTGCGATGCAACTCGAGACGGGACCCGTTTAGATCCGAACGAATATGCACCCCCGCCAATTGAGAGGCTCCGTCCCGGTCGAGTATTCAGGAGCGAATATGCACCTCGGATGCACCTCGCCTTTAGAATTCTCGGATGTCTGGCTGTAAGTCCTTTGTTTTCAGAAGGCTGGAAGAGCGTATCACCAACGTACGACGGTTTTTGGGTCCGTCGTACATGGCATGTATTCTCGCTTGTAAGTTGCTGAAATGGCAGGCGTGGAGGGACTCGAACCCCCGACCCACGGATTAGAAATCCGTTGCTCTATCCGCCTGAGCTACACGCCCGCAAACGTCTATGGTTGGATGATATCTACGAGCCCGGTGCAAGTCAAATGGACGGGTGGTTCGGCGATGTCCTGATCTGGTTCGTCGAACTGGTCTTCGGGCGGCGTCTGCGGGCCCAAGGGGTGGGCGCTACAATCAGTTCGGGACGCCATCGACGGTTCCAGACACATCTCCTCAGTGGGGCAGGGATTCGGGGCAGTGGTCGCCGGGGAAGGGACAAAGGCGTTACACTAGAAAGCGGGGCGGCATTCTGCTGAGAACCGGGGAACGGGGTGTTTCACCGCTTGACCTTCGCCTCCGGTGTGCTCGGTTCGGAAGCGCGGCCGGAAGGATAAGGAGAGCGGGCTATGGGAAGCGTGGCGATTGAAAATCAGGAATTCCCGATGATGATCGGCGGCGAGTGGGTGCGGACGGAGGCGCGGCGCACGATCCGGCTACCCTACGATGGCACGCCGGTCGGCGAAACTTACGACGCGGATGCGGCGACGGCCGAGCGCGCTATCTCGGCGGCCCAAGCGGGAGCGCCGGCGATGGCCTGCCTCACCCAGTACGAACGAGCCGAACTGCTCGATCGCATACGCCTGTTACTCGAGCGCAACGCCGCCGAATTTGCGCGGCTCGTTTGCTGTGAAACCGGAAAGCCGATTCGCGAGGCGCGCGTCGAGGTCGACCGCGGCCAACAAACCTTGTTGGCTTCCGCGGACGCCGCCAGGCATCTGCGCGGGGAGGTGATTCCGATGGAGGCGGCGCCGGTCGGAAAAGGGCGATGGGGCATGACGGTGCGCGAGCCGTTGGGCGTGATCTGCGCCATTACTCCCTTTAATTTTCCCTTGAATCTGGCTTTGCACAAAATCGGCCCCGCTCTCGCGGCCGGCAACAGCGTCGTCCACAAGCCTTCCGGAAACACACCGCTCAGCGCGCTGCGCCTGGCGCGATTGATTCAGGAGGCGGGCGCGCCCACCGGCGCCTACAACGTCGTGACCGGACCGGGCGAGAAGTTGGGGGCGCAACTCGTGAGCGATCCGCGAGTGGCGATGGTCACTTTTACGGGCAGCGTTCCGGTGGGAGAAGAGATCCGCGCCCGGACCGGCCTGCGCCGAGTGACGCTCGAGTTGGGCTCGAATTCCTCGGTGATCCTCGAGCCCGATTGCGATCTCGACACCATGATTCCGCGCTGCGTCACCGGCAGCTTTTCGCATTCCGGGCAGGTGTGTATTTCGGTGCAGAATATTTACATCCACGAAGACATTGAAGAGACTTTCACAGAGAGATTCATCGCGGCCACGCAAAAACTAAAGATCGGACATCCCCTCGAGGAGAGCACGGATGTTTCCTCCTTGATTACCGTGGGAGAAGCCGAGCGGGTGGAAGCATGGATCGAGCGCGCCCGACGCCGCGGAGCGCGTGTGCTCATTGGCGGCAGGCGGCAAAGCGCCACGCTTGAGCCGACCATTCTCGCCGATGTTTCACCCGAACTCGAGGTATGTTGCAAGGAGGTTTTTGGCCCGGTTGTCGTCTTGCATGCCTACCGGCATTTGCAGGATGCCATCGCAGCCGTGAATGCGGGCGAGTACGGGTTGCAGGCCGGCATCTGCACGCGCGACATCGGCAAGGCGTTCGAAGCCGCCCGCCAGTTGCGCGTTGGCGGAGTGATTGTCAACGATGTTCCCGCCTATCGCGCCGACCACATGCCTTATGGCGGAGTCAAGAAGAGTGGAATCGGGCGCGAGGGCCCGCATTTCTCCGTTGAGGAGATGACCGATTTGAAACTGATTTGTTGGCGTGGTTGAATAGTGCGGTTATTCTGGAAACCTGCTACAAACCTTTTACGCGACCGCGACCCTCGAAATCTTGGAGTGCGAAACTTGGTGTAAATGAGTCAAGTTCTCAGATTGTGAAAATGCTCTTCGCACATGATCGTCGGGCTGGGGCCAGGCCCCGTTAGTGCCGTGTCTCAATAATTCGCGATATAAGTCGCGACGATTCGGCCACGCGTCAACAGCCCCGTACGGGGCGCCATAAAGTAGCCCAGGGCGTAAGCCGTGAGTCGGACGGCCCTCACCCCTCCTGCGGCACCCCTCTCCCGCCCGAGCGGGAGAGGGGACGGGGGAGAGGGAAGGCCCCCACGAACCCACGGCTTACGCCGTGGGCCTGGAGTTTCTACATTTTCATCGCCCTTGTTGGCGGCATGGCCGTGCTCGCCCACTTGGAGGCAGAGAGCTTGCATCTGTGTCCGCCTTAAGCCCCAAAGGGGCGATCTATCACAGCCCAGGCCAACGGCCTGGGTCAACGTCGAGCCTTCCAACTCGTAGCCCTGTAGGGGCGAAATACGCTTGCTGCTGACGGCGAGACGGACGTACCGTCGGGACAAAGACTGCGGCATGGGAACTACCCTATTTCGCCCTTTCAGGGCTGACCCATCCTGAATGGGCCGACATCGCTGACCCAGGCCGCTGGCCTGGGCTTCGTTAGAGCGCCCCTTTGGGGCTCAGCAGCCGAACCGCACACAATTGTCTGCGCGGTGAGGCGCCACGATAAGAGACTCAGGTGAAATGTAGAAACTCCAGACCCACGGCTTACGCCGTGGGCTACTCGCTTACGCCCGCTCCGCGGGCTGACGTATTCAACGAACTTCTGGGACGCGACACTACTCCCCCAAAGCACGCGCGTACCCGGATCCTAGTTTTCCAATCGCCGCGCGAAGGTCCTGCGGCGTGGGGCTCACTTTATCGAAGACGACCACGCCGCCGGAATCGAAGATGATGGTCCGCGGAACCGCCCCTATTCCCAAAGATTTGTTAAGGTCGCCCGGATCGTGAAAGTTCTGCCAGGGGTAGTGCATCTTCTTCAGGTATTTCTGAGCTACGGCCGCGTCGTCAGACTGGTCGATGGAAAGAATAACCAGGCCCGTTGAATGGGTCTGCTCGTATATCCGGGCGAGGTCGGGAAACGCTTCTACGCACGGTCCGCACCAGGTGGCCCACAGATCGATTAACACCGGATGTCCCCGCAGCGATTCCAGGCGCAACTCCGACCCGTCCGGGGAGTTAAGCACGATGGCCGGCGGCGTTCTTCCTATAGTTGGCGGAGGCGGCGTCAGTTGAGCGCGGTCAGGGAAGTCCAAGACCCGCAGCGCCGAAGGAGGCGGCGTAAACTGAAATTCAGAATCTGGGATCGGCTGATTGAGAACCACTTCCGGGTAAACGGAGATCCTTGTGGCCGGATAAGAGACGGGAGTTGCATGGGGCGCGTTGAACGTAGCGGTAAAATACTGAGCGATCTTACGAATCTTGAGTGAACCCTTCTCAATCCAAATCAGGTCGATGAAGGAATTAGGCAACGGGATATTGCGGTCGTTGTTGGTAAGCTGGACAACATTGCAGTCGAAGGAACCCCCCTCGAGTGTCAAGCGCTCGTCGGGAAGATTGTTTGCGCTTTTGAAGGCTCCAACCAGCCATGTCATGTCAGGCACGCCAGCGGCTGCGTCGATATCGATGTCGTCAAAGGCGAGAGCCTCCGGGAGATCGGGTTTCTTGCCCGTGGCCGGGCGGCGCGTGTAGGCGTTCTGCGTGGGCCGGTAATACCAAACCCAATCACCATCGGAGACCTGGATGGCTTTGCCCCAGTTACTCTCGCCCTCAAACCGAAAGCGGCCGCCCGGCGCCTCAATCGCGGTCGTCTCGGTGGGCGAGGGATCGGGAGGATGCTTACTCGCGAAGGTTTCCTGCCGTGTGATTTTGTAGCTCTTGAGATCTGAATACTGGCGCGCGGCACGCTCCAACAAGGCCAGCGGATCCGGTGCAGTTTCGCGGGTCGATTGGCCCAAGCCAAATGCCAAAGGCGCAAGGAAGGCGAGCGCGACAAATCCCGTGAGTTGCTGTGAAACGCGAATTCTGCCAGGTCGTTTCACGTGCCACCGCCCATCTTCGCAATTATAGGACGGTTTAGACCACGCGAGTTGGGGATTTCCTGTATGCCTTGCGGCGATGCTTGATGACTGCCGACTCTGACTCTGACGACCGGCAGCCATGGACCAACACTGCGAGGTTGCAGATGCGGCGAGCATTGGCCGCCGCAATAGAGCGGTTATTCATTGCTTCTGGGTTTTCTCTTTTTCCTTTGACTTGCCGTCGAGCTTCTTGAATTCCCCGCCGAGCCCCTTACCTATTTTGCCGACACCTTTGGTTGTGCCGACCGCCGTGTTCTTGCCGAATCCGGCAGCGCCTTTCCCTAGCGAAGCTCCGGCGCCAGCCACGTTCCCGTGAGCCAGATTCCCGACGCTCCCCGCGGTGCCTTTAGCTAAGTCGCCCGTCCCCTTGGCCACACCTTTCCCCATGTCCGCGCTGCCTTTTCCCATTTCCTTTCCTGGTCCCGTAGTCTTTTTCGCGGAATGAGAAGCTTTGTGCTTCTCCGGCGGTTTCTGATCTGGGCTCGACTGGCTCCAACCGCAAACTGCGAAGGCCATGGCCATCGCAAACAAGCAACACACTCGGAATCCGTGTTTCATGGACTCACTCCTTTGCCAGAAGGCTGCTCGAGTCGTGCCCCACACAGTCCTAATGTTAGATGCACTTCCAGCGCTCCGGGTTCTGTAGAGGCGGTCCGCGAACCGCATCCAGGCGCCAAGCGCGCGGCTGGCGTGTATGTCCTATGTCCCCCCTCTTTTTCGCAACCATCTGTCCGTTGGGGTTATCATATTAGGGAGGGCTCAAAACTTATGCGCTGGGCATGGAAGATCGGCAGGCTGGCTGGGATCGACGTCTACATGCACGCAACTTTCCTGCTGCTGGTGGGATTCATTGTAGTGGTCAACTGGACGCAAGGCCACAACCTGCAGCAAACCATGTTCGGGGTCTTCTTCGTTCTGGTGATCTTCGCCTGCATCGTGCTGCACGAACTTGGGCACGCGCTCACGGCGCGACGATACGGCATTCGCACGCGCGACATCGTGCTGCTGCCCATCGGCGGGGTGGCCCGACTCGAGCGCATGCCGGACGACCCGAACCAGGAACTGCTGGTGGCGGTGGCAGGGCCGGCGGTGAACGTGGTGATTGCCGCGGCGCTGCTTCTGGCACTCGGTCTGGCTGGGCGGTTGCCCAGCCTGCGCCAGGCTGAGACGATCAGTTGGACAGGTCACGATTTTTTTGCCAGTCTGATTTCGGTCAACGTGTGGCTGGTGCTTTTCAACTTGATTCCGGCCTTTCCCATGGACGGCGGCCGAGTCTTGCGCGCCCTGCTGGCCAGGCGGATGGACTACACGGACGCTACGCAGATGGCGGCGCACATCGGCCAGGGAATCGCTTTTGTTTTTGGATTCCTGGGCCTGTTCTTCGACCCCTTCCTGCTTTTCATCGCACTCTTTGTATGGATGGGCGCGACCGGCGAGGCGGGGATGGTGCAGATGCGCACTTCGTTGGGCGGAATTCCAGTGCAGCGAGTGATGTTGACAGACTTCCAAACTCTGCAGCCCGACGACACGTTGGAGCAGGCGGTGGAACATATTCTTTCGGGCTGGCAACAGGACTTCCCCGTGGTCTTCGGTACGCACGTGCTGGGTGTACTGACGCGCGAAGACCTGATGCGCGCCATTGCCGAAGGCGGAACCGGGAAGCTTGTGCGCGATGCGATGCGACGGGATCTCGAAACGGTCGACTCGCACGACATGCTCGAGCAGGCGGTCCAGGTGTTGCAGCGCTGCCGTTGCCGCTCGCTGCCCGTCGAGCACAACGGAGAATTGGTCGGCATGCTGGCGCTCGAAAACGTGGGTGAATTCATGATGATCCGCTCCGCGATGAGGCGGGCGCTTCGCGGAAAGGGCACGGCCGTCGCTCAACCGGAATTGGGAGCGAGTCCAATCCAGGACCACCGCAAAACGCCGTAAGAAAGTCAAAAGGGCAAAGGTTGAACGATAACGTAGAACTTGAAAAACGGCCGGGAACATACTAATCCCGGTGCCGTTAATGACAGGGACATTGTGTCCCCCACTTTACCCTTCAGCCTTCGCCCTTTACACTTTTCCCTCCCACTTTGTTGCCGACTACGATTCGCAAACCGTTGCGATTTTGAATATAATGACCACGCTCGAAACCGGCGCGCCGTGTGCCGGGGAAGATTGGACTCATAAGGCGCGGAGGGCCTGCCCTCAGGGATAAGTCACTCAGGAGCGGCAGGCGACCAGCGATGGGACGTGCACGGGTTCTGTTAGGGGATGATCACCTCATGTTTGGCGAAGGGTTGCGGTGCCTCCTTGAGCCGCATTTTGAGGTGGTGGGACTTATCGGCAACGGCCGGGAGTTGATTGATGCGGTCGACCGATTGCAGCCCGACGTCATTGTTGCCGACATCTCGATGCCGTCGTTAAACGGCATCGAAGCTGCGCGGCGGATACGAAAAATGCCGCACGCTCCAAAGATCGTGTTCCTCACCATGCACGACGACGCGACCTTTGCCACTGCTGCTTTTCAGGCCGGCGCTTCCGGTTACGTTTTAAAGCGGTCCGCACCTTCGGAAATCATAACAGCCATTCACGAGGCGACGCGGGGGCGGACCTATATTTCTCCGCTCGTCGCCGGCGATGTTCTGAGCGCGCTGATGGCAAAGCGCGAGCACCCGGAGGAACTCAAGCCGGAACTCACTTCGCGGCAGAGGGAGATCCTGCAGCTGTTGGCAGAAGGAAAATCACCCAAGGAAATCGGGGCCACGTTGGATATCTCAACTCGAACGGTCGAATTCCACAAATACCGCATCATGGAGGCCACCGGCGTTCGAACCATCGCCGAGTTGACCACATATGCAATAACCCACGGTATTATCCAGCCGACGTAGGTTCGACTTTCTGACCCCTAGTATTCTCTCCCCTCAAAACTAGGAAGTTTCCCAGTAGCTTTGGCGCAAGAGCGGCATTATGCTTCTTGAAAATGCCAGGTAGTCGTTAGACAAGCGGCCGCACTTGAAAAGGTTTTCTCCGTGCTCCTCTTACTTGGGAGTTGGCTGAAAGGGGAGCACGGGGATTCTTAATAACCCACGTAAACGTCTCCCGAGAAACTCGAAACTCTCCGAGTTGGCAGGACAGCAAGTGGCAATTAATCTACTCCCTCGGAAGCAAGATCTTTTCAGGATCAGAATGGATCACATTGCGGGATATTACTCGAAGGCTTGCTCTCTGGGCGTGACCAGACAGTGGCAGGAGCTGGGTCTGGCACCAACTGGCAGGTAGGGGAAGGGAAGTGCGCCCGGCTTCCCAGCCGGGCGCACCTCCTATACAGCCAGTAGCGTCTGACCGCCCGCGTCATGGGGCAAGCAGTAAGGATGCTGTCGAAGGTCAGCACAGCAGGATTATACGGACAGAGGTGGGGTAAATGGCAGACGAAGGCGGTTGGATGCAGTCTGACTACGTCGACACAAGTATTTCGCGGAGCGCCTATCGCTACTCAGTTCCGCGCGCCCTGGGCGAAACCCGCTCGAACGTTTCACCGGGCGTCGCAGTATCCATTGAGGAGAAAGTCGCAGACTTGATCGAAAGTTATCCGCATCTGAAGGCCCTACTGAAGTTCCACTCGAAGGATGGAAACGTCCGGCTCCGGGACCTGGCGATTTCAAGTCAGGAGCGCGACCAACTGCTCCTTCAGATTATTGCTGCGCGCCGCCAGCAACAGCTCGCCTCTGGTGCGAGTGGGCCGGCGTCGCGAATGGCCCGCGGCGCGCAGCTACGCGCCCGCCTGAACCAAGCTCGGCGCAGGAAGCCTGCGCAGACATGGGTAAAGGCCTCCTCTCAACTCAGTATGGTGACTGGAAAATGGCATAAGCGGCTTTGGGGGTGATCGTTCGCTGGGGTGACCCTTGTGGTTTAGCAGGGCGGCCACAAGGGCCGCCCCTAGGTCGCGGTTGTTGTTAATTAAGGTAGCAGGCTTGCCACTGACCGCAGTGAGTTGCTTGGCTTCTCCCCGAACTCAAACCCGTTCGATCTCAATCCTGTCCCAACCCTCCGGAAGTGCGGCTGGTGATTTTCATTCGCTCGGGTGGGCTGCAATCCCACTCCCCGGAATGACGGCAAAACAAAGTTCTAACACAGGCTCCCTTGGGTCGGGGTGTCCCGCGACAGCGCCTTGTTTCGCCGTCGCGGGACAATTGCGTGCTATTGCTGATTGTCGTCGCCGCCTGCGTTCGGTGAAACGACGATGAACGCCCCACTCCCTTGCCGATTGATGCGCAGCAGCGTGTCGCCCTTGGCTTGGGCTGCCAAGCGCTGGAAATCCGCTACCGAGTTTACGCGATGATGATTGATTTCCTCGATCACGTCTCCAGGTTGCAATCCCGACTGGGCCGCGGGGCTCTCCGGATCGAGGTTGCTGATGACCACACCTTGCAGGTCCGGCGGCAGGCCGAACTGCTGGCGAATATCGGGCGTCAGAGCCTGGACTGAGATCCCTTCGAGCGTGCCTTGCGAAGGAGCCGAGCCGAGACCGGCGTGAACGTTCAAGTCCGCGGGACGTTCGCCCAGCGTCACCTGGACGGACATGGGCTGGCCGTCCCGGAGTATGTCGAGCTTCACCGCGGTCCCAGGATTCGTGTCGGTCACCATAGCAACCAACTGGCCGGAGTCCGCGACGGGCTGCCCGTTGTATTTTCGGACCACGTCGCCGTTCTTCAAACCTGCATTGGCGGCGGGTCCTCCGGGACTAACGTCCTCAATGATGGCTCCCGAGCTGTCAGGCACTTTGAAAGCGCGCGCCACGCCTTCGTCCAGACTCTTGATGCTCGCGCCTAGGTAGCCCCGCGTGACTTTGCCGTTCTTGATCAGGTCTTCCATCACGTGCTTGGCCATGTTGATGGGAATGGCAAAGCCGATACCAATAAATCCGCCTTCCCCTCCCATGCCGCCCTCGCCGCTCAAGATGGCAGTATTGATGCCGACGACCTGACCGTCGACATTCACCAGCGCACCGCCGGAGTTGCCGGGGTTGATCGGAGCGTCTATTTGAACGAAGTTCTGAATGTCTTCAATGCCGCCTTCCGTACGGTTCAACGCGCTGACCGCCCCGCGGGTCACAGTGAAATTGAGGCCGAAGGGATTTCCGAAAGCCATCACAACGTCACCCACTCGCAGGCTGGATGAGTCGCCGAGGGAAGCGGCCTGAGGCAGTTTCGTGCCCGCGATTTTGACCACGGCAACGTCCGTCTGGGGATCCGCTCCCACCACTTTCGCGTCAAAGGTACGCGTATCCGAAAGCATCACCTTGATCGACGTCGCATGCCGAACCACGTGGTTATTGGTCAGGATGTACCCATCCGACGACACCAGCACTCCGCTGCCAAGCGCGTGCTCTCGTTGCTCGCGCGGAATCTGGCCCTGCGGTCCAAAGAACTGCCGGAAGAACGGGTCAGAGGAAAAGGGGGACATCTGCGTCTTAACGACTTGCGTTGATTGAATCGAGACGATCGACGGCGTCATAGACTGGGCGATCTGCTCGTAAGCTTTGTTGAGAGATCGCAGCGCATTGATATCCGGCCCATCCAGTACTCGACCGTCCGCCATTGCAAATCGGGAGTGGCCGCTGCGTTCGATGTAGGCCGTCGTGACGGCCGCCACACACAGCAGGCCGATAAGGGTCAGGCTGATTCCTAACAGATTGTCGCGCAAAAAGCGTCGATGGCTCGGTTTCATGGATGTTCTCCTCTCGCGGGTAACCCCATGTGATTGGATGCCGCCGGGGAAGGAACGGTGCCCATAAGAGACCTCGCGGTCCGGAACACCATCGATTACCGCTTAGACGGGAATGACACGGCCCTTGAGTAGGGGCGGTTCGCGAACCGCCCCTACCAGCCTGATTCGCGGGAATGACACAGTGGGCGCGATTTTCAGGAGGGCCGCAGGTGGCGAGCAATCTCGCAGTGCCTTGAAAACAGGACAGCGCGAGAGTCCTCGCTCGGCCCCGGGTTGTCAGGCAAGCGGGCTCTATGGAGCCGAGGTGGCAGGCAACGTGACGCGCCGCGGTTGAGGCCTGCGGATCCCCTCCGCCGCTCGCTGCCGCAACAGGTCGCGCAATGCCGGAAGAGTTTGCCGGGCGGCCATCTCGCCTGCGGCGATCAATCCATCAGCGTGCCCGAAATCGTCCCACCGGAAGTCCGTCAACTCCGGCTCGATCACCAGATCGCTGCGATCCCTCCAACTCGACTGGTTCAGATTTTGCGTGATTCGGAAGGACTCGCCCACGATCTCGAACAGATTCGTGGGATTTCGCTCGAGACCGTTGCTCCGGATGTGAACCGCCACAACTACGTCCACTCCGGAAAGTGCAGATACCGGAACGCTGTTCACAACGGCGCCGTCGAGAAGCAGCCGCCCTCGGTATTCAATAGGAACAAACAGGCCGGGAAAACTGCAACTGGCGCGCAAGGGTGTCATCAGGTCGCCTTCGCGAAAGATGACTTCCTCGCCCGTCCTGAGATCGGCGGCCACAATTGCCAACGGGAGTTTGAGCTGCTCAAAAGTCCGGCAAGGCAGGGTTTTCGAGAGGAATACCTCCAACCGCTCGTTGGTCGCAAAGCCGAGGCGCGGGAAGGTCCAGCGGGCAAAGCTGCTCCAACGCACTATACGCGCTGTCGCCACCATCTCGTCAATAGCGCAGCCGCTCGCAACACCTGCGGCTACAATGCTGCCGATGCTGGTGCCGGCCAGGCTGTCGATTGCAATTCGGTTATCGAGCAGCACCTTCAGCACGCCGATGTGGGCGAGGCCGGGCGCGAATCCGCCGCCGAGCGCTAGCCCCAGGCGCAACTGCCGGGGAGGTTTTTCAATCGGCGCTCGGGGAACTGGAGCGGCGTACGCGAACTTTCGCAGCCCTCGAACTGCGGCGTGCAACACGCTTCGCACTTGTCCTCTGAACTCAGGCCTCACCGATTACCTCCTGGCGGGCGGATTCTCTCCCTCTGCGCCTATGCAGAGCCCCGTACAGCGAGTACCTGCAACTCCTGTTAATTTAGATGTGAACCAAAGTCAAATGTTGCCAGACGGCGGGCACTGTCCCAACCTGAACGTAGCGCCGACCTTTAGAGTCTCCCCTGAGCTGAGCGTAGGGTCGGCCATTGCTGCCCTGAAGGCCAGCGCTACGTTGAAACTCTGCCACGATCAGACCGCGGCAGCGGCTTTGGAAGGAGGGAAGCACGAGAATGATTCCCCTCCTGGTAAGGAAGGGTGAGGGGCGGTTGGTGACCACCACCCCCTGGCCCGTCCTCCGGAGGACGGGAATCCACGTCTGACGAGGAAGGAAGCAGCCTGGCAGGCTGCGCAAGAATCCTCTTTGCTGTCATCCTGAGGAGCCGCCGGCGGTCCTGAGTGAAACGAAGGAAGGATCTCCGTAGTTCATTGAAAATACAACTGCCGGGATTCTTCGCTCCGCTCAGAATGACAGTACCCAATCGTTTTTCCGCAGCATCCTAATGGTGCGGCTCGGGTTCGCGGCCCTGTGGCTTCTTTTCTGCGGGCGGACTCGCTTTACGTTCCTCGTGAACCTGAGGGCGAGGAGCATTTGCAGGCGTGCGGGCTGGCGCCGCGTGCGAGGGTTGCGCGTGCGACTGCCGCGGTTCCACGTTTGGCGTCCTCGCCTGCGGTCTTTCAAGATTGCGGTTGGCCGGAGGCGTCGCCGCCCTGGACGGATGCGCGGTGCCGCCGGCGGGGCTTGAGTGTTCAAACCGTGCGTTGTTTGGCGGCGTATGAGTCGGGCCATGCTGCGTCACACCCTGGCTGCCGGCCGGTCTTGCGGCGCTGCCCGCACGGAACTCGCCCGGCCGCGCTGAGGCCGATACAGCCGGCTTGCCGTGGTTGACGGATGCGAATTGCGATCGGTCCTGGCGGGCAAAGTTCTGGTGCTGTTGCTGGGCGGATGTGGCGGCGATGTGCCGTTCGTGCTCGGCCGCCGACTGAGCAGAGCTAGGCCGTACGTTCAAGCCGCCCGGACCGCCATTGTAACTGACGCGCGTCACGTTATTCACTACATTCCGGTTATATACGTTTCTGATGTTTGTAACGTTAACATTATTCACCGAGCGGTTATAAAAGAAATCGTGGCCCCGCCAGTAACCCCCTTCGTAACCCGCCCCGGTGTAGCCGAAGCCGTAATTGACTCCGCCGTAGAAACCGACATGCGGGCCCCAGTAGCCTGCATGCCACAAGAAAAATCCACCACTCCAACCCCAATAACCGGGAGTCCATAGATAGCCTGGCTCAGGCGCCATCACCCACGTCCCGGGAACCCAGTAATACCCGTCGACGGGGTCGTATGCCCAATAGCCTGGAGTCCAGATATAGCCGGAGCCAGGACACAGCGGCTGGGCATAGACAGGCAGGGGAGGCGGGCCAACGCGAATCGAGATCCCGATATCCATGGCATAGGACGGGGCGGGAATTACCACCGCCGTCGCCACAAACAATAATACCAACATACCTATTACAGAGCACGTCGCCGCCCGCCGGGCGCGCCTATTCTTCAGTCGCGATTCTGAGCTGTCGCTCAGGGCGCGTCCGCATGGGTTTCTAGGGAAGTTCTGGTGCGGCGTCCTTAGACTCTCAAATACTTCCAGGTTGCCCTCTGATTTCATAATGCGCTCCTTGTGTGGTTCTGTATTTGTCCTGTTAGGCGTTCCGTGTTTGACTTTTGCCCGGGCAAGACCAGGCATCGTCTCGTTATGGTCAATCCGGGTTTCATTTCGAAATTGCGTGCCCGCCCCAGGATGCCAGCCCCTTTCCAAGCTGGAGCTACCAACCAAGGCGAGGCAATTAACTCACCAATCCGCCGAACGTGTGACTTATCTATGTGATTCTACGGGAGGTTATAAATGTCTGGGAGGCTTTTGGAGGCCGAAAGTGCAGGCCCGATCAGGTAAGGATTACCTCCTTGTTCGGTAACGCCGCACGATCTCGTGCCTCGCTTCGTATGCCCACGCGAACCGAAAGGCTTCTTCCACGATGACCACCACCGCACCGACCCCGAATAACAGTGCGAAGGTGATCACCGCCAGAAGCACGTACGTAACGTATGAGAGGATGACGTACACTTAATCCCTCATATCTTCGGCGCGGCGCCGGCCTTGAGCGCCCATTGCGACCTCCCAAGTCGAGCGCCGCGCCGGGGTTTTGGCGCCTGTCGCGCGCTTAAGCCTGGTGCTGGCTCACAACCCTGGCTTCCGCCTTCCAAACCGCGGTTGTCAGAAAGGCGCCCACGAAGCCGCCGATAAACGCCGGGATGATGTAGACGCTGGAAATGTGGGCATTCGCGAACCAGTGGCCCAGGACGGGCGACCCCACCCAGGCTCCTATCCAGCCCACCACCCACTTGGCCAGGAACCCATCGGCTCCCTCCAGCACGCGATAGCGGATCCCGTAGTGCACGATCAGCGCACAGATCAGGCTGATGACCAGCAGAGTGAGAAAAGAAGCAAACGTCATGTCAATCATCTGTACTCCTCCTTTATGAACACGCGGTGATGTGGCGCGCTGAGCGAAGAAAGTGAGGGAGCCGGACGCGAGCCCGCGCTCACACTGTCGGGCGGCAACTCCATCGCAGTGGTTGGTAAAGCGCTTCTGGTTCTCCTGGAGGTACTGCTTGGATGTCGAGCGAGGAAGCCCTGGAAACAAAGAGAAATCGGAACCATCGGCCCACCCCCGGCGGCGCGCCCTGGTTCATCGCCAGTTCGTGTCTATTACTTGCGATGCACGGAAAAGAGAATTCGTTGTCAGAAGTTCAGACAATATCGCATTGTGATATAGAAGGCGGCCTGCAAGCGTCGTGAGCCGGAAGTTCGTTAAGACAATCTTTCTCATGGGCGCCCGTTGTCCATGGTCCCCTCAGGGGCGACATAGAGTAGCCCAGGGCGTACGAATGTGTGAAGAAATTCGCAGTGTGTCATCCTGAGCGAAGCGAAGGATCTCCGCAGTTGTTCGTAATTCATTGAACCATGGGGAACTGCGGAGATCCTTCGCTGCGCTCAGGATGACAGGCGGCTGATTTTTTCACAACTTCTAAGCCCTGGGTTGGTTGCCGCTCACCCCGCCCGTCGGCTGACGAACACCCCTTTCCCGCTGGGCGGGAGAGGGGACGGGGGTGAGGGTGCGGTACCCCGGCCCACGGCTTGCGCCGTGGGCTACTCTCTGTCGGCCCTCCGGGCCTGTGCAAAGCGTGACGGGGTTCTAACTTTCCGGCGACTGGAGCGCCACCGCCGCCTCTCCTGCTCTGTTGCCGGCGCGGCGCCACCAATTCTGTAGCCGGTCAAAATAGAGGTAGACCACCGGGGTTGTATATAAGGTGAGCAACTGGCTTACCAGGAGGCCCCCGATGATGGCGATGCCGAGAGGACGGCGGAACTCCGAGCCTGTACCCCTGCCGATTGCCAAGGGGACGGCGCCCAGGATGGCCGACATCGTAGTCATCAGAATGGGGCGAAAACGCAGCAGGCATGCCTCATAGATCGAGTCCCGGGAACTCTTCCCGCCGTTCCGCTCCGCATCCAGCGCGAAGTCCACCATCATGATGGCGTTTTTCTTGACGATTCCGATCAGCAAGACAATCCCGATGATAGCGATCACGGAAAGCTCCGTGCGCATCAGCATCAGGGCCAGCAGCGCACCCACTCCGGCCGAGGGCAAGGTGGAGAGAATCGTAATTGGGTGGATATAACTTTCATAAAGTATGCCCAGTACGATATAGACTGAACACAGAGCAGTCAGGATAAGAAGCGGTTCCGTGCCCAGCGAGTCCTGATACGCCTGGGCCGTCCCGGCGAAACCGGTGGTAATCGCCGTGGGAAGATTGACCCTGGCCGCAGCCGCTTCGATCGCGTCGACGGCGTCCCCCAGGGGGATTCCCGGACGGAGGTTGAAAGAAATCGTGACCGCGGGAAACAGCCCCTGGTGATTGACAGCCAAGGGAGCGGTCTGTGGCGCATGCCGAGCCAGTGCGCCCAGGGGGACCTCGTCGCCTCCCGGAGATTTGAGATACATATCATTCAGGAATTGGGGATTCTGCCAGAATTGGGGCGCAGCCTCCATGACCACATGATACTGGTTCAACGGGGCGTACATGGTGGAGACCTGGCGCTGGCCGAAGGCGTCGTAGAGGATGTTGTCAATCAACTGGGAGGAGATGGAGAAGCGCGCCGCAGTGTCACGATCGACTTGAATCATGGCTTCCAAGCCGCGCGTCTGCTGGTCGCTGTTCACGTCGGCGATGATGGGAATCGCCTGGAGTTCGCGCAGCATACGGGGAGAGTAGGTCATGAGGGCTCTGAGGTTGTCGCTCACCATGGTGTATTGGTACTGCGCGTTGCTCTGCCGTCCTCCCACCCTCACATCTTGTGAAGACTGCATGTAGAGCGACGCACCGGGAATTCCGGCCAGCTTTGGCCGCAAGCGCGAGATGACCAGATCGGCGTCGATTCCCCTTTGGGCGAGCGGCTTGAGCGAAATATACATGCGCCCGGTGTTCATGGTTCCCCCGCCCACATAAGCGCTGACAGTGTCCACGGCAGGGTCGGCTTGGACGATCTTGACGATTTGCAGCAGGGTTTTGTTCATGGCCTGAAACGACGTGTCCTGGTCTGCGAGGATGGCGCCGATAAGGCGGCCGGTGTCCTGTTGCGGAAAGAAGCCTTTGGGAACGCGGATGTAGAGGTAGATGGTGAGGGCGATGGTGGCCAATAATACGGCCAAGGTGACGGATGAATAACGAAGAACTGTGGAGAGAGTCCATCCATAGGTATCCACCATCCACCGGAAGGCTCTATCGCTGGCTCGGTAGAGCCTGCCGTGCTTTTCGTGGCCGCGCAAGAGGTGCGCGCACATCGTAGGCGTGGTGGTGAGCGATATGACCATGGAGGCAAGGATGGCAATGGAGAGCGTGACGGCGAACTCGCGAAACAGGCGGCCGACGATTCCGCCCATCAGAAGCAGGGGAATGAAGACCGCGATCAGCGAAATGCTGATCGACAGAACCGTAAAGCTGATTTCCTTGGCTCCTCGCAGCGCCGCTTGAAAGGGAGTCAACCCGTGCTCGAGGTATCGCGCGATATTCTCGGTCACAACAATGGCGTCATCGACAACAAAGCCGCTCGAGATGGTCAGCGCCATTAGAGACAGGTTATCCAGGCTGTACCCCAAAAGGTACATGACCCCGAACGTACCGATCAGCGAAACCGGAACGGCCACGCTGGGGATCAAAGTGGCCCGGACGTTTCGAAGGAAAAGGAATACCACCAGGATGACCAGGATCACCGAGATAACGAGAGTTTCTTCGACGTCGTCGACGGAGGCGCGGATGGTGACCGTTCGATCCATTCCCACTTCCATATCGATGGAGCGCGGTATCGCGGCCCCCAAATAAGGAAGCATCGCCCGGATGTGGTCCACCGTGTCGATGATGTTGGCGTTGGGCTGCCGCCAGATGAGGACAATGACGGAGGGCTTGCCGTTGGCGTAGCCCGCATTGCGGAGGTCTTCGACCGAATCCACCGCCTGCCCTACATCGCTGATGCGCACTGCGGCGCCGTTGCGGTAAGCGACGATCAACGGCCGATATTCGATCGCCTTGAACAACTGGTCGTTGGCGTCGATCTCGAGCATGCGGCGGCGGCCTGAGAGATGGCCCTTAGGGAGATTTGCGTTCGCGTTGGACAGCACGCCACGGACGTCCTCGAATCCGATGCCGTATTTGTTCAAGGCGTACGGGTCGAGTTCAATGCGCACCGCCGGCAGCGAACTTCCCCCTACGATCACCTGTCCCACTCCGCTCACCTGGGAAAGCTTCTGCGAAAGAATCGAGGAGGCGGCGTCGTACATCTGTCCTTTCGTCAGCACCGTGGAGGTCAAGGTAAGCATGAAAATGGGAGCATCCGCCGGGTTTGATTTCCAGTAGGTGGGGTTCGAAGGAAGATTGGTGGGCAGGTAACTGCGCGCCGAGTTGATGGCCGCCTCGACGTCCCGGGCGGCGGCGTTAATGTCGCGATTGAGGGCGAATTGCAGAGTGATCCTGGTCGACCCCAGGGTGCTCGAGGAAGTCATCTCCGAAACGTCCGCGATGCGCGACAACTGGCGTTCGAGCGGCGTCGCCACCGCCGACGCCATGATTTCCGGGCTGGCCCCCGGCATAGACGCCGCAACGTTGATGGTGGGGAAATCCACCTGTGGCAGCGGGGAAACAGGGAGCAGCCGGAACGCCACCGCGCCCGCCAAGGCGACGGCAACCGTGAGCAGCGTGGTCGCGATCGGCCTGCGAATGAAAAGCTCTGAAATGCTCATGAGCTATTCCGGCGTTTGATCAGTCCCGCTCAATTCAAAAGAATATCATATCGCGATATATGCCACGACAGCAAGCGGGAGAGTAATGACCCCGGACGAATGTACGCGTCATACTGCGGAGTGCCGGGAAGGGCGGGACTTGACAGTCTGTGTGAGAACCTTAATTGGCGTGTCATTCCGAGGAGCCACGGGCGACGAGTAATCTCGCTCTGCCTTGAAAACACTCAGGGCGAGATTCCTCGCGGAGTTTACCCTGAGCGCCCAGAGCGAGATCCTTCGCTGCGCTCAGGATGACAGCGAAGGGCTCGGAATGACAGCCTAAACGAGGTTGTCACAGAGACTCTCTAGCCCCTGAGGCAAAGCGGCTTCAGGGCCTAAAGGCCCAACCCAAGGCGCCTCCGGAGGCGGCAGGGCTGATGACCCGCCCTTCCAGCGTGCCCCGTTATGACGGCGATTTCCGCCATTGAGTGCTAGTTGGCGCCGAGGAGCGATTCAGTCGAACGAATGGAAAGGCCGGAACTGTGAGATGGTGCAAAAAGCAAAACGGCCGGCAGCGCCAACTGCCGGCCGTTGAGGAAAAGCTCAGGAATGTGTTCTACCGGTGTCCGCCGCCGTGAAAACCTCCAGCGCCGTGGACCCCGCCTGCTGAGCCTCCTCGGGTGAAGCCGCCGCGGTTCACGCCGCCCACTGGACCGCGTGCGCCACCCACCGGTCCGCGTGCCACGGGGCCTCCTCTAAACCCTTCTCGTCCAGCATCGCCCGGGCGAACATAGCCGCGGCCATAGTAGCCTGGACGGCCCCAATAACCTGGGCCCCCATGCCCGCCGTGGAACCAGGGCCCCGCGCCAATAAAGACCCCGCCGGCAAACCAGTTCGGTCCATAGTAGCCGTAAGGCGCGCACGCGTAGGGGTAATACGGGTAGTAGCCGTACGCGCACACGGGAGGCGCTCCGACGTAAACCGGTCCCACTCCGACTCCGAAAACCACCGGTTGAGCCTGTGCGGAAGGCGCTGCCATCAAACCAACACCAAGCAAGCTGAGTAGCATTAGCTTTTTCATGGTTCATACCTCCTCGGCTCCGAAGAGCCCTTTCAAACTTCAACCTTGTAGGAGGCAATGGAGATGCCAAACTGGAGTTTCCCGGCCCGTGAGCTATGTGCTCTGGATTTAAGGTAATGGGTGGGATCGCGAGGGATTATCGAATTTAGCCGATAACACCCGATCTGGTGGTTTTCAGTTAAGGCGGTGTTTTTCGGCCACCATGAAGACTGGTTCCCTTCCGCGGAGAAGCGACGGAGAACATCGCAATGTCATCCCGAGCGCAGACTTCATGATCCTTCGGCTCACCACCGTTCATGAAAATGACCTCTCCCCCTTGGGGGAGAGGGTGGACCGCGACGGCGCTTTTACCAGCCGCCGCGGCCCGGGTGAGGGGGTCCTGGTTCGGTATTTTCATGGCAGCGAAGGATCTCTGCAGTTGTTCGTGAATCGTTGAGCCACGGGAAACTGCGGAGATCCTTCGCTGCACTCTAAATGACAGGCGGTTGATCTATTGCGCCGCAGGCGCCCTGGAGTGCGGTAGCGACAGCTACCGCCTTTCTGCCTGGATTCCAAGGCGCTTTGCGAAAGCCCTACCTCGCGTCGACAACGCAACGGAATCCCAGCGTGCCCGCGCGGTCCTTGCTGGGCGCGATCAACAGATACTTCCCGTGCTCGGTCAGTTTATAAGCCTGGGGGAAATACCACAGCGAGCCCTGCGGCTGATAATAGCTGCCGCCTTTCAGGATGCCGGCGCGGGTATGCTCATCGGCGAATTCATCCGTCCACTGCCAGACGTTGCCGACCAGGTCCGTCACTCCGAAGGGGCTCGCGCCCTGGGGATATGCGTCCACGCTCGTTGGGGGACGCATGTCACGGCTCTTTTCCGGAGAGGGAACTCGCGCGGCGTCCCATTCGTTGCCCCAGGGATAAGTGCGCCCGTCCGCGCCTTGCGCGGCGTATTGCCATTCCCATTCGTGGGGCAGCCGCTTGCCTGCCCACTGCGCGTAAGCTCGAGCGTCCTCAAGCGAAACCCAGGTGACGGGTTTGCTTCGCCAGCCGTCAGGGTAGTTGCCGTTCTTCCAATCGCGCAGGAAATGGTGATCGTCTTGGGGATGATAGCGGGTCGCATCCAGGAATTTCTTGAACTCCTCATTTGTAACAGGGTATTTATCGATATAGAACGACTTTACGTGCATCTTATGAAGATGATAACGGCGGGGTGCGTCCTCCCAGGGAAACTGGAGGTCCACGCCCATGTCATTTCCACCTTCGATCATGATCCCCACGGTGCGGAACACATAATCCCCCTCCGGAATCTCGACCATGCCTTCCGGCGCTGAGGCGGCAAGCGAAGTGGAAGGGATCTCGACGAGTTTCTGCGGCAGGAACTTCCACTCGGTCGAGAGGCTCCGAAGCGGCGTGCGCGAAAGCTCCCGCATCTGGCTCACCAAGGCGGCGACGGTTCCTTCAGGCGCCTGGTCCTGAGCGAGGAAGGCGCCGAAACCCTCGCCCTCGATCTCAAAGCTGAGCACCGCGCGATCGCCTTGGACCTCGGGCTTCAGTTCTTCGCCGTGCCAGAGGTCATAGAAGCGCTCCCCGGCGTGATAAGGGACCTCGATCTGGCGCCCGCCGAGGTCATACTGATTGCGGTTGACCAGGGTCCAAAGCGTGCGGCCTCGGCCCGGGAACTTGCTGGCAAACACACCATAGCGGAGCGTGGGAGTGTGAGGTTCCCAATCCGGGCTGATCAAGAGGGCCGCCATGGCGCGTTCAATCTTGGCGACGCGGCGCAAAGCCTCGGCGTCACGCGGCGTGATCTGGTTCCAGATTCCCCAGATGTTCTCCCAGCTTTCGTAGCCTACGCCGTTGAAAAAGGCCAACTGCAAGTTGTCGGTCTTGCGGCGGTTCCAACGGTCGCACACATTCACCATGTGGCGGGGCTCGAGCCACTTGTAGCGGCTGATCATGGGTACAAAGGTGTATTTCCAGTAGCCCCACGAAAGGTTGTTCCACGCGAGCGCTTCGTCGGAGGGGCCGCCCTCGGGTTCGAGTGCAATCGGGTGTTGACTCGCGGCGGAAGCGGTGCGGAAGGAGCGCGGCACGCCGTCGAGCGTGTCGCCGTTGATGCCATCCGCGCCGATCTCCGCCATGGCCTGAGCGGTGGCTACGGCGTTGGGCAGCTTGGGATCGCGCGTCCCCTGGTCCCAAAGCATCACTGGGAAAAGCACGCGCACTCCCCGGCGGTGGAAATCCCGGATCATCTGGCGCAGGCCCTCGACCCCGCCCGGCATATCGCGCAGCAGGTCGTACTGGTCGCGATTGTCGATGCCGATGTTGGGATAGGTGTGCCAGATCAGCACCGAATCGATGCCGCCGTAGCGCTTCTCGAGGTCGTCGAGGTAGCGGTCCACGGTGTACTTGCCCGCGACGGGGTCGTAGAAGTATCGGTCCTCGACCATCATTTGCGGTTGGATGAAACTCGACTGCGTCCAATTGAGCTCCGGCCGTTCGTATTGAGAGCCATCGTAGCCAATCCGAATCCGGCGCTCAGTCCGCCAGTGGCGGACGTCGGTGATCCAGGTTTGGAAAGCCTTCACGGGATCCTGGATCTCATCACTGCGATAGCAACACTGGTCGGTGTCGACCTTGCCGTTGTCCGGCCCCGGGATCTGCTCGCCTTGAGGTTCAAATCTCGTGTCCTGCGCCCAGAGGCAGGATGCCAGGAGCAGAGAAACAATGCCTGCGAATAACCAGCGCTTTGCGTTCATGTGGTTTCCTCGGATGTGAAGCGTGACGACTGCACTGCGCATTATGCCCACAATTCACTGGCGCATCAACAACATTCCCGCAGAGAACGATGAACCACCAAGACACGAAGACGCCAAGGCAAAGCGTCTTGGGTCAGCTCGTGCGTTTATGTCTTGGTGTATTTGTGCCGTGGTGGTAAAACCGTCTTTACCGGCCGCTCACCGGTGGCAGAGCGAGTTCGCTTTATACTCAACAGGTTTTGGATCGCTATGGCTTCGATATTGGACACGGCCGGTCGCGGCAAGTCGACCGCGGGGATTACCTTGGTGGGCATTTTCTTGTTCTTCGGCGCGGTCATGGCCGCTTATGCCGGGACGACTTTGATCTGGCGTGGAACTGTCCTCGACGAATTATGGGCTCTTAATATGCCTGCTTACGAGCGGTTCGCCCCCTTCGGCGCAATCGCGGGGCCTGTCTTTTTTCTGCTCAGCGCGGCTCTGGCGTGTGCCGGAGCGGGATGGTTCAAACGCCGCCTGTGGGGATGGAGATTGGCCACCGGCGTGATCGTTGTTCAAGTCCTGGGGGATCTGATAAATCTTCTTAGGGGCGATTTCATACGAGGTGGAATCGGCCTGGCAATTGCCGGCTTGTTGTTGTTCTACCTCCTGCGTCCAGAGGTCAGAGTCTTATTTGAGCAAAGCGGTGCCTCTGGAACTCGTTGACGGAGTCTCTTGGTGCCTTTGTGCCTTGGTGGTCAAGCAGCACTAACGGCAATGAATCTCGAACTCGGCTTTATCCGAGCGCATGTTTCCGCTTCCGATCTGCGCCCAGCCGTGAAAATTCTCGCCAGGCCTGCCCACCCTCCAGGTGAAATGAACCGGTTTCGATCCTGCCCCAGCGAAATGGAGGGTTTGCCGGCCTTCGCCCTTCGCGCCGTCGGACCTCTGAATCGCGTAGATAACCGTGTTGGGTCCGTCAACTCGTATCAAGCCGTGAAAGTTGATGGTGACGGGGCAGGCTCCACCGTAATTGCCCGGTGTCGCCCGCAAGGCCATCTCCGTGATGTGGCCGTATTGCGCGGAGTCGCCGGCTCTAGGCGAGAGGAAAAACAAGCAGGCGCCCAGAACCAGCAGCGCCCGAAAAATCCTTCTTCCACGAGATGACATAATAGAAAGCCTCCGGTAATGAGTTTCGTAGAAAGCTACGGTCTCGGCATCTGGAAATTCATCTTTTGTGGTTCGCCTTTGATGTGCGAGGTTTCGTTGCTCAGCACTTTCTCGAGCAC